>JRYK01018977.1_pt1 | contig 20766 bp, 22 predicted proteins | sample 235381 | NCBI WGS metagenome assembly JRYK01 (sample SAMN03074220, study PRJNA261476) | activated sludge metagenome | biome: Wastewater Treatment Plant; feature: Wastewater; material: Activated sludge; isolation source: activated biomass of a wastewaster treatment plant treating hydrocarbon... ... | reverse complement strand
GCTGTACTTGGTGGTGGGCGTAGCATTAATTGGTCTTTTGTCTCCTTCTGTTTTAGCCGTAGAAAACAGTGGTGTTGGCGGAAAACCAGCAAACCCGCGGCCAGACAATAAACGTACAGAATCGATTTTTGTGCATGAACTTCAACCTGGACAGAGCGTTCGGGATGCGGTTCGGGTTATAAATAACACTTCTGAACCAAAAACAGTTGAAGTGTACGCAACGGATGCACAGGTGTCTAGCGGTTGTGCATTTGCCTGCGAGCAGAAAGCGGACGCACTCGATAAGGAAGGAACGTGGATAAAGCTCGATAAAACGAGCGTTGATCTGGGACCGAATGGTAGCGAAGATGTTGGTTTTACGATTAGCGTACCGTCGAACGCTGGTGTTGGCGAACGAAACGCTTGTATTGCCATGCAAGCAGTACAGTCACCAACCACTGGAACAACTGGCGGTGTGCAGCTCAGCTTCCGCTCAGCCATTCGCGTAGCCGTAACAATTCCTGGCGAATTTGTTAAGGATCTTCGGTTTGAAAAGCTGGAAACATTCATTGAAGAGAATAAGTTAACNNGCAACGTGTCGCTTGATACAACGCTAGACACTAAACTTCAGTCTGTCTTTGGCAACACAATCGATGCCAAAAAAGGCGACTATCCGATGCTTTCTGGTCAAACGGCCGAATTTAACTTTGATTTTAAGCGTCCAAACTGGGGTGGTTTTTACCGCATTTCGGCTGAAGCTTCGTATAACAGTGACGTCGATCAGTCATTAGGCGAGACAGGTGGTGAAATAAAAACTATATCAAGTTCAAAAACTATTTTCGTCGCACCTAAACCAGCGTATTTTTTGCTGTATGCGGTGGTCTTACTTGGTGGTGGGTTACTAGTATTTTTGTATAAACGTAGCCGTAGTCGACTGCTCAAGCTCAGGGAAGCAGCGATTACGCATCAAGTTTCAAAAAACGAAGACGTCACCACTATCGCTAATAATTATCACTCAGATTGGAAACAGATTGTAAAAATAAATAACCTTAAAGCTCCTTACACCTTACACGCAAAAGACGAGATTTTGGTGGTACCAGGAGCCGATTATGTACCACCTGCCAAGGATAAGCCTCCTAAACAAAAGAAAAAAACAACAGCGACAAAAAAGGAAACACCGACTAAAAAAGTTACCTCGAAAAAATCTGCAAGTTCATCTAAAAAGGCTGATAATAACGAGCAATCAAAAGGATAGGTAGGGTGTCTAATAAGTCCTCTATCTTTTGGCGGCTACTCTTTAGGAGACTGCAGTTACATGGTTTGCGCACGCGTTATTTTCTGATGGCAATGCTGTACACCGCCACCATTACCGCTGGGCTATTTGTACTGCCGCCTAAAACACAGGCCGCTAATTTTACGATGCAAACCGGCTATTACATGGGAACCGGCTCGGCTGGACTGGCAATCACAGGCTTGGGCTTTCAGCCTGATTTTGTAATGATTAAATCGTCAACGGCAGCCGGTGCAGCTGTCTTTAAAACATCAGCAATGCCGGCAAATACCATAGCATTTATGTCCGCAACGGCTGACAATGTGGCAACTAATATTACCTTAAATACTGATGGTTTTAGTGTTGGGACACTAGTAAATGTTAATTCGGCGAACGTTCTCTACTACTGGATTGCTATCGGTGGATCGGATTGCAGCGCTACCGGAAATTTCTGCGTGGGTACCTACACTGGTAATGGAGTTAGTCCGAGAACGATCGTAACCGGCTTTCAGCCAAGCATGACAATCGTAAAGCGGTCGACAGCTGTTGATGCGAATTTTCGCGTAGCTTCACAACCGCTCAATGAAACCCTTTTTATGGATAATAGCGCCCGCGATGTGGCTGGTAATTACCTGCGTGATTTTCCAGCAACGGGCTTTAGCGTCGGGGCTACAAATAATGTAAATACTGGTACATATTATTTCGCGGCTTTTGGAACCACTGCCGGTTCGTTTANNGGCCGCTGATGAATTTTACTGAGTCATATGGAGATAGCAGTAGTTATGTTGGTGACGCGGTAGCCGATATCGTGAATGGTGTACAGGCTCTCGAAGCTAATGGATTTCAAGTTGGTACATCAGCGCAAGTTAATGAAAATACCGCCACTTTCTATTATTTTGCCTTTAGCGGAGCGGCCGCACACACCACGAGCGGCAGTTTTGATATGACCACAGGTAGCTATAGCGGAACCGGTGCATCTAATTCGATCAGTGGTTTAGGCTTTAGGCCTCAACTTGTCATTATTAAGGCCGCCAACGCTAATGCCGGGGTGTTTAGAACAGCGATGATGCATGGCGATTCAACGGCGTATCTTGGCAGCGCGTTAGCTAACTTAACTCTGGCAATTACTANNGTACGTCCGCTACCACCAATTCAGTTGGAATTACGTATCACTATCAGGCTTTTGGCGGAGCCTATGATCCATATGATCATGAGGGGGCCAGCGACTTTGCAATCGGTGCGTACTATGGCAATGGTATAGATAACAGAAATGTCACGCGTTTGCCGTGGCAACCAGACATGGTTACTGTCAAACGCAATGGCGCTAGCGCGCCGGTGTGGCGTTCGTCGGCGCTGGCCGGTGACAACTCGTCCTTTTTTCTCAATACAGCAGAATCAGCTAACTACATACAAGCATTAAACACCGATGGTTTTCAAGTCGGTACGAACGCTGCCCTCAATACTGCAGCAGCAGTGAACTACTGGTTTGCTTTCAAAAGTGGTGCTAATTTCGCGGTTGGGTCATATACCGGAACGGGTGCTGCGCAGAACATAACAACCGCTGGTATGCTGGCAGAGTATGTATGGGTAAAGAGAAGTACGGCAGTCAATGGCGTATCAAAACCGGTATCTCTCAGTGGTACAAACAGTCAGTATTTTACCAACCTGGCTAATGTTGCCGATCGTATAACCGGCTATGTTAAGGGTGGCTTTTCGGTCGGTGGTGCCCAAACCGAAACAAATACCAACACGGCCACGTATCGCTACGCCACCTGGAATGATCCGGAGCATGGTACATTAAGTGCCGATATTGTAGATGCAGCCGGCAATCCGGTTGCTTCACCGAGCTATGCATTGACGACTGCACCATATAGTTTTGAGTGTATGTCCAGGACCAGTACAATCGCTACTTCGGCACAACGAATACGAGTGCTTAATTTTACGCAAACACCTGGCTGGAGCTTGTCGATCGCTCCGACTTCTGGTGCGACAGCGCTCTGGCGCAACGTTGGTGACACGCAGCGATATGACTTTAATGAATCTAGCGGTACACCGACGGGCTGTACAGATGGAGCTGATGCCGACAGTGTGGCCGGGGTACTAAGTTTTAATGCGAGTGCCGGCACGATTGGGCCTGAGACGGGTTGTAGCTCTACTAATTTAACTGCTTCCGGCTCGACTGCTTTTTCTGAAGGAGTTACCAATTCAGTCGAACTATTAAACGCCAATTCATCGGCTAATCCTGACTGCTACTTTGATCTTACTTCGGTAGAGCTTACCCAAACCATTCCTCGAGAGCAGCCTATTGATTCGTACTCAATAAATTTGACACTGACGGTGGTTGCCAACTAATGAAGTTATTTCTGGTCGGCTTAACGCTAGTATTTCTTCATTCATCGACCTATGTAGAGGCAGCCAGCACGACTACCATAAAACAAAGAATACTACCTGCAGATTGTATTTTTGATGTGGTAGAAATTGGCGGGGAACAGATTTTTAATTATTACACCCCTGAAGCCTGCGGTGTTCCGCCTAATCCACCGGTTGTTGTTCCACCTCAAACTCAGCAGCCTGGCTCATCGGCTGACAACCAAATTAGAAGTTCCCGCGATCTGCTGGAATTACCTTTTCTAGCCAATGAAGAAATAAAAACAAATCAAGACATTGCGCCAGATCCTCTAACACAGGAAAATATAAACTCGTCTATACCTCAACCCGCCGGTAATCTCGAAACGACCAGTTACGTACCACGGATAGTACTTATCTTGAGTTTTGTCCTCGCTGCCAACCTGGTCTATTTTTTCATCTGGTTCATACTGCGGCGTAGAGCTGGTTAAAGCCTATTCACCGACAGTCACGCCCCGCCAGAAGGCTACATAATTACTAAAATCTTTTTTAACAATATCGAGTGCACCCGGCTTTGGTGTAGGGTAAAACCAGGCAGCGTCGCTATTTGCTTGACCGTTAACCTCGACGGTGTAGTAGCTGGCTTCGCCTTTCCACGGACAAGTAGTGTGAGTTTCGGATGGTTTAATTTTTTGTTGCTTGACTGCATCTGGCGGAAAGTACCAATTACCTTCAATGTAGATCAGTTTGTCTTTGTCGGCTTCCGCAATAACCGTCTCGTTCCATACCGCTTTCATTTCTTCTCCTTATTCTAACTATCTTTAGTATAGCGTGAATCATCGATTTTTTCGCTTGTGCATAACTTGTTTATTGGTTGGTAAATAAGTCGTAATAGTTTACACTTAAACACATTATGGGGTTATTTGGATCNNAGTTTAGCAGAAATCTATAAAGTGCGGCTGGAGCTTATCGGCTACAAGGTATATTCAGCCTATGACGGTGAAGAAGCCCTTCGTGTCATCGAAAAAGAGCGACCAAATCTGGTGCTGCTTGATTTAATGGTGCCGAAGATTGCCGGTGACCAGATTTTGGCCACAATGCGGGCAAACGAGTGGGGTAAAAACATCAAAGTTTATATTATCTCCAACCTGAACGAAGCCGATGCTCCGGCTGGACTTCGCGACCAAGGAATCGAGGGGTACTCGGTTAAAGCCAACCTCGCTAACGACCAGATCGACCAGATCGTCAACAACATCTTGCGTCCGGCTTGAGCCGTCGTTTGAATGATATAATCTACAGTCGGCCATCTTATTTTTCCTCCAGTTTTTTATGTGTCTTTGCCGGCGGAACGACTGCGTCCTGAGACGTAATTTTATATAAGTTTGCCACCAGAATACCTTGAATGGCTGGGTTAGGTAGATCCATATAGCTGCCCCTTCTCTTAGTTAAGTAATTTGCTACTTTAGGATGTTTGTATCTGTCTTTTTATGCGAGATACAAAATAGTCTGGCATTTATGGTGGCCAAACTTATCTACCTTAGAAGAGATAAATTTGGTTACCCGGTTTCGCTACTGACTCCGCTCCTCTCAAGCGACCATATAAAAGAGAAGTTTCATTGTCTGCAACCAACTAGTTTGCTATTGAATTGTACGTCTTTTACTGCCCGTTAGGCAATAACTAACGAGCAGTAAATAGATTGTTTTAAGAAGTTAATGTGCGGGTGTGATAATTGTCAATCATTCTCAGATTATTTATTGGCAGTAGCTAAGCTTTTTTTGCTGGCGAAAGAAGGCGTAAAAAGTGTAGACTCATTATCTTTAACGGTTTTTTCGACCAGGAATTCATTGGAAGTATGAGCGCGGTTGGCGCTTAGCAAAAATTCGCCTAGCCGCTCGGCTGCAAACCGCAAGTTCGAACTATGTATCTCGCGAATGAACGCTGCCTCGTAACCGGCTTTATGGGAGGCGGTAAGAAGGGCTAATACATCTTTTGGAAGGCACTTGCCGCTGTAACCGCGTTTATGCGGAAATACCATCGTGCTCATTGGCTCAACTCGTTGATCAAGCAACCAGCCTTCGCGGATGGTATGCCAGTCGGCGTCGAATATTTTTGCAATTTCATACATCTCGTTTACAAAGGTTACTTTGAGCGCTGAATAGGCGTTAGCGGTGTACTTGATTAATTCAGCTTCAGTCGAGCTGCACTGAAAGTACTTGGCGGTCGGTCCGTGGATGTCTTGAAAAAATCCCATCCAGGCTTCTCGCGCCGCTTTGTCGCCGCCCATGATGATAAATGGCGTGTCGGCCATGGTTTTGTAGAATGGATTGTTATAGCTACTTTCTGATATGAACTCAGGACTAAAAAGGATGGTTTTACCAGTTTCTTTTGCGAGTCGCTCAGTAGTACCTGGGCTGACTGTAGATTTAATTAGTACTATATCTTGTTCGACGTTGCGGACGGTTTCTTCAACGATGCTTGTATCGCACGAACCGTCTTCGGCTGTTGGTGTAGGGACGCAGATGACGGCTGCATCACAAAACTTTAGGTGTTTTGGCGGCCGTTTATCAAATTTCGGATCATAAAAATCTATATCAACATGTTTTTTTGCATAAGCTAGAAACGCTTTGCCAACGTAGCCTAAACCGTAGAGGGCAATCGTGTTAATTTTAGTGTTTTGCATCGAGTGTTTCTCCTATATTCCGCGCGTTACCCAGCGCTTGTTACGAACTGTTAATAATGCATATAAATTGACCCAATAAAGTATCAATTCAAAGAAGAAGGCATAAATAAAGAGGCCAGGAATTTTTTCTGGCGCCCGCATAATCACTATGACGTAGCGCATCAACATAGCCGCAATCCAGAGTGGTAAGACAATAAATAACACAAAAGCTGGACTTATGATAAGCATGGTCAAGATATAAAGGCGGAGCCCAAGCGTGATATATGGTGCGGTAAGATCCCAGAACAATATTTGAAAGAATAGTCGGCGCTGATTTTTCCAGGCGTAGCTCAAAGTGTAGAGGGATTCACGAACATAGCCGCGTTTCCAGCGTAGCTGTTGCCGGCAAAATCCCCAGAGTGTTTCTGGAGTCTCGGTATAACAGACGGCGTCGTCGACGTAGATTACTTTGTAGCTTCGTCGAAGGATCAAGTTGGTTAAGTGTCGGTCTTCGGAGTGAGTTGCTTTTTCGCCTAAGAAAGTTTGACTGTTGAATTCATCAATAATCGATTTGAAAAGACTGGTCTTGTAGGCCGATAAACAACCACTGCAACAGACAACATTTCCGATGCCGCTCTGAGCTTTTTTATAAATATTTAAGCCCATCCAGTAGTAGGTGCCAGCCATCCTAGTTAGCAGATTCTTTTTTTCGTTGAGCAGTAGCACGTTACCTGTTGTCGCTCCAACTTCGTCGGCGAGCAGTGGGGCGGCAATTTTGACTAATGCATCGCGGTCTAAAATGGTGTCACTGTCAATTGTTATTACGCAGAAACTGTTTGGATCAACCAAGTTACTGACGGCGTAATGAAGGGCTTCGCGCTTACCTTGATTTTTATCAAAGCGATGTAGAGTAATGTTCGAACGCTTGGCTAAAATATCCATCAACCACGGCGAATTATTGGTGCTGCCGTCGTCCATGATAATTATTTGCTTGTTGCCTTTGGCATTTAAGACCGATTCGACAGTTTTTGCCAGTAAGTCTAGTTTTTCGTTATAGCTCGGAATTATTACCGTCATCAGCTGATCCGATATTTTCTTTTTGGCCGGTGCTTTAATGTCGCTATAGATTACCAAAACCATAATGTACCAACTGTTGAGCGCCAGAAGTGCAAGATAAATAATCGTATAGGTCTTCCATATGTCGGCAAACTGCGGCGATACGACGTGTAAAAAGAACGCAGTTGCCGACAATATAGTTATTATGATTAGCCAACCATATAAAATTTTTTGCGACAGCACGGACCAGTTAGACACGTTGATCCTGACGTTCACTAATTGATGGCAGTGAATCGATGAAGAAGAATTTTCCGTCGTCACCGTTTACGCACTGAAGTTTATCTTGCTCACTGTCGATTATGGCTGCGGTTGAACTTGTATCAGTTTTGTCTGGTAATCGAACGAACTGGATCAAACGATTATTGAGTGTCAGCGATCCAGTTTTAGTGTCAGCCAGACCCTTGAATTTATTGAACTGACTTTCACTTACCGAGCAAACCATCTGCTCAGAAGTGGCATTTTTGAGCCGCTCGGCAAAGCTCGATGGTCCAGCAGCTCGCAGTAAACTGGCTTGCATTATCACAAAATAGTTTTTGCCTTCAAATTCTTGGGCTTGGGCTACGTTACTGACAATTTGTGCATCACTTTTCTTAAAAGCACCCATGGTCAGCGCCGTAAAGAAGGCAAGTGCAATAACTGCTACAACTAGTGACAGTATCAGTACACCTTTGTTTGTTTTAACTGGTTTAGTATTGGATTGCTCCATATCTATCCTCCTTACATAATAAAAAAACGCGTTGGTCGCTTATGAACGACCACCGCGTATAAAATGCAGTAGGAATGCAAAGATAATCGGTGGGTTCGCTACTAGCTCCACACACTGCAAGCGACCAACGTACGCAGCATGCTTCAACGCTCTATCTTTAAATGTTTTAAACTGGTTTTCGTGTGATTATTATTGATCACACAGTTCTTATGCTATCACGAAATCAAAGTTATTAAATGTGATCTCGATCAAGCTGTTGTTTGGCAAACGAAACGTTTACTGTATATAACTAATACCATAATTAATTTGCTATTGCAACCTTTTCAATAGATAAAATCGGTTACTTAACGGATTCTTTACAGCCTATTAGGCATACTGAATATATATGGAAAAGCCATATGAAAAACAAGTAAAAGGAGGGGAATATGATTCAGTCATTAACTTTAAAACGCACCGGAGTCGCGGTTATTGCAGCGGCAATGTTATTGGCTGCCGCGTTATTACCAGCTGCGACTGCGCAAGCTGCAACAAACAGTCCTAGGCCAACCGAAACAATCGAAGATATTGTCTTAAGAGATGACGGGCAGTTTGATGTACTTCAGGCTGCAGTTGTAAAAGCTGGGCTTGTCGGTGTTTTAGATGGTAATAAAAACTATACGGTTTTTGCGCCAACCGATGGAGCATTTGTTTCCTCGCTTGGGGTTGCAAATGAAGACGAGGCAATCTCAACTATAAATGGTTTATCGGCTGAAGCAGTCAAAAACATTGTGCTTTATCACGTCAAACAAGGCCGGCTTAATAGTACGGCTGTATCGTCAGCGCCATCATACAAAATGGCAAATGGCGATCGACTGACACGGGCTGAAGTTCTTGACGCCGGGATAGCCATGCCAGATGTAAAAGCAAAGAACGGCATTGTGCATGTTATCAACGCAGTGTTGATGCCTTAATCAGCTTATTCTACTAAGCAAAAAAATCCTGAAAGAGCCTAGCTCAAGTAAGGATTTTTAATTTTGTAGTAAGGGAGAGTCGCCGGTTGCAAGGGCGTAATCAACTTCCAGTGCGCGGAAATGTTCTTTGGCGCATTCAACTTTTGCGCGTTCGCTGCTGCGCGATAACTTATCAGCGTCCAAAGTGGTCTTTGTTTCTCTCACGAGGTAGAGTTTTTTATGTCCTTGGTCGTTATATACTTAGGCCCAGTCCGGATTATAACCACCAAAAGGTGTGACGATTTTAAACTCAACTGGAAGTTTTACAAATACTTCAACATTCGGGTCATTGTCGAGCTTTTCGGCGAATTTTCGCTCGTTGTATTTTGAGTCAATCGGAATAAAATCCGATAATGTTCGATCTTTTCGCTGTACTTTATAAAGCTGCTCAAGTTGTTTGACTAGGTCTTTATCAAGTATTGCGGCAAGAGTTGTGTCGCTGAGAAGTGGCTTGTCTGTTTGCGGCGTGTAGCGAATATTTTCCAGCTGAACTTCCCGGGTAACTTCTGATATTTTATCGAGCACGGCATATTTAAAATCGTTTGGGTTACGCAGAAGGTCAGACAAGCGTTTGGAGCGGACAAGAATTTGCGCTAAGGTGTGGCGTGTCAGCTCGGTTTCTTTTNNTGAGAATCCACGCCGCCGCGGACGTACGTGAGCCTACCTTCTGTTTGGACAACTTTTACCGGTTCAATTTTAGGCATTTGTTCAATTAACTCAGCTGCCTTTTCAATCAACTTTTCAGTCTCAAACGAAACGCTGTAGGTGGTGTTTTTATTAATTTTGTGCCACAAATCCTTAAAGTCGGAATTATCGAGCAGCTCTTTATTGTAGTGAACACTTACCGGCTTATCTTCTTTAATAATATGGCGTAGCTGGTAGTCTTGCATGATTGCAATAATTTCCGATTGTAGTGGCGCATATGACTGCGAGAGCCGTAAGCTAAAGCCTTGCACATCGGGCGTAAAATGCTCACTTACGCTGCCGTTTTCGGTAATAAAGCCGCTACTAGCGAGCTCATGCCAGATGGCTTTGCTGGCTGAAAAGCCAATTTCTGCATTTGCGGCAGGGTCGATTATTCTGGTAAAAGCGTTACTTCTAAGCCGGCCAAAAACAATACCATCTCGCACGTATTCTTTTTGCAGATTCTCGGCAAATTCTTCGTACGATTCGGTTGCTACAACAGTCAGCTGATTAATGCTTGGGTCAAAACAACGCAGTCCCTGCTGGTTTACTGGTAATCGTAGGCCACGGCCAATTGTTTGACGCCGATCAAGTGGACTGTTGCTGTCCCGCATCATACAGATCTGAAACACGTTCGGGTTATCCCAGCCTTCTTTTAGTGCCGAGTGACTAAAGATAAATCGTAGCGCCGTTGATTGATCAAGTAACCCTTTTTTGTCTTTCATAATTTTTTCAAAGGCTTCAGCTTCAGCTTGTTTGTATTCTTTAGAGTTGGCATCGCCATCCAGGTACTCTGCCGATGAAGCTTTCTTTTTGCGCAGAATAGAAAAATAGGCGTCAAAAAGATCATCAATCTGGACAGTCTTATATAAATCTTGATAGCGTGGTTTGGCTAGCTCTTCGGATAAAACTTCTTTAAACCACTGTTGAATTCTGCCAGGTCGATACCCTCCGCTTTCGTCTGCTTCCCAATAATTAGACACTCGGTCAATAAAAAACAAACTAAGCACTTTTATACCTTGTCCTAGTAACGAACGTTCTTTTTCTAGGTGTGCGGTAATCGTTGCTCTTAGCTGCGCTTTCATTACCTCGGCGGATAAACCGCCTATCGAATCACCTAAATATAAATCGTCGCTACTTCCTTCAAAAGATATGTGCTCAGATCCTTCGCGCGCTGAAATTCCATCTAGTACGTACCCGGAGTAGGCATCGTTTTCGGTGAGCTCCTCCAAGTCGGTGTTGTCGTTGACCCACTGTTGTTTTGTCTGAAGCGAGCCGCCGATGCGTTTGTTTACTTCAATAAGTGCTTGTGGTCCACCAGTAGGGCGAGTGCGAATATCGACCAGTTTTACATATGGTTTGTGCGTTGATCCAAGGACTTTGGCGCTGCGCACATAGACTGTCTTGACTAAGTTTTGTTGGTGAGCAGCCACCGGGTCCAATTGATACATCAAGTTATAGTATTCACCCTTACGATGAGTAGCACTGTAGCGCAGATTAAATAAGGGATTTAAACGGGCAAGGGCGGCTTTAGATTTATCGGTCGACATTTTAGATTGCGGTTCGTCAATAATAACAATCGGCCTGACGCTAGCTAAGACATCAATCGGTTTTTGCCAGCCCAGCGATTCTTGCTCGTTATTCATGAGATTATCTTGCTTATTAAAGCTATCGATTGTAACAATCATTAGTTCGATATCGTCACTGCGAGCGAATTCGCCAATGCCAGTAATATCCTTACTGTCGTAAAGACCGGCATTAAAATAACCAACGTCCTCATAAAGCGACTCAAAATGCGGTCGCATAGTATCGATGGCGTTGATTACGCCTTCNNAATCAAATATTTTCGCCAGCCATAGCGACGAGCAAGCTCAAGGGCGGTTCGTATGTATACGTACGTTTTGCCGGTGCCGGTTTCCATCTCGATGGTGTAGTTGCGCCCATTTGCCTGGACATCACCGTATAGCTCAGGATCAATGCCGCCGCGTTCTTGGATGGCTCGTAGGTTGGCATGCATCGTGGCGTCGTCGATCTCGATAGAATTGCCCCGAATCGCCCATTGTTCGACCATATTTTTTAAGAGACTATCTTGTTTACCAAGCTTACGTTCAATGTGCTGGAGTTTTGAGTTGTCAGTTGCAAACTGACCATCAAAAATATCGACCACCGCGTTTACGGCATCGATCTGAAACTGTTGCTCGTCAAACTGGATATCTTTCATTAGATTGTTTTGAATTCGCTTATGCCTGATTCTTTACACATATTAGCAATATTGATTTTAAGATCATCTTGACCGTTAAAGGCAGCGTCGATAACTACAAATTTCTTTGGTGATTTAGCGAGAATTTCTTTTGCCTGCTCTATGGTAATATTAGAACTATCAACATAAGCAACAAGCTCATTATGGTCAGTCACGTAGACTGTGCCGCCTGAGGCTAAATTTTCTAATGCGTAGGTAGTGTCGAGTCGGAGTTTGCTACGTAAAAGAATCTCAATAAATAAATCGTCCGGCGAAGCGTCGCGACTGAAATTGTCAGCAAAGTCCAGTACGGCCTGCACCGGATCAACAATGGCAGTAGCTNNTTTTGAAATTGCTAGCCGAGAGACTATAAACTCGCAGGCCGCAGTCGAGCGGGGTAGCTCGATTTTTAATTTTTTCCTGATTGTCTTTGACTAATTTTTGGCTGGCTCGTTTGATTCGCTCGATTGCTAAATCTGAGATGGTTTTAAAGCCTAAATCGTAAGCAACTTTGCCCTCTTTGGTCGGTATCTCCTTGCCATTTTCATCCAGCGTGTAGGTTGGCTCTGGCAGCTGAACTTGAATGAAGCGGCGGTTGCCTTCATCTTCGATGTTAAGCTGCATAACAGCTTGAGCGGTTGTTCCAGAGCCGGAAAAAAAGTCCAGAATAATATCATCATCCGAAGTTGTGAAGCGGGCTAAAAATTGGATCAGTGTAGTCGGTTTTGGGTAACTCATTGGGTTAACGCCGCCGAACAATTCCTCTATTTCTTTGCCGCCGTCTTCGTTGGTGCCGACACCACATTCTGTTTTTGAAATTATATCTGACGGTTTTTTAAATCGTTCGCCTTCGCGGATATACCTTATCGCAAACTTCTCGCTTTTGATAATAAAGCTGGTGCCTTCAGAAATCTCACGCTTTAAATTGTCGGCTCGCCACTTAAACGGACCGCGCAGTTTTACGTCGGTGGCGGGAACGCCGTTTTTTATTTCAATTGGTTCGAGCAGTTCTACACGGTCGTATTTACCGGCCGGGTAGGTGCCGTCAAAATTAAATACAATCGAACTTTTAGGAAAGATCAAATCACCGATCGCGTTGCCTTCGTTTAAGAGTGGCATATCACCGCCAGAGGAAATGCCGCCATTGAAGGTTTGGCCGCTATTGCTTCGTTGATAACAGACGACGTACTCATATTTATGCCTAACTTTTTTGGACAAACTTGGTGGAGTCGAAGTTTTATTCCATTTAAAAATTGAGACGCGGTTTTCTTCGCCAAAGACTTCGTTCATGATGGTTAGCAAATGCCCAATTTCGATATCATCGATACTTATAAAAATAAGCCCGTCCATCGTAAGTAAGCTTTTGGCAAGCTGTAGCCTAGGATACATCATGCTTAGCCATTTGCTGTGCCTGCGCCCGGCGGTTTCGGTTTGGCTTTCTAATTTTTCGCCGTCATCACTGACCTGACCGCTGTACGCTAAGTAGGTGGCCAGATCCTCGGTGTATTTATCGGGATAAATAAAATCTTTTTCTTTATTATATGGCGGGTCAATATAGATCATTTTTATACTGCGTCGGTAGGAATTTTGTAATAATTTCAGGGCCTGTAAATTATCGCCTTCGATAAACACATTCTTAGTTGAATCCCAGTCCTGACTCATGTTCTCTATGGGTTTTAATGAGGCAGAAGTTGGTGTTAGGGCGGCTTGTCTTGCGACAGCCTTTCCGGGCCACATTAAACCAAACGGCTCCACTCCTTTTGACGTGTCGTCAGCCAGTAATTCTTCGAGCAAATGAAAATTAATTTTGCCGTCTTGGTAAGTCTCCGGCATTAGCTCGTATAGTTTTTGGGCTAGTTCAGTTTTAAGTTCTGGCGAAAAGGTGTCCAGTTCTTCAATTACGTCATCTTCCATAGCAATAAGTAAGTGTCTCTTTTTTGGTTAGCAAAGTATCTTTATTGTAACATCGAACCGTTAGGTAGCGGGCTGTATGTGCTATACAATTAACTAAAAGGGAGTCAATATGATCAAAATCATTGCCAGCGTTATCGTTACAATATTAGCAAACACGGTGGGTTTAATAGCTGCAGCACTAATGCTAGATGGGTTTTCAATCACGGATGTTTCATTCATTACCGCCGTCGGTGTATTTAGTTTAGCAGTCGTAGTGCTAGGTCCGCTCATAATGAAAGTAGCCGACCAAAACGCTCCATATTTGATGGGCGGTATATCCTTAATTACCATTCTGATTGGACTAATTCTTACAAACTTGATTACGAGCGGAATACAAATCAACGGCTTATCAACCTGGATACTGGCCACGTTGATAATTTGGGTGTTTTCACTCGCTACCAGCCTATTGCTGCCGCTGATTATTTTCAGAAAGACCCTCAGAAAAGTCAGAGACCAAAGCTAAATCAGCCAGCAACATTATTTGATACAAATGTACGTTGGTATGCAGCGTAGCGCTGAATATGGCAACGCTAGTTTAATCCAGGCCTCTGACTAGCTCGGATTTATGAATTTTGCTGAGTGTCCGCATAATAATTGAAATTGCGACTGCGCCTATGCCGATAATAATCCAAGGGGCGAGTCCTATTGGCTCGGCGTCAAAATTTGCTGCCACCGCTGGCACGTACAGCACGATGAATTGCAGGCCAAAAGAAAACAAAATCGACACGATCAACCATGGGTTTGATAGCCAGCTGATTTTGTACTGCGAACGAATATCGATTAAGTGCAGCAATTCATAAACCACCATTGCTGTAAATAAGGTTGCTACCGCCACTTCGTGTCCATGCGAATTTAGGAAATAGTACTGCACCGCTAAAATGGTGCTCATTACGATGCCGAAAATAAAAATTTCGATCCACAGTTTTTTATTAATAATTGCTCCCTGAAACAGATGCGGTTTAGATTTTAATACATTTTTTCTAGCTGGATCGGAACCCAGAGCGACCGCCGGTAAGCCATCGGTCACGATATTAATAAACAGAAGCTGTGCGGCTGTAAGGAGTAAATTTTGGTAAACTAGTATGCCAACTAGGATGGTTAAGACTTCGGCGATATTACAACTTATTAAAAAGTTAACAAATTTTCTGACGTTTTCAAATATGCCACGGCCTTCTTCGATGGCTTTGATGATTGTTAAGAACTGGTCGTCAAGTAAGATCAAATCGGCCGCTTCTTTGGCAACATCCGAGCCAGACTTACCCATCGCGATACCGATATCAGCTGCTTTTAATGCTGGTGCGTCGTTTACGCCGTCGCCGGCTGGACTGACGCGTGCATAAATACCTATCTCGTCAATTTGCTGAGACAAAGCATGATCGTTTAATTTATCCAAATCAGCTCCGGTTACTGCTCTACCTGCAATGCCGATCTCTTTGGCAATAGCTCGGGCGGTTTCAATATGGTCGCCAGTTATCATCACCACTCTTATGCCAGCCTCTTCTTGGACCTCTTTAACCACCTCGATAACTTCTTTTCTTGGCGGGTCGATCATTGCTTGAAGGCCGACAAAAACCAAGTCTTTTTCGATATCTTTTTTTGCCAAATTGGTTGATTTCAGTTCACGGTAGGCAAAACCTAGAACGCGCAGAGCTTGAGTTCTAAAGGCGTGTGTTTGTGTAAGAATTGCCTTTTTGACCTCCGCGGTAAGTGGCCTTAGGTTGCCATTTTCGTCCAGGTGATGGCTGCACTTTGCTATCAAGACTTCGGCGGCGCCTTTAGTATAGACAATGTGCTGGCTGCTATTTTTATGGATGGTAGACATCATTTTACGTTCACTACTAAACGGAATTTCATCATGGCGAGGCAGTTTTTTATGAAGCGCTAGGCTTTTCAGGCCAAACTTTTCGGCGGAAACAAGTAGTGCAGCTTCAGTGGCATCGCCGATGACGGCATCTTTTTTCAGCTTGGCGTCGTTACACATCAAGCCAATGGTCAGCAAGAGCTCCAAACTTTTTGCAGGCTCTGAAAAACTACCCTGGACGTCGTAACCGCTGCCGGTCACACTGACAACTTTGCCATTAACATATACCTCACGAACCGTCATTTCGCCTTTTGTGAGCGTGCCAGTTTTATCCGAACAAATTACATCAGTCGAGCCTAACGCCTCAACTGCAGAGAGTTTGCGAACCAGAGCATTTTTGGCTGCCATGCGCCTGGAGCCAAGCGCCAAACTTATGCGAACAACAAAGGCTAAACCTTCCGGAATTGCTGCCACTGCTAAAGCCACTGCCGCTGTAAATGCAAATATGATTCTATGAATAGTGCCGCTGTCGCCCTCGCTCGGAACCATAAATAAGACTACAAAAAAGACTATCGCGCAGATCACGGCGATGATGTAGCCAAGTTTTTTGCCAAGATCATCTAATTTTTGCTGCATTGGCGTCGCTTCGACTTCCACGTCGTCTACCAACCTCGCGATAGTGCCGATTTCACTTGATTCGCCAGTTGCTACCACCACGCCCCAGCCGGTTCCATTTGTAACAAACGTACCACTGTAGGCCATACATTTTCTGTCGGCCACAATCGCGTTTTCATTGACGGGTTCGATATGTTTTGTGACCGCTTCCGATTCGCCCGTTAAGGAGGCTTCGTTAATATGAAGTTCTTTGGCGGCAGCCAGGCGGATGTCAGCAGGCACTTTTTGGCCGGCTTCGAGTAGTACGATATCGCCTGGTACAACTAGCACCGAATCTATTTCATGTAATTTGCCGTCCCTCCGAACTCTGGCGGTGTGACCTACCAATTGCTTGAGAGCATTAATTGTCTTCTCGGCTTTGAACTCATTAAAAAACCCTACAAACGCAATCACTAAAACAATTGCATAAATAAGCAGAGCTTCTTTATACTCGCCATTATTTTCATAAAGCGACAAACCTAGTGAGATTGTCGCGGCAACTATCAGCACTATTATCAGCGCGTCTTTAAATTGTGATAAAAACAGCCCAAAAGGATTGATTTTATGCTTTGACGTGAGCTCATTTCGGCCATTTTCTAGCCGGCGGGTAGCTTCATTTTGCGTCAGACCCGTCTTTGAATCGCAGTGTAATTCCTGCGCTGTTTTTTCAAAACTTATCGCGTGCCAGTCCATTTTTTAGCTCAGGTTCGATTAAAATAACTTCTGAATTTCACTCAAGATGACGTAAATACTGAAACCGCCATAGAATAGGAAGGCGGTTGTCATGGCGCCGGTTCGAATTAAACCTGGTCGGATTTCTTTAGGCAGTTCTTTTTTGTTTAGGTACAGAGTTAAGCCAGTATGAACGAACATGGCAAACGCATTCAAGACCGCAGCAAGCATCAGCAGCTGCAAAGGCTGTTTAAAGCCAAGGCTCAAGATGATTACACCCGCCAGTATTTGTAGCCATAACACGGCGTAGTAAACCTTTGGTATGGAGCGTGGTTTAACTTTTTTTGGCGCTTGAATTGCAATGTTCTCCGAGATAATTCGGCTGGTGGCGTCAAATACAGTTAACTGCGTACCAAACAAAGTCATACCAGTAACAAGCAAGAAAAACGTACCGGCAATTGGCAAAAGTCGCTCGCCAATTGCGATTGATTCTTTAATTACGAACCCAATCGAGGCATCAGAACCGCCGCTCAGATAGACGGTTGTATAGGCAAGTAGGCTAAGTAGCACAATTGTAATTGTTCCGGTCAACCAAAACACCAAGAAATGCTCAATATTTATCCGTCGCCACCATTTATTAAACTCTGCCTTCGATTGTTTGTTGACTATGAATCGGTGTCCTTCTAGACTGACTTTTTCTTTTTTACCAGTTAGTAAACTAGTTATTCGGCCGGCGTATTTACCCATGCCAAAGCCCTTTTCTTTGACGTAGAAAGATTGAGCCAGATTAAGGTTTCCACCGGCACCAGCGTAGGCCATGGCTGCTAAGAAGGCCGCGATTGAAATACCAGCAGGCAAGAACCAAAAGCCATCACCGTTACCAACTATACCTTGACCAACGGCCGTCCAGTCGGCTTTGCTGGCCAGCAGTATGCTAAAAATAAATATTGTCGGCACGCCAACCATGATCAAGAATTTTTGTAAGCGTTCAACTGTTTTGTAGAGCACCGGACCAAACGACAGAATACAACCCATACCAATAAGCAGTCCAACTGCTAGCCACTGGGTATTTTGAAGTCCGAAGATATAACCAAGCAGGACAGCCGCGCTAGCCGCAATTCCTGGCCACATCCACGGCAAAAAAGTCGACGCGATAAACCAAAGCGGTGCGAATTTAAACCTACGGCGATAGCCAACAAACACGCTTTCGCCTCGCGCCAGGGCGTAGCGTTCAATCTCCATGTTCATAAAGAATTGGAACGAGAGACCCAAGATGGCGCCCCAGATCAAACCCATGCCATAATTCGATGACAAATACGGCCACATTATAACTTCGCCACTGCCAAGTCCAAGGCCTAAAATTATAAAGCTCGGACCAATCATTTTCCGCAGAGGTGGAGCTTTCGGTAGAGGCTTGACGGGTAATGATGATGATTTTTTCATTTTTTTACCTATTTACGTTAATTGAAGATGTTCGAAACCTTTTAATTGAGTAACGCGCCGCCGTCAACAACTATTTGGCTGCCCACGCTGTAACTGGCTAGATCGCTAGCTAAAAATAGAACCGCTCGTGCAATATCGTCCGGTTCGCCCATTCGGTGCATTGGGATACGCGATAGAAATGCTGCCTGGGCCTGCTTCATAACTTCCGGATCGTTCGCAGACGGACCTTGCATAGCGGCCACGCCTGGCGTTGCCACGCCACCTGGCGCGACGGCGTTGACCCAAATGCCGTGTTCGGCTAATTCGATGGCCGTATTTTTAGTAAAGCCCCACACGCCATGTTTCGATGCGTCGTAGTGGGCTAGGCCCGCCATCGAGGGGTGAAGAGCATCGATAGATGTGATATTGATAATCCGGCCGCCACTACCTCGCTGTTTCATATGCTCAGACACTGTTTTTGTAGTTAGAAAGACGCCCTTAAGATTAATATCGATAACCCGCTTAAAATCTTCCTCTTCCATCTCTGCCAGCGGCTGCATTGGAAAGATTCCAGCGTTATTAACCAATATATCTATTCCACCAAAGTGCTTTACGCCTTCATTAACTGCTCTTTCGACATCGGCTTTTTTGGCCACGTTACCATGTACTGCGTACGAAGAATTTGTACGTCTTTCGTGTAATTGATGTGCTGCTGCGTGTAGTTCGTCGTGATGGAGGTCAAATAAAATAATATTCGCACCTGCCTCATGAAGGCGAAGTGCGATGCCTTTACCTATTCCCATTGCTGCGCCGGTAACTAGCGCTGTTTTGCCATGCAGAGATACCAACTCTGCTAGCGTTGTTTCCATTCCAAATGCCCCCCTATGATTAGTAAAATGCTTACTCTTATTTAAGTACTAAACAAACTGAAATTCAACAGGCTTTCTTATCAATTGCCACCAAGTGGAGTATTAAAGAGGCCAACGGCCAATTCGACCCAAGCCGCCGCTGCCAGAATAACTATCAGGGCCAACAGGATAATTCGTGGCTTCGTGCCATGGAACTTTTTAAAAATAAAGAGAGTACCTAGACTAACAATAAGAAGAAGTGCTGCGGCAACTAAATAATCGAATAAATTCCATGAACTCATAACTAAAATTCTAAATAACGCTACCTCGTATGGTCAAAATAAAAAACCACTAAAGTTGTCTGAGCCACGAAAAAACCGGGCCTAAACCCGGTACTCTCGTGGCTGGGAGTGAGGGATTCGAACCCCCGAATGCCGGGACCAAAACCCGGTGCCTTACCACTTGGCCAACTCCCACTGAATGAACATATTATAGCTGAAAAGTGCAGGGGGTTCGAATAGGATTCGACTCACCTTCGGCGAGCCCGCAACTTCTCGATTGGCAAGCCAGTTGCCATCGGAAGCTTGCCTTGCAAAAGCCCACTGGGCTTTCTCACCCCGAATGCCGGGACCAAAANNCACTTGGCCAACTCCCACTGATCAATTCACAATTTTTAAATTTTCATTTTTCAGTTTGCTAATCGCTAACCGCTAACTGCTAATTCCTAACTCCTATTTCCCAATTCCTATTTCCCAATTCCTATCCTTTTTGTTACGCAACGATTGTAACAGAGGCTAAGTATACTAAATTATGATCAATTTTTCTAGACAAGACGACTATAATTAATAGTAGAGAAGTAAGGGAGGTTACTATGGCCAAGAAAAACGAAGACAAGGATAACCCAGGCGCACTTTTCATCCCAGCCGGAGTTCTAACCGGTATGGGTGTAGGTTACTGGCAAGACCAATTTTTAGCGGGACTATTTATTGGGCTTGGAGTAGGTTTTATTTTGTTTGCGTTAACTAGTTTTTACTTCGCAGCAAAGCGCTCATCAAAAAACCCTGAATAATCTTCGCATAAGCAATTTTTTTAGATGCCCTCTCTTGCTATAGTGGTGGCAAGATGAGATTTTTGGTGCTGCTTGGAGTTGTTTCGTTTATTATTATTACACNNTGATTGATCCGCAGCTCGAAAATTTACGCCAAATGTATAGTTCGATGGATGAATCTGCTCAAAACATAGTTAATAACCAACCGCCTGAAACTACCGCAACGTACAAAGCAGCTAATTCCATTTCAGCTCCAACCAAGCAGTAACCGATATACGCTAATATCACAAAAACTTTGCTATTATTTATCTAAAGCTTATGGAAGACTGTATTTTTTGCAAGATAGTTAATCACGAGATACCCGCCTCGATAGTCTATG
>JRYK01000197.1_pt1 | contig 20794 bp, 15 predicted proteins | sample 235381 | NCBI WGS metagenome assembly JRYK01 (sample SAMN03074220, study PRJNA261476) | activated sludge metagenome | biome: Wastewater Treatment Plant; feature: Wastewater; material: Activated sludge; isolation source: activated biomass of a wastewaster treatment plant treating hydrocarbon... ... | reverse complement strand
TCGGCATGGGCGTGCTGCCGCTGCAATTCAAAACGGGAGAGAGCGCGGCATCGCTGGGACTGACCGGGGAAGAGGTTTATGCCATCGAGGGCCTGGCGGAAGCGATTCGCAGCGGATTTGCTTCCGGCCGGGAACTCACCGTCCGCGCCGACGGCAAGTCATTTCGCGCCATCGCCCGGATCGACACGCCGCAGGAAAACCAGTATTTCCAGCACGGCGGCATCTTGCAGTACGTGCTGCGGCAGTTGGTGAAGTGAGCGGTTGGCGGTTCCGGGCCTTGGGAAGCGGCGCACCTCATAATGGCGCCGGCAGATCGCGGCGCGTGAAAATGGCCAGCGCCGCGGCATAGCCGGCCAGGCCGACGCTCAGCAACACTGCGATGACATTCACGGTCCCCGCACCGCTCCACACAGCGCTGAGGTTCGCCGACCAGTTGCGATGGAGCGCGATCGCCTGCGGCTGATAGTAGAAGAACATCGTCAGCGGCCGCCACGTGGTCAGCGGCTCCCACAACTGACCAATCACGTTGACCAGGAACATCAGCAGGGCCAGCAGCACCGCCACGCCGATTACTCGATTGCGAAAGCGCCCGACGGACGACAGGGCCATCGTCAATCCGCTGAGCGCGAAGATCAGCGCGGCGACGTTGACGGTGGCCGGCGCGAATGTCCACGGATCGTATTCCAATAGCTTCGGGTCGATCGTGACCGCGAACGGCAGCGACTTGAACACCGCCAGGTCCGCCTCGGTGATCTGAAACGGCCCGACGAGCCAGCTGCCCGCCATCGTGCCGACCCACAGCGCCAGGCTCACGACCGGGATCACGAGCAGATCGACGACCAGGTGCGACAGGACCACGTGCCGCCGAGCGATCGGCTGAGCGAGCAATAGTTCCATCGTGCCGCGATCGAGTTCGCCGGCCAGGGCTCCGGCCGCGCGCCCGATCGCCCAGATGCAGAAAATGATCTGCATCAGCGGATGCACATAGCCGATCGACAGTGTGTCCATTGCCCGCTCGAAGTGGATGCTCTCGCCGCCGATCACCGTCTGGGCGATTTTGCCGGGTCCGCCGAAGATCACATCCTCGATCGCCTTCTGCGAAGCGCCAGCCCGGGCCGCCAAGGTCGAAAAGAACGGCGCCAACTGCGTCACCGTCCGCTGCGCGATTTTGACCCACAGGCACTGAAAGCCAGCGAGCAGCAGCACGGTGATCAACAGCGGCCAGCGCAGGTCGCGGAGCAGTTTCAGCACCAGCGGGATCATTCCACGGCTCCGTGATACTGCGAATAGATGCCGGCCAGGCCGAGCGGCTCGACGCGCAATTCGGTGACGTCCTGTTCGCCGAGCCATTCCAGCAACGGCCCGACTGCTCCGCGGTAATCAACGATCGATTGCGACTGCGGCGGCGCGGAGCGGCTAAAGCCCGGTAAATCGGGCCAGGCGGGCGGGACTCTTGCGAATCGCACCCGAACCCGCGACGCCTGCTGCAGGTCGGAGATCGCCTGCTCATGCACCAGCCGGCCCTCGCGCAGAATCCCCACCCGGTCACACACCTGTTCGACCTCCGCGAGCACGTGCGACGAAAAGAGCACCGCCTGGCCGCGTTCCCGGGCGGTTCGCAACTGTGCGAGCAACTCGTCGCGCATCGTCGGATCGAGCGTATTGGTCGGCTCGTCGAGGATCAGGAGCGGCACCCGCGGCAGGAGCACCGCCAACAAGGCGACCTTGCGTTTCATGCCGGAAGATAGTTGGACCAGCGGCCGGGACAGGTCGATGTCAAATCGTCGGGCGAGCGCGTCCGTGCCGTTTTCGATCGGCGTGCCGCGCAGCCTTCCCAGGAACCGGACGATTTGCCGACCGTTCATACTCTCGTACAGTCGCAATTCTCCGGGCAAATAGGCGACGAGACGGCGCGCTGCGACGCCGTCGGCCCAGCAATCGTGGCCGCCGATCGACGCCGAGCCGCTCGTCGGCCGGAGAAAGCCCATCATCAGCCGCAGCGCCGTGGATTTGCCCGAACCATTCGGGCCGAGCAGCCCATAGATCTCGCCGGGCTTGAGGCTCAGGTTCAAAGCGTCGAGCGCGCGAAACCGGCCGTAGTCTTTTGTCAGCGACTCAGCGGCGAGCAGGGCTTTGTACCGCGGCGGCTCGGACATACCATGATGATAGATTCGCCCGAGTCATTGCCCACTTTCGAGACGCGCCATGGCCGATGCGTTCATCTTCTCGGCGGTTCGGACTCCGATCGGAAAGTTTCTGGGCGGCTTGGCCGAGGTGCCCGCGCCGCAGCTCGGCGCCGCCGCACTCCGCGAGGCGATGAGCCGGGCGAAAGTCGCTCCCGGTCAGATCGACGAATGCATCTTCGGAAACGTCGTCCAGGCGGGTCTGGGCCAGAACCCAGCGCGGCAGACGGCGCTGGCGGCGGGACTGCCGGATTCGATTGCGGCTTTCACTGTCAACAAGGTTTGCGGTTCGGGACTGAAGGCGGTGATGCTGGCGGCCCAGGCGATTCGCGCCGGCGACGCGGAGCTGGTCGCCGCCGGCGGCATCGAGAGCATGAGCCGGGCGCCGCACCTTCTCTTCGGGACGCGAATGGGCTGGAAGTACGGCGACCAGAAGGTTGTGGATGCGCTCGTGCATGACGGACTCTGGTGCCCGTTCGAGAACTGGGCGATGGGCGAAGCCGCGGAGCACATCGCCGCCAAGTGCGGCGTTTCGCGCGCGGAGCAGGATCGCTTTTCGGTGCAGAGCCATCAGCGCGCCGCGGCGGCCTGGGAGTCCGGCGCCTTCAACGACGAAGTCGTGCCGGTGACGGTCGGCAGCGGCGCCAAGGCGAGGACCATCAGCCGCGACGAGGGCATGCGGCCGGACAGTTCGATCGATGGGCTGAGCAAGTTGAAGCCGGCGTTTCGCCCGGACGGCACGGTGACCGCCGGCAACGCCTCACAACTGAGCGACGGCGGCGCGGCGGTGATCGTCGGATCGATGCGCGCCGCTGAGAAACTCGGCGTGCAGCCCCTGGCGCGGATTGTCGCCTACGCCACCAGCGGCGTGGCGCCGAAGGACATCTTCATCGCTCCGGTCCCCGCCGTAAAGATGGTGCTCGAAAAGGCCAAGCTGGCGCTGAAGGACATCGACCTGTTCGAGCTCAACGAGGCGTTTGCGGCTCAGATGTTGGCCTGCGGCAAAGAACTTGGGCTGGACGAGGCGCGGGTCAACGTGCACGGCGGCGGCATCGCGATCGGGCATCCGATCGGCGCATCGGGCGCGCGGGTGTTGACGACCCTCGTTCACGCGCTGCGCCGGCACAACGCCAAGCGCGGCGTGGCGTCGCTGTGCCTCGGCGGCGGGAACGCCGTGGCAATGGTGATCGAGCGGGTGTGACGCCGCCGACTCACTTGTCCCGATTCTCATGCTTGCGCTTCTTGCGCCGCCGCTTTCGAGCCGTCCGCAATTCTCGTCGTCGCATGTCGCACCTCGCTGATAGAAGCTAGCATATTAGCGGGCAATTCGTAATCCCGAAAGAAGGAACTATTGCCGACGAAACCGCGTCGAATTGCCAAGTGAATTTCGGTCACCCGCTGGCGCCCCTTGTCCCTTCGCCCGTCCCCGCATCGAACGATCTCGTTACCTTCGACGATTCGAGGAGTGATCCATGCCGCTCCGCAATTTGATGACTGTCCGGAATCGCCGTCGAGGCGAATTGCGGAGCGCTCGGCTCCGGCTATTCCGATTCGAGGATCGCCTGGCGCCATCGAGTTCGATTCCGCTGAACTCGACGACGTGGACGCCGCTCGGTCCCGCGCCGATCAACAGCGGCACGGCGCCGGGCGGGATCTCGTCGAGCGGTCGCGTCGCGGCGCTCGCGGCCCACCCCACGGATGCGAATATCCTCTACGTCGGCGCCGCTTCGGGCGGCGTCTGGAAAACGACCAACGCCACGGCGACAAATCCCAGCTGGACGCCGCTCACCGATGCGCAAGCCGCTCTGACCACCGGCGACATCGCTCTCGCGCCAAGTAATCCGAACATCATCTACGTCGGCACCGGCGAGCCGCACAATTCCGGCGACAGTTTCTACGGCCGCGGCGTGCTGAAGTCGGCCGACGCCGGAACGACCTGGACGCTGCTGAACAACGGCGGCGTGTTCGACCGCCGCGTGATCTCCCGCGTCGCGGTGGACCCCACGGATCCCAACATTGTCTATGTGACCGTCTTCGGCGGCGGCGTGAATGCGCTCGGCGGCAACACGGGTTTGTACCGCTCCACCAACGGCGGCACGACGTGGACAAATCTCAGTGCATCTTTGGGAACCTCGACCATCTTTTCCGATTTCGAGTTGGACCCCGCGGATCGGACGGTGGGGTATCTCGGCGCGGGCAATTCCGGGGGTTCCGCGGCCAACGGCGTCTACAAAGTGACCAATCTGCTCGGCTCGGCGAGTTTCTCATTGATCACCGCGTTGCCGAACGGCACAGCGGGCGGCGGCGGCCGGGTGCAACTCGCCATCTCCCGAAACACCTCGACATCGCAAACAGTCGTTTACGCCGGCTTTCACAATGCCAGCACCGGGGCGCTGCTGAGTCTCTGGCAGAGCACCGACAGCGGCACGACCTGGGTGCAGCGCACCGCCACGCCGACCAACAGCCTCGGTTCGCAGGGCTGGTACGACTTTTCGCTCCTGGCCGACCCAAACGACGCCACCGGCAACACGGTGATTCTCGGCGGGGCGGCGACCTCGAATCGGCTGATCCGCTCGACCAACGGCGGCGTCTCGTGGACGTCGTTGATTCCCAGCAGCGGAGCGGCGCCCCACGTCGATCATCACGCCTTGGCCATCGACGCCAACGGCCGAATCATCGACGGCGACGACGGCGGCGTTTACCGCCTGAACAACCTGTCGCCTCTGAGCTGGCAATCCCTCAACGGCGTGGCCACGACGCCCAATGTCACGGCGCTCAATACGAATCAGTTTGTCGGCATCGCCATTCATCCGACCAATTCGAATCTCGCGCTCGGCGGCACGCAGGACAACGGCACCCAACGCTTCAATGACAGCGTCGGCTGGTCCACAGTGGACGGCGGCGACGGCGGCGAAGTCGTCTACGATCCGTTCAATCCCAACACGCTCTACCGGATTTCGCCGGTCGGCAGCTTCGGCACCAGCGCCTTTGTCCGCCGGTCCACCAATGGCGGCGTGAGTTGGTCCAACATCACCAGCGGCATTGTCAATCCGAACAGCGCCCAATTCTATCCGCCGCTGATCGTCGATCCGAGCACGCAGAACCGCGTCCTGATGGGGACCAACGTGGTCAACGTCACGACGAACAGCGGCACATCCTGGAGCCAGCTCGGGGCTGCGCCGCCGAGCACCTCCAGCATCCGCTCCCTGGGCATCGGCCCGGCGAGTTCCAGCACGCTCTACGTCGGCTCGAACAGCAGCAACGTCTTCGTCACCACGGATAACGGCGCGACCTGGAACACGCGGACACCCTCGGGCGGCAACGCCTTCAACGACTTTGCCGTCGATCCGACCAACTCCAACATCGCCTACGTCGTATCGGCGTCGTTCACCGGCTCGGTCCGCGTCTGGCGCACAACCAACGCCGGCGCCACGTGGACCAGCATCATGGGCGACCTGCCGAACGTGCCGGCCTGGGCGCTGCAGTTCGATCCCGGCGCGACTTCGTCGCCCGATGACGACGTGCTCTATCTCGGCAACGATCTCGGCGTTTATCGCTCGACGAACTTCACCTCGGCATCGCCGACGTGGACGCGGTTCGGCCAGGGTCTGCCCAACGTGCAGGTTCGCGATCTCGAGTTGGCGCCGACGTTGGGCATCCTCGCGGCGGGGACCTACGGTCGCGGCGTCTGGCAGATTCTCACGACGCCGGCCGGGCCGCCAAGTCAATCCGTCAACGGACTCGTCTTCAACGACTTGAACGATAACGGCGTGCTCAACTCCGGCGAGCCCGGATTGGCGAATTGGCGCGTCTACTTCGACGCGAATAGCAACGGACAATTTGACCCGATCGCGTCCGGCCCGACGAACTTTCCCTCGACGAACGTGCCGCTGACGATTCCTGATCTCGGCTCTGTGAACTCTACGCTCACGACGTCCGGGCTGCCCGGCGTGGTCGCCAAAGTCACCGTCACGCTGAACATCTCCCACGGATTCATCGGCGATCTGGTCGTGGACTTGATCGCGCCCGGCGGGCAGACGATCAATCTGTTCTCCAACGTCGGCGGCGCGGGAACCAGCTTTTCAGACACGACGCTGGACGACGCGGCCGCCACGCCGATCACGGCTGGGTCGCCGCCGTTTGCCGGCTCGTATCAGCCACAGCAACCGCTTGCCAATCTCATCGGCACGCGGGCCAATGGCGTCTGGACCCTGCGCGTGCGCGACACCGTGGCGGTGGCCAGCGGCACACTCAATTCCTGGTCGATCACATTGACGACGCAGGAAGACAGCCGCCTGACGGACTCCTCGGGCAACTTCCAGTTCCTGAACGTCGATCCAGGCACGTACACCCTCCGGCTCGTGCCTCAGGCCGGCTTCCGCCGCACGCTGCCCGTGCCCCCGGCTGACTCGTACGTCGTCACCGTCACGAGCGGCGGCGCGGCGATCATCGACCGCAATTTCGGCGTTGTTGCCGACTCGGTCGCCCCCACGGTCACGTCGGTGGTCATCGGCGACGGATCGGCTCAGCGATCGATCATCCGCCAGTTGAAAGTCATTTTCTCCGAAGTGGTGGAGTTTCTCGGTTCGCCCACGGCCGCGTTCACTCTGGCCAAGCAAGCCGGCGGCACAGTCGCCTTGGCTGTCAGCACGGCCATCGTCAGTGGGCGAACGGAAGCGACGCTGACCTTCCTCAGCGACACGACGTTCGGCTCGCTCAACGACGGACGCTACACGCTGACCGTGAACGCAAGCCAGATCCGCGATCTGGCGCTGAATCAGATGGCGGGGGATTCCGTCACGTCGTTCCATCGCTATTACGGCGACGCCAACGGAGACGCCCGAGTTGATATCGCCGATTTCGGCCTGTTCTCGACGACGTACAACCTGCAACTCGGCCAGCCCGGCTACCTGGCTTACTTCGATTACAACGGCGACAACCGAATCGATATTCTCGATTTCGGCCAGTTCGCGATTCGATATTTCGTGCCGCTGCCATAAGCCCGGCGATTCGGCAATCCGGATCGGCAACGTGTAGTCGCTCCACTTGGGAGCAAAAAACTCCGGCGGCGATTTGCCCGCCGGTCATTTGCGATCTAGGCTTTGCGCTGGGAGCGGCTGCCCGCAGGCCCCCTGTCGCTCCCGCAGACGTTGTTTTCGCCGCCCCTCCCGTCCCCACGATCCCGTCCCCGATTACGAGGATCGTTCCATGCGCCAATCGCTCACACAGCCATGTTCTCGTTTCGCCACGCTGCTGACAATTGCCATGCTCTGCTGGCCGGCGATCGGCCAAGCTCAGGTCGTGACGCTGTACGATTCCGGCGGATTCGAGTCGCCGGGGTTTGGGGCCGGCGTATTGGGATCGTACTATCAGGGCGGCGGCGGGGGACAGCAAAGCTGGCTGACGACCGACTTCAATCAGTTGCTCGGTCTCCCCGCTGGTTTGATTCAGAATTCGGTTGTGCATTCCGGCGCCCAGGCGTTTCACATCAATGGGCCACGGCTGTTCAATGATCCGAATTTTGGCGGTCAGACATTCTGGTATCGCAATTTTCCGTCGGCGGCGACCGCCTTCAATCCCGTCGCCAATGGCACTCCCGTCGTGAACATGAAGTTCCATGAGTTTGTGACGGGCACCGCCCTCAACATCACGGACATGCCGCTGGTCGGCGTCTACATGGAAGGCTACACGCCGGGGGGAACGCAAGCGGCTCTCGGATCGCTCCTCTTGAATCTCAACGGCGGAGTCACCGCGATCACTGTCGGGGGCAACGCCGTCTCCACGGCCGACAACATCTACTCGCGCAACTCCTGGCATCAACTCGACGTGCAATTCAATTTCGAGAGCCAGACTTATCGCGCGTACTTGAATGGTTCGCTGCTGACATTCGGCGGTGGATTGACCGACGTCCCGTTCCGCAACACTCTGAATCGCATTGCGGAATATGGTTTCCAGGCGTCGTTCAATCAGTTTTCCGGAAGCACAACCAATTCCGCCTATTTCGACAATCTCGTCGTCTCAGCGACCGTCGTGCCCGAGCCGTCGTCGTTCGCTCTGGGCATCGCGGCCGTGGGCGGAATTGCCTGCCTTCGCCGTCGTCGGAACCGATGAGTTCGCCGCGAGCCATCTCCCGAACGCCGCAGTTGCAATCGAGCTGGAGATCGCAGCCCTGCCAATCCGACAGGCGGGGGTTCCGGAACGCACCATTCTTGGCAGCGATTCGCAACTGAATCCATCAGGACCGTTGTCGTAAGTAATTCACAAAGAATCATTTGTGTCACCGCAAACCACGGGCACGCGACTTGCTTGATCCCGGGTCGACTCAGCGATGTCGGGCTGCGCAATTGCGGGAGGCGTCAGCATGAAGATTAAGCCATTGGGGGATCGGATTATCGTCCGCCGCGATTCATCGACCGAGCGGTCGCGCGGAGGAGTGATTCTGCCCGATAACGCCAAGCAGAAGCCGCAACGCGGCACGGTGTTGGCGGTCGGCCCCGGCAAGCTGCTCAAGGATGGCACGCGCCGGCCGTTGCAGGTCAAGGAAGGCGATACGGTTCTCTTCACCGCCTGGGCCGGCGACGAATTCAAGGAGCGCGGCAGCCGCGACGCCATCCTCGTGATGCACGAAGAGGACGTCCTGGCCGTCGTGGAATGACCGGTGGGCCGCGATGCGGCGACTCCGGAGCGGAGCGCGAATCTGAAATCCAGAAGTTGAATCAACTATCCCATGGGAGGAGTTCATGTCCGCGAAACAGATTGCGTTTGACCAGGAGGCGCGCGAGGCGATGCGCCGGGGCGTGGGCAAGTTGGCCCGCGCGGTCAAGGTCACGCTCGGCCCGAAGGGCCGCAACGTCATCATCGAGAAGTCGTTCGGCAGCCCCACCGTCACCAAGGACGGCGTGACGGTCGCCAAGGAGATCGAGCTCGAGGACAAGTTCGAGAACATGGGCGCGCAGATGGTGCGCGAGGTCGCCAGCAAGACCAGCGACATCGCCGGCGACGGCACCACGACGGCCACCGTGCTCGCCGAGGCCATTTACAATGAGGGCCTCAAGGCTGTCGTCGCGGGCACCAACCCGATGCTCATGAAGCGCGGTATCGAGAAAGCCGTCGACGACATCGTCGCCCGCTTGCAGTCGATGAAAATCGACGTGAAGTCCAAGAAGGACATGCAGAATGTCGCATCCGTTGCCGCGAACAACGACGAGGAGATCGGCACGATCATCGCCGAGGCGATGGACAAGGTCGGCAAGGACGGCGTCCTGACCGTTGAGGAAGGAAAGACGCTGGCCACGACGCACGAATTCGTCGAGGGCATGCAGTTCGACCGCGGCTATTCCAGCCCATACTTCGTCACCGATCCGCAGAAGATGGAGTGCGAACTGGAAGATCCCTACATCCTCATCTACGAGAAGAAAATCTCGTCCAACAAGGATCTCGTGCCGGTGCTGGAGAAAGTGCTGAATACCGGCAAGCCGATCCTCATCATCTGCGAAGAAGTGGAAGGCGAGGCGCTGGCCACGCTGGTCGTCAACAAGATTCGCGGCGTGTTCAAGTGCGCGGCCGTGAAGGCGCCCGGCTACGGCGACCGCCGAAAGGCGATGCTCGAGGACATCGCCGTTCTGACCGGCGGCAAGGCGATCTTCGAAGACCTCGGCATCCAACTCGAAAACGTGAACCTGACCGATCTCGGCCGGGCCAAGAAGGTCAAGATCGATAAAGACAACACGACGATCATCGAGGGCGCCGGCAAAAAGGACGCCATCAAAGGCCGCGTGCAGATGATCCAGAAGGAACTGGAAAAGAGCACGAGCGACTACGACAAGGAGAAGCTCAGCGAGCGGATCGCCAAACTGTCCGGCGGCGTGGCCAAGATCAACGTCGGCGGGGCGACCGAAAGCGAGGTCAAGGAGAAGAAGGCCCGCGTCGAGGACGCGATGCACGCGACCCGGGCGGCCATCCAGGAAGGCATCCTGGCCGGCGGCGGCGTCGCCCTGCTCCGCGCCAGCGAAGGGCTCAAACCCCGGGATCTTTCTGAGGATGAGCTGGTCGGCTTCAACATCGTCGTTCGGGCCTGCAAGGCGCCGATCAAGCAAATCTGCGACAATGCCGGCGAGGACGGCAACATCGTTGCCGCCAAGGTCCTCGAGAACAAGGATTCGCACTTCGGTTTCAATGCCCGGGAAGGCAAGTACTGCGACATGGTCAAGGAGGGCATCATCGATCCGACCAAGGTTGTCCGCTGTGCCTTGCAGAACGCGGCGAGCGTCTCGACCCTGCTGTTGACGAGCGATGCCTTGGTGGCCGAACTGCCCAAGGAGGAGAAGAAAGCTCCGGCCGGAGGCGGCGGCTACGACGACATGTACTGATCGGTCGAAACGACTGTAAACCATTGCCGGCACGGTGGTTGTCACCGTGCCGGCCTTATTTCTGCGGCGATTCGTTCCCGAGATTCAGTTTCTCGCCTTCCAGTGACGCTGGCAATCCGCGGATCAACTTTCCAGTCGCGCCGGCCACCGGCACGCTCTGGACCCGCTTTGCGAGCAGGTCGCCGATGTTTGCCAACGCATCCGCGTCCTGGCGACTGCAGCCAGTGACGCTCGCGACCAACACAAGGAAAATGATCCGTCGATATTGAGCCATGGTCCACATCCTCCGTTCCGCGAGGATGCCACAGGAAGCCGGCTTCGACAAGGCAAAGACCGCGTGGCACGCAAGCGGCGATGAGCCGCGCCCGCCCAGCCTTGTGATCCGTATTACTGAACGGCTGTTCACAAAAATAGCGTTGACACATTCCGCGTCACTCTTACAATTGGGCAATCTGGTAAGCTTCGGCAATCAATACCGGGGCTGGCTTGCGACCAGGAGTCTCGTCATGCGAAGGTTCAGCGTGCTTTTGGCTGTCGCCGCGGGCATTGTCTTTCTCGCAGATACGCGCGGATTCGCCGGGGACGACACCATGCGTCTCAACGGCGGAACCGCGCCAACGATGACGCTCCAAGGGGCCACTGCCGAGACCGTGAACGTATTCCACGGCCGGCTGCTCGGCTGCTGCCGCCGGCCGGTCGTGGTCTATTCGGCGGCGCCGGCTTACTGCGGCTGCGTGGGCGGCTTTGGCGGATATGTCGCCGCTCCGGTGTGGGGTTACCCCGCGATGGGATTCGCGGCGACGGCCCCGGTGCCGGTCGCAGTCCCCGCACCCGTGCCGATGACGGCACCTCCGCCGCGAGCCGTCGTGGCCGTACCGCGTCTGGGCCTCTCAATCTCCTTGGGAAGCGAGATCGATGCGCTGACCAGCCGGCCAAGTCCATTCTATTTTCGCCCCGGGCCGCAGGTCATGACACCTGAGCCGGCGCTGTCGGCGCCGGTCAACCCGCCGCTGCCAGAGACGTTCCGCTATGACGGCGGCCCGGCAAACCCGGTCCCGCTGCCAGGGAATCTACGACCGCTTCCGAGCACACGACCGGCCCCGGCAGCCAACAACCAAGTCAAGCTTGCACCCGCGGCGTCGAATTGGCCGGCTTACGGCGAGCAGCCGCCGGCTCCGAGCGCTCCGCCGGCGAATTCGCTTCTGGTTCGGACTCGCGATCGGTGAACAACGATAACCCATCGAATCCAGCGTCGTTCGATTCCGGACGACGCTCGATTCGTTTATTGATGACCAGTGGCAGCTGAAATGGCACGCTGTTCCGTCGAATGCCGGCGATCAGCAAGCCGTCCATTGCAAGGATCGTTCGCCCGGGTTCTTTGGAGGATCAGTGATGCAAAGATTCGGAATCAGCCTGGTATTCGCCATCGTGTTTGGCATGAGCGCCGGCACGGTGCAGGCAGATCCCGGTGCGAGCAGCAACCCGTCTGACGGCACGCCGACGATAACGCTCATCGGCAACGCGGATCAGTCGGCGAGCACCACGAATGTCACCTGGGGGTATTGGCGGCCCTATTGGCGGGGCTATTACCACGGCTCGTTCGGCTACGCGCCTCGACCGAACTTCTTTTTCGGGCCCGTGGTCTATCCGCGGTTCTATAGTTGCCGCACGATCGTGGCTCGCCCCGTGTGCGTGGCGCCGGCGCCGATCGCTTATGTAGTTCCGTGCTCGGGCGGGACGGCGGTCGCCTCGGCCGCGCCGAGCATTGCCAATCCCGCGATCAAACAGAAGCCGCCGGTAGTTTCGCCGCCCGCGGATCCACCGGTTGAGGAAGCCCGCGGATCGACGCCAGTGGTTCCGCCGCAATTCGTCCCGCCACCTTCGACTCCCGAACCGCCGCTGGCCCGCACTCCACTCTTGGAGCGCGTCAAGTCCGCGGTCACCAAGGGCAACGTCGTCGGCTACTCGGCGTTTGGCGAAGGCGACGCGGCTCGACCGGCGGTGTGGATCGCAGGCGACAAGCGCTGACCGTTCGCATCCGCTTCTCGGCCCGGCGGCACAGATTTGCCGCCGGGCCGACGTGTTTTGAGCGCGGTTCATTGCACTGATTTCTTGGCTGCGACACACCAATTCTGAAGCGCGCTCGAATCAATACGCCGTGCCATCGTAGAAGCTCTTTAGCACTTCATCCGGCGCCGGTCGGTACGAGTGCGGCTCGAGCGTCGAACTGGCCCGGCCCTGACTCAGGCTGCGCAATTTGTCGGCGTAATCGAACAGCTTGGCCAAGGGCGCCAGCGCCTCCACGTGCCACCACTGCCCGCGCGGGGCCAATTGCAGGATCTCGGCGCGGCGCGCATTCAGGTCCGCGGTCACTGGACCCAGCGATTCTTCCGGCACCGCGACTTCGACGTGCATGATCGGTTCGAGTAGCACGACGTTGTCCTTGAACGCCTTGCGAACGGCGTCGGCAGCCGCGGCGACGAACGCCACCTCATTCGACATCTGCTCGTCGTAGGATGCATTGACGATCGTCGCCTGCACGTTCAGCACGGGGTAGCCAAACTCGCCGCCGGATTGCAACGCATCGCGCAGCCCGCGCTCGGCCGCGGCCGCCAGCACCGGCGGCAGTGCGTCGGGCGGCAGCGCGCTCGTGACCGTCACTTCGCCCGCCGCATTGGCGAAATCGACGACCAGCTTCCCGAACAGCGCCGCGCCGCCCGCATGCTTCTCGAAGGCCCCTTCGACGCGCCGCGGCGATCGCAACGTCTCCCGGTAACTGACCCGCGGTTTTCCCGCCCGCACGTTCAACCGAAAATCACGCTCGAGTCGGTGCCGCTTCACCTCCAGGTGCAGCATCCCCATGCCGCTCATCAGCGTCTGTCCGGTCTCCTTGTCCACGCGCACTCGAAACGTCGGATCCTCGCGCTGCAGGAGTTCCAGCGCCGTGGTCAGCTTGTCGCGATCGGCCGAGGACTCTGGTTCAATCGACTGGCTGACGACGGCTTCGGCAAACTGAATCGACTCGAGCAGAATCGGATGCTGTGCGTCGCAGAGCGTGTCGCCGGTAATCGACTCCTTCAAGCCGATCAGCGCGACGATGTCACCGGCCGGCGCGGCTGGGACTTCCTCCAGGCCCTTCAGTGGATCGGAATGGACGTGGTACAGCTTGCCGGCGAGTTCCTTCACGTCTCGGGCCGGGTTGTAGGGCCGCGATTGTGGCTTGAGCACGCCGGAATAGACGCGCACGAAAAAGCGCTCGCCGTTGGGGTGCGCGACGACCTTGAAGACCAGTCCGCAAAACGGCTCATCGACGGACGGCTTACGCAATTCTTCCTTTCCGGGCTTCTTGGGGTTGATCCCGACGACCGGCGGCCGATCGAGCGGACACGGTAGGAAGTCGCAGACCGCGTCGAGGAGCGGCTGGATTCCGATGTGCTCCCGGCCCGAACCGCACAGTACCGGCTGGATCAGCCGGCGCAGCGTCTGCTCGCGCACGAGCCGGCGGACGCGAACGGGATCGATCGGCGCCCCCTCGAGCAGCGCGGACGTGATCAAGTCCTGGTCGTCGTGGCGCGTCAACAGATCAAACAACTGATCGCGATAGCGGCGAGTCTCGGCCATGAACTGTTCCGGGATCGCCTGCCGGCGGATGCCGCGCCCATCCGGAGCGTCGAAATACAGCGCCTGCATCGCCAGGAGATCGATCACGCCGGCGAACGGCTCGGGGCTGTCCTTGATTGAACCGGAGCCGATCGGAATCGTGATCGGCGCCGGCTCGCCCTCCAGCCGTTGGCGAATCTCGGACAAGACGTGGTCGAAATTGGCGCCGACGACGTCCATCTTGTTGACGAACACGATCCGCGGCACGCCGTACTTATTCGCCTGTCGCCAGACGGTTTCCGATTGCGCTTCGACGCCCTTCTGCGCGTCGAAGACGACGACGGCGCCGTCGAGCACGCGCAGGCTTCGCTCGACCTCGGCGGTAAAATCGACGTGGCCCGGCGTGTCGATCAGGTTGATGGTGAACTCGCGCCAGGCGAACGGCACGCAGGCGCTGTAGATCGTGATGCCGCGCTCCTGCTCCTCGGGATCGTAGTCGGTTTCGGTGGTTCCCTTATCGACTTCGCCGAGGCGATGCTTGGCGCCGGCGTAATAGAGCAGGTGTTCGGTCGTGGTGGTCTTGCCCGCGTCGATGTGGGCAATCACGCCGAGGTTGCGAATTCGAGTCAGATCGTATTCGGACGAAGCAGGCACCTCACCGCCTCAATCAATGCGATTAGCCGCGGGCCGCAGGGAAGCGTCGCGCTCGCCTGCAGCTCGCGGCTAACCGGCCCAACGCCTATCCTACCAGGCGAAGTGCGAAAACGCCTTGTTGGCCTCGGCCATTTTGATGGTCGTTTCGCGCTTGGCCATGGCTTCGCCTTCGCGGCGGTATGCTGCCATGAGTTCGTCGGCCAGCTTCTGGTACATCGGCTTGCCGGATTTCGATCGCGCGGCGCCGATCAGCCAGCGAATCGACAGGCTCTGCTGCCGCACGCGATTGACCTGCATCGGCACCTGGTAGGTGGCGCCGCCGACGCGACGGGAGCGCACTTCGACCGTCGGTTTGACGTTTTCGACGGCCTGCGTGAAGACGTCGATCGGCGGCATGTCCGGCATGCGCTTATGAACCTGATCGAGAGCGCGGTAGAAGACGCGCTGAGCCGTCGCCTTTTTCCCGTCCCACATCAGACAATTGATGAATTTGCTCGCCAACAGCGAGTTGTAGACTGGATCGGGCTTCTGGTGCGTGTAGCTGGCGGTTCTCTTACTGGCCATGAGCAGGTCTCAACTTGAAATCGAAGGCGGTTAATTTCGTGACGGCTCCGGCACGCGCGGGAGCAGATGGCACGACACGTCGTGGACCGTCCCGTCAGGCTCGAACAACACGCGGTTCACTCCTTTGCACGCCGGGCACGGCACAGCCACGCTGGCGTAGATCCGGGTCGAGGCCTGGATTCCGGATCCCGCGCAGGTCACAGTGACCCCGACGGGCTGATCGCAGGCGGCGCAGGCGAATTCCAGATTCACCTTGAGTTCCGTCATGGAAAGGCCCTCAGTCGAGCAAAGGACGGCCTTGTCGGCCCGTGGGGGCGATCGTCGCATCTCACTTGCCATCGCGCTTGGCGCCGTACTTGGAGCGCGCTTGCTTCCGATCGGCGACGCCCTGCGCATCGAGCACGCCGCGGATGATGTGGTAGCGGACGCCGGGCAGGTCGCGCACGCGGCCGCCGCGCACCAACACGATCGAGTGCTCTTGCAGGTTGTGACCCTCGCCCGGAATGTACGCCGTCACCTCGATGCCGTTCGACAGCCGCACGCGGGCCACTTTCCGCAGCGCCGAGTTCGGCTTCTTGGGTGTCATCGTCTTCACCTGCAGGCACACGCCGCGCTTCTGCGGGCAGCCCTGCACGGCCGGGTGCTTCGGGCGCGAACGCTGCGGCGTCCGCGGCTTGCGCACCAGTTGGTTGATTGTCGGCATTCGCTATTTCCACCGCTTTCTCAGTCGCGCGCCGCCGGCTCGGAAGCGCCCACAATTCGGATAAAGTAGCGACGGGCCGGCTCACCCGCAAGGGTCGCCGACCCGTCGAATCGCGATCCGTTACTCCTGATCGACGGCCTGCAAGACTGTCGGTTCCGAAAGCAAATCGCCCTCAGTCGCCAGGCTCGGCGCATTGATTCGCACTTCACTGTCTTGAAAAGTGCGGAAGCCCGTGCCCGCCGGGACGAGGTGACCGAGAATCACGTTCTCCTTCAACCCGACCAGCTTGTCTTCCTTGCCGGCCAGGGCCGCTTCGGTGAGGACCTTGGTCGTCTCCTGGAAGCTCGCGGCGGAGATGAAGCTCTCGGATTGCACCGCCGCCTTGGTGATACCCAGGAGCTGGACCGAGCAGGTGGCCGGCGACGGCGCCGTCGCGGTCGGCTTCTTGCCGCCCTCGGCGTCGATCCGCGCCCGCTCTTCCTCGTAGGCCTCGCGCGAGACGATCTTGCCTTCCTCGAAATGCGAATCGCCGCGCGATTTGATTTTCACGGTCTCGTTCATCAGCCGTTCGTTGATCTTCGCAAACTCAAATTTGTCCATCGTGGCGCCGGGCAGCAGGTTGGTGTCGCCCTTGTCCTCGACCCGGACTTTGCGAAGCATCTGCGCCACGATGATCTCGATGTGCTTGTCATCGATATCGACGCGCTGGCTGCGATAGACCGACTGCACCTCGCGGACGAGGTAGTTCTGCACCGCTTCGATGCCGCTGATGTGCAGGATGTCGTGCGGGACCAGCGGGCCGTCGACGAGTGGATCGCCGGCGCGGACGTAGTCGCCAGTGTGGACGCGCGGATGCGCCGTGTTCGGCACGAGGTGATCGCGCGGCGGACCGATCGGCTTGCCGTGCGCATCTTCCGGCTGAATGTGAATCAGCCGCTTGCCGCGCTTGCGCTCGCCAATCGTCACCTTGCCGCTGACTTCCGCCATGACGGCCGGCTCGCGTGGCTTGCGGGCTTCGAAGATCTCGGTGACGCGCGGCAGTCCGCCGGTGATGTCCTGCGTTTCGCGGACTTCGCGCGGCGTCTTGGCGAGCAGCGTCCCGGCCACGATCCGCTCGCCATCCTTGACTTCGAGGTACGCCCGTTCCGGGATGTACTTGGCGTCCAGCGTCTGTCCCGTCTCGTCCTGGATGATGATCTGCGGGTGCAACTCACCCTTGTGTTCCATGATCACGAGCCGCTTCGCGCCGGAGGCGTCCTGCTCTTCGCGGACGGTTTCGCCCTTCTTAATGTCGGCGAAGCTGACGATGCCGCCGTTCTCGGCGAGAATCGGCGTCATGTGCGGGTCCCAGAGGCAGATCACGGTTCCCGCCTGAATCTCATCGCCGTCGTTGACCAGGAGCGTGGCGCCGTAGGGCACCGGGAAGACCTCGAGCTCGACGTTCTTGGGCCCGAGGATCCGCACGTCACCGCGGTGGCCCAGCACCACCACGGTCTCAGAATCGGATTTCTTATCCCGGACCTTCACTTCCTTGAGGTCGCGGAATCGGACGGTGCCGGCCTTGCGAGCCTTGATCTCGCTCTCTTCGATGTCGCCCTTGGCCACGCCGCCGATGTGGAACGTCCGCATCGTCAACTGCGTGCCCGGCTCGCCGATCGATTGTGCGGCAATGATGCCGACGGCCATACCTTCCTCGACCAGCGCGCCGGTGGACAGGTCCATGCCGTAGCACAGACGGCAGACGCCCAGGGGCGCCTGGCAGGTCATCGGGCTGCGGACGACCACTTTGTCGATATTGAGCCGCTCGATCGTCCGCGCCAATTCCGGAGTGATCATCTCGTTTTCGTCGACCAGGACCGAATCATCCACGGAGAGGATGGGGTTGCGGGCGACGCGGCCGCGAATCGATTCGGCCAGGCTGCGCTCCACCTCTTCGCCCTTGTACAAGGCGCCCTTGGTGATGCCCTGCGTCGTGCCGCAATCGTGCATCGTCACGACGACGTTCTGGGCGACGTCGGCGAGCTTGCGCGTCAGGTAGCCGGAGTCCGCGGTCTTGAGAGCGGTGTCGGCCAGACCCTTGCGCGCCCCGTGCGTCGAGGAGAAATACTCGAGCACGCTGAGGCCTTCGCGGAAGTTGGCCTTGATCGGCGTTTCGATGATCTGGCCGGAGGGCTTGGCCATGAGGCCGCGCATGCCGGCCAACTGGCGGATCTGCTCGACACCGCCGCGCGCCCCGGAGTGCGCCATCAGGAAAATCGGATTGAGGTAGGGCTTGCCGTGCCGCCGATCGTCGCGGAGCTCCGCCATCATCTGCTTGGTGATCTCATCGCGCGCCCGCGTCCATTCGTCGATCACCTTGTTGTAGCGCTCGCTGTCCGTGATGATGCCGCGCTCGTACTGGCGGATGAACTTCTCGACCTCTTTCTCAGCCTTCTTGAGCACTGACTCCTTGATGTGCGGCGTCTTGAGATCGTCGGTCGCAAAGCTCAACCCCGATCGCGTCGATTCCCGGAATCCGATCTCCTTCATCCGGTCGAGCAGTTCGATCGTCTCCCGCCGGCCGAGCAACTGGTAACAATCGGCGATGATCCGAGACAGGTGTTTCGATGTCAGCGGCAGATCATAGTACGCCATCTTCGGATTGAGAATATCGTTGAAGATGACGCGGCCGACAGTGGTCTTCACGAGGCCGCTCGGCTCGCGCCGGATCTCCTCGACGACCGTCTTGTCCTTCTCGATGCGCACCTCGCTGATGACAACCTTGTCGATCGGCATGCGGACATGGATTGGGGCGTGAACGCCGACGCGCTTCAAGGCGTAGGCGGTGAACACCTCGGCCGGGCTGTGGAACTTCATCCCGTCGCCGGGCTCGACCTTTTCGCCCATCTCGCCGCGCGACGCGGTCAGGTAATAACACCCCATCACGATGTCCTGCGACGGCGTGATGATCGGGTTGCCGTTGGCCGGGCTGAAGATGTTATTCGTGGACATCATCAGCACGCTGGCTTCCACTTGCGCCTCGATGGAGAGCGGCAGGTGGACGGCCATCTGGTCGCCGTCNNGCTCGAACGCCTGGATGCCCATCCGGTGCAACGTCGGAGCGCGGTTGAGCAGCACGGCGTGGTTTTTCGTCACCTCTTCCAGGATGTCCCAGACCTGCTCGTCCTTGCGCTCGAGCATCTTCTTGGCCGACTTAATCGTGTCGGCGTGTCCGAGATCCTTGAGCCGGCGGATGATGAACGGCTGGAACAGCTCCAGCGCGATCTTCTTGGGCAGACCGCACTGGTGCAGCTTCAGTTCGGGGCCGACGACGATCACCGACCGGCCGGAATAGTCGACGCGCTTGCCGAGCAGGTTCTGGCGGAAGCGGCCCTGCTTGCCCTTGATCATGTCGGTGAGCGACTTCAGCGGGCGATTCGATGAGCCGAGCACCGGCCGCTTGCACCGGTTGTTGTCGAACAGGGCGTCCACCGACTGCTGCAGCATCCGCTTCTCGTTGCGGATGATGACTTCCGGCGCGTTGAGATCGACCAGCTTCTTGAGCCGGTTGTTGCGGTTGATGATGCGGCGGTACAGGTCGTTGAGGTCGCTGGTGGCGAAATTGCCGCTGTCGAGCAGCACCAGGGGGCGGAGATCCGGCGGGATCACCGGGATGCACTCGAGCACCATCCACTCGGGCTTGTTGCTCGAATCGCGCAGCGCCTCGATGATCTTCAGCCGCTTGACGTAATCTTTCAGCTTCGCCTTGGACGATTTTTCCTTCTTGGTTTCCGTGTCGAGCTTTTCGCGGAGCTTTGCCGACTCATCGACGAGATTGAGCTTCTCGAGGAGTTTCTTGATCGCCTCGGCGCCCATGTCGGCTTCGAAGGCATCGCCATACTGCTCGCGCGCCTTGCGATATTCCTCCTCGGTGAGGAGCTGGCGTTCCTTGAGCGGCGTTTCGCCGGGGTTGATGACGACGTAATCCTGGAAGTAGATGATTTTTTCGAGGCTCGACGTTTTCATGTCGAGCAGGGTGCCGAGGCGGCTCGGCATCGCTTTGAAGAACCAGATGTGGACGACGGGCGCGGCCAGTTCGATGTGCCCCATGCGCTTGCGGCGAACGCGCGAGTGCGTCACCTTGACGCCGCAGCGATCACAGATCATGCCCTTGTACTTCATTCCGCGGTACTTGCCGCAGGCGCATTCCCAGTCTTTTTCCGGACCGAAGATGCGCTCACAGAACAAGCCGTCCTTCTCCGGACGGTAAGTGCGGTAGTTGATCGTTTCCGGCTTTTTGATTTCGCCGAACGACCACGAGCGGATGTCGTGCGGGCTGGCCAGGCTGATGCGCACGGCGCCGTAGTCATTGATCCGGTCGTAATTCGTCTCGCCGGTCCCGGTGCTCATGTGTCCCCTCCTCGTTTATCAGCCACCGATGAACTCAGCCGGACACGGAATCAGAGAAATCGGGCTGACCTTTCTCAACCGTGTTCTTCCGCGGCTCATCGATGACTTCTTCGCCGCCCCTAAATGCGCTGTTTCTTTTCCAATTGCATGTTCAACCCCAGGCCGCGAATCTCGTGCGTGAGCACGTCGAAACTCGCGGGGGTTCCCGCTTCCAGGGTGTTCTCGCCCTTGACCATCGATTCGTAGATCTTGGTTCGGCCCTCGACATCGTCGGATTTGACGGTGAGGAGTTCCTGGAGGATGTAGGCCGCGCCGTAGGCCTCGAGCGCCCA
>JRYK01005946.1_pt1 | contig 20872 bp, 16 predicted proteins | sample 235381 | NCBI WGS metagenome assembly JRYK01 (sample SAMN03074220, study PRJNA261476) | activated sludge metagenome | biome: Wastewater Treatment Plant; feature: Wastewater; material: Activated sludge; isolation source: activated biomass of a wastewaster treatment plant treating hydrocarbon... ... | reverse complement strand
GTCCGTCGTCGTGTATGATCCCGTAGAGACCTATCTCGACCACGAGGTCGGGCCTGACCGGGATTCTTTTGAGCGCCTCTGTATCGAGCGCGTCCGCCCGCTCGTAAGTGATACGGTTCGGTACGCCTTTCTCCAAGGCGATAGCCCGGCTCTCTTCGAGCGCTTTCGGGTCTATGTCGCGGAGTAGTAATTCGACGTTCCCGTAATCCCCCCCCGCCAGTACGTCGTATATGTAGTCCGCCTTGCCCGACGCGAGATCGGCTATAAACGTCGGCTTCCCGTTTCTTCCGTCGAGATAACCGCTGAGCACATCGTGGACGATCTGCTTTACCGCCCTGAACGCCTTGCATGTCGCCTGATCCAAGAAGACCCTGTCGAGCAGGCGTCCGATGTAGAGGCTTCCGCGGGGGTTATTTTCGTATACGTAGTTCATTATCATTCCGGAATCGAATCCGTATGTGTAACCTGTTTTAATCCCTTCCGACATAGACCCGAGTGTCTGAAGCAGCAGTGACAGCCCTTCGTAATACCACCGTTTTGGCGCATAGAGAGGAAGCGGCTGCGAAAGCTCATCGAAAGAGGGTATTCTCCTTCTTTCTCTCAAGCTTTCTTTCACGCCGCCAGACACAATATGCCTCTCGGTCTGTTCGATCGACATACGCTCTCCTACATCGACGTCATTCCGCCGTCGACCGAAAGGGACGATCCCGTAACGAACGACGCTTCGTCGGAAGCGAGAAACAGCGCGGCGGCCGCTATCTCTTCGGGTTTTCCGTATCTGCCGATCGGATATTTGGCGAGTCGCGCGCGCCGCTTTTCTTCCGTGTCGTCGCTCTTCAGCAAGTCCTGTATAAGGGGTGTGAGCGTCGTGCCGGGAATTATGCAGTTCACCCTGATGTTGTGACGCGCGAGGTCAAGAGCCATGTTCCTCGAAAGAGCGATCACCGCTCCCTTGGCCCCGCAATAAGCGCTCAGGTTGGGAACGCCGACCACTCCCGCGACCGAGCCGACGTTCACGATCGACCCGCCTCCGCTCTCCGTCATGAGCGGCGCCGCGTATTTCGAGCAGAGGAACACGCTCTTCACGTTCACGTCGAAGACCTTGTTCCAGTCCTCTTCTTTCGTCTCAAGGACCGTCCCGATGCTCTGCATGCCCGCGTTATTGAATAGTATGTCGAGGCGTCCGAGCTTTTCTTTGACGGTCTTGAACAACTCTTTTACCCCGGGCTCATCCGTGACGTCCACGCGATAGGCGATCCCTCTGCCCCCGGCGGATTCTATCTCCTTCACGGTCCCCTTCGCCGCCCGCTCGTCGATGTCGGCGGCGACGACGCTCGCCCCTTCCCGCGCAAACATTAGCGCCGCGGCCTTGCCTATACCCGAGCCGCTTCCTGTTATAATTGCAACCTTGTCCTTTAATCTCATCTTTAGCCTCCTAGCCTGATTGAAAAACCTATTAAACAATTGCCGCGGAAACGCTTGTGCGGACTTCGTCCCGCTTTAAAAACAGCACTTGCACGAGCCCCCGTGGCCCTCTACCTCCATGGGGAGCGGTTCTTCGCTCTCCTGATCCACGCTCCTGCTCTCGCACCGCGGGCACGTCCATTCGTCCGGCGTTTTTATCCCCCTGAAATAAAGCGTCTCGAAGTGGTGTCCGCACTCCCGGCAATTAAGCACATATATGGGCATCTTCAAAACCCTCCTTTCCCTCGCCGAACGACCCGCAGGGACCGTACTCACGGCTTCAAGTCAGATCGACAAGCGATTTCATTCCTGCTCTCAATCTCGAAAGCTGAATAAAATGCGTCGGGTTCAGGAACAGCTCGTTCATGTTCGCCAAGTCGTCTATCGTCACGCCGTTCCTGATAAGGAAGTCGAGATACTGGAAAGAGTCCTTAGCCCCGTAACCAACGTGCTGCGCGCCTACGAGCTTCCTCGTCTTCGCATCGTAGACAGCCTTCTGGAGTCCGTTGAGGCCGGGGTGTATGTGACTGAGAAGCATCGTCCTTTCCGCAAGCGGTATCGGGCATTTCCCCGGATAATATGTCGCCGGCATTCTGATTACGAACACCTTCTCCAGCTTCTCTCTCGCCTCCTTCTCGGTCATCCCGACCCACGTTACTTCGTAAGTGGTGTGGAGGAAATCCGGGAACGAATCGGTGTTAAGCTCGGCTTCGATCCCTAGTATGTTCTTAGCCGCGACCATGCCCGCTTTCCTCGCTTTCCACATCTCCATCGGCCCGCCCGTCACGTCGCCTATGGCGTAAACGCCGGAGACCCTCGTCTTCATCCTGCTGTCGACGACTATCTCGTTCCGCTTGCCTATCTCGACGCCGAGGGAATCCGCCGTTTCCGAGTTCGGGATGCAGCCCGTGCCCATGAACACCATGTCCGCCTTTATGTCCTCCCTCGTCCCGTCCTTCCTCCCGACCGTGACGGACCGGACGCTGCCGTTCCCGTTTATGCTGACGAGAGTGGTCTCGTCCATTAGCTTCATTCCCCGGAGCTTCATACCGTCTATGACGTACTCCTTCACGTCGTCGTCGAGATTGAAAGCAGAAAGGAAGGGATTCATGTCTATGAGCGTAGTATTGCAGCCGACGGCGTTGAAGAAAGAGGCCCAGGGCATGCCCGTCTTGGACGCGCCTACTACAACGACATCTTTGGGCTCGTAGTCGAGGCCGAGAAAATTCTCGTACGTGTACACGCCCTTCAGGTCCTTGCCGGGGACATCGGGGATCATCGGCCTCGAGCCCGTGCCGACGATGAGGTTTTTCGTCTTGAATGTTTTCCCGTCGACGTTGACGGTGTTCTTGTCCTTTATCTCGGCTTTCCGGTTCAGAATGAACTCGAGTTCGAGCTGGGACTTGCTCTGATAGTACATTATGTCGTATGCGTGGTCTCTTCCCTTGAGATAGTCCTCTATCATGGGCAGTATCTCGACCTTCCCGCTTCCGGTCGGCAGCTTCGGATACCACCTCTTGTCGTCGAGCAGCCTCGCGAGATCGAGCTCGACAGCTATATCGAACAGGTAGTGATGAATGACGCACGCGTTCTTGGGACACTTGCCGCCCAGGTGTCCGTCCTTGTCGATCGTCAGCTGCTGTCCGCCCATCGCCCGAAAATAACTGGAACCGAACCTGCCGCCCGCGCCGCCGCCTACGAAGATAACGTCGTACTCTTTTTTATGCGGGTCGTAGTTGTCCATCGGTTTGGTATTGTCGTATAGCATCCGTTTTCTCCTTGAGAAGAGGGCGCCGCCCCCAGCGGCAGCGCCCCCGGAATCGAATTTTCAGGCTACTTTTCTAGCCGCCAGACCGTCCCTTACGAGTTTCGTGCCCGCCGCGAGCGCCTTCAATTTCTCAGTCGCCACATAACGCTGGAGCAGGATAAGCCCGCAGTCGGTAGTTACGCCTAATCTCTCGGGCGCGATGTACTGGAGCACCTTGTTAATGCGCTCCGCCACTTCTCCCGCCGTCTCCGTGATCGTGCTCTTGACGTCGAGCACCCCCGCAAAGAAATCCATGCTCTTCGGAAGCGGATGCTTCTCGAATACATTGAGGTCGCCTATGTTCCTGTCCCTGCCGAACTCGATGTTGAGGATATCTATCTTCGCATCGTATGCCCTGGGGACCACCGACCAGGCTCCTTTCGGGCTTTCCCCTTTTCTCTGGTGGATGGGATAAGCCTCGCCCGCCTTGGCCGTTTCGTCCGGGTAATAACCGGGCGTGCCGCCCCAGTTGCCGAAGCATATGTGACATACGATCTTGGCGTTCTTTACACCCTCGACCGCCCTGTTAAACGCGTCAATAGCCCAGTCCTCTATGATGTAGGGCCAGGTGAATTCGTCGATTTGAATATACTCCACACCCATTTCATCCAGCTCGAGGATGTCCTCGTTGTAGGCGGCCGCGATGTCCATCGCCAGCTTGCGCCTGTCGTTGTAATACTTGTCGTTCGTCGCCTGAGCGAGCACCTGGACGCCCGTGTACTGTATCTTGACCGGTTTGTCCGTCGCCTTTTTAAGAGCCCTTGCGACAGGAACCATCATCGGCACCTTCCTCCTTATAGGGCCGACGCATGTCGGGGCGTAGAGCCTGCTGTAGATTGGGAGCCCGATCAGCGGGCCGTAAGGCTCGTAGTTGGTCATGCGCTCGGGATAGTAGTAGAGTATCCTCCCGTACGCGTCCACGGCCTGGAGCCTCCCGTCGCAGATTATGTCTATTCCCGCTCTCTCCTGATCCCTCGCAAGAGCGAGCATGGCGTCTTCGAAAGCCTCGGCTTCCGCAGTGTCTGCTATCGTGTCCCCATAAGGGTAATTCGAGAAATGTGAAAAACTGGCCAGGTTATCAAACCACCTGGGATTCGGATAATTACCCACCATAGTGGTGGGGATCATTATCTGCTGATTCCCTACTTTCATTGCTGAATACCTCCTTATGTTTTTTTTGTACAGCGCACTGCCAAGACCACGATCAGGACTCTCCCGCAAGCCCTCTTATCACCCCCTCTTTTCCGAAATACAGTTGTTGTAAAAACCTCTGTAACAGCAGTTGTCGAGCATGACCATCGGGTGCGATGAAATCGCTTCTATCACCACGGAACCGGTCAGACGGTTCATGTCGTACTGACAGAGTATCGTTACCTCGGGATGGGTCTCCGTGACCCGGTTGAGCTTCCTTTCGTACTCCATCATATTCTCGACGCCGGGCAGTCCGTTGAGGGACCATGTCATCTCGCCCGAGCAAAATGTCCTCTTGAATCCCATCTTTTTGGATTCTTCGAGCGCGCTCTCCCAGAAGGCGAGCATCCTGTCGGAATCGAAATAGCCGTCCTTGAGATAAACTTCGGAGGAATGGAATATGCAGAGGCTTCCGTCAGCCTTGCGCTCTCTCACGCTTATCCCCTTCTCTTCGAGACACGATGCGAGCTTCTCTTCCTCGGTCCTGTCGCGAACGTAAAGGACCCGTTGACCGTTCTTAAGGCTATCGGCCAGATACGGGATCACGGTCTCGAGCTGCTCGGTCTCATTGCGGAAGTAGAGAGAAATGTGGTTCGAATCCTCGTGCTCCTCGAATTTCTCGGTAAAGTCGAGCAGGTCGCTCAGGAAGAACCTCCTCTCGCCCCTTCCCCCGATCCTGAAGCACTTCAAGACCCCGCTGTTGGACCATTTCCTTATCGAGGCCTCGCTCACCTTGAGAAATTCCGCCGCTTCCGCAGTGGTTAACAACTTTGGTTCATCTGCCATAGATGACCTCCCTTTCGCTTAATTATTTATCTAGCTAGTAGACCGCCGTCGATCACGAACAGATGACCTGTTACGTAGTCGGAATCGCCCGAAGCGAGAAAAACCGCCGCGCCGCTTATGTCCTCAGGCGTGCCGACCCTCTTCCAGGGAATCCACGATTCGACCTCTTTTCTGAGCTCCGAATTGTCGAGCCTCCATTTCGTCATCGGGGTTTCGACCATCCCCGGACAAATCGCATTAACGTTTATCCCGTACTTCGCGTAATCAATCGCCATCGATTTCGTAAGGAGAGAAACTCCTCCTTTCGAAGCCGTGTATGCCGCCCTTCCGGGAAAAGCCACTATTCCCGCGACCGAAGAGAGATTTATGATTTTTCCCCCGCCTTGCTCCAGCATTTGCGGTATTACCCTCTTCGAGCAGAGATAGACGCTTTTCAGATTCACTGACACCACCCTGTCCCATTCCTCCTCGGGAGTCGTGTGAAGGATAGTGGCGTCCTGCGAGCCGGGAATCCCGACGTTATTGACGAGAACGTCGATGCGGCCGAAGCTGCTCATCGTCTCATCCACGAATTTCTCGACATCGCTCCACTTCGTCACGTCGGCTTTCACCCCGAGCACCCTTCCGCCCCCGCCGTTACTTCCGGGCCGCGCATCCCACCCCTCGCCGAGGCCTATATCCACCATCACAACGTCGGCCCCCTCTTTGGCGAACGAATCCGCAATGCCCTTCCCTATGCCCGACAGCGCCCCCGTAACGATGGCCACTTTTCCCCTGAGTCTCATCTCTTTATTTAAGCCCTCTCCTCTATGAACATCCTTCCGTCGGCTACGACCGTATCGGTCTCGCTCACGAAAACGGGGTTTAAGTCCATGGTCGTTACTTCCGGAAAATCCGTCAGGAACGACGAGACCTTTATGAGCGTGTCAGTCAGCGCCTCAAGGTCAACGCCCCTCTGACCGCGGCTTCCCGCCAGCACGGGATAGCCTTTTATTTCCTCTATCATCTCACGCGCGTCGAATGCGGCGAGCGGGGCGAGCCTGTAGGTTATGTCCCGGAACGCCTCGACGAATATACCTCCCATGCCGAAGAGCATGAGCTGACCGAAGCACGGGTCTTTCACAGAGCCGATTATCACCTCTTTCCCCTTCGACATCTCCTGTACGAGAATCCCTTTGATCCTCGCGGAGGGTAAATTTTTTAAAACGCTCTTTTCGATCCTTTCGTACGCCTCCCTTAATTGGGCGTCGTCCTTTATGCCTACCTCGACGCCGCCCGAATCCGACTTGTGCACCACGTCGGCCGAGACGACTTTCAGCACAACGGGGTATCCGATATCGTGTGCAGCGGCAACCGCTTCATCGAGCGATGTAGAGACTCTCTCTTCCGTCACCCTGATACCGTAGAGGGAGAGTATCTCCTTGACCTCGGGCTCGAGCACGTAAGTCCTACCGTCCTCCCTGACACCTTTTATAATGGATTCGATTTTCGCGTCTCTCTTTTTGTCTATAACGCGGGCCGGCGCGGGATTCCTCGATTTGAGCTCCTGCAAACGCTCGGCATATCTCGCTGCGTGCCCCGCGACCCTCGCGCTCCTCTCGGGCCATTCGAAGCAGGGTATGCCCGCCGACTGTAGTATTTCAGTATTCTTCAGATGGTCCCTCGTGCTCACCCAGCATACGTAAACCGGTTTTCTTATCCCCTTCTCACGCTGATAACGGATAACGGTGTCCCTTACCGCTTCTGACACCTCTTTCATCATCGCAGACCTCTGGAGGAGTATGGGCATTACGATATCTATATCCGGGGATTCGAACAGCGCCGCTATGCTCCTCGAATAGAGCTCGGGGAATTTTCTCCATAGCGTCGTGACGTCGATCGGGTTCTTCGGGCTCGCATAGGCCGGGAGAAATTCCTTTAACGATTCCTGAGCCTGCGCGGACAGCTCGGGCACGCTGAGTCCTGCTTCTTCGAGCATGTCCGTGAGCTCGACGCCCGTGCCGCCCGAGTTCGTCACTATGCCAACCCTCTTTCCCGCGGGGAGCGGCTGGAAATCGAGCGCTTTCGCGAGGTCTATCATCTCGAGCCCGTTCCTGACCTCTATGATCCCCGACTGTCTGAAGGCGGCCCTGTAAGCTTCGAGGTTTCCGGCAAGGGACGCAGTATGGGAAAGCGCGGCCCTCTTCGAGCCCTCGGTCCTGCCTGTTTTGAGGACTATCACCGGCTTCTTCGGGGCTACTTCCTTGGCCGTTTCGAAAAACTCCCTGCCTTTCGAGATCGTTTCCGCAAGGATGCATATGACACCTGACTCGTGATCGCGGCCCAGATAATCGAGAAGCTCGTAGTCCTGGAGGTCGCATTTATTTCCGGGGGCTATGATCTTCGCGAATTTCATCGAATGGTCGAGGGCGAACGTGTATATAGCCATGCCGTAAGCGCCGCTTTGAGTGACGAGGGAAATGCTCCCGCCCCGCTCGGGCGTGCCGAGGGCGAGTGAGGCGTTGAGACCGATGTTGCAGTTATAGAGGCCGAAGCAGTTGGGACCGAGGACCCTGACTCCGAACCTGTTCGAGCTCTCGACGAGCTCGTTCTGGAGCCTGATCCCGCTCTCCCCCGCTTCTGCGAAACCGCTGCTTATTACGACAGCGCCCTTGACCCCTTTCTCGCCGCACTTGTTCATTACGTTCGGAGCGCTGTCGGCTGGAACGAGCACGACCGCGAGGTCAACCTCTCCCGGCACATCCGTTACGTCCTTGTATGCCTTGAGACCGAAGACCTCGTCCTCGTTCGGATTAATGGGGAAGATCTCCCCTTCGTATCCGGCGCGGATGATGTTTTCCATGAATACATACCCCATGCTCCCCTCGCGGTTAGAAGCGCCGACGAGCACGACAGACCTGGGAGTGAAAAAGAAATCGAGATTCTCGTTCGTCATGTCTTTAATGTGAATCTCCTCCCGAGCTCCTCTTCGGGGAACTCTCTCTTTCTTATCTCAAGGCAGTCGAACCGCCTTATAAACTCCGCCTCGGATTTTGTAGGCGGCTCCAGAGTCTCCAGATGAGGGTGTATCACAGGCTCGAAGCCCGTGTTTTCAATAACGTCGTCTACAGATGTATCGGGGAAAACGGACCTCAGTCTCATCGCGCCAGTACCTTCCTCGAAATCGAAGACGCCGAGATTGGTGATCACCCACTCGGGTCCGTTCCCCTGGAGGCCGAGCTCCTTCCTGCTTCCGGAGGGCGTCCTGTGACCTACCGCGGTTATGAAATCCACGCCGGGGACGAATGTATAGACCTTCCCGCGGGAGGACTCCCGCGCGCGGTGTCTCGTCGTCCAGAGGACGAGGTTCTTCACGTCGCAGGAGAGCTTGGCTCCCCCTCCCCCGCCCGGCAGCTTCACCTTTACTTTCTCGACCCCTCCTATCGCGGTCACGTTCGTGTTCCCGTACATATCGATCTGCGCTCCCGACAGGAACATCCTGTCGATCTTTCCGCGCGAGCCGAGGTCGAAGACGTTGTCTATGTTTATCGCGCCCAGGCTCCCCTCGAGCATGGTCCAGTCGTGCGTGGTCGGAGGGAGGAAGGGAGGGTCGGGGTCGAGCCCGCCCGGGTTTCCGCCTATGTGTACCATATTCGGGGCATGTGATTTTTTCGCGAGAAGGGCTGCCGTCATAGCGAGGGGCGAAGAGCCGCCGTAGAATATTATCTCGCCGTCTATTATGGTGTCCGAGAGCAGCTTGATGAAAAATTCGTCAATAGTGCAGCAAGAATTATCGCTCACGCCATATCTCCGGCCTCAAAGATTTCCTTCCATTCCCGGACGTCACTTTTCCATCCCTCGATCCTCCTGATCCTCTCCGCTCCTCCGATGAGGTGCATGTACTCTTCGTGGGACACGCCGTAGACGTATTTATCGAGATATTCCTCTTTAAATTCTTTCAGCCCTTTTTTCGTGGACGCGACGTAGAGAGCCATGTGCTCCCTGTCGTACGCGTAGTTCGGATAGCAGTTCGTCGGATGGGCTCCGTAGGGCGCCTCGACGACGGCCGTGACCTCGTAGTAAGGGATGTTGGGCCTGAGCGATCTTATTTCTTCCGAGCTTATTATCTTTTCAGCGGACACCAATACCTTTTCGGAGGCCCTCGCCATTATGAGATCGGAAGCGAAGGGCTCTTCTATCCTCGCATTTCCTTTTGCGTCGGCGAATTGAGCGTGGATCAGGGCCGCGTCCGGCTTTATGGCAGGGGCAAGCACTATGTGCTCCCCGCCGAACGGCGACTCGATCTCTTTGAACTCCGGGTGAATTTTCAGTATGTCCGTCCCCCCGAAGCTCCGTTGTGCAACGAAAGGCATTCCGAACGCCGAAGCCCTTAGCTGGTTGATGAGCGTAACGCAGTTGTTCTCGAGAATTCTCACCTGTCCGGACTCGCATACCCGCCTGTAATTGAGAGCGATCCCGAAGTCGAACTCGAACCCCACGTACGTGACCTCGGCCTTGCCCACGCATCCGGCTCCGCAAAGCATGTCGACGTCGATACCGTGAGCGTTCCCTATGAGGTGCAGATCCTTTTTGTCCTGCCTGATTATCTCCCTGATGAGCGCCATGGGCTCCCTCAGTGAAAGGGCGCCGCCCAGCGCCACTTTATCCCCGTCCCTGATCAGCGAGACGGCTTCCCCGACAGTCATCAGCCTGCTTGAGAAATTATTAACGGCCATTAACGACTCCTTTGCGGTAATATCCATTGTCGAGCAGCATAAAAATTCGTAACACTATCTCCCTGCCCCCTCGGTAACACAATCAGTTTTTTCCTTTGTTAAAACGGGCCCTTTATCCCGATAAACTTGAGCTCGGACATCTCTTCCATCGTGTACTTGACGCCTTCCCGTCCGAGGCCGCTCATCTTGACCCCGCCGTAAGGGGCGTTCTGCTGGCGGTAAACGGACGAGTCGTTAATCCACACACCGCCCGCCTCGAGAGAACCGGCAAAATAAAAAGCGGTATTTATATCCTTCGTGAAGACCCCCGCCTGAAGACCGAAAGTGGAATCGTTCGCCAGCGCCACGGCGTCTTCTCTGGTCTTGAACGGAATTATTGAAACTATGGGGGCGAAAACCTCCTGGCATACGACCTTCATTCCGGGCTTTACGTTCGTAAGCACGGTGGGTTTGTAAACATTCTTATTCCCTGTGCCGCCGACGAGAACCTTTGCCCCTTGTCGTATCGCCTCGTCGACCCATTCCGCGGCCCTCTTGGAATCCCCTTCCGATATCATCGGACCCATATCGGTGTCTTCCTTGAGGGGGTCGCCTATCTTGAGACTTTTCACCAGACCGAGGAAGGCTTTAAGAAACTTCTTCATGACGTCTTCGTGCACGAGTATCCTCTGCGCGGATATGCATACCTGCCCCGCGTAGGCAAAAGAGGCGACGGTAAGCGCTTTCGCCGCGGAATCTATGTCGGCATCGGCGCAGACAATGTTCGGGGAGTTCGCCCCCAGCTCGAGCGTTACCTTCTTGAGCCCGCTTTTCTCCTTTATCTCCTTTCCCACGGGCACACTACCGGTGAATGTGATCATCCTCACCCTTTCGTCCTGAACGAGCATCTCTCCGACCTCGCGCCCGCTCCCGACGATCACGTTGAAGGCCCCTTTGGGGAGCCCGCATTCGTGAAGCACACGGGCGAGCTTGAGAGACGAAATCGGGGTCTTCTCCGCGGGCTTGAGGACTACTGTATTTTTAGCGGCCAGGGCGGGCGCGACCTTATGCACCACCAGGTTCAGAGGAAAGTTGAACGGAGTTATAGCTCCTATCACGCCGAGCGGCTCCCTGACCACGAACCCGACGCGGCTTCCCGAGCCGGCCACCGCGTCTATCGGCACGAGCTCGCCGTTCAGGCGGTTCGCCTCCTCGGCCGCGAGCCTGAACACCTGCACGGCCCTCGAAACCTCGGCGCGGGACTCGCGTATAGGCTTCCCGGCTTCGAGCGATATAGTGCGTGCGAAATCTTCCGACAGCTCATCTATAAGCCTCGAAGTCTTATAGAGAACGTCGCTCACCTTATGAGACGGCGTGTGCTTTGTCGTTTCGTGGAAGGTTTTAAGCGCGCAGCCTATTGCTGCGTCCACATCGGCTGCCGATGCTACGGCTACGTCCGCTATGACCCTTCCTGTATACGGGTTTACTACCTGAGTAGCCTTCCCGCTTTTTGAATTATGATTCCTCCCTCCGATCCATAATCCCCAGTTTTCTATTGCGTGTGTGTTTGGCATGAATTCGATTCTAGTATAGTTTGCTCAACTTTGTCAAGCATTATTTTATTTTGAAGGAATTTGTTGCAATTTGTTTCACTTTTGTACTATTATCTACTCTGTCGTTATCATAGATATAGATTTTTTCGGGGCTTGAACCGGACCGCTTTCGCTCGAGAATAGTCAGCGAATCGTGGAACTTAGATACCGAATATAATGTAGCTGCAAGGACGGGATTCAGCGTCAACGCAGGACAGCGACGCATGGGTGGACAGTCAGGCCGGATCGGGAAAACCCGGCCGTTCGGATGTATCGTTCCCGAATTCCCGGTTTGCAAGTGAAATGCGTATAAGGAGACCCAGGCTATGAAGGAGCCGTTATGGAAGCCGTCAAAAGAGCGGATCAAGAACGCGAACATGACCGGTTTCATCGACATGATAAATTTGCGCTACCGGAAACGGCTCAGCTCCTATGACGAGCTTTACGGGTGGTCGATCGCCAATACAGCCGATTTCTGGGAAAGCATGTGGGACTTCGGAGAGATCGAAGCCTCCCGGGGATACGACATGGTTGTGGACGACCTCGGCAAGATGCCCGGGTCGAGGTGGTTTATAGGAGCGAAGCTCAATTACGCGGAGAACCTCCTGAGCTACAGAGACGACAGCACCGCACTCGTATTCAAAGGGGAGTCAGGCGAGGCGGCGAGGATGAGCTACGCAGAGCTCTACGACAACGTCGCCAGGCTGGCGAGATCGCTAAGGGAGATGGGCGTCACCAAATCCGACCGCATTGTCGGGTTCATGCCGAATATAATCGAAACAGTCGTCGCCATGCTCGCCGCGAGCAGCATAGGCGCGATATGGTCCTCGTGCTCCCCTGACTTCGGAATAAAAGGGGTGCTCGACCGTTTCGGCCAGATAGAGCCCAGGGTCCTGTTCACGGCGGACGGATATTTCTTCAGAGGCGGCAGGTTCGATTCGATCGGGAAAATAGCCGATATAGCCCGCGACCTCCCGTCCGTGGAGAAGATAATCGTCGTCCCCTACACGGAGAGGGACCCCGACATATCACGCCTTCCGCGCTCGGTCTTATACGGGGACTTCATATCGGGACAGAACGGGCTCGATGTCGAATTCGAGCAGCTGCCTTTCGACCATCCGCTCTATATAATGTATTCCTCGGGAACGACCGGGCTGCCCAAGTGCATGGTGCACGGCGCGGGGGGGACGCTGATACAGCATTTGAAAGAACTGAAGCTTCACACGGACCTCAAGCGCGAGGACAAGATCATTTACTTCACGACGTGCGGATGGATGATGTGGAACTGGCTCGTGAGCTCGCTCTCGCTGGGGGCAACGGTTGTCCTCTACGACGGGTCGCCCTTCCACCCGGACCCCGGAACGCTCTTTAAGATGATCGAGGACGAGGGGATAACCGTATTCGGCACGAGCGCCCGGTATATTTCGGCGATCGAGAGTGAAGGATTGAAACCCGCAGACGATTACGACCTCGGAGCATTAAGGACGATACTGTCCACGGGCTCGCCGCTCACCGCCGAGAGTTTCCGCTTCGTATACAGCGACGTAAAGCGGGACGTGCAGCTCTCCTCGATATCGGGCGGTACCGATATCATAAGCTGCTTCGTGCTCGGGAACCCCGTAGGCCCGGTGTACGAAGGGGAGATACAGTGCCGCGGGCTCGGGATGAATGTCGCCGCCTATGACGAGAACGGGAATGAAATAACCGGGGCGGGACGGAGAGGGGAGCTCGTCTGCAGGACGCCTTTCCCGTCGATGCCGATTTATTTCTGGAAAGACCCCGACATGAGAAAATATATGGGCGCTTATTTCGAAAAATACCCCGGCGTCTGGACGCACGGAGATTACATCGAGATTACCGGGAATGGCGGCGCAATAATATACGGGCGGTCGGACGCGACCCTCAATCCGGGAGGAGTGAGGATAGGGACTGCCGAGATATACCGATACGTGGAGTCTCTGCCCGAGGTCGCGGACAGCATCGTCGTAGCGCAGAAATGGGATGGTGACGAACGCATTATTCTATTCGTAAAACCGGCCGACGGAGTGGAGCTCACGGCGGAGCTCGCGGACAGAATTAAAAAGACCATAAAGGAGAACGCTTCCCCGAGGCACGTCCCCGCGAAGATAATCGCGGTAAGGGACATCCCCTACACGATCAGCATGAAGAAGGTGGAGCTCGCGGTGAGTAATGTCATTCACGGGAAGCCCGTCACGAACAAAGACGCTCTAGCCAACCCGGAGTCGTTGGAATTTTTCAAGGACCTTGGAGAATTGAAGACCTAAATTTATACCAAGCAACTATGGACATCGCTCTCATACGTACAGTAACAGGCAGAATGCCGCATCGGATTCAACCCGCGAGCAACGGATTGTAGGCCAGTCGTTCTAAAGAGTTGAAGGTAATTTGCAAAACTGATACAACTTGCCGGTACAAAAGAATCGTACATGAACACATATTGTGTGTCGCGGCTGGAAGCCGCTCCTACGGTTGTGGTTGCCGGTCATGCTGAGGACTTACGGAAGTAACGTATATGAGCGCAGATTCTGCGCCACACGTTGTGTGGCGGATAACATCCGCTGGCAAACGTGTGTCGATCGAGTATAGAAAGTCTCCCTTTATCGCAGAAGCTGGAAGGGATCGTGCATGAGCACACATTGTGTGTGCGCTCTCGACCCTTCGACAGGCTCAGGGTGAACGGGTGGAGCTCTATAATTGGCCGGAGCAGAGGAGATTCGGCGAGATCAGCCATGGGCACACATTGTGTGCGCGCCCGGAGGGAACGATTGCGAGCAAGCGAGCGATCGGGCGCCGCTGGAAGATTGCAAACTGTTCATTTTACTTCGGGAAAGTGGTACGCGCCCGGAGGGATTCGAACCCCCGACCTACGGATTAGAAGTCCGTTGCTCTATCCAACTGAGCTACGGGCGCATTTAATGATTACGGACGGTTATATGGATAATATACGTTCCCCGCTCAATATTTCCGACATGCTTCTAACACGGGGGAATTTGTAATTTACCTGCACACATCCGGCAGTTCAACATCGGGACACATGAAACGGTTAGGTCTTTGTATATATATACGGTCGGTTGCGGTTTTTTCTCCGATCCCGGAGGGCCGTATTCCCAATCCGGCCGAAGGGCCCAGTCTTTAGATCCCCGGATAAAGCAAGAGAACCGTTTTTATTAGAAACAGCTATATAATTCAAACGAGACTTCTGTTTGAGCCCCGGACGAAGCTCCTCCGATTTTTGTTCGGGGCTTTTTAACTCAATAATTTTCCGATTACGTATTACCGGCTGCCCTAAGCCCCAGTCTTTGTAATATAAATCGATATTTGCCCCGTTTTCCCGGCCGACAGTAATGTATGGCATAAAATGCCTCCTCCGATTTGACTAAATTTTGAGGTGACAGACGGTATTAAAGTTTATTATAGGCAATACTTTTATGAAAACGAGGTCCTTAACAAACAATCCACTTATCGGTTATTTGAGCCCGGTAAACAGGCTCTCCGATAATTCATGCATTTACAAGTATCGCTTGACAATTAATCTTCATTTTTCTTATAATAAAATCATCTTAAAATGGGGAGGTAATACAAATGAGACTTAATGCTTATATAGTTCTGTCTTTCATGCTTTTGCTTTCGTTCATGTTTTCATTAGTCAGTGCAAGCTCTGCCGCTGATCAGACAACGGTAACGGTTGAGGGTAATGTCATTTGCTTAATCCCCGATTACCAAAAAGGGACAGTTAATCCGGTTATTGCTACCGGTCCATGCAACAATAATCCACCGCATGAACACATTTTGGTAACCAAGGATAACAAAGTATATTATCTTCAGGGCCTGCAAGAAGGGTTGATGAAGGTGGCTCTGAATCCCAACCATACCGATGTAAAGATCACCGGTAAAGCCGAACAGACACCGGGCGGCTGGATTCTATATGTAGATTAATTCTACTGAAACTTTTTCCTGGTTAGACCGTGATTGATCCGAAACCCCAGGCTAATTACATCTCCTTGTAGGATGCCTGGGGTTTCGGTTTGATTGTTATTACCGTCGAAACCCATAATTTTGCAGACCGCAGCCTCCACTGAAGATACAGGGTTCGAAGCCAGACTCAACAGGCAGGTAGTTCAAAATGCTTTATCAAAAGATAAATGTTACGCCGTAGCAGTCACATTCGCCGTCAATGAAACGAAAGCTCGCTCTCATAATAATCAACCTTATTCTCGTCCTCATTCTCATAGTCATGATAGAGGCGCTAGGCCAAATAGCCTACCGCATCAGATACGGAATGTTCTTATATCAGATGGCGGAGAGCGATCAGTATATGGAAGCGTTCGAATTACATCCCTATCTCGTCGGACGGTTGAAGGAAGACACCGTCATCACAGACGTTGCAACGGGAAAGCATATAACCTCAACGAAATATCATACACGCTTGACCGGCGCTCCCGAGAATGACAGTGAATTGATAAGGGTAGCCGTATTAGGAGGCTCCAGCACATTCGGCATCGGGGTGACGGACCTCGACTCCTGGCCCGCGATTCTGCAAAGGAAGCTCGGGAAAGGTTTCAGCGTGGTTAATTACGGTGTCCCGGGCTATTCAACAGCAGAAGCTATAATACAGATGTCTCTTATCGTCCCAGAGCTCAAGCCTCAATTCGTAATCCTTTACGAAGGCTGGAACGACATCCATAATTATCATGTTACGCATTTGGGAGAGGACTACTATGTTCACGGAATGGCGCAGTATGACAATTTAGAGATACCGCCAATACACAAGCGGAACAATTGGGGGAAGCTGTATGAGATATCGGCCATTGGACGATTGGCAGCCAAGATAAAAAGAGAGCTCGCGGAGTCGGATGTACCGGCCTGTCCAAAATACGATACACCGGACGAGTTCGTAGACAGAATTTACGCAAGGAATCTCGAAACGTTAAAGCTCTTGTCCGAGCATATCGCTCCTTATACGCTATTCGTCCCGCAGGTGTTAAATTACCCCGCGTTTAAGAATAATGAGGATATCGCGGCATGTAAGGGCTGGAGCTCTCATATCTGGAACAAGGCAATGCCGGAATTAATGGACAGGTTCAATTCAATAATGCAGTCCGTATGCACTAATGACGACCCTAAATGCTTATATGCGGGCGGGATCCTGAAAGTAAAATGGGAACAGGACGATTTCATCGATGACGGCCATTTCTCCAAAAAGGGCGGAGAAAAGTTTGCCGATCAAATCAGCGAAATAATCCTTTCCAAGTTTAAGAAATGAAACCGTCTTGATGATTGACGATGATGTATGCGGGGAAGGTCTCGCCGGCTTTCCCATCCCCGCCGCGCGGTGGAGGACGCTTTCAATAAGGCGTTCCGTCTTTGTGGACGAACCTCCACTTCCCGTCCACGAGAGCCGCCTTGAGGTCGTCATCCGGGTAGTGCCCTTCGTCTCCGGGCGTTCTGTCGCCCATTTCGAGATACACGACGTCCTCTCCGGTTTCGTTGATCAGATGGTGGCCGTTTCCGTCTCCCGCTTTAAAGCCAGCGCACATTCCCGGAGAAAGCACCGTGCGGCCCTCGTCCGTGTGCAGCGTGGGGCGTCCCTCAAGTATGTATATGAATTCATCCTGCTTCGTATGATAGTGGCGTATGGACGAGATCGCGCCCGGTGCGAGGCGCGTGAGGTTGACGCCGAAGTTTGTAAGGCCGAACAGGTCGCCTAGAGGACGCTTTTCCCTCCCCGACATCATCGACGCGAACGGCTCAGGGTAATTTGACGGTTTTGTCCTGAGCGGAGCCTCGTATGCGTTGACCGCGGCAGGCCCGGTTTTTTGTGACATAAATGCCTCCTGACGGGTATGAAGAGGAATGCAGCCCAATCTTCCGAAAAAGATTACCTTTAAAACGGGGATTTTGCATTTTGGTTCTCGGCTTGGCGGAGCAGCAGCAGAACCGGATGCACTTCCGATTGAGCTATGGAGTTGGAAGGGGTCGTAGAAACACACTATGTGTGTGCGCGTCAGAAAGTGATTCTTACGCCCGCCCTCGGGCTTATCCCCGGAGCCGGGAATCCTACATATTGCTCGTACTGCTCGTTTAAAAGGTTATCGACGGCAACGTACACGCTTATCATCTTCTTCGGTGTCCACGTGAGTGCGACGTTGTAGACGTCATAAGGGTCGAGAGTGACGTCCCCGGTCGGGATCGAGGAATCAGGGACGCTCCCCGTGAACACCGCGTCCAGGTTGAACTTCACGTACCTGGACGGCCTGTACAGGAGCGTGAGCTCCCCCCACCACTTGGGCCTGTTCCGGAGCGGCTCGTCCGTACCCTTTATATCGCTGTCGGCGTAGCTGACGCTCCCGCTAAGCTGAAGCTCGTCCCACGGGCGTATATTGCCTATGAGCTCAAACCCCTTCACCGTCACGCGGGAGCGGTTTACGAGNNAAGAAGGAAGGGAGCTTGAACCCCTCGCCCCAGCTGCCGCGGATCACAGTCCCGGTCGGCGCCACCTTATATGATATACCGACCCTCGGGCTGAAGGCCGGATCGAAGCCCTCCGGAAAGTCCTCCCTAGCACCCAGTACCACGAACAGATTCTCAATCATGCCGAACTGAACCTCCAGATACGGGGACAGAATATATCTGCTGAGGTCGAAGGAAGCGGGCAGAGGGAAATCCCCGAGTATCATCCCGTCGCTCGACCCGTCCTGGAACTCCGCCTCGAACCCCGCGACTATGTCGATACCTTCCACGGGAGAAAACGTGCTCGAGATATTCGCGTCGTAGCTCTTGTAATCCGTATCCGATTCGTTGGGAGGGATACCGAAGGGATCGCGCTCACCCGGAGCGACGCCGGGCGAGGAAAATTTCTCCTTATTATTATAGAAGGAGAGCTTGATCCCGTACTCCCACCAGGCGGCGGGGCTGTGCGTGTAGTCGAGTCCAAAAAGGTACTGGTCGATGTTCCTGTCGTCGGTCCCCCGGAGAACGGCGAATTCCGGGCCGCCGCTGTCGTCAGGGAAGCTCGTGCTGTCGATGTGCGAGTACCTGAACGTGGACGTCAGCTCCATATCGTCCCTCTTTATAAGCCCGAGGTTCGCGGTTACGCTCGGGCTTTTGAAGGAGCTCCCTTCCACCTGCTCCCCGTCGTCGAGCCAGGAGCCGGTGACCGAGAAATCATAGAAAGGCCCGGCGCCGGAAACGCCGCCCAGGAATTGATACTGGCCGTATCTGCCGGCCATTGCCTCGGCGGACGCCTTCGGTTTCCCCTTCCCTTTCTTCGTGATGATATTTATGACGCCGCTGAGCGCGTCCGAGCCGTAAAGGGACGACATCGGGTCGCGCACGATCTCGATGCGCTCTATNNGAGCCGCCCCTGCTGTTGGTCGGGTCGTTCACCTTCACTCCGTCGATGAGCACGAGCGTGAAGTTGGGGTCGCCTCCGCGTATATAGACGGACGTGACGCCGCCGCGCGAGGCGGGCTGGTCGACGTAAAGCCCGGGGACCTGCTCCAGAACCTCGCCCACGCTGACAGCGTGGCTGTTCTCTATCTCCTCTTCCGTAATGACAGTAACGCTTCCCGTGCTCTTGCTGAGCTCGGAAGGGTATGCCGATCCGGTAACGACGACGGGCTCGAGCGTACGCGAGGACTCCTGAGCCCGGTTTTCTTCCTGTCCCGGAGACGAGACCGGATAAGAAACCAGACACCCGAACATCACGATTACAGGCCAGAATCTCATTCTCATCGGATGCCGTCCGCTGCGTCTCCCGTTTACAGGGGAATTTACACACGCCTGGATGATGATATTTCGAAATCCGCTCCGAGTAAAGACGCGGGGAGGTACGCTCGCGTACGTCCGGCCGCCCCGGCAATTGCGAGCACAACCTGAATTTTAATCTATTTTTTTTTGCGTACGCCTCTGTACACGCCGACGATCAGGAGAGTGACGGCGGACCCGAGAAAAAACGCATAGACCAGGTATCTGTATCTGAGCTGCGGAATAAATTTGTTGAAATCGTAATATACTTCGGTCCTCGTATCGGGCGCGTCGGGGACGAGGTAAAGGGTAATCGTCTCGGCCTCCTTATCATTGATACCGAGTTTCGGCATTGCCGATTCCGGGTTATCGAACTTGGGCTCCATTATGTGATACTTCGTCCAGGTCCTCACCCTCTCGATCCCGCTTTTCCCAAGCACCTCCGCCCTCTCTTCCCTGTAGCTCTTGTAGGGTTCCGTCTCGAGCCTGTCGAGCTCCTTAACCCGGGCCCTGTACGCTTCGGAGCCGAGTCTCTCACTGACCCTCGCGACGAGCTTCTCGCTGTCGAGATTAGGCCCTGCAGTGCCCCAGCCGCTCTCTCCAAGCGTGTGGCAGCCGTAACAGCCCTTCGATTCGAGAAGCACCGGCGCGCTCGTCTCCTCTCCGAGCGTGTAGGGATGGCTGTTTTCGGGGTCGTAAGTGACTTTTAACACAGCGCTTCTGCCGTCCGAAAAGGGCAGTATGGGGGCGATGTAAAGTCCGTCGGGGCCCAGAGCCATGCCGGCCAGGGTCTGGAATGTAGTGCCCGCGTATCTGAGGAATGCAGACGGCGGAGAAACGACTTTGTTCGTTTTAAAGCTGTAATCGAACATGACGATGTCTCTCCCCATCGTGGTCTTGGGATCCGTGTCCGGGTCACCGCACTGGGACTGGTAGAACCGCCCCGCATAGGGCTCCGGGAAAACGTTCGTATCGAGGGGCAGATAATCGAGCTGCGTCACTCCAGCGCCCGGTACGAATACAACCATGGTGTTGGTCGCAAAGCTAGTATCTGTCCCGTCCCAAAGGTAATTACCTCCCTTATGCACCTCCAGTATCCTGTCGACTGAAGGGCCGTTGTCCGCTACGAACGTATGTCCGCCCACTATCTTTAATCCGAAAGGGTTCCTGAACCCTACGGCCCAGATATAATTCCGAGCCTTTTTAACGTCGTCATCGACGTAAAACGGATTTGATTTTAGAGGTTTCCCGTCAAGCGACATGCGGAGTATCTTCCCGAGGACGGAATCCAGGCCCTGGCTGCGCTTGTAATCGTGCCAACCGGGCGAAACGGCGTCGAAACCGTCTCCGACAGCCACGTACAGAGCGCCGTCCGAAACCTGGCACGGGCCTATCTGGTGGGAATGGCTCGACCCTTCACTCGAAAAGATATCGGTAAACGCGGTCATGGAGCCGGCTTTGAGGGAGAAGGTTCCGGGTTCCGAATCGAACCTGGCGATGTTGTTCCGCAATACATTGTGCTCGTCCTGATAAGCGAACGTTACGAAGACGTACCCGTTTGCGGGGTCGAG
>JRYK01000490.1_pt1 | contig 20950 bp, 19 predicted proteins | sample 235381 | NCBI WGS metagenome assembly JRYK01 (sample SAMN03074220, study PRJNA261476) | activated sludge metagenome | biome: Wastewater Treatment Plant; feature: Wastewater; material: Activated sludge; isolation source: activated biomass of a wastewaster treatment plant treating hydrocarbon... ... | reverse complement strand
GCTCGACAGGTTCGACAGCCTGATATTCGTATTCCCCATTTCCTACTACTTCGTCCTCGTCTATTACATATCACGAGGGGCGCTGCACGGTTAGCTGAAACCGACCCAGCTCCGGGACACCTCCCTCACCAGCTCATCCGTCTGCTCCTTTCTTATCATGATCCTGAGCCCGGCGAATATGAGCAGGTTGAACGACAGCCCGGCAAGGGCCGCGAACTGCTCCTTGTAGAATATGAATACGTACGTGAGCAGTATCGAGACCAGGACCGACCACTCGAACATCCGGAGCGACAGCAGCCGCGATCTCCTGAGGTAATAGATCCCCAGGACGACGAACACGCCCGAGAGCAAGGACGAAAATATACGGGCCTCGTCGACGAACGTCAGGCCGTCCAGGCGTAAAGTGATATGTTCGAGCGCCTTCATGTTCATGATCCTTTCTTTCCCGAACCCGATAAAGAGCGTGATAACGGCGACATACGCAAGCGTCACCAGGAGCTGAAGAACGAAGAAGACGGTTATGCCGGCGCTGAAATAACGGCTACCCGCTATTCTCTCGTAGAATTTGCTGAAACGCCTCTTGGCCCTCGAATACACGCCGGGCGGCTGGGACGGGACCGATGCCGTCCCGGCTATGAGATCCCTCACGGGAGCGGTCAGGGGGTTATCCTGGTCGCTTCTCGCCAGATACCCGAGCACCTTTTTTTTCTCGTCCTCGTCGAGGTCGAGGAGCGCCACTTCCTCGAGTCCCTTGAGCGCGTTTATGAGGTATTCCCTTTTCGTGAACGTCCAGCCGGTCTTTATCATCTGCAGTGAAATGATCAGGAGGACGAATACCATGTACATGATAGCGACCGAGGGCTCGAAGAAATAGTCGTTGTCCCTCGTCACGAACTTCCCGACCTCGTCTATGAACATCCCGAAGCCCGCTCCCCCGAGGACCACCGCCCATAGCTCGCTCCGCCTTCCGATAAACGCTATCAGCATAACTATCGAAACGAGCATTAGGAGGCCGCCCCAGAGCAGGTGGGCGATGTGGAGCGTGCTGTTCCCGATCTGCGGATAGCCGGTTATATGGAGGAACAACCTTATGCCCAGAATGGCGGAGACCGCACAGACTATAAAGAGCTCGGCGAAAGAAAAGGCGTCGAGGTTCCTGACAAACGGGGGATTTCCTTTCATATCCGTCTTTATTATTTATTCTATGTTAATCTCACTTGTTAATCCACCGTTTTGGTGTCATATTAAGGTACTCGAAACCCACCGATAATCATATGAAAGATCACGGCTCTGCCTTCTCCCCCCCCTCTTTAGAGGCGTTAAAAGAACCGGACAATACCCTTGTGCTGAAAATAAAGGGACGGCTCGACGCCTATACGACGGGAAAGATATGGAAAGACGCCTGCTCCGAGCTCGAGAAATCGAACCCCGGAAAGCTGGTCATAGAAGGGGAGGGGATCGAGTACTGCGACGCTTCAGGCATAGCCCTCCTCATCGAGCTCAAGCTCCTTCAGGAGAAGAAGGGAGGCAGCTATGAGCTTAGAGGGCTCAGCCCGGACACGGAAAAGCTCTACGGCCTTTTTAAACCCGACGTTCTCGCAAAACCCGAGACGGAGGGAGAACCACGCCGGGGGAGCCTTATCGAGAGGCTCGGCGAGAAATCGTGGGAAGTGCTCGAAGAAATCAGGGTGCACATATACTTTACCGGGCGCGTCACGGTCGGGCTGCTGACAGCGGCGCTCAACCCGTTCAAGGTCAGATGGAAGGAGGTATTCGTCACGTGCGAGAAGTTCGGCGCCAACTCCCTTTTCATCATCGCCCTCGTGAATTTCCTCGTCGGCCTCGTGATTGCGTTCCAGTCGGCGATACCCATGCAGCAGTACGGCGCGCAGATATTCGTCGCCGACCTCATAGTCATCGCTTACTTTAAAGAGCTCGGCCCGCTGATGACCGCCTTCGTCGTGAACGGCAGGAGCGGCTCCGCGTTCGCGGCCGAGCTGGGCACGATGAAGGTGAACGAGGAGTTGGACGCGCTCGACACCATGGGACTCGACGCCGTCAATTTCCTCGTCGTCCCCAAGGTGATTGCGGCCCTCTTCATGCTCCCCCTGCTCACGGTCTTCGGTAACCTGTTCGGCATCCTCGGCGGGCTCGTGGTCATGCTCTCAATGGGGTTCACCGTGCAGACGTACATAAACCAGATAACGGCGTCTGGGACCTATACGATGCTGCTCGCGGGGCTGTTCAAGACCCTCTTTTTCGCGGTGCTGATCGCGGGCGTCGGGTGCCTGTCCGGCATGAGGGCTTCGAGGGGGCCTTCCGCCGTCGGCGACGCGGCTACGAGCGCGGTCGTAACGGGGATTATACTGATGATAGTCGTGGACGGCATTTTCGGAGTAATATACTACATACTCGGTATCTGATATGAGCGGCGGGAAAGACGTAATAATAGAAGTGAAGAATTTTACGGCGAAATACGGGGACAACGTGATCATCGACGATATTTCGTTCGAAGTATACAAGGGCGAGATATTCGTCATACTCGGAGGCTCGGGCTGCGGAAAGAGCACGCTCCTTAAGCACATGATAGGGCTCTACAAACCCGCCCGCGGGAATATAATGATAAAGGGAGAGGACATCACGCAGGCGGAGGGCCGGGACAGGATAGATATTCTGAAAGAGATAGGGGTCGCATACCAGCTCGGCGCTTTGTTCGGCTCCATGACGGTGCTGGAGAACGTGATGCTGCCTCTCGAGGAGTATACCGATCTCGATGCGGACGCGAGACACCTCATCGCCAGGATGAAGCTCGAACTCGTGGGACTCGACGGCTCGGAGCAGAAGATGCCTTCCGAGTTGAGCGGCGGAATGATAAAGAGGGCGGCGCTCGCGAGGGCGATGGCTCTCGACCCTGAGGTGCTGTTTCTCGACGAGCCCTCGGCGGGGCTCGACCCCATCACATCGGCCGAGCTCGACCAGCTCATCATCCAGCTTTCGAGGAGCCTCGGCGTGACGTTCATCGTCGTCACGCACGAGCTCAGCAGTATCTACGCGATCGCCGACAGGGTCATCATGCTCGACAAGAGCACGAAGAATATTATCGCCGAAGGGAAACCCGAATATTTGAGAGACCATTCGACTATTCCGGTCGTTCAAAAATTTTTCAGGAGGCAGACCGATGAACAGCTCGGCGCGTAAAATCAGAGGCGGGGAAAAGAGACGATGAGCCAGAAACCCGATTTCTTCAAGATAGGATTGTTCGTCATTTTGGCGCTCCTCCTGCTTGCGGGGGCGATAATATTATTCGGCGGCGGTAAATTCTTCGTGAAGAAGGTCACCGTCGAGACCTACTTCGACCAGTCGGTCCAGGGTCTCTCCGTCGGTTCGGCCCTCCAGTTCCAGGGCGTGCAGATCGGGAACGTCAGCTATATCGGATTCGTCTTCAACGAGTACAAGACGAGCAAGCAATACGTCCTTGTAAGGGCCCAGATCTACCTCGATAAAGTAGCCGGCAAGGGGAAGGGCCGCCTCTACCAAACCGATGAAGAGAGGTTAAAAGGATACCAGAAGATGGTAAAGGAGGGTCTCAGGCTCCAGCTCGCGTCCCAGGGCGTTACGGGTGTCGCCTTCCTGAACGCCGTATATCTCGACCCCAACCGTTTCCCGCCTCTCGAGTACGATTGGAAGCCCGAATATCCTTATATACCGTCCGCGCCGGGGACCATATCGCAGATAACGGAGACGATCGAAGACCTCTCGGAAAGCATCGACAATATCGACTTTAAACAGATCTCGGATGAAATAGAAAAGCTGGTCACATCCCTTAACAAGGCTGTCGAGGAAGCGAAGGTGGGAGAATTGAGCAAAGACCTGAGCAAGCTCATAGGGAGCCTCAACAGCGCCACCACGGAGCTGAATACGATACTCAAGAGCAAGGAATCGAAAGAGACGCTCGCCAACATCACCGCCATCACGTCCGATCTCAAAAACACGCTCAACCGCACCGACCGCCTGCTCTCGAGCCGGGAGCACAGCGTGAAATTGACTCTGGAAAACATCGAGCGCATTTCGGAAGACCTGAGGGAATTTATGGAGACAATCAAGAAGTATCCGTCATGGGTTCTTTTCGGGAACCCGCCGCCGCACATAGAAGAGGAGGAGAAACCTCAATGAAATCGATTAACTTTGCCGGAATCTCTTCGTTAGCATTATTGATGATCATCGTCTCGGGCTGCACCGGCCTCAGTAAAAGCTATCCGGAAAGGTCTTACTACATGTTCGAAGTCCCTCCCGTGGCGCAAAAAGCAGCGCCGGTTAAGGGGGCGATCGTCGAAGTCGCCCGGTTCAACGTCTCTCCGGGCAGCGAGGGCAAGGAGTTCATTTACAGGACCGGAGACGTGAGCTTCGAATCCGACTTCTACAACCAGTTCTTCAGGCCGCCAGGAGCTATGCTTACCGAATTAACGATACGCTGGCTCGGGAGCACCGGGCTTTTCGAGGACGTGCTGAGCACGGTGACGCAGGCAGGCGCCAACTATTTCATCGAGGGAAACGTGATCCAGCTTTACGGCGATTACAGGTCCTCCCCCAAGGCCGTGATGCAGATACAATTCCTTCTCCTGAAATACACGAACGACGACGTCTATGACGACAATACCGGGATCGTATTCACCGGGTCATACACATCGGAGATACCGATCGCGGGGAAGACGCCAAACGATCTGATGATGGGCTGGAACACGGCGCTCGGTGAAATATTGAACGCGTTTCTCGCGGACCTGAGCAAAAACGTCAAATGAGCGCGCCCGGCGGGGAACCGGGAGAACGGGAATCCGCACCCGGAGGCGGACACGGGGGCACGCATCGGTAATTACACGGCGGTGTTGATTTCTCGATGCCGGAAGAAATATAATAATAGGACACTTTACCAATCGGGGGGTAAAAATGCGCCGTGTCATAATCGCCATAGTGCTTCTTGTCGTTCTGGCTCTTTTCGTGCTGCCTTACTGGTTCGGCATACAGACGGAGAAGGTCTATAACGACGTAGTCAGCACCTATTCCGAAACTGGCGGCGTGGCAGTCATAGAGAAGAGCTACCGGAGGGGATGGCTGAACTCCACGGCCAGGACCGTTTTCGTCATAAGAAACGGCGACGCCGAGCTCATCAAGTTCGAGGAGAGCGACACGATCTACCACGGACCCTTCCCCGTTCAGGCGGTACTCGGCGGCCGCGCGGGCCTCTCGCCCGTGATGGCGGTCATAGATTCGAAGCTCGTCCCGGTGCCCGCCGGGGATTCGGAGTTCGAGACGCTCATAAAAAAGCTCCCGCCCGCGAACCTCCTGACGAGGCTCTCTTTCGACGGCGGAGGCATAACGGACATCACGGTGCCGGGCATAGAGACGGCGGAGGGCGAGAACGGAGAAAAGCTCAAATGGGAAGGGCTCACGGGGGACGTTAAATTCAGCCCCGAGTTCAGGGATGTGGACACGGAATTAAAATCCCCGGGCCTCAACATCAGCGGAAAGGACAGCGCCTTTACCGTGTCCGGCGTCGATCTGGTTTCGAGGCTCAGCTACGTCGGGCCCGAACATAAATACCCGGTCGGCGACATCGATTTCAAGGTTGCGGGAATAGCCGTCCGGTCGAAGAAGGAAGGGAGCGGCGAGTATCAGAGCTTCTCTGTCTCGGGCATCGAGCTCAAGGGCAATTCGACCGAGTCCCAGGGCAACCTCGACAGCACGCACAGCCTCACATTCAGGGAGCTCGAAGCGGGGGGCGGCAAGTACGGCCCCGGCGGATACGAGCTCGCCATCAGGAACATAGACATGGAATCGTGGATAAAAATTCAGGAGCTCCTGAAGAAGAACCAGAACGGGTCTCAGACGGAGGAGGAGAGACAGGCCTTCATGACGGAGCTCATGAAGATCGTGCCGGGACTGATAAAAAAATCCCCCGAAATAGAGCTTACAAAATTAAACATCATGACGTCCGACGGGAGCATCGACGGCCACCTGAAGATTTCCGTTGACGGCAGCGGAATGGATAACCCCGAAATTGCGTCGAACCCTCTCTTCCTGGTGACGGCGATAAAGGCGGCCGCGAAGGTTTCGGTAACGAAAACGCTTCTCGAAACCATCATCACCGATTACAAGAAAGAAGAGATAGCGGACGACTTCAGAAAGGCCGACGACGAAGTGCCTCCACCGGATGAGATCGCCGGAATGGCGAAAGAGGAAATGGCGGACGAAATAAAGGGACTCATGGATCAGGGAGTGATCACGGAGAGCGATAAAAGCTACGATCTGAACGCGACCTACGAGATGGGCCAGATAACGTTAAACGGCCAGCCGCTCGACATGCAGTCGCTCATAGGCGATTAGGCGGTCGGGACCCCGAACTTCCTTTCAAGTTCCCTGTATTTGGGGATGTCTATTATCTCCTCGAAGTCCTTGAACGTTATCATGTCCCCGTACCCCGCCGTGGTCCCGTGCTTCCTGAGATAAGCGAAGCAGGACTCTATAGCCTTCGTCGCCGAGAACAGGGCCGTAAGAGGGAACACCGCGATCTTGAATCCGAGCTCCCCGAGCTCGCGGGCATCCAGAACGGGCGTCTTCCCGCCCTCTACCATATTAGCGAAGAGAGGCACTCCGGGAAAGGCGGCGGCGATCTCTTTCAATTCCTCGACCGATTGGGGAGCTTCTATGAATACGACGTCCGCCCCGGCCTCGTAATAGGCTCTCCCCCTCCTTATAGCTTCATCAAGACCGAGGGGCGCCCTCGCGTCCGTGCGGCCTATGATTACGAGTCCGCTCTCTCCGCGCGCCTCGACGGCGGCGCGTATCTTCTCCGCGTGCTCCTCCATCGGTATCACGTGCTTCCCTTCAAAGTGGCCGCATTTTTTCGGCCAGACCTGGTCTTCGAGTATCACACCGGCCGCCCCGGCGGTCACAACCTGCTCGACAGTATTCATCACGTTTAACGCGTTCCCGTACCCGGTATCTATATCGGCCACGACCGGGATACCGACAGAAGCCGTGATACGGCCGACGCTCGTTATCATTTCGGTCGCCGTAAGAAAGCCGTAATCGGGCTTCCCGAGCGTAGCGCCGGATATGCCGAAGCCGCTCGTGAAGGCGGCGCCGAACCCGGCCCTCTCCGCGAGCTTCGCGCTCACGCAGTCGTGGACGCCCGGAAGCACAAGTATCCCCGGCTCGGACAGTATCTCCCTCAGCTTCTGACCTTTCGTCATCGTCCCTCTCCCTGACTTTTTCCCTAGAAACATAGTGACGCCGGGGATGGGTGTCAAGGAGGATTGCGCCCCGCGGACGTTTGTGATATTTTGAAGTTAGACTAACCCGCTCATTCGTTTTCTCGGACACCCGAAGTGAAGAAGAAAGAGGAAAAAGCCGCCAGGGAAAAACAGGACTCTCCGGGAAGGCTGCAGGCCGGGTTAAAGAGTAAAGACGTAATACAGCTCATCGAGGCGCTCGAGGGCGTAAAGCTCGACTTCGACCACCTCTATTACTACGAGCACACGGGTCTCATAGTGCCGAGTCTCAGGAGCTCGAGGGGGAGAGGGGTGCCCAAGCTCTACTCGACCGAGGACTTCATCGTGCTCAGGTGGCTCGTGTCGCTCCAGAAAAACGGGATACACGTGAGCCGCTTCCGCGAAGTGCTGACGTTCCTCAAGGAAAAGATGCCCGATGTGCTGAAGCAGCCTCAGAACTGGGTGCTCATAACGGACGGAAAGTCGGTGCAGTTCTTCGACCGCGTATCGTCGAGGGCGTTCGACGTCCTCAAGGACACGGGGCAGTATCTCTTTTTCTTCCCGATAGGCAAGGTGGCCGACGAGAGTAAAAAAGCGGTCAAAAAATTCGGGAAGAAAAAATAAACATCCGCGCATCTCTTGTCCGCGAGGGTTGAAGGAAATAAATGAAAATAGCGATCGTCGGCGCCGGTGTTGCGGGTCCGGCACTCGCATACTGGCTTCAGCGGAGCGGCCACGAGCCGACTCTTATAGAAAAGGCCCCTCGCTTCCGCACGGGCGGATACATGATCGACTTCTGGGGTGTCGGATACACAGTCGCCGAGAGGATGGGAATCCTGCCCGAATTGCGGAGGACCGGCTATTCGATCGACGAGGTCCGCATCGTCGATAATCTAGGACATAAAACAGCGGGCTTCTCTGCGGAAGTCTTCCGACGCATGACGAACGACAGGTTCACGAGCCTGCCGCGGGGCGACCTGGCCGCGGCGATTTACCGCACAATAGAGGACCGTGTCGAGACCATATTCGATGACAGCGTATCCGTGATCGATATGGACGACTCGTGCGTGCGTATAGCCCTCGACCGCGGATCCTCGCGCGTATTCGATCTGATCATAGGCGCTGACGGCCTTCACTCCAGGGTGCGGGATCTGATCTTCGGACCCGAAGAACGGTTCGAGGTGGAGCTCGGATATCACGTGGCCGCTTTCGAAGTACCGGGTTACAGCCCTCGCGACGAGCTCGTTTACGTGAGCTATACGAAACCCGGCAGGCAGGCGGCGCGATTCGCCCTCCGCGATAAGCGGACTATGTTTCTATTCGTCTTCGCCTCGGAGCGTATGGACGGGCCCGAGCCCCGCGACAACGGGGAGCGCAGGGAGGTTTTACGCCGTGTTTTTCACGATGCCGGATGGGAATGCCCGCAGATACTTAGAGCGATGGACGGCGTCGAGGACATTTATTTCGATCGTGTAAGCCAGATCAGGATGGATAGCTGGACGAGAGGCCGTGCGGCGCTCATAGGCGATGCGGCTGCGTGCGCGTCTCTCCTGGCCGGGGAGGGGACGGGATTGGCAATGACCGAGGCATACGTGCTCGCCGGAGAGCTCAAGCTCGCGGGAGACGATTACCGGACGGCCTTCCGCCGCTACGAGGAGCGGCTCCGCCCTTTCATAGAAAGCAAACAGAAGTCAGCCGAGCAATTCGCCTCGTCTTTCGCGCCTAAAACCCCATTCCGTTTATGGCTTCGCAACCAGGCGACGAAGCTTCTGGCTATCCCGCCGATAGCGAGCTTTCTCGTCGGAGGGAGCCTCAGGGATGATATAGATCTGCCGGATTACGATATGTGAGCTTTCCGTTATAAGATGAACAATCGACAAATGAAGGGGTGACGCGCACCGCCAGAATTATTGTCACAACCGGGTCTGAGTGCGGCCCCGGTTTCGTGTCCGCCGCCTAATCCCCCGCGGAGCCGTCCTTGTCCCGTTTCCTTTTACTCCCTTTGGATTCCAAATCCGGTATGGACGTAAATGCTATCCTTAGCGGCGCGGATTCGGAAGCCCCGTGCATCGCCCCGTAGTAGATGCTGTTCGTCCCCCACCGCTCGTTTATCTTATCGAGGGCGCTTGCCACGCTGTCCCGCTTCCTCTCTCCCGAAAAAAGAGAAAAGCTGGCCTCGCTCGCCGGAGTCAGGTCCGTGAACACGACAGCCGCACGCAGCGGTTTCCGTCTCCGGGGCCTCTTTTTCCAGAGCGAAGAGAACGCCTCGATCATCGTCTGTGTGTCGTTCCTCTCACGGACGTCCGCTCTCACTTTCCAGCTCGCCTCCCCGCCGAGATAGTCTATCCTGACGCCCATCTTCCCCGCCAGATAACCGAGCCCCCTCAGCCTGAAAGCGGCCTTGTGTATGAGCCTTACGAAGACGGCCCGCGTCCCCTCGTCCGTCCTGTATTTAGGCGCGAGCACGTGGGAATGGCTTACGGTCTTCCGCCCGGTCTCGGGCTCCTCCACGTCTTCCCCAGCCAGCATGAGGAGAAAGCGCTCACCCACCACTCCCCCCCATATATCCCGCATTCTTCCCTCCGGCAGAGAGCAAAGAGCCTCGACCGTATGGACGCCGCAGCTCTTCAAGCGAACGTGCATCCTCCTTCCTATGCCCGGCAGGTCGGTAAGCGAAAGTGAGTACAATTTATGCGGAAGGTCCCCCTTCGTTATAACCGTAAAACCGTCGGGCTTCTCCATATCGGTCGCCACCTTGGCCAAAAAGCGGTTGGGCGCAAGACCCAGGGAGCATTTCACGTATTCCCCGACCTCCGCCCTGATAGCGTCCTTCACCCGGCGGCCTATGGAGACGGCGTTATCGTAATCCGTCTGCCTGCCGGTCAGACGGCACGCCATCTCGTCGATCGAGAGGACTTTTTCCACGGGAAGCACCGAATCGACCGCCGACTTTATCTTATCATGCGTCTCGATATATAATTCGGGCCTCGATTCCACGATCTCGAGGTCCTGGCAAAGCCTGCGGGCCTCAGCCACCTTTGTGCCGGTCTTGATCCCATATCCTTTCGCCTCGTAGCTCGCGGCTATGCAACATGTAGAGTCGGCCATAACGGGCACGACGACCGTAGGCCTGCCCCTGAGGCCGGGCCTCGTCTGCTGCTCGACAGAGGCGAAGTATGAGTTCATATCGACGAAAAGCCACCTGAGCGACCGGTCACCCATCACGTAAAAATGATAACATAAATTCCCCGGCAAGGGCCCCGGCGTATTCCTCCCGGACGCGTGGAAGAGGCGCTGTGATAGAATATTCCGTATGGAAAGACATGACCTCGATTTCCTCTTTATAGGCGCGGGCGTGCTCGGCTCGGCAGGGGCTTATGCGCTCTCGAAAAAGCTCGGCGAAAAGGGCACAAAAGCTGTTATCGGCGTAATAGATATAGACATGGAAGGGGAATTTTCGTCCACGCTCAAAAACGCGGGCGGAGTGAGGGCGACATGGAGGAGCCGGGCGAACATAGAGCTCTGCAAGTACTCGATCGACTTTTACGAATCGATCGCCGAGATAATACAGTTCCGGGAGCTCGGCTACTTCTGGATGCACGGCGCGAGGTCGTGGCAGGAGATAAACGAGAACCATCCGCTCTACGAAGAGTACGGCCTCCCGGTGGAGCTGTATCCGGCCGAGGAGGTCCCGTCGATACTCCCCCTCGTCGACAACCTTGAGGGGATAGAAGGGCTCTCGGTCTCAAGAAAAGCGGGGCTCATAGACCATTACTCGCTCAGGGAATTCTACAGAGCCGGGGCGAGAAAGAACGGGGTCAGGTTCTTTGACAGGTGTTACGCGGCAGGGATCACGGTCGAAGGGGGTATTATGAAAACGGTCAGGGCCTACGATCTGAGCACCTTTAACAGGAACAGGAGCGCTGTCGAAGAAAAAGTGAAGATGATACTCGAGGACGACAGCGTCGATCACGGTCTGCCGATCATCACCTTCAAATGCGGGACTATCATAAACACGGCAGGGGCATGGGCTCCCCGCGTCTCGGCGCTTTACGGGTTTAACGACGAGGGAGTAAAGCCAAGAAGGCGTCAGATGGCGGTGCTTAACTGCCCGGACGTCGATCTCTCCCCTTTCGGCATGCTGATAGATACGTCCGACATATATTTCCACCAGGACGGCGAAAACATACTCGCCGGGTATTCCAACATGGACGAGCCCTACGGCTACAACTTCGAGTTCAGCTTCGGGGGAATGAGCGAGGAAAGCCCGTTCGTCAGGCACATCTGGCAGCCGCTCTGGAAAAGGATAAGCGGGTTCGAGAAGGTGAAGTTCATAAGGGGATGGGCGGGCATGTACGCAGAGACGCCCGACCGCTCGGGCTATCTGGGCAGGGTCCCGGGACTCCACAACGTCTACGAGTGCGAGGCGCACACGGGAAGGGGGCTCATGATCTCTTACGGAGCTGCAACCGCGCTCGCCGATCTGCTCGTTGATGGAGCGTTCAGGAAAGAGCTCAGGCACGCGGAAGACCTGTCGAGGGAAAGGAAGTCGGGACCGTTATACGAAGGACTGCATCTCTGAAAGTTTACGTTACGAGCTAAATCTCAACAAGAACCCTGTCGTCTTCTATGCGAACCTTGTACGAATTGACGTCCTCATCGGCAGGGGGTCCGATAACCTCGCCCGTCCTAATGCTGAATTCGGAGCCGTGCCACGGGCATATGACCGTATCGCCCGTAATATCCCCCTCGCAGAGCGGGCCGCCCACGTGTGTNNCGGCCATCCCCGGTTGCCCGTGGCTGTTGTCGGCCTCGATACCCTTGTAGTAGGCCTCCCTTGCCATCTCCGGATTGCCAGTCTGCACGTAACATTCGGCGAGCGTCCTGTAAACTGCCCCCTGGTCGTCAGCTATCTTGAGATATTCGTTAATCTCTTTTATAGCCTCCTCGTACATCCCGAGCTTGTAATACTCGTTTGCAAGACTGTACCGGCCGAGCGGGTTGCCCGGATCCTTTTCCACGAGGGTTTTGAACGTCTCAAGCCTTGAGCCTGTCACATGGATCCTCCGCCTGTTCAACTATTATAGCTGAGACTATAACACACAACCGGCGCCCCCGTGAAGCGGAAAATCGGGCATAATTATCCGGGCCGAGGTTGAATGTCGGGCCAACGCCTGAATAATCATAACCACAATCAAACCCGGACGGAAATCATATGCTAAGGAAAATAATGAACTTTTTCTTCAACGCCCTGGCCGTGAAGGAGTTCCTCATATTCACTGGGACTTTCTTCGCGCTCACGGCGTTCGCCATGTATACGACGAACATATTCGTGAAGCCGGGGAGCTGCACGGGTGTAATTCAGCTAGAGCTCGCGTTCACGAAGTCGGCGTTCGAGAACTTTCTCTCCCTCTGCGGCGAGAAGGGCATACGGGCGCACCTGATACTCATCTGGATAGACTACCTCTTCATAATCGCCTATACCGGGTTCCTGGGGAATTTGCTGGGGTCGCTCGTCAGGGGTATGGAGAGGGGTAGGGCGGTCGCGTATTTCAGCCTGCCCATATACGCCGGAGCCCTCGACGTGATAGAGAACCTCCTCATCCAGAGCCAGCTATCCAATCCCGATAACCTGAGCGGCCTCATAATCCTCGCCGCCTCCGTCGCCGCGACAATAAAATTCGTGCTGATAGCCGTAACCGTAATCCTTATAGTCTACTATCTGTTCGCGGCAATCAACAAAAAGAATCCGGCATCCTAGATTCGGCGGGGAGCTCCCCGATTACGTTGATGACGATAAGCAATCTCTAGACCACCTATAAAGAATTGAAACTCTATAGTAATATATTATTATGGTTATGCTGTAGACCTCTGAACGAGGAATAGCTACATGATATCGATGCTCAAACGGATTGTCGTCACCGTTCTTCTGTTTTTTGTCACGGCGCACGCACCGGACGTTTGTGCCGAGAGTACTCCCGAGCCCAACTCTACGACACTATTTAAGAATGTCCGTATTTTCGACGGCAAGAGCAGCTCTCTTTCGGTTCCGTCGAACGTGCTCGTCGAAGGTAACATCATCAAGCGGATCTCTACAGAAGGCATAGCTTCTGAGCAGGGCACGATGGTGATCGACGGCGGCGGGCGGACATTGATGCCCGGCCTGATCGACGCGCACTGGCACGCAATGCTGATCCGGCCAAACCCCGTACAGTCAATCAACGACGACGTCGGCTATAACAATCTCCTGGCCGGTGATGAAGCGAATGATACGCTGATGCGCGGCTTCACGACCGTTCGCGACGTCGGTGGGCCGGTATTCGGCCTCAAGCGGGCCATCGACGAGGGTGTCGTCAACGGCCCGCGTATCTATCCCTCGGGGGCGATAATTACCGTTACGAGCGGACATGGGGATTTCCGCCAGCTGTCAGAGCTGCCCCGGAAGCCCGGCACGCTCAGCCGCATGGAAGAGATCGGCGGCAGCATGGTTGCCGACAGCCCGGACGAGGTGCGCCTCCGCGTCCGGGAACAGCTCATGCAAGGCGCCTCTCAGATAAAGCTTACGGCGGGGGGCGGCGTGTCGTCGCCTTTCAGCCCGCTGGACGTTTCAACTTTCACTGATGCGGAACTCCGCGCGGCCGTCGAAGCCGCCGAAAACTGGGGGACCTACGTCACCGCGCACGCTTTCACTCCGAAAGCGATCCAGGGAGCCGTCGCTGCCGGGGTGAAAGTCATCGAGCATGGATTCCTGATGGACGAAGCGACCGCCAGACTTCTTGCCGAGAAGGGAGTTTGGCTGAGTCTCCAGCCGCTCCCCGAGGAGATGCGGGATGGCCTTCCGGCCGGCTCTGTCCAGCGGGCAAAGGCCGATGAGATATGGCCCGGCATAAGCAAAACATACGAGCTGGCGAAGAAATACAAGATCAAGACGGCGTGGGGCACCGATGTCCTGTTTTCACAAGCGCTGGCGCAGCGCCAGGGGGCGATTTTGGCCTCGCTAGTCCAGTGGTATACCCCCGCCGAAGCGCTTATCATGGCGACCAGTACCAACGCAGAGCTTCTGGCGCTGTCCGGCAAGCGGAATCCTTATCCCGGAAAGCTCGGGGTCGTAGAGGAGGGCGCGCTTGCGGACCTGCTGCTGGTCGATGGAAACCCACTCGAGAATATAGATCTCGTTGCGGATCCGGAGAGGAATTTCGTGCTGATCATGAAGGACGGAAAGATATACAAGAATACGCTCCCGGATTGAGGGCCGCCGTGCCTCTAAACCATCTACAACAGATAGAAACGATTTACTAAACAACGGGTTTTCAGTCGTTTGGCTGCATTCAGGCCGCCTACAAAGGAATTAACCCGGCCGGGTTAAGGTTCCGGTAATGACAGGAGAGGAGTGCATTCCCTTTGAACTCTCTCTCACGCCATCCCGTTTCTCATCGAGAACTTCACTAGATCAACCAGATTGTGGATGTCGAGCTTCTTCATGATGTTCGCCCTGTGTGTCTCGACGGTCTTGATGCTTATCGTGAGCTCCTTGGCTATGGCGCTGTTGCTGAGGCCGTCGGTGATGAGGCCGAGTATCTTCTTCTCCTTACCGCTCAGGGATTTGATCCTGTCAGACTCGTCGCGTCCTTCCTTCAGTATGAGGCCGGGCTCCGTGTAGATCGGGCTCCTGAAAACGACGTTCTTCTCGGCTATCAGCGGGTGAGTCCTGAATATGGAGAGGAGCTCTTTCGAGCTTATACGCTCGATATTGTACTGGACCATCATCGTGATCGGCATCTCGAGACACATCTTGTTGATCCGCGCTTTCATCCAGAGCTTTTCCGAACTGGTGAGAAAGAAAAAGGGGTCCCTGTCGAGAGCCATCAACACGCACACCGTATTTTTCCCTTTCCTGACGATCTTCTCGAGACCCTTTTCTATCAGCTCGATTACATCGTCCGCCCTCTCCGGCTCCTTCGAGCGGTTCCTGATGAGAAGCTCCTCGAAAATGCGTCCCCTCGCATTCCCAGGATTTATGAGCCCGTGCCCTTCGAGCCTGGTGAGTAGTTCTTTTGGGGCATGCCGGTCGGATACGTACACGCAGGGGCTGCCGGATTTTATCCCGTGGATGAAATAGTTGGCGGCTACCTCATAACATTCCGAATCGTTCTCGTAGAGGTGGCACAGCTGCTCGTGCTCGGCGAAGGATTTAAGAAACGTAAATACGGAATTTACCATACAGCTAGAGTTCCTCTATCGTCTCCTTGATAATGAGCGCTGCGTTTCTTATGGACTCGATCCTTCTGAGCGTCTCCGGGTTATGCTTCGACGTGCCGTCTTCGAGAAATATCTCGGCGCTTCCGATTATCGCGGCGAGCGCGTTCTCGGTCTCCTCCACGAGCCTCCTTTCGATCCTGTGCTTGTGGAGAGCGATCTCGATCGACGTAAAGAGGTCCGTCTCCTCGAAAGGTTTCAGTATATAGCCGTAGGGTTTGGCCGTTTTGGCCCTGTGGATCGTTTTCTCGTTGGAATAAGCGGTGAGGAATATAACGGGGATATTGTACCGCTTCCTGATTATCTCCGCCGCGCTTATGCCGTCGGTCTCTCCCCCGAGCATAATGTCCATCAGCGCTATGTCCGGATGGAACCTTGCCGCGTGCTCGACAGCATCCTCGCCCGACGATACGATGCCGGTCACGAAGTATCCGAGACTCTGGAGCGAATCCTCTATATGCTTCGCGACGATTATCTCGTCCTCAACTATCATTACTTTTATCTTGTCCATGTTCTCTATCCCTTCTATATTTTCTATGCGCAGAATTCGAGCCTGAATTCGGTAACGTCGCCGGTCGTCATCGTGACAACACCCTTTAACTGCTTCGTCAGCGACGACACGAGCTCGAGTCCCAGGGTGGTGCTGTTGGCGAGATCGAGACCGCTCGGGAACCTGTTCCCGTTGTTGCTAACGCCGAGGGTATATTTATCGCGGGACCTCCGGAACTCGATCTTTATCTCGCCTTTCTCTATCCCGTCGAAACCGTGCTTTATGGCGTTCGACACGAGCTCGTTCACTATGAGACCGAGCGGGATCGCCGTATTTATGTCGAGATATATCTGCTCGGAATCGATCTTGACCCTGATACAGTCGCCTCCGACCCCGTACGAGCGCAGCAGGTGGTTGGTCATATTCCTTATGTGCGCGCTGAAATCGATTCTCGACAGGTCCTTCGAGCGGTAGAGCTGCTCGTGGAGCGTGGCGATAGACCTTATGCGGTTGTTGCTTTCGACAAAAAAGGCGAGCGCCTTCTCGTCCTTGAGCTTCCGCGACTGGAGGTTGAGTAGGCTCGATATGATCTGGAGGTTGTTCTTCACCCTGTGATGGATTTCCTTGAGCAGCACGTCCTTCTCCGCGATCGATTGCTTGAGCTCGTTCTCGACGTACCTCCTCTCGAGAATCTCTTTTATCAGGAGCGTGTTCGATTTCTGGAGCTCGGACGTGCGCTCCCTCACACGCTCCTCGAGCTCGTCTCTCGTCTTCCGGAGTGCCTCCTCGGACTCCCTCAGCGCCTCCGTTTTCTTCGCGTTATTGATGGCCGTCTCGAGCTGCCTGGCGACTATGTCGAGTAACCTGAGATGGTCTCTGCCGAAGGCGTCTTTCTTGGAAGAATGAATGTGAATACAACCCACGGTATCGTCCGCGAGCTTGATAGGCATGGAGATATAGCTCCTCGTGCCGAAATCCCTCGCCGCCTGCCCGACATTCGGGTCCGTATCGATATCCGGTATCAGCCTGGGCGTGCCGTCGATGATCGTCTTCCAGGTGGCTCCCTTAGGGTAGGGGATCCTCCTTACCTTTTCTATAAAACTCTCAGGGTGTCCGCGCTGGGCTCTCATAACGGCATGCGGGTTAGCGCCAGGCTCGCCGGCGCTTTCGATCATGTAAATCACGACATACTGCGCTTCTCCGATTTCGCTGTGAATGGCTTCGACCGCATTCTCGAACACCTCAGGGACTTCGAGCGATTGATGCACGCTTCTCGTGATCGCGCTTATGACTCTTTCAAACCGGTTTTTTCTCCTGAGCTTGGCGACGTTTTCCCTGAGCGCTTCGCGCGACTTTTTAAGAGCTTCGGCCCTCCTGGCGTTGTTTATCGCGGCTTCGATCGACGAAGCGACGATTTCGAGCAGGTCGAGCTCGTCCTTATCGAAGGCGTTTTTCCTGACGGAATTGATGTTGATGCATCCTATCGCCCTGCCCGAGTGGCGGATAGGCATGGAGACATAGGACTTTGTTCCCAACTTCTTTCCAAGAGGGCCCATTACCGTGTCAAAGTCTGTGTCGGGACAGTATTGGGGTCTCGATTCCAAAATCGTCTTCCATGTAAATCCTCTCGGACGTGGAATGGACGCGAGCCCCTTCATCAGATCGTCGGGATACCCTCTGTAAGATTTCAATACAGCATTATCGCTTTCGACCATGTAGATCGAGACGTTCTGCGCGTTCTCGATATGCTTGCTCATGACATCGACTGCGCTGTCTATGACGTCATTTAGGTTTAGAGACCTGTGAACTTTCTGCGTAACTATTCTGACCGTCTCATCGTATCTGCTATTTTTCTGGAGACTCCTGTTAGGGTCGTTGAGAGGTTTTGAGCGGGAAGGAGCGGGCTCCTCCGGTCCTGGTTTGCTTTCGTTTTCAAAACCTGAATCTTCCGCCCGGCCGTTATCTTCAGCCCCGGATCCAACCATGGACAAGCGCGTCTTCACGGAGCCGCTTTCCGGGAAGGCCTTTTGAACACCAGATGTTTTCCTCAACGAATTCCCTGCTCCCCCGGTCTATGCATTATCTTTAAGATAGTCGGGTTATCCGAATAGTTGAATATCATTAAAATGCCCGGTATAACGCTCCCAAATCTTAAACAAGCCGATATTACCCGCCTCTTTTACAGTCTATCACAACATAAACTTTCAAATCCAGTTCTTTTCGAACTGAATTAATTAACTGTTACTAATTCCTGATTTCCTATCAATCGAAAATCATTGGATTTAATACCTACGAGATACATATTCACCCTAATAAAAATACGGTAATACCCTATTGAATATACGTGCCGGTAAAGATAAGGAGCTTTCGGAGTCTATAATGTCAATTTCCTATAAATACTATACTTTAATCTCGCCCGGCTCTAAAATTAGCTAAAGCAGCTTCAAACCGGGCTTTCAAGGGAGGGTGTGTGATGGGTCTCAACAAATACGTATGTACATCCGTTATAACGTTAGCCTTCGGACTTCTGTCCGGATGCGTTAACTATCAGGCCGTTGACGACTTCGGCACGGCGACAGGACAGTTCGCGGGATCGTACGACCCGGTCTTTACCGGGAGTTACGATACCTGTCTCTCTACGGCCGAGATAAAGAACATAATCATGGAGCTCGGTCAGACGCCGGCTTCTTCGCCGATGACGCAGTACTCAAGCGACAAGGAGAAGTGCGCTCCGTATAAATCGGAAGCGGAGGCATTCAACCAGACTTCCCTCGCGCTCCTCGACTTCAGCCGGGCGCTTAACCTGGTCGTGAAGAGGTCGGAGCTCAAGGGCGCGTTCGAGAACGTGCAGTTCGTACCGCAGTTCTCGGGGGTCGATGAAAATATCACCGACACCGTTCCGGAGCTTCAGGGCCATAAACAGGACGTCATAACGGTGAACAAATGGAAGGATTACTTCGCTTCGTTCTACGTGCAGAAGTCCCCTCAGGAAGTCATAGTCGAGAACGAGCCGCGGCTCGAGGCCACGTTCGCGCTGCTCGACGAGTTCGCCGCCATATACCAGGTGCAGCTCGACAACTACGGCAGGAACATCAAGCTGCTCGACACGCTGCTCAAAGACAGCGAGAGCAGGGACATACTGAAGAGGTCGTTCGTGATGGACAAGACGAAGGCGCTCGACAAGCGGCAGGCGATGCTCGACAACTACAAACAGGCGCTCGAAGCGGTGAAGGAATCTTACAAGAACATATACCAGCGCTCGGAGCTCTCAGACCCGCACTACAACGATCCCATATTCCAGGAGGACATGAAAGAGTTCCTGATAATGATCCAGAACCTCGTGCAGCAGTCGAAGATCATATCCTGACGGGAGAGAGGGCACGTGCACCGAAAGTGCACCGGGAGTACACCGTTAGTTCACCGGATTTTATGCAGTGAGGTCGGTTTTGTCCTCTAGCCTTTTTCCGATTTCGAGCAGCAGGTCGAAGTCTATGTCCCGGCCGCCGGCATTGTCATGAAGAGTTATTGTATTCGAATGGGTTATATTAAATACTTGTGAGAATGCTTTAATAATACTGTCTTCAACCTCCGGCATATCAACAAATTCTTGCTTTGCGAGCCATCTCTGGATCGAGGTCATACGGACGTTTTCTATGCCGCACGGGACCATCATGTCGAAATAGGAGAGGTCGGTGTTCACATTCAGGGCGAAGCCGTGGTAAGTGATCCAGTTCTTCACGCCGACCCCTATCGAGGCGATCTTGTGCCACTTAACCCACACTCCCGTCACGCCCTTGACCCTTCTCGCGCGTATGCCGAAGTCTTCGAGCGAAACTATAATTGTGTCTTCCAATCTCCTGAGATACTTGTGAATATCCTTCCCTATATCATTGAGGTCAAGGATCGGATAGCCCACGAGCTGGCCGGGTCCGTGATAAGTGATATCTCCGCCCCTGCTTATCACCTCGAAATGGATGCCCGATTTTTCGAGGTAATTTTGAGCCGCCAGCAGGTTCCCCATGTTACCGCGCCTTCCTATCGTGATGGTATGCGGATGCTCCAGGAGAAGGAGGGTGTCGTCTATCTCACCCCTCCTTCTCATTTCGAGGAGCTTCAGCTGAATATCGAGCGCTTTACTGTAAGGGACTTTACCGAGTTTATATACCTTAAACATTATTATTATTTTATTATATCACGATAATGCTAAGAGGCACAGCTAATTCAGACCGCCAGGTTGATAAACATACATCGGGCGGGGGAGATTGGAAAGTATGGTGGGGGGGTAGTATGACAGCCGGCAAGGAAGGAAATGACGGGGTAGGGGATCCTTGGACAGTCGCGGCTGGAAGCTACCCCTGCGCAGCTTTAACCCTCCACAAATTTTGTAGGAGCGGCTTCCAGCNNTGTAATGCCTTCCACACAGCCTTAATGATTAGATCGGATATATCATCAGGATGTACTAATGTAAATTCATCTGAGTCCTCATTTATTGACCGCCCGAGTTTCAAAGCATATTTATTCCCATAAATAAGATTATTCCTGATCCACATGCCGAAAGTGAAGTGAAAATCTCCGAGCTCCGACTCCGAACTAGATTTCAATTCTTCCTTTTGTTCACTAGTCAGAATATCTAATATAATTCCAACAACCTCATCCAAGGTCTTGGGAGAATATCTTTTCATGATATGAATATTATTGAAGTCTATCGCTTGTTGCAACTTGGCAAGCTAACGTTGGAGGAATTGATTTAAGGTGCGAGAAGTTTTACCATATTACTCAAGGGTATATGGCAAAATCTCGCTGCGAAATGCTGAGGGAGCGCCTGGCTCTCAAAGGTTCCGTCAGGGGGAAGGCGAGTCCCCTGCATATGCTCAGGAGGCTGTCAGGGAGCCTCCATTTTTATTTCGTGGAATTGTATCACCCTCACCCTATCCCT
>JRYK01002928.1_pt1 | contig 21043 bp, 11 predicted proteins | sample 235381 | NCBI WGS metagenome assembly JRYK01 (sample SAMN03074220, study PRJNA261476) | activated sludge metagenome | biome: Wastewater Treatment Plant; feature: Wastewater; material: Activated sludge; isolation source: activated biomass of a wastewaster treatment plant treating hydrocarbon... ... | reverse complement strand
CAGTGGCCCTACGACCCGGCGGCGGCCAACGCCCTGCTGGACGAAGCCGGCTACCGCGACAACAGCGGCGACGGCATCCGCGAGGACATCGGCGCGACGCGGCCCTTCTCGGTCACGCTGGGCACGGTGGCCGGCGACCCACTGCGGGCACAGATCAACGAGCGCATCCGCGATAACCTGGCCGATTGCGGCCTGCAGGTCAACCCGTTCACCCTGGAGGCGGGGACGTGGTTCGCCCCGGGGCCGCTGGGGACCGTCTTTGGCCGCAAGTTCGACCTGGCCCAATTCGCCTGGCTCAGCCGCATCCCGCCCGACTGCGGGCTATACCTGACGGCCAACATCCCCGGTTCGCTGGAACAAGGCTACAACGGCTGGGAGGGGGTCAACGTCGCCGGCTGGTCGAATGAGGCCTACGACGCCGCCTGTGGCCGCGCCCTCTCTCTGCTGCCGGGCCAGGAGGGGTACGTCGCGGCCCACCAGGAAGCCATGCGCCTCTTCGCCGCCGAGTTGCCGGCCGTGCCCCTCTTCGCCCGGCTGCGGCTGGCGGCTACGACGCCCGACGTGCTCAACTTCCGCCTCGACCCGACGCAGCCGTCGGAACTATGGAACCCGTTCGAGTTGGACATGACGTTGGGAGGCTCCTAGCCATGAGCGACGCGGCGCGTGGCGAGCGCTTTCTCATCGTCGGCCTGGGCAACCCCGGCCGCAACCACGCCTTCAACCGCCACAACGTCGGCTTCATGGCCGTCGACAAGCTGGCCCTGCGCCAGGGCATCGACCTGCGCCGCGTGCAGAGCAAGGCCATCGTCGGCAGCGGCCGGCTGGCCGACCGCCCGGTGCTCCTGGCCAAGCCGCAGACGTTCATGAACCTGAGCGGCGAGGCGGTGGGGGCGCTGGCCAACTTTTACCGCGTCGCGCCGGCCGACGTGCTGGTCATCTACGACGAGCTGGACATCCCCTTCGGCGTCCTCCGGCTCCGCGAGAAGGGCGGCGCGGGCGGCCACAACGGCATGCGCTCCATCATCCAGCACCTGGGCAACGACTTCCCGCGTCTGCGGCTGGGCATCGGCCGCCCGCCGGGCCGCATGGACCCGGCGGCCTACGTCTTGCAGGACTTCGGCCGCGACGAGTTGCCGCTGGTCAGCGAGATGCTGGCCAAAGCCGGCGAGGCCGTCGAATCGTTCGTCCGGCACGGCATCGATCTGACAATGTCGCGCTTCAACGGGCCGGTGGGCGGCGTCTCAGAGGAGTAGGATGAACGTATCCGGACTGCTCGACCTGTTCGATCAGATTCCCGCCTTCGGGCAATTGACACAGGCCCTGACCGAGGCCGAGGGCACGCCGCTCTTGCCGCTGGACCTGCCACGCGGGGCGCGCGCGCCGGTCGTGGCCCAGCTCTACCGGCGGCTGGCCATGCCCGCCCAGGCCCCCATCCTGCTGCTGTGCGGCCGCGTCGATACGGCCACGCTCTGGCACCAGGCGCTGGAAACGTGGCTGCCGTCCGGCAGCCGCCTCCATCGCCTGCCGGAGCCGACGCCCCTGCCCTATGACCGCGGCCCGTGGAGCGACCGCACCCGCGCCGGCCGCCTGGCGGCCCTGACCGACCTGATCGCCGGGCAGCACCCGCTGGTGCCGGCCACGGCCACGCCGCCGCTCATCGTCGCCTCGGCGCGGGCCTTCTTGCAGAAGACGCTGCCCAGGCGCCGCTTCATCACCGCCACCCGCGTGCTGCGCGTCGGCCAGACGCTCGACCTGGAAAAGAGCCTGGCCGGCTGGCAGGACATCGGCTATGAGCCGGTCAGCGTCGTCGAAGCCCCCGGCCAATTCAGTCGCCGCGGCGGCATCCTGGACATCTTCCCCATCGCCGCGGCCTACCCGGTGCGTATCGAGCTGTTCGGCGACGAAGTGGACACGATGCGCGCCTTCGACCCCACGACGCAGCGATCCACGGCCGGCAGCGACGGCGACCAGCCCCTCAGCGTCGTCATCTCCCCGGCCCGCGAGGCGCTGCCCGGCGCGGCCCGTGACTTCGCCGAAATCTGGGCCGACGAGCCGTTGCCGGCCGAGGACAGCCTGCCTTCCTGGCGCGATGATCTGGCCAACCTGCGCGCCGGCCGGGCCTTCGCCAACCTGGAGTACTACCTGCCGCTCATCTACGCCAGTCCGGCCACGCTGCTGGACTACCTGCCGCCGGCGGGGCTGGTCATCGTCGATGACTACGAGGAGTTGCGGGCCGTCAGCGACGAGCTTATGGCCCACGCCCGCCAGGTAGCCGAGGAGCAGGCCACCCTGTTGCCGCCGGGCTACTCCAGCCCCATCTTCACCTGGGACGAAGTCGCCGCCGACGTGGCCTGGTGGCGGCCGCTGGCCCTGGGCGCGGGGGCGGACGGCCCAGCCACGGGCGACGAGCCGCGCTACATCGAACTGGGCGAGGCCTTCGACCCTGGGCCGCGCTATGGCGGGCAGGTGCGGCCGCTGCTCAACCAGCTTAAGCAGTCGCAGCGCGAGGGCGAGCGCGTCGTCGTCTTCAGCCGCCAGGCCCCGCGCCTGGCCGAGCTTTGGACGGGCGAGGGCGGCCGGCTCATTCGCACCCTGGAGCCGCTGACTCAGGCCGGCCCGTCCGACGCCGTCGATCCCGTGGTCACGGCCATCGACGCCGGCACGGGCCGCCACGGCACTGTCCCGCTCAGCGCCCTGCCCGACGTGCCGCCCGACGGCAGCCTGACCTTCGTCCATGGCAGCCTGGCCGACGGCTTCACCCTGGTGCGGCGCGAGGACAACCGCGTGCTGCTCCACCTGTTGACCGACGCCGAGATCTTCGGCTGGAGCCGCCCCGCGCCGCGTCGCCAGCGCGTCGCCCGCCCGGCCGCGCCGGAGACCTATTTCGCCGACATCAAGCAGGGCGATTACGTCGTTCATCTGGATTACGGCATCGGTAAGTTCGAAGGGCTGGTGGTGCGCAACCTGGGCGGCATGGAGCGGGAATACCTGCTGGTGAAGTACGCCAACGGCGATACGCTTTACGTTCCGGTCCATCACGCGGATCGGCTGGGCAAGTGGATCGGCCCCGACGACGCCGACCCGGCGCTGAACCGCCTGGGCGAGCGCACCTGGACACAGGCCAAGGCCGCCGCGCAGCGCGCCGCCGACGAGCTGGCCGAGGAGCTACTGGAGCTATACGCCGCCCGCGAGACCGTTCCCGGCCACGCCTTCCCGCCCGACTCCGACTGGCAGGCCGAACTGGAGGCCGCCTTCCCCTACCGCGAGACGGAAGACCAGCTGCGGGTCATCGGCGAGGTGAAAGACGACATGGAGCGGGCCAACCCCATGGATCGCCTCATCTGCGGCGACGTGGGCTACGGCAAGACCGAGGTCGCCCTGCGCGCCGCCTTCAAGGCGGTCATGGACGGCAAGCAGGTGGCCATGCTGGTGCCGACGACCATCCTGGCCCAGCAGCACTTCACCACCTTTCGCGAGCGGCTGAAGCCCTTCCCGGTGACGGTGGAGATGTTGTCGCGCTTCCGCACGGCCACCCAGCAGCGCCGCATCGTGCAGCAGTTGCGCGCCGGCCAGGTGGACATCATCATCGGCACCCACCGCCTGTTGTCCGACGACATCGCCTTCAAGGACCTGGGCCTGGTCATCATCGACGAGGAGCNNGAGGAGCAGCGCTTCGGCGTGTCCCACAAGGAGAAGCTCAAGCAGTTGCGCGCTGAGGTGGACGTGCTGACGCTGACGGCCACGCCCATCCCGCGCACGCTGCACATGGCCCTGACCGGCGTGCGCGACATCAGCATCATCGACACCGCCCCGGCCGAACGCCTGCCGGTCGAGACCTACGTCGGCGAGGCCGACGACGCGCGCATCCGCACGGCCATCCTGCGCGAACTGGACCGCGGCGGCCAGATCTTCTTCGTCCACAACCGCGTGCAGAGCATCCACATCGTGCGCAAGCGGCTGGAGAAGCTCGTGCCCGAGGCGCGGGTCGTCGTGGCCCACGGCCAGATGAGCGAGCGGCAGCTAGAGAAGATCATGGTCGAGTTCGCCGAGGCGCGGGTGGACATCCTGCTCAGCACGACGATCATCGAGAGCGGCCTGGACTTCCCCAACGCCAACACGCTCATCGTCGATCGGGCGGAGCAGTTCGGCCTGTCGCAGCTCTATCAGTTGCGCGGCCGGGTCGGTCGCTCCACGCGCCGCGCCTACGCCTACTTCTTCCACGCCCCCTGGCGCAGCCTGACGCCCGACGCCCAGGCCCGCCTGGAGACCATCGCCGAGCACACCCAACTTGGCTCCGGCTACTTCATCGCCGTGCGCGACATGGAGATTCGCGGCGCGGGCGACTTCCTGGGCGGCGAGCAGAGCGGCCACATCTCGGCCGTCGGCTTCGACATGTACACCCGCCTGCTGACCCGCGCCGTGAAGCGCCGCAAGGCCGAGCAGCGCGGCGAGGCCCCGCCGACCGAGCCGCCGGACAACGTGCTCATCGACCTGCCGCTGGCCACCTACATCCCTACCGACTACGTGCCCGACACGCAGCTGCGGCTGCGCCTCTACCGGCGCATGGCCACCCTGGACACCCTGGCCGAGATCGACGAGATGGCCGTCGAGCTGGCCGACCGCTTCGGCCCCATCCCCGACCCGCTGCACAACCTGCTCTACCAGCTGCGGGCCAAGTCGCTGGGCCAGATGGCCGGCGTCAATGCCGTCGTCACCGAGGCCGGCCAGATCCGCATCCGCATCGGCGAACTGGGGGGCATGGATCGCTACCGGCTGCAACGCTACCTGGGCGAGGGGGTGCGCGTCAGCAAGAGCGCCATCTGGCTGAAGAAAGACCGCGGCACGCACGAGTGGCAGATCGAACTGGTGCAAATCCTGGAGAAGCTACGCCTGTTCGAGCGCTCCGGCGGCCCGGCCGCCCCCAACGCGCGGCCGGGCAACGGCGCGGCCGGCGACGAGGCAGACGATGAACATTAGATTCTACGATGACCCCCTGGAGCAACCGCGCGGGCGCGATGACGTGCGCTTTCGCCAGATCGGCCTCTTCCTCTACCCGGAGCGGCGGCAGTTCGCCTTTGGCGTGGAGCTGACGCCGTTCGTGGAGAAGCCGTCGATCGAGGTGCACGTGCGCAACGGCGCGGGCGACCCGGCCGGCTCGTTGCACGTCATCGAGACGGTGACGCCCAACTTCAGCCTGACCATGCACCTGCGCGACCGGGCCACGCTCAACCCCTATGAGCTGACGGCCATCCTCTACTACACCTGGCCCGACCGCGAGCGCATCGAAGTCGATCGCCAGACGGTGCAGTTCGACATGGACGAATCGGGCGAACGCCGCTTTCAGTTCGACGGCTAGGCCTGCGGCGCGGCCTCGTGGTCGATCAGCTTCTGCAGCTTGCTCTTCGTCTCGCGCCAGGCGATCTTGGACAGGCCGAGCTTCTGGCGGATGTCGTCTTGCTCCACCCCGGCGCGCCAGTCGCGCATGGCCGACGCCCAGCGCAGGTTCTCAAACGACAGCGTGCCCGCCGGCAGCGCGGCGTCCTCGGCGATGCCGTGCAGGACGTACTCCAGATTGCGCGCCGTGCAGGTGAACAGCGTGTCCGTCGGCCGGTATTGCCGCAGGTACTCGTCCAGCACGGTCAGCCAGGAGCGCTCCAGCGGCAGCTTGCGCTCCTTGTAGCGCAGGCGCGGGTTGGCATAGCGGATGTAGAGCACCGGCTGCGCGGGGTCGCTGTCGTCGATGTGATTGGGCACAATGGCCATGGCCTCGCCCTTCTTGATGCCCGTCTGCAACAGCAGGCTGAGCAGCAGGTAGGGGCGGGCGTCGGGGCGCTGGTCGATGGCCCCGCTGCGGCGGGCCTCGGCCGCGGCCAGGGCCTGCTCCACGTCAAAGGCCGTCGGCGCGCTGGGCAGGGGGCTGCTGACGCTCTGCTGGATGACCGCCGCCGACGGGTCTTGCGGCAAGACGCCCGTCTCGTGCAGCCAGCCGAAGAAGACCTTCAGCGCCGTCACGCGCCGGGCGTAGGACTTGGGGCTACAGGGCACGCCGCGCTCGTCGGTCAGCCAGTGCAGGAAGTCGGTCAGGTTCTTGGTGCCGATGTCGCCGATGGGTGTGCCGATGCCCAGGTAGCGGCCCAGCAGGCGAATGTCGCTGGCGAAGGCCTTGACCGTGTTGAGCGAGAAGCCCTCATCCTGCATGTGCTTCTCGAAGGTGCCCAGCGCGGCCTGCAAAGAAGCGGCGCGGGTCAGGGGCGCGGGTCTGCGCTCGCCCTCTTCGCGCGGCAAGTCCGGGAATAGCTCCCGCTGTGCTGAATTGTCCATCCGTTTCCCTCGGTCACGTTCTCGCGTAGGTTATGCGAAAACCGTTATGCGAAATTGTAGACCGAGGCGCGTCCCCTGTCAAGGGGTCACGGCGCGAACGAGCAGCGTATAGGCGGCGCTGTCGCTCAGCGGGCCGTCGGCGATGAGGCGGATGTAGTAGCGCCCCGCCGGCTGCCGGCCCAGATCGATGATCTTATCTGTCGTCGGGTCGCCATTGCTCTTGATCAGCCGCAACTGCTGGCAGGCCACGCCCGTGGCCACGTTCACCTGGCCGCGCCGCGGGCTGAAGTCGTGCAACTCAACCACCACGTCGGCCGGCGTCGCCAGGTCGAAGGTGAACCAGTCAAAGACGTCGTCGGGCAGGAATTGCTCGCTGCGGTTAGGGATTAGCGCGAAGGACTCGGCGCAGGTGTCGTTAGGCTCCTCGCCGCGGCGCGAGACGAGGGGCATCAGCAGGTGCTCGGTCGGCGCGGGCAGCAGTTGGACGACGGCCACCCGTGGCGCGCCGGCCGCCGCCCCATCGCTAACCCGGAATTCGATGCGCCGGTCTTCGCGGTTGGGCTGCGGCAGGGCATTGTCATAGGTGACAGTACGCAGCACCTGTTGGTAGTTGGCGATGCTGTCCGTGCCGCTCAGCGTCAGCAGACCGCTGGGCGCGTCGTAGCTGGATTTGATGTTGGCGGCGACGCCGGTGTCGACCGACAGCAACTCCGCCTGCGCGTTCTTCAAGTTCGTGATGCGCACCGTCACTTCCTTGAGCGTGGTGTTGTCCTGGTCGGTCAGGATGAGGTTGGGCGCCAGGGCCACCGGCGCGCGGTTGATGTAGAAGACGGCCGTGCCGTCGTTGCCCGCGCTGCTGCTGTCCAGATCGAGGGCCGGCGGGTCGTTGACCGGCTGCACGCGCACCGTCACCGTCCGCGGCGCGGAAGCGGACGAGGCATCGCTGACGGTGATTTCGATGAGCCGGTCGGCGGCGTCGGGGTCTTGCGACGTGTTGCGATAGGCCACCGTGCGCAAGACCTGCTGGTAGGCGGCCAACGAGGCCACGCCGCTCAATTGGAGCGCGCCCTCTTCGTAGACGGCGCTGATGCCGGCCACGGCGGTGGCCGCCAGCGACTCGGCGTCGCCGTCGGCGGCGTTGGTCAGCCGCACCGTCGCCCCGGCCAGCATGGCGCTGTCCACGTCAACGACCAGCGCGCCGTTCATGATGCGCAGCGGCGTGGCGTCTTCGGTGTAGGTCAGGGCCGTGGGCAGGCCGCTTAGCACCGGCGGGTCGTTCACCGCCGTCACGTTGGCCACAACGGTCCCCGTGGCCACACTGAAGGCGCTGCTGCCGCCGGTCTGCGTGGCATCGACGCGCTGGCCGGCCGCGCCGCTGGTCTGGTCCCAGGCGCGGAAGGTGAGCTCGCCCGACGGCCCGACGTAATCGGCGGCCGGCACGAAGCGCAGCCAGGCCGTGTCGGGCAGCAGCAGGGCCAGCGTCGGCGAGACGACGCCCACCGGCTGCCAGTCGGCCGCCGGCGGGCCGGCCAGGCTGAATTGCCAGGCGCCATGGGTCGCGTCGGCGGCGATCAGGGCCAGGCCCTCTTGCGGACTGTCGTCGGCGTCGCTGATGGGATCACCCGCCGCGGCCAGCAGGGCGGCGATGGCGCTGCCGCCCGGTTGGGCGTTGTCTTCGGCCACGTCGCCCAGCGACAAAGGCGCGGCGGCGTTGAGCACGNNTCAGCCGGTCGGGGTGGTAGACGTGCTCCAGGTAGGGCCGCACCTTGCCGCACACCCAGCCGTCGGTGATGGGGTGGTCAGGGTCGCCGCGGAAGCCCACTGCGCGCCGTTGGCCGTCCTCGGCCACGACCTCCACGAGCGTGCCGCAGGTGTCGGGGCAGTCGTGGGGGCAGGCGCCGCGGATGAGCGTCGTGGCGGCGGGCGGGGGGTCGGTCGTCGGGGTGGGGTTGGTCAAGGGGTTACCTCTCGTGAACGATGCCACCGCCAGGCGAATTCGTAACAGACACCACAAACGAACATTTGGATTCCTCTATCTCCGCACAGTAAATCCAGAATCCCCATTGTATCATACCTCTAGAGCGCGGGCGCAGTTTGGCAGAAGGAGATTCAGGGCAACGGCAGATAAAGGAAAAGCACGCCGATGACGCAGATTTCACGGATTGACGCTGATAAGAAGACTCCTTGTGCCGGCGACCCACGAGTCAACATTCAGGAGGATCACGGTATGGCCAAGGCATACCAGGTTCGACAGGTGTTGAAAGCGATTGAACGTCTGGAGAAAGAACGCGATGCTCGAAAATGACCGTTATACCTATCGCGTGACCTGGTCTGAAGAAGATGAGGAGTACGTCGGCTTGTGCGCCGAGTTCCCCAGCTTGAGCTGGCTGGCGGCCGGGCCGGAAGCGGCCCTACGGGGGATTCGCCAGGTAGTCGCCGAAGCCGTGGCCGATATGGCCGCCGCCGGCGATGCAGGCCGAGCTAGATCGGATTTTGGAGACGTTCAGGCTTGAGGAAGACCAGTCATAGGGGCCTGATGACGACCGCTGTCTCGTCGAACTCGGCCCAGGCGGCCAGAAATGCGTCCCAGGCAACAGGGTGGGCGATTGTGAACATCGCCCCATCATCCTGGAAAGGGCGCTCGTCACCTCACTTCTTCGGGCAGCAACGCCCGCGCCAGCACGTCGCTCAACCACTCCACGTATCGCGCCTCTGACCAGCCCAGGTCGTGGGTCAGCAGGTGGAACACCTCCGCGCTGGACACGGCCCACACCGTGGCGACGGGGTCAGCCGTGGCCGCACCCCGGCGCAGCGATCCTAGCTGCCCCAGCCGCTCGACAAAGATGCCCATCCCCTCGCGCCGCCGCGCCAGCACCTGGGCGCGCAAGGCGGCGATCTTGGCGTCCGCCGGCGCGGCGGCGTTGAGCACGGGCGCGTTGTTGGCCGGGTTGATGCGCACCGTGCTGACGGCGACGTTGCCCGGCGACGCGCCGTCGTGGGCCACGACCTCGACGACGCGCGCCGCCGTGCCCGGGTGGGTGGAGCTGTTCTGGTAGGTGATCGTCCGCAAGACCTGTTGGAAGGCGGCCAGAGTGTCCGGGCCGGTCAGTACCAGGCGACCGGTGGCCGGGTCATAGGGCGCGGCGGTGATGCTGGTGCCGTTGGTCGTTGCCGCCAGCGACTCGGCCGCGCCGTTGGGCCGGTTGGTCAGCGTGGCCGTCAGCGAGGCCAACGTCGTGTGGTCGGCGTCGCTGACAGTGGCGTCGATGTCGGCGATGGCCGCCGGCGAACCGCCCTCGAAGAACTGCGGCGAGAAGGCCGTCCCCTCCTCCGGGCCGTTCAGATCGACAAGCGGCAGGTCATCGACGGGCACCACTTCGATGGTCACCGTCTCCGACTGGGCGCTGAAGGCCGTCGTGCCGCCGTTGATGGACACGTCAACGCCCGTCTGGCCGTTCTCGCGGCCGGCGCTCTGGTCCCAGGCGCGAAAGACGAAGCTGGCCGAGCCACTGTAGCCGGTCGTGGGTACGAAGCGGATGCGCGACATCTCATTGAGCAGCACGGCCGAGGTGTTGGACACGGCCGGGAAGGGCAGCCACGTGGCTCCGGCGGTGATGGAGTATTGCCAGATGCCATTGGTCGAGACGGCCTCGATGATGGCCATGCCCTCCAACGCGTCGCGATCGACGTCGGTGATGCGGTCTTCGCCGTGCTGTTGCGCGCTGTCGATGATGCCTCTGATGGAGTTGCCGCTGGAGTTGACGTCGTCCTCGTTGATGGGCGACATGATCATATCGCCGCTGCTATCCAGCACCGGCGCGTCGTTGACGGCGTTGATGAAGATGGTGCTGATCGCCGGGGCGCTGACCAGGCCCTCGTCGCTGACGGTGATCTCCACCGTGCGGTCGGCCGGGTCGGGCGACTGGGAAGTGTTGTTGTAGACCAGCGTGCGCAGCACCTGCTGGTAGTCGGCAATGGCCCGCGTGCCCTTGACGGTCAACTCGCCCTTGGCCGAGTCGTATTTGACGACCAGGCCGGTGGCTCCGGCGTCGGCGCTCAGCGTCTCCAGCGCGCCGTCGGGCCGGGCGGCCAGCTTGGCCCTGGCCAGCGTCAATTGCGTGCCGTCGGGATAGGCGATCACCAGGCCGGTGCTGCTGACGATGGCCTGCGGGCCGCCGTCTTCGCTAAAGGTGGCCGTGTAATCGACGCCGGCGGCGTCGCCGTTCAGGTCGAGCGCCGGCGGCGCGGCGGCCAGCGCCGGCGCAACCAGCAGAATGAACGACAGCAGCGCCGCCAAGAGCAGCGCCCGCGAACAGTGAAGGGGAAAAGGACGTCGGCTCACAATACGGGTCCTCGCGTTGTCATCGGGATGAGGACGGGCGAATAGCAGTACGGCGGTGATGTCACCACGTCCTAGGGCAAAGGCGGCGTCGTCGGCGTCGGTTCCACCGGCGGCTCAGTGGGCGCGGCGGTCGGCGGCGGCGGTTGCGGCTCGCCGGGTTCGCCGTCGCCCAGGTTGGGTTCGGGCGTCGGGCTGGGGGCAGCCACGGGCGGCGGCGTGCTCGTCGGCAGGGGTGTAGGCGGCAGGGTCGGGTAGGGCGTGGGCGGCAGGGTGGCCGCGGCGGGCACGGCGGCCAGGGCCGCCACGTCTTCGGGCAGCACCACCTCGCCCGACACCCAGCCCGTGCGCTGGTCTTCGGTCAGCACCAGGTACCACGGGTTGTCGCCGTCGTCATTCCAGGCCAAGACCTGCAACATCTCTCCGCTGCGCACGCTGCCGACGGTATTGTAGACGACGCCCGGGCCGCGCCGCAGGTTCACCAGGTTCAGGGCCACGCGCACGACGGGCACGCGCGTCGGCCCGGCCGTCGGCGCGGGCGTGGTCGTGGGCGCGATAGTGGCCGTGGCCGTGGGCGGTGCGGTCGGTTCGGGCGAGGGCGAGATGGCCACGGCCGCCTCGGCCGTAGCCGCCGAGGTCGTCGCCGCGCCTGTCGTCGGCTCAGCGCCGGTGGGCGCGACGGTCGGCGCGATGGTGGGCGCGGCCGTCGGCGACGCGACGGCCGGCAGCGTCGCCGGCTGGACGACCGCTACGCTGGTCGGCGCGGCCAGGCCGGCCGCTTGCTGTTGCCAGCGGGCAGCCCCGGCAGCCACAGCAGCCACCAACAGGAAGATGAGCAACGGCAGCAGCCAGCCCAGCGAGCGGCGCGGGGTGGCCGGCCCGCTGACGCCCAAGCCCAGATGGGCTTCCTCGGCGGCCAGCGCGCCATCGAGGGCGGCCAGGAACGCCTCGACGCTCTCGTAACGCCGGTTCGGTTCGCGCCGCAGGCAGCGCTCCACCAGGTCGTAAGTCTGCCGGCTCAGGCCGGGTCGCAGGTGCTCCAGCGCCGACGACCGCGCCCGCAGCCGGCGCAGTGTCACTGCCCGCAGCGTTACCGGTCCTTCCGGCGGGCGGCCACCCAGCAGGTGATAGAGCAAGACCCCCAGGGAGTAGACGTGACCCGCGGCGGTCACTTCGCGGCCAGCGCGTTGTTCCGGCGGGCGATAGACCTCGCGGCCGTCGGGCGCAGGCGGGCGGCGGTCGGGGGGAATGAACAGGTCGAGGAGCACCAGCGATTCGTCGCTGGTCAGGGCGACGTTCTTCAACCAGATGTTGTCGGGCTGAAGGTCGTGGTGCAGCAGTTCCAGCCGTTCGGCCAACACCAACGCGTCGGCCAACTGCCGCACCAGCTTCAAGGCGTAGAGGGCATTGACCGGCGTATCGCGCTGGGCCAGTTGCTCCAGCCGTTGCGAGAGGGGCAGGCCGTCGATGTGGGCCTGGGCGACGTAGGGCCGGCCGTCGGCCGTCTTGCCGATGTGGTAGATGGGGGCAATGCGCGGGTGGCGAACCTGGGCCACGGCGCGGGCGCGATTGACGAAACGGCCGGCGAAGCCGTGATCGTCCGCCAGGCCGGGACGCACGATATCCAGTCGCACCAGCCGATCGTCATCGACGTCATAGGCCTGATACAAGTCCGTATATCGCTTCTCGGCGAGGCGTTGTTCTATCTTATACTGATCCAGCAGTTCTTCGAACAAGCTCGCTACAGCCATCTGTGTTTCGGCAACGCTCTCGGCAGTCTGTTTGGCTCCAACGATTTCGCATGCGCGTCCTTCATCGGCGCACGTCCCTCAATGGATGGCTCTTCTATTCTAGCCAGGCCAGATGAAGGACAATCTTAAGCTGTTACACCTCCTCGCCTGTGCCCCGGCTAATCGAAGATGACGCGCAGCCGGTAGAGGTCCGTCGTGTTGGTCGGGCCGTCGTTGAATATCTGGATGATGTACTGGCCCGGCGGCCGCGTGCCCAAATCCACAGTGCGATTCAGCACGCTGTCCGGGTTGTGGCCGATCAGCTCCAGCGAACCGCAGTTGCCCGTCCAGACCACCAACTGCCCTTCGCGCGGCACGAAGTTGTTCAGTTGCACGCTCAGGGAGCCACTGCGCGTCAGCGTGAAGCGGAACACGTGCTGTGCCTTGTTGGCCGGCGGGAAAAAGTAGTACTGCTTGTTCAACGCCAGCGGGAAGGCCGTGCTGCACTTGTCGCCGATGCGGCTGCTCTCGATCGCGGCGGGCATGTAGGCGTATTGGGTCTCCAGGTCAGTGATATTGACTGTGACCGTCGCGCTGTCGGTCACCGTGCCGGGGTTCAGGTCGTCGTCGCGCGCCGTCACGGTGATCGTGCGCGACTTCTGTTGCCCTACGTTGCCGCTGACTACGGCCGTGAAGGCGCATTGATAGGAGACGCCAGGCTCGATCACGGCCGGCACGTCGCACGAGCCCCGGCCGTCCAGGCCGCCCAGGAACTCGTCGCGCATCTGGGTGATGGTCACCGTGTCGGCCTCGCTGACGTTATCGACGCGCACGCTGTAGGTCACCTGCTGGCTCGGCGGGTGGATGAACGGCGGGTCGGCCGTGGCCGTGACGTTGATGGAGGCCGGCACGTTGGCGATCCGCACCGTGGCGCTGGTCGTGGCCGTGGCCGTCTGATTGGCTCCGTCCTTGGCCGTGGCCGTCAGGATGACGCTGAAGTCCGACGGCTGGCCGGACACGGTGGCCACAAAGGAACAGGTGTAGCTGCCGCCGTAGGGCTGGATGATGGGCAGCGACGGCTGGGGCAGGCAGGTGTTCTGGCCCGGCTTCAGGTTGCCGTTGCCCGCGTCTAGGATGTTGCCAAATTGATTCGTCGTCAGACCGGCCAGCGTCACCGGCACGCTGCCGCTGTTGACCAGATTGACGTTGAACGTGACCGGACCGCTCGGCTCGGACACCACGTTGGGCTGTGGCGTCAGGCCCGCGGTCAGGCTCAAGATATCGACCCAGGCCGCCGACGTGGCCCGATAGATGTCGCCGTTGGTGGGATCGATGGCCTGGGCGGTGACGACGCTCGTCACCGGTGCTTGAATGTTCGCCTGGTGACAGGAGTAATTGATGCTGCCTTGCGGGGCGATGTTGACCGGCACGAGGGGGTCGAAGTCACAGGCGTCGGCGCTGTCATCGACGGTCACGTGGGTCATGATGATGTCCGGGCTGGAGTTGAAGACCTTGACGGTGTAGAAGGCCGTCGCTCCGGGATGCACAGTCTGGAAGGCCTCCTGCTTGGTGATGCGCAGATCGGGGTTCAGGACGGTGACGTAGGCATTGGCCACGTGGTTGTCCGACACGCCCCCTTCGGTGGTGCCGACCGCCTCCAGTTCGTTCATGAAGCTATCCGTCACCCCGCTGCGCGTACAGGTATAGCTGGTGCTTTGGCCGGGGGCCAAGGGGCCGACATTGGTGCGGCCGCAGTCGGGCGTGGTGGCGTTGACGATGGCCACTGTCTGCAGGGCCACCGTGCCGGTGTTGGTGATGCCGACGGTGAAGGTGGCGGTGTTGCCGGCGAAGAACTCCTGTAGTCGCGGCTTCTGGCCGATGAGAACCAGCGGCGCGGCGTCGGCCGACGTGGGGTCGGCCTGGGCCTCCATCCGGCGCACCCCGCCCCAAGATGCTACCAGGGCCGCCATCATCAGGGCGATGGCGAAAACGACGAAGAGTGACCTAGATAAACGACCCACTTTTCGGACTTCCTCGGAGTCGGCATCCCCCGCCTAGACGGAGGATGCCGACTCTCTACACAGTCGATCAACCTTCAGCGTCGCCCACGGATGGGCGGGCCGGCGACTCTACGGGTTGCGCGTCTCGATGCGCAGGTTGTAGAACGCCGTGCTGCTGAGTCTCGTGTCGGAAATGATCCAGATATAGTACGTGCCGGCCGGCCGTAGACCCAGGTCGATGGTCCGGCTGGGCACAACGTTCAGATCGCCGTTGTGTTGCAGATAGGTCGGGCTGGCGCAGTTGCCACTGTAGATGATGAACTGCCCCTCAGCCATGAAGTTCTGCAGGATGGCCTTGACCCGCGCCGGCGACTCCAGCGTGAAGCGATACCAATCGTTGGCGTCGTCGGGCAGGTAGTAGTGGGCCAGGTTGGTCTGGATGGGCAGGGCCGCGCAGGCTCCATTGTTCGGCTCACCGGGAACCGGGCGGTTGGAGACGGACGGCAACATCATGCGAATCGTTGGCTGGCCGGTGATGTTGATGGCCACCGAGTCGCTATCCTCTTCCGAGTCGGCGATGGCCGTGATGGTGTGGGTCACGATGTCGCCGGCCTTCTTGCCGGAGATAGTCACCGGGTAGGTGCAGGTGTAGGTTCCGTTGCCGACGATCGTCCGCGGCAGGTCGCACGTGCCCTTGCCATCGACGTTGCCAATGATCGAGTCGTTCATGGCGTCGAGGGTTAGGTCGCCGGACATGTTGTTCGTCACCTGGGCCGTCAGGTTCACCTCGCCACCCGGAGCCACCAGGCTCGACGGGCTGGCGCTGAGGACGACTTGCAGCGGCGAGAAGTCAGCCACGCTAACGATGGCCTCGTCGGTGATGGTCAGCTCGTGCCCCTCATCGTCGGCGGCCACGGCGGTGATGACGTTGGTGAACGCCGGCGGCTGGAGCATGAGCACCACGTCATAGGAGCACGAGCGCACCTCGCCGGCCGGGATAGATAGGTTCAGGCTGGGGCAGGTATTGGCGCTGACCGAGCCATTGTTGTTGTTCAACAGGTTGCCGTGGGCGCTGCTCTGCAAACTGTTCAGGGCCAGGGGCACGTTGCTGACGTTGGTCAGGGTCAGACTGAACTCGACCGGCGTCGGTTGCCCCGCCAACACCTGGAAGGGGTCGGAAAACACCTCCAGGGTCAGGTTGATGACGCCGATCTCGGCGATGTCGAAGTCCTCCGTCTGGCCGATGCCCTCGATCAGGCCGTGGGCCACCACTTCGATGGCAAAGGACGCCTGGACGTTAGGAATGGTGCAGGTGTAGTTCTTCTCCTGCCCGGGGCTTAGGTCGCCGATGGTGGCGTTGCAGGCCGGGGCGGGCACATTCTCGGTCGGGTGCTCCGTGGGGCCATTGACCTGCACGAGGTCATAGTCCACAAACGCCTCCACGGTGACGTCCTTCAGGTTGCCCTCGCTGGGATTGACAACGGTGACGTTAAACACCGCGTTCTGGCCCTTGATGACCGTATCGCCGACCGTCGGGCTGGGGGCGATGTCGATGACGATGTCGCGCAGTACGCGCACCACAGCCTCGTCGTCGCTCTGCACCTGCGTGCCCGTCGGGGCGTGGATGGCCTTGACGACGACTTTGTTGTCGATGCGCTGGTTGACGTTGGTGGCGATGCAGGCGTAGGCCGGCATGCTGCCACCCGCGGCCAGTGAGCCAAAGGTGCGGTTGCAGTCGGGAACGGCGGCCGACGTGACCTGGATGTTGGCCAGGGCCACGTCGCCCGTGTTCCTGACGACCACGGTGAAGACGGCCGTCGTGCCCTTGATGACCGTTTGCAGCGCCGGCGTGATCTCCACTTCGATGCGCGGATTGACGATGCTCACCAGCGTGCGGGCGTCGTTGCTGTTGTCCACGCCGTCGTAGACGTTAAACTGAATGTTGCGCTGGGTCGTGTTGGGGTTGGTCACGTCGGCGTCGATGCCGAACTTGACCGTGCGCAGCACCTTCTCGTAGTTGGCGATGGTGTCCGTGCCGCTCAGGAAGAGCGTGCCCGTGGCCGCGCTGTAGTTGACCTCAATGTTGGTGCCCGATGGGTCGGCGGTCAGCGTCTCCTTGGCCCCATTCTTGATGTTGACGATGATGGCCTTGGCCCCTTCCATCGTCGTGTCGTCGATGTCGCTGATGCGCACCTGCCCGGCCACACCCACCTTGGGGCCGCCGGCGACAAACGTGGCGCTGTAGTCGATGCCGGAGTCGTCGCCGTTCAGGTCCAGGTTAGGCGGATCGTTGATGGGGTTGACCACCAGCGAGACGGTGGCCGGGTCAGAGTAGACCTGGCCGTCGTAGCCCTTCCACTTCATGCTGTCGCTGCCCGACCAGTCGCCGTCGGGCACAAAGCGCAGTTGGCCCAGGTCAGAGACGTTGATCTGCTCGTTCAGGCCCACGTCGACGCTGTTGCGCCGCAGGACACCGTGCGTCGGCAACTGAGTGATCTGCACCTTTTGCAGCGTGTCGCCGTCCACGTCGCTGAACGCGCCAATGAAGTCACCGGCGGTGAAGAGGATGTTGACGCCCTCATCGCCCGTCTTCAGGAAGTCGCTGGCCGTGGGCTTGTCGTTCTGCGATTCGACGGCCACCGTCACGTCGGCGGCGTTGGCGGCGTAGTTCGCGCCGTCGGAGCCATTCCATTCGAAGGACGTGCTGCCCTCGTTCCAGTTGGGCGCGGGGGTGAAGACCAGATTGCCCAGTTCCGCGGCCGGAATCTCCTGGCCGGAGGCGACCGGCGAACCGCCGAGCTTCAGCGTGCCGTCGGACGGCAGCGATTCGATGCGCACCTTGGCCAGCGGGTCGCCGTCGGCGTCGTTGAAGTGGGCGTTGAACATCGCCGGCGTAAAGCTGACCGGCGTGTCCTCCTTGGTCGACAGGTCAATGTCCGTCACCGTCGGCAGGTCGTTGGCCGCGCCGACCGTCACCTGGAAGGTGGTCTGCACGGTCTCGTTGCCGGTGTCCTTGGCCTGCACGGTCAGCGTGGCGCTGCCGGAGGCGTTGGCCTTGTAGTCCAGGGTCAGCGTGGCCGCCGCGTCGTCCACGGTCACGCTCTCGAAGAGGCCGGGGTTGCTGTTGTTGGTGACGCTATAGTCCAGCTCGCTGTCAGCGTCTTCCTTGTCGGCGAAGGCGTTGCCGAGATTAATGACCGTGTTGGGCGCGTCCTCATCGACGTTGACGTTGCCGATGCCGCTGGTAGTGGGCGGGTCATTGACGGCATTGACCGTGACCTTGAAGGTCGTCTCGGCGAACAGCCCACCGCTATCGGTGGCCCGCACCTTGACGTCGGACTTGCCGTTGGCGTCGGGCGCGTAGTCCAGAATCAGGTTGGGCTTGCTGATCGTCGGGTCGGGCGAGAACAGGGCCGCGTTGCTGACGCTGATGATGGTGTAAGTCAGGTCGGCGTCGGCGCTCTCGGCGTCGTCGAAGACGTCGAAGAGATCGATCTGCGACGTGGCGGCGTCTTCGTTAACGGTGTGGTTCTGGGTGGCCGGAGCGGTGGGCGCGTCGTTCACGTCGACCACGAAGGTGTCGTCGGTGTGGGCGTCCTGCGAGTCGAAGGCGCGCACGGTGATGTTGGCCGTGCCCGCGCCGTTGGCGGCGAAGGTCAGGGTCAGCGTGCCACTGGTGTTATTGATGTCGGCCGACGTAACGAGTCCCGGATTGCTGTTGTTCTGAATGGCAAACGTCAGCGCGCTGTCGGGGTCTTCGTCGTCGGAGAAGTATTGCCACAGGTTGATCACCCGCGGCGCGCCGCCCTCGTTGACGACCTGATCGGGGATGCCCGTCGTCTTGGGCGGGTCATTGACAGGGGTCAGGTTGACGGTGATGGTGGCCGAGCCGCTCTTGCCGCCCTGGTCCAAGGCCTGGACCGTGAAGTTGTAGGACGGGTTGGTCTCGAAGTCGAGTTGGCTGCTGTTGGCGACGGTGATCTGGCCCGAATTGGCATTGATGGCGAAAGGCGTCGTGCCGATGATGGTGAAGTTCAGCGCGCCGCCTTCGGGGTCATTGGCGGCCACTGTGCCGACCACCGCGCCGTTGGCCGCGTCTTCGGCCAGGGTGAAGGTGGCCGGGGTGACGGTCGGGTTCTCGTTCAGGTCGGTCACGTTGACCAGGATGAGGGCGGTATCGGTCAGATTGCCCTCGTCCTTGATCTCCACCGTCATGTTGTACTGGTCGACGGCCTCGTGGTTCAGCTGCGCCCCTGGGGCGACGGTGATCTTGCCCAGGCTGTCGATGTTGAACACGCCGCTGCCGTTGCCGCCGGTGATGGAGAAGGTGTGGGAGTCGTTGGTGTCGCCGTCGGAAAAGACCAACGTGCCCACCGTCGTCCCGGCGGCGCTGTTCTCGGCTACGGAGAAGGTCTGGTCGCCCATCACCGGGGCCTGGTCGGAGACGTCGGTCACGTTGATCGTCACCGTGGCCTCATTGCTGTCTGGCTCGGGATCGGTGACGCGCACGACCAGGGTGAAGGACTTCTTGGCCTCATAATCCAGCAGGGTGCTGTCCTTGACGGTGACGATGCCCGTCGAGGCATCGATCTGGAAGGCTGCCTGGCCGTCGCCACTCATGATGTCATAGCTCAGGGCTTGCCCCTCGGGGTCAAAGGCGATGACCTTGCCCAGGGAGGTGCCGTTGGCGCTGTTTTCAGCGATGTTCATCGACTGGTCGATGATAATGGGCGCTACAGCGCGCGCCGGCGTGGCGACTACAAGCGCCAGCAAGAGGGCGGCAACGACGGATGCGATGCTCAAGTAGGTGGCTAGTCTCTTCATGATGCTCCTGCACTCCTCAGCGCGCCGGGTCTGCGCAACCGACAGTCCATCCCCTGAGAGGCTCGCCATGTGTCCAAGGTCAGCACAACAGGCACAAGCCACGACGGGAGAGGCCAAATCTATGTTAGCGTCTCATGGTCTCATCGACGGTTAAAATGCAGTGAAAAGTCGGCTTGGGCTTCCGTCCCCGAGCGGCATGCAAAATCGGCGTTAGATTTACGCAGGGAATTGTGCCCACTTTCGCGGGCACTCGTGGCACTTCTCATTCGGCTCTTACGCGGACAGGAACCGTGCGGCATTGTCCGCCCACCATCAGGGCTGAAGAGGTGGAGGCGTCTTGCTCGGTTCTTCCGGCGGCGTCGTCGGCGTCGGATTGTCGGGCTGCGTTGTGTCGGTGGGCTGTGGCTGCTGCGACGTCGGACTGGCTGGCGGCGGTTCGGGGGTCGTGCCGCCGGAAGTCGGTGGCGGCGGCGCGTTGGTCGGCGTTGCCCCTGGCGGCGTCGGCGTGCGCGGCACGGCGGCCGGCGGCAGCCACACCTGCTAGCCAACGCTCAGCAGATCGTTGGGCAGGCAGTTGACTTGCAGCAGTTCCTCGACCGGGATGTTGGCCCGCTCGGACAGGTTCGACAGCGAGTCGCCCTGGCGAATGGTATAGAGCACCCAGCCGGGCGGCGGCGAGACGACGCAGGCTTCGGCCAACGTCGGCGTGGCCGAAGGCGTCGGCTCGCTCGTGCCGGTGCCCGTGGGCGTGGGCGTTGCCGTGGCGGCCAGGACAATGATGGGGATGGGATCGCTGCTCACCTCGACGCGGCCGCCGGCGATGTCTTCCAGCCGCACCTGCCAGGCCAGTCCCTCGCCGGTGGCGGGCATGTCCGCGCCGGCGACCGTCAGACGGTAGGAGATGTTGTTGTTGGGCTCGGTCAGGGCGCCGAGCTTGAACTCCTGATCACCATCGATCAGATAGAGGGCGAAGTGCTGGGCCGCGTCGGGCAGCGACGGCCAGTACCACTCGAAGTCGATCGTATCGGCCAGGGTGAACTTGCGGCCGGGGCTGGGGGCAATGGCCGGAATGGCCACGTCGACGGCCGATTCCGTCGATAGGTCGATGGTTGACGTCGACGTCGGCGACGGAGACGCCGCCGGATCGACCGTGCCGCCGGCGGCCACGTCGCCCGGCGTCGTCTCGGCCACAGGCGTCTCGGCCGCTTCGGCGCGGCCATTGCGCGCGTTGCGCAGCAACAGGAAGCCCAGCAGGCCAAGGACCACCAGAGCGATGGGGATGAGGAAGACGAAGGAGCGGTTGCGCTTGGGCGCCCAGCTCGTCGTCTTGGGCAGTTCCTGCTCGGCGAAGATCGCCGTCTCGATGGCCGTGATCAGCTCATCGGTCGTCTCGAAGCGGCTCCATTCCTGGCGCCAGAGGCAATTGCGCACCAGGCGGTAGGTCTCGCCGGCCAGCCCGGGGCGGGCTTCTTCCAGCGGCTCTTCCTTGGGCATGTTGGCCTGGGGGAAGATGTCGAAGGGTAGCACCGGCAGCTTGGGGCGGTGGCCGGCCAGGAGTTCGTAGAGGATGACGCCGAAGGAGTAGATATTGCTGCGCCGGGTCAGCGCCTTGCCCTCCAACTCTTCGGGCGCGGCGTAGTCGAGCATCTCGTTCTCGGCGCCGTTCACGCCCGGCGAGGCCGGGTCGAGGACGATGGGCAGGCCCAGGTCGATGAGGACGGGCGCGCCGTCCTCGCGCAGCATGATGTTCTCCGGCCGCAGGTCGTGGTGGATCAGGCCGGCGGTGTGGGCCACACCCAGGGCGCGGGCCAGTTGCTTGCCCAGCTCCA
>JRYK01001542.1_pt1 | contig 21062 bp, 18 predicted proteins | sample 235381 | NCBI WGS metagenome assembly JRYK01 (sample SAMN03074220, study PRJNA261476) | activated sludge metagenome | biome: Wastewater Treatment Plant; feature: Wastewater; material: Activated sludge; isolation source: activated biomass of a wastewaster treatment plant treating hydrocarbon... ... | reverse complement strand
TTTCTAAGGAGGGAATTAAAATGGAAAGACTTAAGAATCTAGTTCGCTGATGAACCGTCTTTTTCCTGGTTGGCTTTTTCCTGCTCGGTGAAATACTTCACGGCGGCGCGGACGAAGCGGCTCCTCTGGGCCTCGCCCAGGATACCCTTGAGACTATCATAGACGCTCGGGTCGATCAGCAGCGCGCCTAACGTGCCCTCACCGCCCTTCAGCATCTCGGATATCTCCCTGAAGTTCGACATAGTCTCCTTGAGCTCGGTAATCACGCCGTCGTCTCCGTTCAGATTGGCGGTAGCGGTCTTGAGGTTGGCGACAGTGGAGTTTATATCGCCCGAGAGCTCCTTGTCGTAAACGAGGTTGTGGAGCGTGCCGTCTCCCTTATTTATCTGGTCGATCAGCGTGTCGAGCTTGGTTACGGCTTTGTTCAGCTTGATAAGCGCGTTCTCTTCGGCCTTGCCGTGCTTGTCCTTCTCCCCGTAGATCATCGTATTCAAGATACCGTTATTCTTTTCTATCGCTTCGACGTTCTTTTGAATGGCTTCCGAGCTGGCCCTGACCGAAGCGAGGGTCTTGCTGATGTTATTAATATTCTCCTCGCGCCCGAACGCCTTGACTATCTTGTCGAGGCTCTCCGATATGCTTATGATATTTGCCAGGAGGTCTCCCGACTGGCCGATTATGCTCGCGAATTCGACAGGGGTCTGGCTCTCGATCTCGAGGGACGAGGGGAGCTCGGCCAGAGGCGGCTTAACCCCCGGTATGATCTCTATGTACTTGTCGCCGAGAAGCCCTTCCGTCCTGATGGTGGCCTTGGCATCGGGGTTTATCCTGCTCATGCCGTCCTTGTTTACTTTCATAGTTACCAGAATAACCTTGTCGCTGACTGGTTTCTGGGCGAATTGGATGTCTGTGACGGCGCCTATCCTTACACCGGACAGCCTGACGGCCGCGCCTTTTATAAGTCCCGCGGTGTTGGTAAAAGACGTGTTCAGCGTGTAGCTCCTCTCGAAGAAACGCTGCTCGCCCGAGAGGAAAAATAATATAAGGACGAACAGGCTGATTGTTATCAGAACGAACAGACCGACTCTAAAATTCAGCACCCTCTGATTCCTCATGGACATTGTCTCCCGAGAGTAAAATCGAACCGATTAAACCGGCTGGCAATATTGAATAAATTTTATTCCAAATTAGGCTATTTGGTAGAATTATACGTCACAAATATCAAATTCTCAAAGACGCTGATCTCATATCCGCGGTAATGCACCTTTAATATTCGAGGCGACTTCCGCCCCTCTATTGGAATTTGCAGGCGTTCCGCTACAATATTACTTTCTCCGGAGCACGTGTACTTCTAAATTTCCAAAATTCACAGCAGGCTTCAGGGAACAGACTGTCCTATAACCGCACCTTGGAAGGAGTGTACAGATGAACAAGATAATGAGAGCCATTATAAGCGTTTCCGATAAGGAGGGTATCGGCAATTTCGCCAAGGGCCTGAGAGAATACGATATAGAGATACTATCGACCGGAGGCACCGCAAAACGTCTAAGGGACGGGGGTATAGAGGTGACGGAGATATCCGAGTTCACGGGCTCCCCGGAGATACTGGGAGGCCGGGTCAAGACACTTCATCCGAAGATACACGGGGGGGTGCTCGCCCTCAGGGGTGACGCGACGCACGAAGCCCAGATGAAAGAGAACGGTATAGAGCCTATAGACATGGTGATCGTGAACCTTTACCCGTTCGAGGAAGTTATCAAGAAAGAGNNGCCGTAAAGGCGTTTTCCTACGTGGCGCGTTACGACGCCGCCATCTCGAACTTTCTCGGCGGATTGGAGAAGGACGGCGGGAAGAACAAGTTCCCGGCTACTATAACGATGCACCTGGAAAAGAAGATGAAGCTCCGGTACGGGGAGAACCCCCATCAGGAGGGCTCTTTCTACGTGCTGCCCGAGATAAACGAGCCCTGCATATCCAACTCGGACCAGATACAGGGAAAAGAGCTTTCGCTTAACAACATATACGATACAGACGCCGCCCTAGAAGCCGTTAAGGACTTCCGGGAGACGGCCTGCGTGATAGTAAAGCATAACAATCCGTGCGGCGTAGCGACCGACGATAGCATCGTAAATGCGTTCCTCAAGGCCAAGGCGTGCGACCCCGTGAGCGCATTCGGCGGTATAGTGGCGTTCAACAGGGACGTGGACGAGGTGACGGCGTCCGAGCTCGCGAATATGTTCCTCGAAGTCGTCATAGCCCCCGGATACTCGGACAAGGCGCTCGAAGTGCTGTCGAGCAAGGGGAACCTGCGCGTAATGAAGACCCCGCCGCTCCGGAACGACTCCAAGCCGGGCCTCGATTTTAAAAAGGTCGTGGGAGGGGCGCTCATTCAGGACAGGGACACGGGTGTGAACGACGATTTCAGGAACATGAAGGTCGAGACCAAGCGCCAGCCTACGGACGAAGAGCTCGAAGCCCTTAAATTCGCGTGGAAGGTGTGTAAGCACGTGAAATCGAACGCCATAGTCTTCGCCAGGAACGGACAGACCGTAGGGATCGGGGCGGGACAGATGAGCAGGGTCGATTCGGTTAAGATAGCTACGTTCAAGGCTGTTCTGCCGACGGAAGGGACCGTCATGGCTTCTGACGCGTTCTTCCCGTTCAGGGACGGAATAGACGAAGCGGCCAAGGCAGGCGTAACGGCTATCGTGCAGCCCGGCGGTTCGATCAGGGACAAAGAGATCATAGCCGCTGCAGACGAGCACGGCATGGCCATGGTATTTACCGGCGTGAGACATTTCAAACACTGAGGAAAGGCGGGTTTCGGCAGTTTATTCCCCGAGACGAGGCCGACGGCGAGCCGGCCCCGGACGCACCGCACTCAGCCCCCCCGCAGCGGCCCTACTTTACATTAATCTCTCTACTTTATGGAGGTAACGGTTACACGGCTTTGACGCACTTTCCGGCGTGCTCTATACTAAGCCTTAAATGAAGCTCACCGTGTTTTACGACTATATTTGCCCCTTCTGCTACCTCACATCGAAGAGTCTTGAGCCGCTCTCCCGCGAGTTCGGTCTGGATATCGAATGGAAGGGTATAGAGATACATCCCGAGTATCCGGGCACGGGGCAAAAGAGCTCGGGGTCGCTCAAGTCCCTTAAGGCCGCCGAGATCATCAAAGGCTCGGCGAAAGAAATCGGGACGGACATAGTGCTTCCGGGATTCAAAACGAATTCAAGGCTGAGCCTCGAAGCCTCTGAATTCGCAAAGACACGGAACTGTTTCAAGAGCTTCCACGACTCGGTCTACGAGGCCTATTTTCTCAAGAGAAAGAACATAGGGGATATGAAGGTCGTACTCGAAACAGGCTCGAAGGCGGGGATCGACGCCGGCGATCTCGAAGAGTGCCTGGTAAAACGCGCCATGTTCAGCAGGGTTGAGGAAAACAAGAAGGAAGCCGAATCAAACCTCGTGGTAGGCGTGCCTACTATCCTGATGGGCAGCTACCCCGTATATGGAAACCAGTCTCAGGAGACCCTGAGACACATGATCCGGAGAGCGATCGAAAGGTCGGCCTGATACTCCGCATTCACCACAAATAAAAAACCCCTTCCCTTGCTCGGCAAGGGAAGGGGTCACTTTTTTAACATCGAGGAGAGATTTTGTTTTAAAGCATCTCAACTGCGATGCATGATTTCTATTTAAAGAACTGATCGATGAATATCATCAGCCTGCCCTGAACCGTGAACGGGGTCTCGTTGTAGCGGACGCCGTCCGAATCTACTTCGTTGGCAGCCAAAGTATTCGCAGCCTGCGCTTCGAGCAGCGTGTCCAAGCTGTCGCCCGGGAACACTATACCGCCGATAAGGTCGAGGTTAACGCCCGGATACATATGCCACGTAAGCGTTCCCTCTACTTCCGTTCCCATGTACGTGCTGATGCTGTCAACACCCGGATAGGGGTTGCTCGTCTCTTCGTTGAAAGCCACAACGACCTGCGGGGTGAAGGAAAGCTCGTCGATGAGCTTTACCGTGCCCCATGCTCTCGCATAGTAGGCGTTGAAAACGCTGCTCTCAACCTGATAGATGTTCGGGATCATGTTCTTGAAAAGCAGGTTGTCGATGTTGAAGGCCGGGTTAAAGAATATTACACCGCCCTCGAGCTTGCTTGAGCTGAGGTCGTCGCCCTTCGCCCATCCGAATTCCGCCGCAACGATCTTAAGCGGCCATCCCGGATAAACTTCGGCGCGCGCTGCCCAGATGATGTTCGAGTAAGCTACATCGATATCTCCGAGACCGGCTACGCTGATCGTACCGCCGGCTCCCTGAATTTCACCAACGAGTCTCCAGAGGTCCGTCTTATAATCGATCAAACCGGAATAGAGAAGGAGGTGGTCGAGGTTAACACCGCTCGTGGCTGCACCCGCATTCGGCGGAACGCCCGGATCCGTACCGCTGGTCGGGAACGAACCGAAAGAATCCTGGTGAATGTACGGGAATATGTAACCGCCAACCGTCAGGTTACCGCCGGCTACGTTCGGGCTGTTGAATATAAGAGCCGCAGCAGCTATATCGTAACCGTTGCCGTTCCCTGTAACTACGCTGTTACCCTGGGTGAAAATATCCGAAACCAATACGAAGGTTACAGACGAAGAACCCGCCGCGAATGATTTCAAATAGAGGAACCTGTCGACCACGAAACCAAGGTCGCTGTAGGGATCCCAACCGCCGTTCGCGAGAATTCCAAGACCCCAGTCGAATGGCTGACGTCCTACCCTTATGAAACCGAGGTTATGCGGAAGAACTATGTCCGCATGGAGCATCCTCACATCGAAGAACCCCGGGTCGTCTATCGCGAGGGGACCGGTCAGAATCGCGCCTCTGAACCTGTCGCTGAAGGACAGGTTGGAATTGACAACAGTGTTGCGGCCGCCCAAAAGCTCTGTCGTGCTTCCGCCCCAAATGTTGTTGTCAAATACGTTCAACTGTGCCCGGATCGTGACTGCGTCGCTAAGCACCAGCTGGGGGGTTAAGCGCAGAGTGGTATCCGCGAAAAAGATGTTGTCATCATTATTGTTGAAGCCGAGGTCTATCGCGTTCTGTCTGCTCAGCGCCGATATAAAGGTCGCGTTACCGATATAACGCGCTCTCGTACGCATGTAACTCGGAAAGCCGCCCAAACTGAGTTCGACAGCGAACGTTGGCACGGCCATACATAGAGCCAATAAAAACATAAAAAGCCATTTGGCTTTACTCATCTCTCCTTACCTCCTTTGATTTAGTTTTAAAGTTCTGAGCTTACTCTATATAAATCAAACTCTTTTGTCAAGAGGTTTTTTTGACTCATAGCGCAACCTCCGAACTCTTCTCTCTCCGTTTTACACATTCTAACACACATTGTTTAAAAATCCAGTTCCAATTTGAAAAAAATCCAAAAAATCTCTAAATGCCGTGCACTAATTATACACCATTTTTAATGTAGGAAATACGGGTCTGGAAAGAATTTTCACCAAACGAGTTCTTAACAATATATTGATACACCGTTAACAATACGCCGCTATATTATGATTAATATGAAAATTCTAATAATTTCAGATATTCACGCAAACTGGCACGCGCTGGAGGCCGTTTTGGCCAAGGAAAGCTACGACGCCCTCATTTTCCTCGGGGACGTCGTGGACTTCGGACCCGATCCGAAGAGCTGCGTCGGCTTCCTGATGAGGTCCTCTAAAGCCCGGTTCTGGGGGGTGAGGGGAGACCACGACCATGCGCTCGCCTTCGGCACCGCGAGCAACTGCTCTGAGGACCTGAGCGGGATCTCCAACATCTCGAGGGAATGGGGGGAGTGCTTCCTGACGGGAGAGGAAGTGGGGTTCCTGAGGAGGCTCCCTCTCGACAGGGATTTCGCGATAGACGGGATCGATTTCGAGATAGCTCACGGCTCCGATCCGTATAACTACGTATTCTATAATATGGTTATAGGGGCCGACGGAGAGCAGAAGGATCCCGTGGTTCACCAGGAAAACGGCGAGAAGCGGAGATTCATTCTGGCCGGACATTCCCATAAGCCCTTCGTAAAGAACCTCGGGAAAACGACCATACTGAACCCGGGCTCCGTAGGGCAGCCCAGAGACCACGACCCGAGAGCGTCTTACGGAGTGATCGAGAACGGCGAGGCCTCGATAAGAAGGGTAAGCTACGACATCGGAAAGACGGTCAAGGACCTCGAAAGAAGCGGTATGCCGTACCCGGTGAAGGCGAGGCTCATATCCATGCTGGTCTCGGCCTCGGTCATCAACTGAATTTACCCCCCCAGCAATAACCGACTAACGTTCCGTGTGCGCCCAAAGCGGCAGACAAGCCGCCTTCGCCTTGCTTCCTCCCGATTACTGAAAAATTAATGCCTACGGAACACGGGGAGAAAGCCTTTTACCGCTTCGACTATCCTGTATAAAAAAAGAAGCCCGGCACATGAGGCTGTCTCATGTGCCGGGCTTCGGAGGTTTCGGAGCCAGAATGAAAAAAGGGAGAGATGAGATTCTTTTTTCTTCTTTCTACGAGAGCACAGCTAAATTAAAAGTTTGCTTGCACCTGGGCCCTGAATATATTTGCATCGATGTCAGGTTCGCCTTCGGTGAACTCCTGTCTCTGGAACGTGTAGCTCAACTGGATCTTCCACCTGTGGTCGTGCGACATATAGTAGTTCAACCCAGGGGTGATTTCCCACGTTTTGTCGGGTTCGCTCGTATCCGCAGGAACTACGTCCGATGCGGTATCGTAGTCAATCAAGGCGTATCTTCCTGCAAGCTCGAACGTCTTCGGCACGAGGAACACGCCCGCCTGCGCCCTGAAGCCCTGGTCATACGCGGTGCCGAAACCCGCTTCGCTGGAATTAAGCCACCTGCCGACGTATTCACCCTCTACGTTGAACCACTGCATCTTGAACATGGCGTCACCCGTTATCTGCGTGAAGTCGACGTCATCTCCGAAATTGAGCGCCGTTATCCTGCTGCAGACGTTGCCGTTGGGGGTCTTCACGTTGCAATCGAGGCCGGGTAAAGCCGATGCGGCCGCGCCTATGACGAATGTGGGTTTTTTGGCGAAGTTGGGAACGAGGTTGTAAGACTTCGCCGTCGCGTATGTGCCGTTCGCGTCGAACTTATCGTCGTCTCCGCCCAGGCCGAGCTGTATCCTGCCGGCGTAGAGCATATTGGAGTCTGCGCTCGATCCGTTTATACCGTCTCCGTTAAAAACACCGGCGGCGTATGAAAAGTTATTATGTGCCCCGAGAGCTCCCTGGACAGCGGCACCGGGTTCTCTCTCTAACGTAAACTCGGCGTTAACAATGGATCTTTCTACAAGCTGGAGGGCAGAGGAGGATTGAAGCTCTTCCTTCTCGAAAGGAACCTTCCATTGTCCGATCCTGGCGCCTACCGGATTCTGATACTGAGCGGTGAGGTACATATCCTTCAAGAGCGAGCTGCTGGCCGGGTCTATCATGAACGTATAATAGAACCAGGGGGCAAATGCTATGCCCGACCACTTGAGCTCGAGTCTTCTCAGACGGAAGTTCGTCGCCACGTCCTTTTCGTCAGTATCGTTGACGGAGCCCTGTATCTGGGCAAGGATGCTGAATTTCATCTTGAACGGGTAACCCTCTTTATCGGTCGACTCGAAGGTGAAACCGTTGTCGTACTTGGCCAGGAACTTGCTATACCACGCATCCTCCGCTTCCACCTGCTTCTTGTTGATCTGGGAAAGCGTCTGGTCAGACTGCTGCTGGGCGTTCTGGAGCGTTTGTAACTGCTGCTGTAACTGCTGTATCTGCTGCTGATACTGACTCTGCATCTGCTGTATCTGCTGCTGTAATTCCTCGATCTGCTGACTTGTCGACGCGGCTCTTGCCATTGTGCCCGAAAGCGGCATAACCAAAACCGCGAGCAATGCCAGTTTGAATATGGTCTTCATCACTCGTCCTCCTCCTGAGATAAGAATTTGGGAAACATCATAGAGATAATTCATTAATCTGATGTGAAATTAATGTTAAGATACGGTTAAGCGGGCGCTATGTTGTTGAATATGGCGGCTTATAGTTTAATCTAAGGCATGGTTTCCCGTATACTTAGAATAGGTTAGATAATATGACAGAAAAATTGATCACCATAGTAGACGACGAAGAAGACATCGTTAAACTCGTAAGCCACCACCTGAAAAGGGAAGGGTTCAAGGTGAAGGAGTTCCACAACGGAAGGGATTTTCTCTCCTATATAGAATCCGTCACCCCTGACCTCGCGGTTCTGGACATAATGCTTCCGGGGATAGACGGGCTCGAGATATGCAGGATACTGAAAAACAAATCGACGACGGCCTCAGTGCCCATCATCATGCTGACCGCGAAGGCAGCCGAAGCGGACGTGGTCGTGGGGCTCGAGCTCGGAGCGGACGACTACATAGTAAAACCGTTCAGCCCCCGCGAGCTCGTAGCCAGGGTAAAGACGGTGCTCAGGAGGACGGGCGCCAAGGAATCGGACGACAATATTATTAAAATAGGGCCGCTTACGATAAACACGGAGAAGTACGAGGTCGCGGTCGATAACGATAAGGTGTTGCTCACGACGACGGAGTTCAAGATACTGGAAGTGCTTGCCGAGGGGAAGGGACGTGTATTTACGAGAGACCAGCTCCTCAAAAAGAAGCGGCTCTGGGGGGACGACAAGCTCGTTTACGACAGAACGATCGACGTACACATCAAAAACCTCAGGGAAAAACTCGGGACCGCGGGCAACATGATAAAGACCGTGAGAAGCATAGGTTATAAACTCGAAGAGTAGGATACTGTTGAGCATCTTTTGGAAACAGTTCATCTCCAGCTTTCTGATAATATTCCTCATATTGTTCCTGTTCACTTTCCTCGTTATCGGCGAGCTTCATAATTACGATAAATCGCAGACCAAGGAAAGGCTGCTGACGGTGGCGACGGTCGCGGGCGACATACTCGAGCCTTCCATCGACAAGGGGAACCAGCCCGAGATCCAGCACCTCGTATCCGGGCTCGGGGAAAAGACCGGGGTAAGGATCACGGTCGTCGACGGAAACGGCCGCGTGCTCGGGGATTCCAGCAGGAACCCAGCCGAGATGGAAAACCACGCGGACAGGCCCGAAATAAAGGACGCCATCGCGAACGACCTCGGCGAAAGCGACCGCTATAGCGACACGCTCAGGAAGGAAATGCTCTATGTGGCGGTCCCCTACAACGGGAACGGGGTATCGGCGGTCATACGGACGTCGCTCCCGCTCAGCACGCTCGAGAAAACTATCCACCCGATAGAGACGAAGGTCATATACCTGGGTGTTATACTCACGCTCGTCGCGCTTCTCCTATCGCTCGGGCTCTCAAAGACAATAAGCCATTCCCTGGGAGGGATAATAAAGTCGTCTGAAGAGCTCGCAAAGGGGAACCTCGACATCAATATCCCCGTAACGGGCGGGAAATCCGAAATCTCCAAGATCTCGATCGCGCTCAACCAGATGGCGAAAAAATTAAGCGAGCTGTTCAAGCAGCTGTCGCGGGAAAAGAACCAGCTCCAGGCCGTGCTCAGCGCCATGAGCGAAGGAGTGATGGTCGTATCACGCGAGGGAAGGGTCATAATCATCAACAGCGCGCTCAAGAAGATGTTCAACCTTAAAGAGGACCCGACGCAGAAGCCCTACTGGGAGATTTTGAGAAACAGGGAGCTGACTAAGCTCGTAGAGAGCGTGCTCGTTAACTGGATGCCCGACTCGAGGGAGATATTCTATCTGTACCCGGACGAAAAACACTACTTCGCGAACGTGATCCCGCTCGATTCCCCCGACAAGGAGGTAATCGTGGTGATGTTCGACATCACCGATTTCAAGAGGCTCGAGAAGATAAAGGCCGATTTCATAGCTAACGTCTCTCACGAGCTGAGAACCCCTCTCACCGCCATCAAGGGATATACGGAGACGCTCGAGGAGGAAGCCTACGAAAGCCCGGAGGACCAGAAGCACTTTTTGAAAATAATAAAAAGGCACACGGACAGACTGATAAATATCGTGTCCGACCTGCTCGTGCTCTCGGAAGTCGAAAGCAGGGACTCCCTCTCGAGGGAGAACGCAGCCAACGACCTCGAAGAGACCAACGTAAACGAACTGATAAAATCCTCCCTCGACGCGCTCAGGTCGAAAGCCCAGGAAAAGGGGATAGAGATATCGTACCGGTCGGATAACGACGCCTACAGGATCAAGGCGAACAGGTTTCTCCTCGAGCAGATGTTCATAAACCTTATAGACAACGCGGTGAAGTACACGCCTGAAAACGGAAAAGTCGACGTCAGCGTGAAGAAGGAAGGCTCCCAGATACTTACAGAGATCAGCGATACCGGTATAGGCATACCCAAGGAACATCTCCCCAGGATATTCGAACGGTTTTACAGGGTTGACAAGACACGCTCGAGGAACCTGGGCGGCACGGGCCTCGGGCTCAGCATCGTCAAGCACATCGTCATAATGCACGGCGGCAGGATAGAGGTCCAGAGCGAGGAGGGCAGGGGAAGCAAATTCAGCATATATCTTCCCGCCTGATTTCCCTGATCGCCGGCTTCGCCGGACAAGCCGTGCATAAACCGGCGGGTCAGGCGCTCCGGCCTATCGGGTAGGATCCCAGCACCTTCATGTAGACGCAGTTTTTGGCCACCTTGTCGAGAAGGGTTCTTATATGTCTTTCTTCCCTGTGTCCGACGAAGTCGACGAAGAAGAGATACTCCCACGGCCTTTCCTTGGAAGGGCGGGACTCGATCTTGGTAAGGTTGACCCGCGCTTCGGCGAAGGGCTGGAAAAATGATTTCTGGAGCTCCCCCGGTTTATCCCTGAGAGAGAAGACGATCGATGTCCTGTCGTCCCCCGAGGGGCCGCTCAGACGGCGGCCTATAACGAAAAACCTGGTCGTGTTCCAGCTATTGTCCTCTATGTTCCTCTCGATAACCCTGAGGTCGTAAATGGAGGCCGAATGCTCGCTCGCAACGGCCGCGACCCCTTTTTTCCGCGAAGCGAGCTTCGCGGCCTCGGCGGTGCTCGCGGTCTCGCGTATCTTTTTCCCGGGCAGGTTCTTGCTGAGCCAGCTCCTGCACTGTGCCAGCGGCTGCGGGTGGGAGGCTATCACCTCGATGTCCCTGAGTGAGCCCGACTTAGAGAGGAGGAAGAGGTTTATCTTCTCGAAAAGCTCGGCCGATATCGTGAGGTCGGAGCCCGAAAGCAGGTCGAGCACTATCCCTATCGATCCCTCTATGGAGTTCTCGACGGGCACGACGCCGAACGACGCCCTTCCGTTCTCCACCTCCCCGAATACGTCCCCGAAGCTCGCGACTGGCACGAGCTCCGCGGAGCCGCCGAACTCGTGGAACGCGGCCTGGTGAGAGAAGCTCCCTTCCGGACCGAGGAACGCTACTTTAAGAGGGCGCTGGAGCGCGCGGCAGGCCGATATGATCTCACGGTAGATCCTGAGCACGGAATCATCGGAGAGGGGACCCGTGTTGAGCTCCCTCAGCCTCTTCTCTATCTGACTCTCCCTTACCGGGTCGTAAACCCCGACGTCGTTCTCCTTCTTGAGCTCCCTGATCTTCATAACGATTTCGCCGCGCCTGTTGAGCAATCCCAGCAGCTCGCGGTCGAGCTCGTCTATTAATTTTCTGAGTTTCTGGAGGTTTTCGGAGGAGCCCATTATTTCTTTGTCGAGGTGAATTACGGAGAATGATAGCAACAGGGGAAAACTATGTCAAATGCCTGCGGTGCTCCTGGCGGAGCGCTCCTGACGCGCGGCCGAGACGGGCGGTTTTTCGCATGCCGCGCCCGGCTCAGAGCTCCCTCTTGGGCGCGTCCGAATCCGTGAGGGCGGCCTTCCTGATCACCGACTTGTCGACGAATATGGGCGACTTCATCCTCGAAGCGAGCGCCAGTGCGTCGCTCGGGCGGGCGTCTATCCTCGATACCCTGCCGTTAACGGATAAGACCACCTGGGCGTAAAACACACGGTCGCGGAGATCGGTTATTACTATCCTCGTGACCTCCGCGTCGAGCGTCCTCAGCATTGCCGCCATGAGGTCGTATGTGAGGGGACGCGGCGGCACAACGCCGGACATGCCTATCTCCACAGACCTCGCCTCGCAGAGTCCTATCCATATGGGGAGAACCGTTTCCTTCTTTTTATCCGTTAAAAGCACTACGGGCGTATCGGTTGCCTTGTCGAACCCGAGGGCCTCGATCTTCATCTCCTCGAGGTTCTCCTCGCCCTTTTTTTCCTCGACCGGAGCGGCCGAAAGGACGGCCAGGATAATTACGGCGAATGCGAGCAAAGAAGCCGCTTGTTTAGTTCCGATATGCATATCCGGATACCTCCCGCAAGAAGAATATCACAACCCGGCCGGTAGAATGTCGGAACGCCGGCTCTGCCGGCGTTCCGGGAACGTATAACGATAAGGTCACGGGTTCACCGAGCCTATTTTTCCCCGATTATATAGAGGCACCCTTCGGGCCCGACGCTTGCGGAATGAACGGCGCCGGCCGGAACATCGAACCTGTCTCCGGGCCCGAACGTGGAGGTTTTCCCCCCGGACGTTACGGTGATGCTGCCTTCGATAACTATGTGCGCGGTTATGCCGCTGTGAGTGTGGTCGGGGTAATAGGCGTTCGGGCGGTCCCTGTGTCTGAAAACAACCGAAAAGCCTTCGTCCCGCAGATTTTTCTCGAAGCTCTCTACGTCCATGGCTGCCGCCGTCTTATGCTGTGAGCCGATATTGAAGAGAAGGGCCGTGTCAGAACCGGCTTATGGTCCCTTTTTCGAACCTCGGGTTTTTAATGGTGCCGAGTATCTTGCCGCCCAGGCTCCCGTCCTGCTGCGTCGCGAGGTAAGGAGCCAGCAGTCCCTTGTATTTCGCCATCTGCGCGCCTTTAATCTCGAGGCGGTACCCGAGGTCTATAAGCCCGCCCTTAGGTATCTCCCACAGCAGAGGCGTAGTGCCCGTTATCTCGAGATCGATGTCCTTGCCGGTCACGCTTAACTCCTGTATGTTCGTCCTCTTCGCTTCGATACTCCCCTTCACGACGGACTTGAGGTCCGTAAAACTGGGGAGGTTCATTCCCTTTACCTTTATGTCCTTCATGCTGAGCCCTGCTATCTCGAACTGGAAGGCCCCCTTCGGCTGAGGCTCGAGCACGATATCCATGCTGCCGTTCATCACGCCTCCGAGGGATAGCACCTTGCCGCTGTCCGAGGAGAGGAGCCCCGGTATCGAGTCTATGGTGACGTTTTTCACGGTCGCCTCGATCTCGCTCGCTCTGGAGGCGGACATGACGACCGTTCCTTCCACTTCTCCGTTGAGCATCCTGGCCTTGAACGGAAACTTGCGGGAGCCGGTTATCACTCCGAGGAGCGACGGCCTTATGCTCAAACTATCTATGGGAATAAACCTGTCTTTCGATTTATAGAGCCTGACGCCGGTCAGCTTTACGTTAAGGAGAGGCGTGACGCTCGCTTTTTCGATCTCCGCCTTATACGGTGTCGCGCTTTCGATCTCGGCGATTATGCGGTTTTTTATAACCTCGCCCGGAAACGTGACGGCGAGAAAGAAAAGGAACGCGAGCACGAAGAATACGCTGTACGAAAGAGCCTTCCTGCGAACGAGCTTCATGAACTTTTCTTTCATATCAGCCGAGCTCCCTGAACTCAAATGTCGAAACGCGAAGCTTGACGGTCATAGAATCCGATTTGTTGAATTTCGTGCTGATATTCAGGTTAGACACCTTGAGGAACGATTTCGTATTTTGAATCTTGTATAGAATATCGATGAGGTCTTTGAGCGACAGGTCCTTGAGCTCGACATCGATACTCTTCTCCTCATAAAAATCCTCGGAATCGGACGTTCTTAAGTTTACATCCTTTATAGAAAAATTCTTCCTGTCTATGTTCTCGTCGAGCAGAATCTTTTCCACAACGGATATCAGGGGCTCGCGCTCTTCTTTTATCCTGCTCGAGAGCTCGTTCATCCGTTGTTTGGAGCCTTCGTACTCGGTCCTGAGATTCTCTATCCTTCCGAGCTCGGTCTCGAGCTGCCTGACCTGCTTCTCGAGACGCCCGGTGCCGGACGTGATGCTGTGGAAGATGACGTAGATTATTATGAGGCATATGCCCGCCGCGCCGATTCTTATGGCCCTCACGTCCCTCTCGGAGGAGGAGAGCCGCGCAATCCTCTCGCGCAATTCGCCTGAAACCTTTTTAATCCTGTCTATCGCAGACCCTGTTGCCATGTCACGCTTCCGATCTCAATACCAGGGCAAGCTCGAATTTCGTCTTGCCGTCTACCGTGTTCCCCGTCTGATTCCTCGTTACGGACTCGAAAATCTTGGATTTGGACAGGGCGTCCTCTATCTCCGTTACCTCCTGGTATGAGTCACATACACCCTGTATCTTGATCTTGTTATCGCCTTCGAACTTTATATCGCTCACCGTCAGCTTCATGCTCTCAGGCAGACTGCTCGATATGTCCCTCAGCACCTCGAGAGGCGTGCTCGCGCCTTCGACGCCCTGCATCAGCTTGAGCTTCTCCCTCTGCTTCGATACCTCCCCCTCCATGAACTGAACGGGCCTGGGAATCACCTTCACGTCGGGAAACGTGTCCCTGACGACCTCCGCTATCTGCGCCTCGAGCGCCTTCGACTCCTTCTTGAGCTCGAAATATCTGGACACGTTGTTGTAGAGGAGGAGAGCCAGTATGAGCGCGAAAAGGATCGCGGGCGTCATAAACACCTTTCTCAGCTCCTTGTCGGAGCCCGCGTACTTGAACTCGTCCTTCCTGTAGTTGAGGCACCCGCTCCTGAACGAGCTCCCGTAGAGGGCCAGCGCGTACGACCTCGCGTAGAGAGGCGAGTTGTCCGCCCCGAGGTCGGGTATAAAGAGCTTCTTCACGTCCCTCGCGAACTCTTTCTTAAAAAGCTCCGTCAAACCGGGAACCTGCGTAACGACGCCCGAGAGCAGAACGGAGTCTATACGCTCCTTGAGCTCGGTCTCGAAAAAATGAAGCGTCTTTTTTATCTCGCTTATCAGGGGGGCGAGGCACTGCCGCACCTGCCCGCCGTTCTCTAACGAAAGCTCGGCCTTCGAGAACCCGAAATCGTCGGCGGAAATCCCTTTCTCGGCAGAGAGGATTTCAACAAAGGACTCTACGGGCTTTCGGGACGACCTCACGCGCTTTATGCCGTTCTCGTCGAAGAGCGCGAAAGAAATGTCCTCCTCGCCGATATCGACCAGCATCAGCGGCCTCGGGCCCTCGAGAATCTCGTCGAGCGCTCCCAGGGCGACGGGCGTGTAGGTGATTATCTTGGGATCGATGCCAGCCCTGTTGTAATAGGCGATCGCTGAGGCTATCTCCGCTTTTTCGAACACGCACACGAGAGCCTCGCTGCCCGTCTCGCTCCTGACGAGCTGGTAGGCGTGGCTCTTCTCGCCGGGGTCGAACGTGGATATGTTCTCGAGCTCGTAGCCGTACACGAGGTCGACCTTTTTCGGGTCCGAGAAAGGGAACTTTATGACCCTCACGGAGATCGGGTCGCCCGATACGGAAACGGCTATATCGCCTCTGGGCAGAGAGTACTGCCTGAATAAATTACCTAATGAATCCGGGGTGTCGTGAGTGAATTCCGAGGATTTCGTGCGTATGTTCTGGAGAAGCTGGACGTCCCTCAGGCCTCTTTTTATCAAGGATATCCTGGCGTCCTTCCTACCTATATCAAGACCTACGAATCTGCCGTACATGCTTAAGTAAATTACTTAATCTTGTCCTTTAAATCTAAAGTAAAGCCCTTTTAAAGTCAAATAGATTCTAGATGCCCTTCGCCCGCGACAGCGTGAAGACGGTGACCCTCGCGGCGCCCGATTTCAGTATCTCCCTTGAGCACTCGTCGGATGTGGAGCCCGTCGTGAACACATCGTCGACGAGCAGCACCGATTTATCCTTGAACGCTCCGGGGAATGCTGCCGAAAACGCCCCCCTCACGTTCCTCCTTCTCTCCTCTTCGTTACCGAGCTCGAACTGGGGGCGCGTATCCCGGATTTTCCTCAAAGCGCGGAGGCCGCATTCGACGCCCAGGCCTCTGGCGAGTCCGTAAGCGAGGACGGCCGACTGATTGTACTCCCTCTCCCTCAACTTTGTTATATGCATTGGGACGGGGACAACGATGTCGAAAACGTCCCCGGTATAGGGGAAGTGCTCAATCAACAGAGATCCCAGAAAGTGCTCGAGCCCCAGCCTGCCGCGGTACTTGAACTCATGGATCATATCCCTCATCATACCTTCGTAAATGACGACCGAGCGGGCCCGATCGAAAGAGAAACCGCCCCGGAGACACCTCCCGCAGAGGTGGCCGGATGCAGCGGGGGGCGGGGCCGTATCAGCCGCGCCTTGAGAATCGCCGCTGAAGAAGCCGAACGGCGTGCCGCACCTGTCACAGGAGGAATAATCCGATACGAACTTCACCTCCGAGGTACAGCTGTCGCATACGGGATATTTATCCGAAACCGGAGTGTCGCATACGGAACAGGCTTCTGGGAATATCAGATCCAGCATTATGCGGGTGTTAAGTTCATGACTGTCGCGCGGGCGCCGGGCCGGCCGGATGACGCCCTATACCCTCATCGGCATTATCACGGACAAATAGACCTCGTCGCCTTCCGGCCTGAGAACAGCGGGGCTCAGCTCGTCGATAAGACCTATCTGGACCCTGCCCGACGTTATTACCTCGAGGACGTCCATCAGGTACCTGGCATTGAAGCCGAGCTCTATGGGGTCGCCGGAATAATCGAGCGGCACGGTCTCCCTAGCCTCCCCTACCTCGGGCGATACGGAGAGAAGCGTCATCCCGTCCTTATTTATGATGAACTTAACGCTCCTCGTTTTCTCGGAGGAGAGTATCGAGACCCTTTTAAGCGCTTTTAAGAACTCGTTCCTGTCGAGAGTGAGCGTGGCCTTGGTGACTTCCGGTGTAACCTGCTTGTAGTCGGGGAAGTCGGCGTCTATGAGCCTCGCGATGAGCACGATCTCCTCTCCCTCCGCCATGAAGAAGTTGTCCCCCGAGCCTATCCTGACCTTGTCCGAGAGCTTCAACACTTTCCTTAACTCGGCGACGCCTTTCTTGGGCACGACGAAGCCCTTTCCGAATTTCACCCTGCTGTCTATGTTCTTCTCGACGAGGGAAAGACGGTGGCCGTCAGTAGCCACGAGCCGGAGGCTCTTGCCCCCCGCTTCCTCGAAGAATATGCCGGCAAGATTTCTTCTGAGCTCGTCAGGCGAAACCGCGAATATCGTTTTCGATATCATCTCCTCGAGGAGTGCGCTCTCGACGGAAAAGAGGTTGTCAGTGTGGAGCTCCGGGATGATAGGGAAATCTTCACTGGGAAGCCCGGCTATTTTAAAGACCGCGGACGAGGCCCTTATCTCGACCCAGTGGTTCCCTATCTCTTCGACCTCTATCTCGCCCGTCTCGAGCTCCTTTACGATCTCGTAGAGCTTCCTCGCCGGAACGGCGATGCTCCCCGACTTGGACACCTCGGCCGAAGACCACGTGCTCATGGTCGTCTCGAGGTCGGTGGCCGATATGCCTATCCTGTTCTTGTTGACGTTAAGCAGAACGTGAGAGAGAACCGGCATAGTGGCGCGTCTTTCCGAGATTCCCTGAACGAGTCCCAGCTTGAGTGAAAAGTCTTCCGCTTGTGTTTTAAACTTCATGGTTTCCGCTCCTGCTAATATATTGAATCATATTATATAAAACTTAGTAGTAATAATAGTAGAGCCTGTTAATTTGTTGATAAGCGGTAAAAGCCGCCATAAACAAACAGATTTCCGTGTTCATAAACCTGTTGGCAAAGAGAGCGGGTTATCCGAATCCATCCACAGGTTTTTTCCGAAAACCTGAAATACACATTCATCCACAAATCCGTCCACAGTGTTATTCACGCCCTATCCACTTATGAGGCTCTCTATTTTTCTGGAGAGCGTCTTCACGGCGTTTTCGAGCGAAGGGTCCTTACCGAGGCTGCTTTCTATTTTCTTGACCGCGTGGATCACGGTCGAATGGTCTTTGCCGCCGAACTTTTCTCCTATTTCCGGATAAGAGGCTCCGGTGTACCTCCTGGCGAGATACATCGTGACCTGTCTTGGGACGGCTATGTTCTTGTGTTTTCTGTCCGATTTAAGATCCTGAACCCTGATCCCGTAAAAGTTCGCTACTTCCCTCTGTATGCTCTCTATGCTGAGGAACTTCTTGTCCTGCTGTTTGAGTATCGTCCTCAGCACTTCCTTGGCGAGGTCAGGGGTTATTTCGGTCTTCAAGAGCTTTGCGTGGGCGATGATATTTGTCAGAGTGCCTTCGAGCTCCCTGATGTTGGAGGTCGTGTTCTGGGCTAAATAAAGCGCGACCTCGTTCGGAAGGGATATTCCCCCCGATTCGGCCTTGTTCTTGATTATCGCTATCCTCGTTTCCGTTTCGGGCGGCTGTATGTCCGTAATGAGGCCCCATTCGAACCTCGACCTGAGCCTCTCCTCCAAGTAAGACATGTCCTTGGGCGACTTATCGCTCGTGAGCACGATCTGCTTTTTCGATTCGTAGAGTGTGTTGAAGGTGTGGAAGAACTCCTCCTGCGTGCTCTCCTTTCCGGCGATGAACTGTATGTCGTCGATGAGGAGCACGTCGCACCCGAACCTGTAGCGGTTCCTGAAGTCCTCCATCTTGTTCGACTTGATGCTGTTGATGACCTGGTTCGTGAAGTGCTCAGCCGATATGCAGCACACACGCGCCATGTTCGACGTGGACTTGACGATGTAGTTGCCTATCGCGTTTATGAGATGCGTTTTTCCGAGGCCGACGCCGCCGTAAATGAAGAGCGGGTTGTAAGCCTCTCCGGGCTTTCGCGCTACGGCCGTCGATGCCGCGTGCGCGAATTGATTGCTCGGGCCGACTATGAAGCTTTCGAACGAGTAGTTGGGGTTTAGAAACCCGGTGAAAAGCTTGCCGGGTTCGGCGTCCTTCCGCTCGCCCTGCTCGCTCGCGGCTCTTTTATCCTCACGGGGAGCCTGCCTTACCTGTTCGGTGATTATCTTCACCGAGACGGTCTTTCCGTAAATCTCCCTTATCGTATCGCCAATGAATTCCAGGTAATGGTTGTTGATCCAGTCCTTGTCGAATTCGCTGTTGGCCCTGAGTGTGACGGAGTCTTCCGTTTCGGATACGGGCTTTAACGGCGCGAACCAGAAAAACACTTGCGGATTGGATTTCTTTTTTATTCTTTCGAGCACGCGGTCCCAGACTATATGCCCCGGCGCGGGCTCTCCGCTCGTCTGGTGATGCTTGGCTGTGCGGGAGGATTGCGAGATGAAAAACTCGAGTCCCTTTCCGTCGTCTTTTTTTTCAGTAAACAGTGTTCTAAGATTATGTTTAAGGGGCGTTCTTTTAGCGGCCAATGTCCTCTGCTCCTCCAAATCAAGAAACAACTTGTCCACAAAACATCAACACCATGTGGACAGTTATTTAGTCAGGTTTAGTACGTGAATTAAGCCCCACCCAGATCCGTAGGTTACATCCTAACAGATGCAAAAATATGCTGTCAAGTATTATTTTAATATCATTCGATTCCGGTTCGTTACACAATTTCGTCGAGCGAGACTGCGCGCGTGACGACTGCGCGCGGACGTGTGGAGTGTCGCCGCAACCATACTGTTTACATTGAGTTTTGACTCTCGTAAAATCGCCGTTTTTCAACAGCGATCGCGGATGTGCTCTTAAACAGGGCCTTCGCCGCGCGCGGCGTTTATTCCCTTTCGTATATCGACGCGGCTCAGTATAATTGCGCCCGCGATGAAGAAGACGATCAGCGAAATAATGCTGAGCCTGCTCGTCCCTGTTGCCTGCGATACGACGGCGAACGCGAGAGGGCCGAAGATGCCTGCAAACTTGGAGCTCATCCCGTAGAATCCGAAGAACTCCGCCGTCTTTTCTTTGGGCAGCATCGAGCCGTAAAGGGACCTGCTCAACGCCTGCGTGCCTCCCTGCACGGTTCCGACGAAGAAAGCCAGTATGAAGAAGTGAAGCGCTGTCTCCATGAAATAACTCGATATGGAAATTACGGTGTAGACGAAGAGCCCGAGCATTATCGAATTCTTTGCGCCGATGTATCCGGCTAGTCTGCCGAACGCGAATGAGAAGGGTATGCCCACGAACTGTGTCATGAGCAGCGCTCCGATGAGGGCGGACTGACTGATGCCGATCTCGGCTCCGTAGATCGCCGCCATCTTGATTATCGTCCCTATTCCGTCGTTGTATATCCAGAAGGCGGCCAGGAATAAAAACAGCTCCCTGTATTTTCTCAATTCGTGGAACGTGACCGAGAGGCGTCTGAAGCCCTCTGCGAGAATCCCGGCGTCGATCTTTTTACGCGTCCTCACTGCGGGCTCCTTCACGTTCATGATGAGGGGGATCGTGAAGGCGGCCCACCAGACCGAGACGGTTATGAACGTGATGCGTGTCGCGAGCGACTTGTCATCCATCACCTGTATGAGACCTATGTCGAGGGCGAGCAATATCCCCCCTCCCAGGTATCCGAGGGCGTACCCCTTCACCGAGATGCGGTCGATCTCCTTAGCGTCTGCTATACCGGGCAGAAGGGCGTTGTAGAAAACCTCGGACATCGAAAATCCTACGTTGCCGAAAATGAACAGGACTGAAGCGAGCACCCAGTCGCCCGTCGTCACGTAATAAAGGAGGGCCGTTGAGAATATGCCGACCGCCGCGAACACTAGGAGGAGTCTTTTCTTGATTCCCGAGAAATCGGCGATGGCACCCATGACAGGGGCCAGGAGCACAGACACTATGAGCGCGATCGCCGTCGTGTAGCCCCAGTAAACGGTGGCCGTATTGCCGGCGAGGTTGCGGGCAGCGACCTGGCTGTAATAGACCGGAAGCACCGCCGATATGACGATCGTGGCAAACGAGGAGTAGGCCCAG
>JRYK01002474.1_pt1 | contig 21151 bp, 21 predicted proteins | sample 235381 | NCBI WGS metagenome assembly JRYK01 (sample SAMN03074220, study PRJNA261476) | activated sludge metagenome | biome: Wastewater Treatment Plant; feature: Wastewater; material: Activated sludge; isolation source: activated biomass of a wastewaster treatment plant treating hydrocarbon... ... | reverse complement strand
ACCCAGGCCGCCCAGAACAGCACCGATATGAAATTGGCGCCGCTGAATGTCTTCGATTTAAACAGGCTGAGGGGCATCATGGGCGAGGGGGTGTATGCTTCGTACAGAAGGAATGAGACGAGGGCGATTCCGCCCGCGACGAACGGCACGATAACCTTGGGATGTCCGAAACCGGAATTACCCGATTCTATCAAAGCGTAAACGATGCACCCGAGGCTCAGGGTCGCGAGAAAGGAGCCCAGGACGTCGAGCTTCCCCTCCCCGTTATCCTTCCTGCTCTCCTGTATCTTCCAGTAAAGAGTGGCGAGCACGACGATCCCGATCGGGAGGTTTATGAAAAAAACGAGTCTCCAGGAGACATTCTCGGCAAGCCATCCGCCCAGAATCGGTCCCAGAGCCGTAGTAATAGCGGTGAACGCGGACCATGTGCCGATGGCCCTGCCCCGGTCGCTCTCGGAAAAAGATATATTTATGATGGCGAGACTCCCCGGGACGAGGAGCGCCCCGCCTACCCCTTGGAACGCCCTTGCGACGATGAGCTGAGGCGTGCTTCCCGAGAGACCGCACCATAGCGACGACCCCGTGAAAAGTATCACCCCCAGGGCAAAGATACGCTTCCTCCCGAACTTGTCTCCGAGCGCGCCGCCGAAAAGCATGAGCGAGGACATAAAGAGAGCGTATGCCTCTATTATCCACTGCATCTGGGGGATCGTGGCGTCGAGCTCCATCTGAAGCACCGGCAGCACGACGTTCATTGCCGTGCTGTCTATAAATGCCATGCCGGAGCCGAGTATGGTTACGAGAAGAACCCACCTGCCGGCGTTTTTACTAGCAAGGAGACTCCCGGTCACGCTATTTATGCCGGCACCCTCGGTCGTTCCTCTGACGTATCCTTTCATCGTGATTAAAAAGAGGTGTTCTCGTTATCGAGTTCGTATCAACTGGAATGTTATTCCCGGGCACATCGAAATAATGTACATCCGAAATCAGATTTTGCTCCCCAATAAGGATCGGATGCGAATCAATCAAGCCCTCGGGCACCCGCCGGTACGAATATTTAAGTCATGAAACCGACTTTATTCTACCTGCTTGAACGGGAATTACACCATAAACCCCGCACCGCGCGTAAAGCGACGAAACCGGTCCGATCACAAGAACAGGCCTCTCAGGACGGCCTCCGGGATACGCCTGCCGAAGCATCCTTACTGAATTATTTATAGCTAAGCGTGGAAAATACGGCTAATTTAGTCTTGGTCAGACGGACGCTCCACGGTCAAGACGCGCGAGATCCACCAAATCCGAAGCGTTCGATATGAGGGAGCCCCACTTATCCGCACCCATCGCTTCCTTTATCCCCACCTGCGCCTTCTTCCATAGAGGATAGGCCTCTTCGAGCTTTCTCCTGCCTGCATCCGTGATAGCAACTATGCGCGTTCTCTTGTCGCTGCCCTGCGTGATCCTTATCAAACCGCTCTTCTCCATCGGATTGAGATTCCTGGATAAGGTCGTCCTGTCAGCGACCATCTCGTCCGAAAGCTTCGTAACCGTTATAGGGCCGTGTGCGAAAGCCAGAGCCAGAAGCGTGAATTGCGTCGCCCGAAGGTCGATAGACCTCAATGCCTGGTCGAATATCTGTGTCACCACCCTGGCCGCCTTTCTCAGGTTAAAGCAGGTGCACTCTCTGCATTCCATTATAGAGGCAAGCTCAAGCCCTTTACCGGATTCAATACCGTCCCTGCGCTTGTCGTTCATAAGTCCTCCGCCATGGCTCGATTATTCTAGGTTGTATGCCTGAGTCGCTGCGCACGCAGAAAAACCGGCAAGGTTTCTCCATACTGCCGGGGGTCACCACTTGACCTCCGTTAAATAATATACTCTAACGGAGGACAAGAGCGACAAACTTGTGAAGTGATTCGTTTTCAGGAAAGGAAACACCTTCCGAACACCTTCAGTAATCCGACAGACCCTTTAATACGGATCTTTCCTAGTAGGAGCGGAATGACGATACCGTTCTCTTTCCGGATAAAACCGAGCCAGGTCCTGCTGTCAGCCTTTACTCTGAGGTCGGGAGCCCCTCTCAGCTCTCTATGGACCTCGACCGATTTGTTCCGTATTATCACGGTTGCGAATAACTGCTCCTCGCCTGTGAACGTGAAATGATAGGTCGCGTCCATGCCTTCCGATTTATCCCTCTGGAATATCAGCGTTAGCCTGTCGAGGAACCCGGCTACCGACTTCGGCCGTAAAACGTTCGATACGGTCTTAACCGTTTTATGAGGAAATCTTTTTGAAACGTGCGTCTCCGCATCCGAATCCCGGACGACGTAAACAGTCTCTTCCTTATTCTGTAAGGGCTTTAAGATATCGTCGAGATAAGTCTTCCTGCTCTCGAGGAAAGGTCCGATTACGTCCTCCCCGGCCGGACACACCGCCATGCAGTAAGCCGCCTTATAGTTCGCTCCGAACGACAGGCTCTGCCACATCGAAGCGGATTCCGAATCCGTGAACCTCCGTCGGTATCCCTTTGCGCTTCCGCTTTCCGCAATGCCTTCGACCCAGCTCGTGAAGCCGCCCATGAACTCCCGGTAGTTGTGCGTATAGCAGGCCGAAAAGTTGAAATACCCGTCGGGCGCGATCGCGCCTACCGGACATGCGGCGACGCACAGCTTGCACTCTACGCACGGGTTGTAATCGACAGGCGCGTCGTATAGGTCTATTTCGGCTTCCGTCAGCACAGTTCCCAGGAGTATGAAGTTCCCGAACTTCGGATGAATCACGTTACGGTTTATCCCCATCTGCCCCATGCCCGCAGCCACGGCCGCCGTCTTGTGAGATACCACCCTGATATTTCCCGGAAAATCGGCCATCTCCATGGGGAAGCCCATGGGCGGGTTAAGCGCCCAGATTCCGTTCTCCTCCAGGACAGAAACTATCCTGCGCGCGACCTCGTTCACCCTGTCGCCCGTATGATGGAACTCGAGGTTCGAGACCGAGCGCGCGGGTGTGCGTATCGCCCCCCTGTTCATTCTGCAAACGATGCTGATAAGTGACTTCGTGCGCGGGAACCGGGCGAGTATGTCGTCTTTTTCTCCCGAAAGATAGGGACTGCCGATGCCGACGAATCCCGAATCGTCTGCGCCCGCCTCGCGGCACACCTCGCGGAGCCACGCGGCGCTCAATACGTCCGGCTTTCCTGCGCCCACCGCCGCGCCGGCTGCGCTCCGCTTTTTATAATAATTGATCACAGACGGGTGCTCGTCCATCTTAGACATAATCATTACTCCTTTGCAAACAGTCGATTTCGGAATATAGGTGTATATGCACTATCGTGACCAAAATTTTTTATTTCCCCTGCAGGCGGTCGACCATCCCGGACACTTTCGATATCATCTCCGACCACTCCCCAGCGCCCATAGCCTCCTTCACTTCGTCCTGCGTCCTCTTCCATAGTGGATAGGCCTCCGTGAGTTTCCCGAGTCCGCAGCCGGTGATGCTGATAATGCGGCTTCGGCGGTCCTCTCCGTCTTCTATACGGAGAAAGCCCTCTTTCACAAGTGGTTCGAGATTCCGGGCCAGTGTCGTACGGTCTGTCACCATCGCCCCCGCGAGCCTCGTCAAAGGTACGGGCCCCATCGCGTAGGTGTGAGCGAGCAGGGAGAATTGAGTGACCCTGAGTCCGGTCGGCCTCATGGCGTCGTCATAGACCTGCGTCACCACCCTCGTCGCCTTGCGGAGATTAAAGCAGGTACATTCCCGGCATTCGGCCAGTTTCTTCAGGTCGAGATTCGCACGAACATTTTTTTCCGGCTTACCGCCTCCGGGCATTATATGATCTCCTTCAGATAATAGGAGTATATACACCTATTATCTCCATGTCAACCGTTAATTTTAGGTGTGAAATTTTACTTACCCAGATAGGGGAATATACTATTATTCGATTGGGCGGTTTTTTCGGTACAATTAATAAAAAGGCGATCGGGATGTCGGTGATCAAAGGCAAGAAGATAATACTGGGCGTGACCGGCGGCATAGCCGCCTATAAGTCCTGCGAGCTCGTAAGGAGCCTCGTAAAGGAAGGAGCCTCGGTACAGGTGATCATGACCCAGAACGCCATGGAGTTCGTAACCCCGCTCACGTTGCAGACCCTATCGGGGAACCGCGTGGCTTCGAAGACCTTCGATCTCGGCTGGGAATCCGAAATCGGGCACATCAGCCTTGCAGACAGCGCCGATCTCATAGTGGTCGCGCCCGCGACAGCAAGCTTTATAGGCAAGATCGCCTCCGGCATTGCCGACACGCTCCTTACGAACGTGATCCTGGCCACCCTCTCTCCTGTCATCATTTGTCCGGCCATGAACGTAAATATGTATGAAAATCAGGTAGTTCAGGAGAATCTGGAAACGCTCAGGAGGCGCGGCTTCATAATCGTCGAGCCTTCCGAGGGAAGCCTGGCCTGCGGCTGGGAGGGGAAGGGACGCCTTCCCGAGATTCCCGGTATAGTGAACGAGATAGAAAAGACGTTAACCCCACAGGACTTTCTCGGCGAGAGAGTGCTCGTAACGGCCGGCGCTACGAGAGAGTACATAGATTCCGTGAGATTTATCTCCAACCCGTCGAGCGGCAGGATGGGTTATGCTCTCGCGAAAGAGGGCCTCTTGCGCGGAGCCGAAGTTGTCCTTATCTCCGGAAAGACGAGCCTCACGCCGCCCAAGGGCGCGAGGGTCATCGACGTCGTGAGCGCCGGGGACATGTATGAGTCGGTAATGGAGCATCTCGACTGGTCGACCATAGTGATCAAGGCGGCCGCCGTAGGAGATTACACGCCCTCCGAGAAAGTAAACGGCAAGATTAAAAAGGGCGAGAACGGAATGATTCTTTCACTCAAACGCACAAAGGACATTCTGGAGGCGGTCGGCGGGAGAAAGAACGGAAGGTTCGTCGTAGGTTTCGCCGCCGAGACGGACAACCTGCTCGAACACGCGAAGGAAAAACTCAAAAGAAAGAACGCCGATCTTTTCATCGCCAACGACGTCTCAATACCAGGAGCGGGTTTCGAGACCGAAACTAATTTGATCCATTTCGTTTACCGGGACGGCAAGACAGAGGAGCTGCCGGGGGAAGCCAAAACGGAAATCGCCGGGAAAATCTTCGATAAGATTCGTGAATTAAAACCCGTTAATGCACGCCTATAGATTCGATCAGAAAATTCAGCCTGTGCACTATCTCTTCTACCGTGCTGTCTTTCGTTATATATCCGATCGCTCCCATATCGAGGCATTCCGTGATCCTGCGCATCTCGGAAAGCGCAGTGAGCATAACTACGGGTATGCTTTTAAGCTCGCCGTCGTTCTTTAGTATTTTAAGAATCTCCACTCCGTTGTAATGGGGCATCACGATGTCGAGCACGATCACATCGGGCCTGAACTGTTTCAGCAGCGAAAGAGCTATCTCTCCGTCGGCTGCAGCTTCCACCTCATAGTTCTTGGTGCTGAGTATCCTGGTGTAGAGGTTCCTTAAAGATTCCTCGTCTTCGATCAATAGAACTTTAGGCATTTGTCGGGACCTCTCGTCCAAAAATTTGCATCGGCCTGTGCGCTCAAGCGATGCGAAACCGACGGGCCGATCCGGTTCGGACCAGCAAAAATCAGCGGTTAAACCGGACTAATCGCCATCTACCCGACAATTATACAGCCAAAAAAATTCGCGTGTGATTACTTAATTCAATAATGTTCCAAGGCAGAGACCCCGCAAAAAAGCCGGACCACCACGGCGCATCCGTTATAATCGCAGCAAATTTCGCAACGGCTTCAGATGGTTATATTCGGATTATCGACTGTAAGATTGAGTGATAAGCGTTATTCGCCCAACACAGCGTCTTTGCAGGCCTTGGCCACCCTGAACTTCACTACTTTCTTCGCAGGTATCTTGATCTCCGCACCGGTGGCAGGATTCCTGCCGATTCTTGCCTTACGCTTGGACAGCACCAGCTTTCCGATTCCCGGAATCGTGAACTGCTTGCTTCTCTTTGCCTCTTTATAAGCGATTGCAGCCAGCTCATCTAAGATCTCGTTCGCTGTTTTTTTGGTTATCCCCGCCAACTCGGCTATATGGTTTGACAACTGAGATTTCGTCATAGGATTCTTCTCGGCCATCTCCCTCTCCTTTACAACTGGTTTTAGTGTCATCAATAGTACAGAAAAGTACAATGAAAATCAATATTTTCACGAAAAATGCGAAGGGTCCGCCGGCCCTGCGATTAAAGGAAATCGCGGCTTATCCCCGGTCCGCCCGGACACCCGGTGCGGAGGATAAATTTAGCCTGCCCCACGAGCCTCAAATCTGTGGTATTAGATCGAACCCCGGAGCTGTCTTGTAGCCTCCAGTAACGAGAACAAAACAGATTCAGACGGAACGTTTCCACCAGAACACGATCAGCGCGAGCGCGGCCACTATGGGAATAACGATCACCCATAAAACCTGCTCGACGAAGGCAGCGCCCGCGACACATACACCGAGCACCGCACCTACAATCATGAAGCGCCAGTCGAAATGTACCCCGGCGAGAAAGGTCGTGAGCGCGAGCACAAGCAGAGACATCAGAGCGAGCTGATTATAATCTATGCGGCCCGTGCGCCTGAACAGAAAATATATAAGGACGATGGCTGCGAAGAGCCCCACCCAATGGAGCACCTGCACCCATATGATCCTCGACATCCCCTCCCCTCTCCGCCTAGCCTTAGACCAGCCTATGTAGATGCTCACCAAGCCGAACACCGGAGCCATCGCAGCCCAGTACCAGAAGCTTTCGACCGGCTTGAAATTAGTCACCCCGATACCTATCGCGGACAGTGCCATTAGTGTTAAGAGTATCGCCTCCTCTGTATGCACCTTCTTGGCGAAGCTCCTTCCACCCGCAGGCGCGCCGGGAGCAGTTTCATACGGCCTTTCATCGCTCATCAGTCAGCCCTCCTTCCCCATTATATCACCTGAGCGCGCACGAACAAAGCCTCCCCCGTCCGGCTCAGGCAGGGCTCTTTTCAGCATAACGGTTTATGCGGAGCTATTGTTCATATGGAGCAAATGTACGTAACCTCGGAATATCCGTGCGGAGAACGGCTAAGTGTCTGAATCGAATTACTCGGAGATAAAACTAGGAACCCGTCCGCTGAAGATCAGAAAACGGGATTGATGAAGCTGTAATAGATACCGCCCACGGTAAGAAGCGCCGTCGCAAGGAGCAGCGCGAAAGCGAGCACGGCGAAAAGCGCGTCGTAAGAATCAGCCGCTCCGCCGTTTCCGGAATTAACTTTCTTTGCCATGTATCTAACCTCCCGGAAGATCTACGGGATTAATATATTAAGCCCTCCGGAATTTATGTCAAGAATGAGAGTAGGGTAATATATCAGTGAATCACACTTCCGCAATTCACCGGGCACGACGGGGAATCAGATCAAAGGGAGCATATGAAAAGGATAATCCTATACACCGGAAAGGGAGGCGTAGGGAAAACCACCGCAGCCGCGGCGACCGCGCTTCAGTCGGCAAAGCGCGGACACAAAACGCTGGTCATCTCGACCGACCCCGCGCACAGCCTGAGAGATTCCTTCGATATCGAGATCGGACCGGAGCCGAAAAAGATCATGAAGAACCTGTATGCCCAGGAAATCGACGTCTTCTACTCAGTCGACAAATACTGGGGGAAGCTCACGGGATACATACAGTCGCTCTTTAACTGGATGAAGGTGGACGACGTGCTCGCGGAAGAGTTCAGCATATTCCCCGGCATGGAGGAGGTGTCGTGCTTCCTCTGGGTTTACAGTCACTTCAGGGAAGGGGACTACGACGTGATAATCGTGGACAGCGCGCCGACAGGGGAGACGCTCAGGCTCCTCTCCCTCCCCGACGTCGCGAGGTGGTGGATCGTCAAGGTGTTTCCGATAGAGAGGAAGCTGCTCAAGGTGGTAAGGCCTGCCGTTAAGGTCGTATCCGACATGCCGCTCCCCGAAGAAGAGACATACTCCGCGATCGAGGACCTCTTCGAAAAACTCAATTCTATACACAAGACGTTCTCAAACCCGGAGATAACATCGATCAGGCTCGTGCTCAATCTCGAAAAGATGGTCATAAAGGAAACGCAGAGGGCGTACACATACCTGAACCTTTACGGCTATAACGTGGACACGGTCATAGTGAACAGGGCCATGCCGAAGGAGATCGACCATCCATACTTTAAGGAATGGAAGGAGTTCCAGAAAAGCTACAGGGAGCACGTAGGGGAGCTGTTCAGCGCGATCCCCATTCACGAAGCGCCCCTCTTCTCGAAGGAGGTGCTCGGGATAGACGCTCTCCTCGAGTTCGGCGACACGCTCTTCCCCAAAAAAGACCCCTCCGAGATACTCCACAAGGAGAAGCCATACGAAGTTGTCAAGGAAAACGGAGCTTATAACCTCCTCCTGAAACTACCTTTTGTGAGCAAGGAGGAAGTCAAGCTCCACCAGGTGGGCGAGGAGCTCACAATTCAGATCGAGAACCAGAGGAGAAATATCTTCCTGCCGTCCTTCCTCGCCCGGCTGAACGTCGAGAAAGCGAACCTCGAGGGGGGTGTGCTCAAGATAAGCTTCGAAAAGGCAAGGGCATCGAAAAAATAAAACCGTCCGCGGTTTCACGGCGCATTCCAATGAACGCCGGTTTGAATTATAATTATCGGGGGGCGGTTTCTTAAAAACTACAAGAGAATTAACGATAAATTAACGTGAAATTCAACACCGCTTAATACATAGTAATTATTATATTTATCATGGGAATAGAGCTGAACGATATAACCATAATCCTCCCTACCAGAAACGAGTCCCGTAACATACGTAAATTTTTAAGCTCCATTCCGGAAAATATCAGGCTTATAGTTGTGGACGCGAGCGAAGACACGACCGCGGATATTGTTTCGGCCACCCGTCCCGATTATACTACCGTCATCAGGCATCCGGGAACCGTGACAGAGGCGCGGCGTACAGGCGCCGATGCCGCAATCACAGAGTGGCTGCTCTTCACCGACGCCGACATCGTTTTTTCCGGGGATTACTTCATTAACATCGCGAACCTCGCGGATTACGATCTGATATACGGGCCCAAACTCTCCCTCGACCGCTTTCGCGCCTACTACAAGTGGTTTGCATACGNNTGCATCATGAGGAGGGAAGCCTATCAGACGTCGGGAGGGTTCGACCGGGAGCTGACCTGTAACGAGGACTCCGAGCTCGCCTGGCGCCTGGACCGCATGGGGTACAGGTCTTATTTCGCTTCCGAGCTCGTCGTTTATGCCGGAGACCACAGGCGGCTCGAACGGGGTCTCGTGAAAAAGACTCTGCATTCGATCACGAGATGCACGGCGCTCTACTTCGACCTCATACCCGAGAGACTTAAGGGAAGCGACTGGGGTTACTGGTCGCATATTAACACGAACCGGGAACTGCAAAATGGAAACTGAGAAAAAATATTACCGGGAGACTACGGAGCCGATATTGATACCGCTCGACTGGCGGGACAAGTCGGCGCGGTTGATTTCCAACCTCTTCAGTCCCCCGCTCGTGGCGCTCGCATGCATCGTCGTGACCGCCCTTGCCACCAGGAGCGAATCCTCTCTGTTCTGGATTCTGGTCTTTATCGCGCTCCTAATAATCCCTCCGACGATATTCGTCCTTACGCTCGTCCACAAAGGGAAGGTGAGCGATTTCCACATGAACATAAGAGAGGAGCGCGCACGGCCGCTGTTCGCTATATTTGCCTATGCAACTATCATTTCTCTTATTATGTACCTGGCCGGCGCGCCTAAGCTGATGCTGATAGTGACCGCTGCGGCCCTGCTCCAGATATTGTTCGTCTTCATCATTACACTGAAATGGAAAATAAGCGGTCACTGCACCTCCGCCGCGGGACTCGCTTTCCTCACCGTCGCACTTTACGGAGAAAACGTGCTTCCCTTCACGCTTATAGTGCCGATAATCGCCTGGTCACGCATCAGGCTCGGCAGGCACACGATATCGCAGACCCTCGCGGGCAGCTTCCTCGGAGCCGCTACCGTGACCATCATCCTCTATCTCTCGAATATAATTTGAGCACTGAAGCCACATTCAAACGAAATACCTGTGCGGGAGCAGAACAAGATGAAGATAATGCTCGTCACTGATGCCTGGCATCCTCAGGTAAACGGCGTCGTACATACCTGGAGCTATATAACGAATCTAATCAGGAACGACCATGAAGTGACAGTCCTGAATCCATATATCGAAGGGACCGAGCACCTGCCTCTCAAGCTCCAGGGGAACATCCCGATCCTTAAAAACGCTAATCAGATCGTCAGCAGATGCTACGACGAGCAATTGCCCGACAGGGTGCATATCGCGACCGAGGGCAGTCTGGGCCTCGCCATGAGGCAGTTCTGCAGGAAAAACAGGATCAACTACAATACGTCCTATCATACGAGGCTCGCAGACTACGGGTGGGTCCTTTACGGAGTGCCCACGTTCCTGACCTGGCTCTACGTCAGGTGGTTTCACAGGTGCAGCCGAAAGGTTCTCGTGACCACGAAGAGCATAGCGAGACAGCTCGGACTTAAAAACTGCATCGTCTGGGGACGGGGCGTGGACACACGGCTCTTCAATCCCGGCGACGGGAAAAAACCCTCGGGCGAAAAGACCATCATCACCGTCGCGCGGGTAAGCAAGGACAAGAACCTCGACGACTTCTGCAGGGTTCCCGGATACAGGAAAATCCTCGTAGGCGACGGGCCTTACCTGAATACGCTCAAAGCCAGGTATCACGACGTCGAATTCGCCGGCTACGTTCCGCACAATGAACTGAAGAACATATATACACAGGCGCATGTGTTCGTATTCCCGAGCATGTTCGACACATTCGGACTCGTCATTCTCGAGGCCATGGCATGCGGCCTTCCGGTCGTGGCATATGATGTCCCGAGTCCGAACGACATCATTCAGGACGGAGTGACGGGATATCTCGGAGAAAGCCTCGAAGAGAACATCGAAAAAGCCTTCCGCAATCTGGACGGCCTGTCGCGGAATGCGCTCGACTACGCCCGCAGCAAGAGCTGGAAATCCATTGCGGACCAATTCATAGATCACCTCATGTGACAGGTAAATTTTTTCCGCTCATCGACAGCGGCACGCGCCGGCGGAATGAGCGTGGGGATGTAATGAAATGCCGATTTAACTATTTCTTAACGGATGCATAAAACCATCTTAAAAAAACGGCGCTAATATCTTTTCATCTGCTATTTGATTGCCCGCCTCTCTCACCGGGCACTCTCAAAGCTTGGGGCGAGTCCACGCCCGCATGGACTCGCCCTTTTTTTATTTTCTGCCATCTGGCACGGTCGATTTCCCACGACTCGCTATCACGACCTTCTGCAAAGATCGGAACCTCGTCTTAACACAATCTTCACACAGTCTTAACAAAAGGCATATAGAATAACCTCCATCAATTTCCTGGGAGGGGTGAAATGGAAACGGATAATCTGGACAGAAGTTTGCTCGAAAGCAGATTCGAACGGCTCATATCGAAATCGAAGAATTATATCAACACCAGGAACGAAGTTGAGCTCGAATCCCTCAGGAACGACCTCATTCATCTCAAGCTCAAGGTCGAAACCGAAATAGAAAAGAGCAGGAAGAAAAATAATCTGAACAATGTCACCGTCCTCAGGCTCATGCTATCCATTATCCAGAAGTTTACTTATGCGGTACATCTGATGGAGAATCTGAAATCGAAAAAACCGATATGTATCGATTTCGACACGAAACAGATGCTTGACATACTGCTTCCGCACATCAGGACCCTTATAGAAAATGAAAATTGGCGGGAGAAGCTCAACACCAAAAAACTCGAAGAAGACTATGAGTTCATCGAGTCGGTCGAGGACCAGCACAAGAGAGTGATGCTTACGTACCTGATACAGGACTGGCACAATATAGACGAAGTGCTGAATCTTCTGAAGATAGGCGAGTTATATAAAAACATAGCCGAGAAGCTCGTCAGTCTCTCTTTCATTTCAAGTAACGGCGATAAAAAGCTGAAAGCGTCCTAGAGCAATATCCGAGGCGGCTTCACGCCGGCTTATGGTCGTCCCTTTTCAGTCCGCGGCGCCTGCGCCTTCGTTTTCCAGATCGCGTTCCTGTATATAACCGTCGAGAGCGTCCGTCCGCGGGGAGCTGTCGAATATCCTCTCCACGATCAGCGGAAGGTTGTTCTTGTAGTCGGCGTTATATACGAAATTCGAATTTATCCAATCACACAATTTATTTTCAAACTCGCTTCCCATGTCCCTCACTACCGGCACTCCAAGCCTTTCGAGCGCCTCCGCGTTACACTGCTGCTCGTACTGTCTCCTCATCGGAATGACCATCAGTTTTTTGCCGAGGTAGAGGGTTTCCGCGGGCGTTTCAAAACCGGCGTTACAGAGAATGCCCTCGCACTCCGAAAGGCTTCTCACGAATTCGGCGTTGTTGACCGGAAAAACGGTGACGTTCGAGTCCCTGTACGGCTCGCCCTTGTGATGCTTCGAGAAGACCTCCCATTTCACGTCGATTTTTCTAAAGAGGCCCGAGAGGAAGCTGTAATCGTATGACGGCAGGTAGACCGTATAATGGCCCCTGTTCATGACGTCGGTGTTCCTGATTTCCTCCCTTATTATCGGAGTGAAAATGAAATCGTCGTATTCCTGGAAATGGAGACCTATATGCGAGGGCGAGGGCGAATACCATTTGATAATGAGCTCCTGGACGCGGTTCTTCTGTCGGGGCCTCGGGATATTCGGAGAGAGGAAAGCTGCCTGATGGGAGAGAGATACCGAGGGAGCTCCTCTCAATTTCGCCGACCACGCGGTGATAGGCTCGAAATCGCTGATCACGAGGTCGTACCTATGCACGGGTATCTTATATATGTCCGAGATGAGCTTATAGGGACTGAAGTTCCTGACGGAATTCCAGTAATCTATCCCTCCCCGCTTCCCGAACGTGAACCCCAGACCCGGAAGCTTGAATTTCACGTCGAACCCGAGAGCGACCTCGTGATGATAGCCGCTCACGAGCACGTCCACCTCCGCCCGCACCAGGAGGTGCTTGAGTAGCTCCCTGCACCTTGATATATGCCCGTTTCCCGTGCCCTGAATGCCGAATAATACTTTCATGCTCTAATCGGTGGCAACACCCCTCCCTGGCCGGTCCCGGCCGAACACAGCCGCCTTACGGCCCCGCACGGACAACATCCCGGTGCTCGACCGGAATTGACTTTCGCCACGATCCCGCCATACCTGAAACCCAATTATATTCCAAAGAACGAGTTATTCCAAACACAGAGGTCAGGGCACAGGGGCGGGACCGGCCCGGTCAGCAATCTCTTGAGATTTACCAATGCGCGGCGGAATTTACGATACGGGTATTGTATTTTCCTCACATTAAGGGAATATTAAAAGCGTATTAAAGAGACTCGGCCGCAGAGAGAGACGCCCCGAAACCCACATGTCCGTCAAATCTGGACTTTATATCAGCATGTTTGATATAATTTATACTTTCCATAAACATGGACTTCACAGACACTTAATATGGTTTAAACATTAAAGTGGTATTAAACTCTTAACACATAATGCGGAGATACGCATGCTGCCTAAAAAAGTCATATCCTTGAAAGACACCGTAACCACATCCAACGTGCTTAAGAAGGCGTTTCGATGGAAGCTGAGGCAGTTCAAACCCAAAGTGCATCTCTATATCGAAAGCAGCAGGTTCCTCATAAAGACAGTCGAAAACAGCTCGGAGCTCGAAAAGGCTCTCAACCTCAGATACGAGGTCTTTTACAGGGAGACCCTGAACAAGGAAAACTTCTCCGGGACCGACATCGACAAGTTCGACCAGTTTTGCGATCATCTGATTATTCTCGACAAGAAACAGAATATCGTCGTCGGGACGTACAGGTTCATCTCCTCGACCTTCTCGGATAAATTCTATTCCGAGACGGAATTCTCCATGGACCAGATAAAATCCGCGCCCGGCATCAAGCTCGAGCTCGGAAGGGCATGCGTCCACAAGGACTATCGGAACGGCACCGGGATCGCGCTCCTCTGGAAAGGGCTATCGGAATATTTCAAGAAGATAAACGCCAAATACCTGTTCGGGTGCTCGAGCATAGGCACGACGAACATCGTCGAGATCAGCCTCATCTATAAATATATAAAAGAGCTCTATCTGTCCCCTGAAGATTTCAGGGTCTATCCCAACGAAAAGCACAGGATAAAGGAGCTCGATTACTATCTGAGCGCCTTCGACAAGTTCGGCATCAGGACGGAATCGATAGAGGATTTCATCCCTCCCCTCCTCAAGAGCTACCTCAAGGCGGGGTCGGTCATATGCGGCGAGCCCGCGCTCGACAAGAAGTTCAAGTGCGCCGACTTTTTCACTGTCCTCGATCTCGATCTCATCACCAAATCCTTTGAAAAGAAATACAAGGCGCCCAATGATTAGAAAGTACACGAAGCTCTTCTTTTTTTTTGCGTAGCCGCGTCCTATTTCGCAAGTACGACCGTCCTTCGCGTCATAGCAAGAGAGAAAAAAAGGAAATTAAACTGGTCTACGAGGGCCTTGTCATTTCACTCCTCCCTCATGAATAAGGCATTGGGCATAAGAGTTAGCCTCCAAGGCCGGGGGAACGGCATCGGCAATGATAAAAGTATGCTGATTCTGTCAAACCATCTTTCCTATACCGATATATTCGTAATATCCTCGATTTTCCCGGCTTCTTTCATCGCAAGTGTCGACGAGGTTAAGAGCGACCTCCTGCTGGGAAAAGCAACGGAGTTGAGCGGCGGATACTTCGTTGAGAGGAGGAGCAGATCGGGGCTGCGTTCGGAAATTGAAGCGATCTCCGAGATACTCGATTTGGGAATAAACGTCGCACTCTTTCCCGAAGGCACAACTTCAAAAGGAGACCGGGTGCTCCCATTTAAAACTCCGCTTTTAAGTATAGCTGAAAAGGCAGGCGTCGAAATCCTGCCGCTCTGCATCAAATATACGAGAATCGACGGTGAAGCTCTCACCGAAAAGAACAGGGACCTGATATGTTATTATGGGGATATGAAATTTTTTGACCATCTTTTTAAACTTCTTTCAGTAAAATCGGTTGACGCCGAATTGATGCTGCTCGATAGAATCGACCCGCGTACGGCGAGATCCAGGAAAGAGATGGCGAGGTCAGTATACGATATGATTAATTCGGCGTATATGAACGAGGGAAGAGCCGAAACGGCCACGAAAAACAGGTCGTCCGGCTTTTAAAATTTTCCCAATCGAATTCGGCGAAGTTTGTCATGCCCTTACCAGGAGCGAGAGAGATTCTATGTGATACGTTTGAGGAAACATATCGAACGGCTTTAATCTCTCGAGCCTGTAACCGGCATCCTTGAGCGATCTTATGTCCCTCGACAGGGTGGCGGGATCGCAGGATATATATATGACCTTCCCGGGCGACAGGCGCGCAATACCCGGCACCGCCTCTTTCGCGCCCTCTCTCGGCGGGTCGAGCACGACGATATCGACGGACCCGGCGATAGCGTCGGCGCTGTTCAAATATTCCCCGCACGAGACGTTATGAAAATCGATGTTGCTCACCCCGCTGAGCCCGGCGCTCTTCTTCGCGAGCTCAACCGCTTTTTTGCTCACTTCAACCGAAATAATCCGTTTTGACGACTTCGCGAGCGGCAGGGAGAAATTCCCCGCGCCGGAATAGAGATCGAGGACGGTTTCAGTCCCTTTCAAACCCGCCCATTCGATGACAGTCCGTATGAGTGTCTCGTTAACGGCAGCATTTGACTGAGTAAAAAGAGATGGCGTGACAATGAATTTTGACCCCCCAACAGAGAGCTCGAACCCCGTTTCTTCCTCTCCCTGAACGGATACGTTTTCCGTTTCCTCGTGCCTCCGTAGATGCCTCGCGAGCGCCCCGAGCGAGGCGGGCCCGCTTTTAGCCCTGGGCAAGAGCGTTATATGAGCCCTTTCACCGTCTGACGACAAATATATCCTGTCGAGCGGATAACGCGGGTCTTCGACCGAAGCAAGCACTTTCGAGAGACGGGATATAGCTCTGTTTATAACCGCGTCGGCCACGGGACAGGTCTCTATCCTGACGTTCGTCCTGCTCATCTCCCTGTAATAGCCGACGTGCCAGCACCCCGAGGAATACCAGGCGCTGAGGAGGACTCGCCTCCTGTATCCGTATCCGGACGGGGATGGGAATATTGTTTCGGGGCGTACGTCCTTGACCCCGCCTATCCTCCTCACAGTCTCTCCGAGTATGTTTTCCTTCTCCCTAAGCTGAGCCGAGTAGCCCAGGTCCTGAAGCTGGCAGCCTCCGCATGTGTGGAAAACCTCGCACTGCGGTTCCACCCTTTCGGGAGAAGGTCGGGCGATCCTCTCTACCACCCCTTCCGCGAACCTGCCCTTGTCGCTGATCACGCGTATATCGACGCTGTCACCGGGCAGTCCCCCCTTCACGAAATAGACCTTCCCGTCCTTCCTGGCGACACCGCTTCCTCCGAAAGCAAGCCTTTCTATTTCTACCCTCAAAGTGACCTTCCCCGTTTCATGTTATAAACATCGCGTCCCCGTAGCTGAGGAACCTGTAATCGCGCCCGAGGGCCTCCTCGTAAGCCCTGAATATAAAGTCCCTTCCGGCAAACGCGGAAACGAGCATGAGGAGCGTGGACCTGGGCAGATGAAAGTTCGTTATAAGGGCGTCGGCCGCTTTGAAACTGTGACCTGGCAATATAAATAGGTCCGTTTCACCGCTGCACGGCACTACCTCGCCCGCCTCATTCACTGAGGACTCGAGCGTCCTCAGTACTGTCGTCCCTACCGCTATCACCCGTCCGCCGCGGGACCTCGCACCGTTGACCGCGTCGGCCGTCCCGGGAGGTATCTCCCTCCACTCCGCGTGCATGTCGTGTTCTTCGACGGACTCCGTCTTCACAGGAAGGAACGTGCCTATACCGACGTGGAGCGTAACGTACGAGATAAGCGCGCCCCTGAGCTCTATCTCGTCAAGCAGCCCCGGCGTGAAATGGAGCCCCGCCGTAGGGGCCGCGATCGCTCCCGGCTTCTTCGCATATACGGTTTGATAAGAGACCCTGTCCCCGGCGTCGGGCTCCCGTTTTATATACGGGGGCAGAGGCATTCCGCCCGAGTCGTCTATATAGGAGTCCGCTTCTTCGCTGAATTCTATGAGCCACTCTCCGGGATTCCCCCTGAGCAGCCTCCCTGAAGGGCCGCCTTCGAACCGTATGACGAGCCCCCGCCTCGGGTTCCTCACGAGGCACTTCCACGTCCCGCCGTCGCGCTTTTCGACGAGGAGCACCTCCGCCCTCTCTCCCGAATCTTTCCTTCCGGAGAGCCTTGCCGGTATCACCCTCGTATCGTTTAAGACGAGCAGGTCCCCGGGCTCAAGCAGACCCGGCAGCTCGAAGAATTTCCTGTGTGCAATCTGCCCCGTCTTCCTGTCGAGGACCATCAGCTTCGAATTCTGCCGCTCCGCAGCGGGCCTGTATGCGATCCGCTCCTCCGGAAGATGATAATCGAAGTCCGAGGTCTTCATCGGGTGAGCGATTACTTCCCCTTCTTTTCGAGGAGTTTCCGGACGGAGAGCCTGAGTGCATTCAGCTTTATAAACCCGGTCGCGTCGGCCTGGTTATATATGCTGTCCTTCTCGAACGTGGCCAAGTCTTCCTTATAGAGCGAATATGGGGAGCGCCTTCCGGCCAGTATGATATTCCCCTTGTAGATCTTGAGCCTTACCGTTCCCGTCACGTTCTTCTGGGATTCCTCGACCGAGGCCATCAGCATGTCCATTTCGGGAGAATACCAGAACCCGTAGTAGATGAGCTCGGCGATCCTCGGGATGAGCGCGTCCCTCATGTGCATGACTTCCCTGTCCATGGTCAGCGATTCGAGCGCCCTGTGCGCCGTGTGCAGTATCGTGCCTCCGGGAGTTTCGTAAACTCCGCGGGATTTCATGCCGACGAACCTGTTCTCGACGAGATCGATCCTTCCCACTCCGTTCGCGCCGCCTATCTTGTTGAGCACGCTGAGGAGATCGACGGGGCCGAGCTTCTTTCCGTCGACCTTGACAGGCACGCCATTCTCGAAATCTATGTCGAGATACACGGGATCATCCGGAGCCCTCTCCGGCGATACGGTCAACTCGAACATATTTTCGGGCGGCTCCGACCACGGGTCTTCGAGTATCCCTCCCTCGTAGCTCGTGTGGAAAAGATTCCTGTCGCAGCTGTAGGGCTTCTGCTGTGTCACAGGAATGGGTATCCCGTGTTTCTCTGCGTATTCTATGAGCGCGCTCCTCGAGTTGAGGTCCCACTCCCTCCACGGCGCAATGACCTTTATCGACGGGTCGAGGGCATAAAACGTTAGCTCGAAACGCACCTGGTCGTTGCCTTTTCCGGTCGCGCCGTGGGAGACTGCGAACGCCTTTTCCTTCTTCGCAATCTCGATCTGTTTCTTCGCTATCAGCGGCCTGGCCAGAGATGTGCCCAGAAGGTACGACCCCTCGTAGACGGCGGCCGATTTTATAGCCCTGAACACGAAGTCCCTGACGAACTCTTCCTTCAAGTCTTCTATGTAAACCTTGCTCGCGCCCGTCCTGAGTGCCTTCTCCCTCGCCTCTTCCAGGTCCTCTCCCTGTCCGAGGTCGGCAACGAAAGCGATTATCTCGGCGTCGTACCTCTCGGCGAGCCATTTAAGAATCACCGATGTATCCAGCCCGCCTGAATATGCCAGAACTATTTTGTCAGATTTAGCCATACTATGTCGATCCTCCGTTATACCGAGCGCGCCCGGTGTGTGTATAAAGGGATTGGATTCCTACGCGGTCCCGCCGGGAATGAATTCTATCTATTTTTAAAATTCAGTTCCGAAAAATACCATCACCCATGAATCGATCAATAAGTTCCCTGCTCCGTGGGCGGCCTTAAATCATGCAGGTAAAACTTCGCATTGTGGCTCTCGTAGAACTTTTCGAGCGTGAAGCCTATGTACTCGATTTTTTCCTGGTCGTCGCCCATGTAAGAAGCGCGCTTTACTTCGTCCGAAATCTTGCACGGGACAGGGATGTCGCCCGTCGGCTGCTCGTGCGATATAAACCTCAGCGTCAAATCAGGTTTTTCCAGCTTAAAATCCTTCGGCGTGACAAACCCCAGGGCCATTTTTGCGCTTATAAACTCCACTATAAGGAGTCTCACGGAGCTCGTACCTATCCCCTCGGTTCCGCCCTCGACCTCGAACCTGTAGCCGTAATACTCAAGGCTCTGATTTTTTTCATTGAGTGAATGGAGATACCAATAATCCTCCGAATCAACCCAGCACATGATCTGAAGCATGCTCGCCTCCGCTTGGTATTTTATATATTGAGTGAGAAACCCCGTTTATTATACCCACAAAATGAAATTTCACTTACCTGTACTGTCCTGAATCAGGCCTATAATACTGAGCTGGCTTCCGACCCCTTTCCCTTCACGCCTGTATGAATAGAAATCGGCGTTGCATTTCGTACATATGTCTATGACCTCTATATTCCGAACCCCCGCTCTCTTGAGCACGCTCCCGTTCAAGCCGGGGAGGTCGAGCATATACACGGACCCGCCCGAAGGGACGAGATACCCGGCCCAGTCGTCGAACCCGTCTCTGATGCGGGAGGCGACGTCCTCCCGGACCTCATAACAGCACCTCCCTACTGAAGGCCCTATAACGGCATTCAGCTCAGAGGCCGAAAGCCCGTATTCCTCGCCTATCCTTTCGATGACCGAGTCGAGTATCCGCAGCACAGTTCCGCGCCATCCGGCGTGCACGGCCCCCGCCACAGTTCCCCGGTCGTCAGTCAGGAGCACAGGCACGCAATCAGCGGTGGAGACGCCTATGCCCACGCCCCCCATCGAGGTTATTATCGCATCCCCGTCCGAGACCTTACCAACTCCGGCGGCGGGCTTGTCTCTCAGCACGAAGACGTCTTTCCCGTGCACTTGGTTCAGCCTCGCGACACCGGAAAGGCCTAAAGATTCCGCAACACCGGCGGGGCTTGTGTCGGCGTTACGGTCGGCGAAGCCGTGCGCCACTCCGGGGAGGGACGAAAGTATATTCGACTTGATCCAGCCCATAGCCTAGAGATTATTTTCCCCGGATTGAGAGAGAATGTTAAGGGCTTCGCTCATATCCGCAGGGAGCGGGGCCGTAAATTCCATGATTTCCCCGGTTCGAGGATGTATAAAGCGGATTTTAAATGCGTGGAGGGCCTGCCTACCTATCTTCCCGGCCGCTGCCGCAACCGCAGGGGATTTCCGTTTCTTGTGGCCGTAAACGGTGTCGGCCAGTATAGGGAAGCCGTTCTCCGAAAAATGCACGCGTATCTGGTGGGTCCTGCCCGTTTTAGGCTCGGCTTCTACCAGAGCAGCATCCTTGAACCTCTTTATAACCCTCCATTGAGTGAGCGCTTCCCTCCCCGTCTTCGCCCTGGAAGACATCCTCTTCCTGTCAACCGGGTGCCTCCCTATCTTCGATGAAAACTCGCCCGAGTCCTTCTTCAAATTACCCTCTACAATGGCCAGGTACTTCTTCCCGACGGTCCTCGACTTGAACTGGCTTACGAGCGAATTGTGGGCAGCGTCGTTCTTTGCGACCACCATTACGCCCGAAGTGTCCTTATCCAGACGGTGCACGATACCGGGCCTGATCTTCCCGCCGATGCCCGACAGGTCCCTGCATTTATAGAGAAGCGCGTTCACTAGCGTCCCGCTCCTCACTCCTGCGCCGGGATGCACTGACATACCGGGAGGCTTGTCCACAACCGCGATATATTCGTCTTCGTAAATAATATCGAGCGGTATATCCTCCGGCAGCACGTCAAGCGGCTCGGGCTCCGGCAGTAAAACCCGGACGACGTCTCCCGCTTCGAGCTTCCTCGAAGGCTTTACCGGCTCTCCCCCCACCAGCACGCGCTTTTCTTCTATCAGTCTCTTTATCCGTGACCTCGTGAGGCCCTCGAGCAGTTGAGGTTGCGCGGCGTCCGCTCTCTTTCCCGAAAGCTCGGG
>JRYK01000655.1_pt1 | contig 21490 bp, 17 predicted proteins | sample 235381 | NCBI WGS metagenome assembly JRYK01 (sample SAMN03074220, study PRJNA261476) | activated sludge metagenome | biome: Wastewater Treatment Plant; feature: Wastewater; material: Activated sludge; isolation source: activated biomass of a wastewaster treatment plant treating hydrocarbon... ... | reverse complement strand
ATCGACCAGTTCTTTAAATAGAAATACGTTCACCGGGGCGGAGCGGCGGCCGAGTGCCGTCTCTCTCCCCGGCCTCATAAATCTACCCCTTCCCTTATCTCCTTTGTTAGTTTTAAAGTTCTGAAGTACGTCCGAGAAAGGGAAGGGGGTCCTGTTTGTATCCTCCGAACGGCCTTATCTTATTGTGACAGGAGATCCTGAAGGAGAGATCCGATGTTGAGCGATCCCCAGCCGCTCGCCATATCGTAACCGGGTCCGGCAGTACAGCAGCCGACGTCGAACAGATCGTTGTTCCCGATGACAATGTCCTGAAAGGTCACGGGGTATGCATCGCTGTTGGCGAGCCTGTATATCATGATGTAAGTAAGGTCGAGAGTGACGTCATTCTCTTCCGCGGCCTGAAGCACGAGGGCCATGGAAGCCGCAAAAAAAGGCGTCGCCGCGCTCGTGCCTCCGTCGTCGCGCCAGCCTTTAGGCGATTCGTTTATCACGTAGCCGGGATTGGGGTCGGCGAAAAATGCGACGTCGGGTGTTGTCCTCATCGATCCCGAGATGTGCGTTCCGACCTGCCAGGACGGTCTTTTGAGGAACTTGCTTTTCCCGCCGCCTCCGGCTCCCAGCCTTTTATTATATGGGGGCGGAAACTGCTTGTCGTTCCAGACTCCCTCGCCTTTGATAGTGTTGTCATTATGGAGCGCCAGATTTGTCCCTCCCACGCCGGTAACGTATAGTGACGAGGCCGGGTATTCGACCGATCTTGTCCTGGTTGTTTTGTCGTGGTGATAGCAGGTCGAGGAGCCGCTGTCGCCAGCCGAGACGAACGTGTGGACTCCCGAAGCGGCCGCGCTCATGAACACATATTCAAGCATGTGTATGGGCGTGTGTCCCCATTTGATCTCGCAGTTGCCGATGCTCGCGGACAGTATCCGGACGGGGACCCCTCCGGTATTTCCGGGGTTTAGGGGCGAGGCGAAAAGGACGACCCAATCCGCAAGTGATTCGAGCTCTGTCTGAAAGACGTATAATCCGGAGAGATGCGGCGCTATCGTCAGGATGGTTTCGATATCGAGAAAAGGCTCTCCCGCCCGTTTGAGCGTGCCGCTCCCGAGCTGGACGACGTTCGGCAGGACGGGGTCCGAAATTCCGAAACAGGACGTAAATGCGTCGATACTCGATTGATCGAATCTCGATCCTTCGACGAGGGCCATCGTGATCCCTTCCCCTTGATAGCCCTGCTGATGCAGTTCGTCGATCCCGTATGCCGTTCGAATCTGGTTGGGAGTGAAGCCCTTTTTCTTTAAAGCATCTTCGCACCCTTCCCGTGTACCGGTGACGGTCGGGGAACCCGGCGTCTCGATCACGGCTTTCGTGTCGACGGACTCCGCTTCGGAGGAACCGGACCCGGGGACTTCCCAGAGAGACGGCTCCGTGCTTAGACCGAGCACCTCGGTCACGAGCCCTTTGAGCCCAGATGGAAGCGTGGGGGAGGTCAACGGCGCGATGAAAGTGTCCTTGTCCAATTTATACAAATAGAGCTCTGTGCTGAAGAGCCGGTTCAGCTGCCCGACCGTTGCCTGGCCGAAGAGGAATCCTCCTGTTATATCGGTCTCGAGCGAGATACCCTGTCCGTGCAGATATTCCTGCACGTTGTCTATCACCGAGTCGTCCGCCCCGAACTCTTCCGCTATCTCCGATATGCTCCTGAAATCGTGGTAGTAGGGAGAGTCCGGATCGTGAATCTCCTCCACCCTCTCGGCCAGTAATTCCTGGGAGCGCTCGAGCCCGAGGACTACGTTGAGTATCGTGTCGTCCCCGGCGGGACCTTCGGCGACCGCCTTCGGATCGGGCTCATCGTCTCCGAACACGCTCGCCGTATCCGAGTTGTCGGAATCGCAGGAAAAGCAAAACAGAAAAACAAAGACCGCCGGAAATATATATTTTTTCATTTCCGAATTATAAAGACATTTTTACAGGTTTGGGCATATATTCATTATTAAGTAGCCAAAATAACCGGTAGAAAGGTGCGGGGAGCTTTTGTTAAGGCACGAAGGTCCTGAAAGTGCCCGGAGTCAAATGGGATTATTCCTCTTACGCCTTAGGGCGAAAAATACGCCGGCCAGTCCCAGCCCGGCGGCTGCCGAGATCATCCCCCACTCCGACAGCGTGGGCACATTCTGCAGCTGGCTCAGCGGAAAATCCAGCTCCGATATAGCGTGAAAGCCGGAGTCAGGCCCCAAATCGGGCCCCCTGACGCTGATCTTAGCGATGGGGACATTCGACTCGATTCCGACAAAATCGTCGAACAGGCTCGAGGCGTCTACCTGTGTAGAGCCTAAAAGCACATCTCCTGTTCCAAACACGCTTATCGTAATCGTTCTCTCACAAATTCCGCCCGTTAAAATGAAGCATCCGGGTCTCACGCCAGCTGCGGATACGCCGCCGTCAAATATTAAATCCAGGGTATCTGTATGGTTGTCGGGCCCGATCGCTTTCGAAGTGTTACCGCTCGAGCCGTTGAAGTTAATGTCGAAGATATCGAGGAACTCGTGGGATGGGGACACGTCGTACACAACTCCCGGGAGCAGCGTGCCGGGCGGGAAGCAGTCGGCGCTGTTGGTCGAGTCGAATGGGACATCGCAGCCTGAGGAGATGGCGGAATTGAATGTCTGGACCAGAAGGCCGGGGTTATCGGCGAAGAACTGCGCTTCATCGTTCGTGAATACGACTTGGGCCGAGGCACTAGGCGCGGCTGTCAACCCCGAGGTAAAGAACGCGGCCAGTAACAGGATTAGCACGTAAAATCTGCAGGCCGACTTCATTGAGCATCCTCCCAAGCGGAAACGAATAACACGGGTAAAATCGGAGAAAAAGCACGGAATCTCACGGTTTTTCCCTTTTTCATGAAGTCACTATTAATAAAGCCATAATAATATATTGATGCCGACTATTCAAGTTAAACTTTGCATTCGACCGTCGGTTTTTTTGGTGAGAGATTATTGTGTTATGGGGTATGCTTATGATTATGGTGCTTCCTGAATCCTTGACCGGAGGAGATCATGAAGGACATAAGCGCTTTTGAATTGATGGATTGTGCTCTCATTACGCTGGCCACGGGCAAGCAGGCGATGAACCTCCGCGAGCTTCGGGACCGGATCGCCGAAGTGGATGATTCAAGCCTCTATTATCATTTTTATGAGAACCTGCTTCGACCCAGCTTTGACGATCCGGAATATCGCAACGATTTTGCCCTCTGGGCCAGGCAGGGGCTTAACCAGCCGGAGCTGGCGGAGAAGCTGATGGTGCTTGACCCTATGGGGTACCACGATCTGAGCGAGCTCCGGCAGAATCTGCTTGACGTAGTGGAAGACTATCTTGCCGAGCATGAATATGTCCCGTGGGCTCGCTTCGGCCAGGAGTTTTATTTTTTAACCTCCCGTGTCGTCGTGTTCGATACCGGCAAACGCTTCAAGACCCTGGAGGAGCTGGCACAGCTTCTGCCCTCTTTGAGCACCGGTTCGATCTTTTATCATTTTATCGATGCCCAGCGCCGTCCGCCGCTGAATATGGACGATTTCTCTGCGTGGTCGATGCAGTGGGGCGAGGCAACAGCGGGGTTACGGCAAGAGCTGGCCGGTGTGGACTACTACTTTTGCACACTCCCCGAACTCCGCCAACGGCTGATACGAGCGGTTATGAAATCCTTGGCCGAGGAGGCATCCGATGACCGTGAAATTAATTGACGCATACGGTGCAGTGGTCGGCCCCGTGGTGATCGATCAAATCAAGCAGCTGGCTGGTCGTCTCCGCGGCATCAAGGTTGTTCATGTCAATTCAACTCGTGAGGGCGGAGGTGTGTCGGAAATCCTCGTTCGACTGTTGCCCTTTATGAATGAATTGGGAATTGAATCGGAATGGGAAGTAATAACGGGTGATGCGGAGTTTTATCAGGTGACCAAGTCTTTTCACAACGCCCTGCAGGGTCATGCGGTGAAACTGCCGAATTCAAGGCTGCTTCTGTACGAGGAGGTAAACCGCGATAACGCTGAACTCTTGCATGAGAAGCTGGCTCAGGCGGACGTTGTATTCATTCATGATCCTCAGCCCGCCCGTCTTATACAGGATGTGCCGGACCGAAAAGGAAAATGGGTCTGGCGCTGCCATGTGGACGTGAGCCGGCCCTACAGGCCTGTTTGGAAATATCTTCGCGAGGTGGTCCGGCACTACGATGCCAGCATTTTCAGCCTGGCTGCTTTTGCCCAGCCGCTGCCGCATCCCCAGTTTCTCATTCCACCCAGCATCGATCCGCTATCGGATAAAAACCGTGAGCTGTCGGACGAGGAGATAACGGACGTGTGCAAAGAGTTCCAGCTGGACCCCTCCGTTCCGATCCTTCTGCAGGTCTCCCGTTTCGACCGCTTCAAAGACCCGGTGGGGGTGATCGCCGCCTACCGGATGGTCCGGTCCCACACGCCTGTTCAGCTGGTGCTGGCCGGAGGCACCGCCACGGACGATCCCGAAGGGGCTGAGGTGCTGGCCGAGGTTCAGGCAGCGGCCGACGGAGACCCCGACATACACGTCCTGCTCCTCCACTCCAATGCAAATCTCACTATCAACGCCCTCCAGCGAGCTGCAACGCTCGTAATCCAGAAGTCGCTCAGGGAAGGGTTCGGTCTTACCGTCACGGAAGGCTTGTGGAAGGGCAAGCCTGTGATCGGAGGTAACGCCGGAGGAATAAAGCTCCAGGTGGTCGACTATCACACGGGCTTTCTGGTCCATTCGCCGGAGGGCGCCGCCTTCCGTATCCGCTACCTTCTCAACCGCCCTGAAATCATCGAACAAATGGGAATCAAGGCCAAAAATTACGTCCGCGAGCATTTTCTCCTCACCCGGCATTTGCGTGAATACCTAACCCTGATTACGTCATTGATCCACGGGGACGGCGACCGGATCGAGCTCCACTAGGAAAGACGGGAAGGGAAAGGCATGCAGAAACCGGATCACAAATTTTGGAATAGAGTCCGAACGGCCAGGGAGCGGCTCCTTGCCCTCGACTATGACGGGACCCTGGCGCCTTTTCGGGTTGACCGCATGGCGGCAAGGCCGCGGTCGGACATCCTTCCGGTCTTGAGCTCCATAGAGAAGCAGGGCGTGACGCGGCTTGTAATTATTTCAGGCCGGCCTTTGCACGAGCTGGAAGAATTGATCGGCGCCCTGTCCCGTCGTCTGATCCTGATCGGCGCTCACGGATGGGAAGGCCGGGACCCTGGAGGCGATCTTTTCCGGCACGCCCCGCCCGAAGAGACCCGGGACCGGCTCAATGCCGCATATGATATGGCAGTCGGCTACTGGGAAAAGTGCCCCCCTCTTTTGCCGGAAATAGCGGAGAGGGTGGAAAGAAAGAACGCCAGCGTGGCCGTGCATGTGCGAGGGATGCCGCCTGAAAAGGCTGAGGAGTGGCTTGCCTCCGTCCGCGACTTATGGGGCGCACTCGAGTCGCCGTTTCTTGATATAAAGGAATTCAACGGAGGGATCGAGCTGCGCGCCCTGTCCCGCGATAAGGGTTCGGCAATACGGGAGCAGCTCGAGCGGTTTCCCTCGACCGAGCTGATCGTTTATTTGGGCGATGACGTCACGGACGAGGATGTGTTCAGGGTGCTGCAGGGTCTGGATATCGGTGTGGGAATCAAGGTAGGCGACTCGGATGAAACTTCCGCGGATTATCGCGTTCGGGACGTGGACGCCGTCCTGGAGTTTCTTACAGAATGGGAGCGGATGGCCGGAGGAAGTCTCCAAAGGTAACGAGATATGAAAAACCGAAGATTAGTTGTGGTTTCCAACCGTCTGCCGGCCCTCAAGCAGGATACGGACTGGAAGTCCGGCCAGGTGAACCTGGCCGGCGGTCTTGTGACGGCGCTCCTGCCTGTGATGGAAAAAAGCGGGAAAGGCCTGTGGCTGGGCTGGAGCGGACGCGGCACGAGCGAGCGGGAATCCGGCCGCTTGAAAGAAATTGATCATCCGCTGGTCCGCCTCCTGGGCATGGACCTCTCCGAGAAGGACCTTGACGAGTATTACAACGGTTTCTGCAACCGCACGCTATGGCCCATGTTCCATTGCTTTCAGGACCGGGTGCGCGTGGATTACGGCGAGCAGGAAACCTATTTTCAGGTCAATAAAAAGTTCAGCCACGCTCTGGCCTCTCTTCTCGAGCCGGATGACGTTGTCTGGGTTCATGATTACCACATGGTTCCATTGGGCCAGTTCTTGAGACAGGCAGGGTTCCGCGGGCCTCTGGGTTTCTTTCTACACATTCCTTTTCCGCCTCTCGAATTAATCGAGCTCCTGCCCGATCCGGTCAGTTTTATGGATGCGTGGCTGGCTTATGACGTAGTCGGCTTTCATACCGAGCGTTACAGCGAGAATTATTTCGAGGTCGTCTCTCGTCTTCGGCTCGCCAAACGCGAAGACGACCGGCTTGTCTACGCCGGAGGATGCCAGCAGGTCATGGCTAATCCCATCGGGATAAATCCCGCGATCTTCAATCCGAATAAGGAAGCTTGGCGGAGGGCGGTAAAACGCAAGAGCATCAGGATGAGTCCCGGTTGTCAGGTAATATTCGGAGTGGACCGGCTCGATTATTCGAAGGGCATCCCTGACAGGGTGCGCTCCTTTGAGTATTTCCTGCGTCATAGGCCTGACTGGCGGCGCAAGGTTTGCATGGTCCAGGTCTGCTCTCCTTCGCGCAAGCGTGTGCGCGAGTACCGCGAGCAGAAGGAGTTAGTGGACAGTCTGGTGGGCAGGATCAACGGCGAGCTTTCCGACCATGACTGGGAACCCATACGTTACCTCTACCGCACTTATAATCAGTCCGATCTCGCTTCATTCTACCGTGACGCGGACGTCGCCCTGGTCACGCCTCTCAGGGACGGTATGAACCTGGTCGCCATGGAATATATCGCTTCCCAGGAGCCGGAAGATCCCGGGGTGCTCGTCCTGAGCAAATACACGGGTGCGGCTGAGTATTTCCCCGATACTATCCTGGTTAATCCTTACATCATGGAGAGCGTTGCGGACGGGCTTGAAAGGGCTCTCACGATGTCTCTTCCTCAACGGAAGTCACTCTATCGCTCCACAATGCACTTCATTGAAAATAATACGGCCAACGATTGGGCGAACCGCTTCATAGGGGCTTTGATGGATGATCATACCTACCTGGTGTGATTGCGCTTCGGAAAAAGGTCGCGTCCGGCCTGTCCCGTACCACGATACGGGAAAGCCGCTCCTACATTGGGGAATTGACAGGGTCAGACGGAAATCGTATTCGGCCCTTCGGATAGGAATACGTAACGAGGGATTACCATAACTTTTGGCATCCTTAAAAATTTCGCAACTTACTTCTAAAAAAGGATTTCCATTGGTTTTCAGTCTACTGATTCTATATAGTGCCAAGAATTACGGATGATTCTTTGAGTATTCTTTGATGAGTGAGAGGTATTAATATCGGCTCTAAATAGCTATGTGGAATTCATATTGAACAATAAAAAGATTAATTTTATAGGCTAATCTGAGATAATGCGAGTTTACTAGTCCTAATTAATTCTTCTTCCTTTAGCTCCTCCGCGAGAAGAAGAGCCTGTTTATAATGCTTTTCAGATTCTTCATAATTCTTCAAGCTCATATGGACCTTCCCTAGGTTATGGAGAACCCAAGCTTCACCTTTTCTGTCACCGAGGCTTTCTCTAATTTTTAATGAATGTCGATAGAATTTCCGAGCTGTATTGTGATCACCCATTTCATAATGAATGTTCCCGATAGAATTTAAAATATATCCTTCACTTTTTTGGTCACCTGATTCCTTTAATATGTTTAAGGCTTGCACGCTACACTTTAATGCGTTTTCATGCTCGGACAAACTCAAATACACAACGCCAATGCTACTTAAGGTGATGCCCTCTCCAATTCTATTTCCTGACATCTTGCAAATTTCTAGAGCTTGTTGATAATAGTTAAGAGCCGTTTCATAATGACCTAAATTCCAATTAGCCACGCCTAGCCTATTAAGGATGCCTCTAATTTCTTCATCGGGACCGCTTTCTTTCTCTATTTCTAAACTTTCTAGATAGTATGGCACCGCTCGTTGATAATCTTTCAGATTTTGACTGTATTTATCACCAATGAGTATTAGAATTTTCCTCACGAAAGCCTTATCCCCAATTTCACGTATAACTCTCAATGCCTCTTCAAAATAGTCTATGGATTTTCTGTGATCTCCTAATAAATTATGAATGGAGGCTATGGAGGTTAATATTATCCCTTCTTCCAATTTGTCATTCAAACCACGGCTTATATCCAATGCTTCACCATAATACCGTAGGGATTCCTGATAGTTACCCAAATGCCAGTATGTACTTGCGATACCACTTGGTACAGAAAGATGGCCGGATAGATTAAGGTTTCCGAACCCCACTTCTTCTTTGACTATTCTCCAGCATTCAAGATAGTACTCCAAGCATGCTTGGTAGTCTCCCATATCCCTATACACGCTGCCGATATTAAATTTGCAGACATGCTGTGCTGATAAGTTGTGTAATCGATCACAAATTCTTGATGCCTCTCTTAGACTTGAGAGTGCTTCTTCATATCTGCCCAGTTTTCTGTAAATTTCACCCAGGCTGACGAGTTCGAACCCTTCTGCCTCGTGGCTTCCGAGTTTCCGGTGAATATCCAGAGCCTCTTGGTGGCATTTTAAAGCATTGTCATATTTGCCTGCGCTCCAATATATAAATCCCATTCCCCTCAACGCCTTCCCTTCTCCCGTTTTATCACCTAGTTCCTTATTCAGTAATAGTGCTGATTTAATCGTTGCTTCCGCTTCTGCGAAAGATCCTATCACGCTTAAATATTCAGCTTGCTTGATATACACATCGGAAACCCTTCTTTTATTGTTTAATTCTTCCGATAACTCTATTAATGTCGCAAGGACCTTTCCCTGTTTCTCTCTATTTATAGTTGCGTCATAAATGTTTTCCATCTCGAGTAGAATATCTATTCTTTTCTCTTTATATGTTTCCGTCTTCGGCAATTCATCTAAACATGTAAGTGCGTGATTAAAAAATCCGAGAGCTTCTTCCATAGCAAAAACACTCTTTGCCTTCTTGCCCGCCATAGTCAAATAATAAAAAGCTTTTTCTTTATTGTTCGTCCTGCTGAAGTGATAGGCAAGGACTTCGTAAAACTCATCAATTCTATTGATATACATCTCTTCGATGGCTATGCCTGTTTTCTCATGAAGCTCTATGCGTCTTTGAATTAAAAGGCTGTTGTAAGCGACTTCGTGGGTTAGAGCGTGTTTAAATACATAGTTTGCATCTAATGAAACGCCCTTTTCGTGTATTAGCTCCGTGTTTCTGAGCGCGAGCAAGAGATCTCGAAGTTCATCATCTCCCAGTGAGGAAACATTTTTCAACAACTTGAACCCAAATTCTCTTCCAATAACTGATCCGACTTGAAGAACTTTTTTAGGTCTGTCGCCTAATCTGTCAATTCTGGCCATGAGAATGTCTTGGATAGAGTCAGGGACTTTAATTTGCGATACGTCCTGTTTGAATATTAGTTCAGCCCCGTTCTTGGTTATTGCTGCTGATTCGATGAGTGATCTTATCAATTCTTCAATGAAGAACGGATTCCCCTCCGCTTTCTGTATGATTAGCTCTCTCAATTCTTCGGGAAGTACAATCGCTTCCAATAAACTCTCTGCCATTCTAATACTTTCTTCGTGATTGAGATTCCGGAGTGCAATCCGTGTATAGTATGTTTTTTCTCCTAATGAATGAGAAAAGTCAGGACGGTATGTAAGAATCAAAAGAACCGGATATGCAGGAATGCTGTTTACTAATAAAGTTAAAAACTCTTGAGAAGTTTTGTCTATCCAATGGAGGTCTTCTATAACAAGAATGAGCGGTTTAATTTCGCTCTGTCTGATAATTATTCTCCGCAGAGCTTCAAATATCTCCGCTCTCCTATACCGAGCGTTCGTTGTAGAGCCGGAGTCTTCTCCTGGTTCTCCGGAAAGAAGGTATTTAAAGTACTGTATACTCTGCTCAAGATCACTACCTAATAGTAAAGCACCTTCTTCGATTTTTTTTAGGATTTCTCGTTCATTATCAGTTTTATCTGCGATTTGAAAAATTTTTTTTAATATTTCGGTCAGTGGAAGATAAGCTATAGAGTTCCCATAGGTGATGCATTTCCCTTCAAACCAATTTATTGTATGTTTTGAAAGAGACTTTCTAAATTCCAATAGAAGGCGGGATTTTCCAACACCTGGCTCTCCGACAACGAATACAACCTGACCTCTTCCCTCGTTAGTTTCCTTCAGGCAGTCTTTAAGAATCCCGAGTTCTCGTTCTCTACCGGTAAAATGTGTAAGGCCTCTCTCAATCTGTATATCGATTCTGGTTCTGGTGCCTTTAGTTCCTATCAACTCATATACTTTGATAGCTTCTGACCTTCCATCAATAGTGATTTTTCCAAGGGGACGAGTAAGGAAATTTCCCCCCACGAGCTTCTGGGTATTGGTCGATATAAAAACTTTATCGGGTTCAGCTTTGTATTGAAGATAGGAGGCGATATTCACCGCATCACCTACTGCTGTATATTGTATTCCGCTATGGTGGCTTATAGTTCCTAATACCGCGAGTCCGGTATCGATGCCGATCGTTATCCTGAGCTCACGGCTTCTTTCATCGTGAATCTTATCTACATAACCTTTTATCGCCCTTTGAATTTCAAGGGAGGCGTTGACTGCCCTATATGAATGGTCTTCTAACGCAATCGGGGCTCCGAACAGTGCAATTACGCCATCTCTGGTGAATTGGCTTATCGTTCCTCCGTATTTATACACTTCATCGCTAACAATTCCAAAGCATTTATTCATAAGATTGCGAACTTCTTCCGGGTCTAGCTCATTAGACAGTTTGGAGAGGTCGCAGATACCCACAACTATCACGGTTACTAGTTTGCGTTCTCCTTCTGAATCGTTTTTGCCAACGATATTACTTTCATACAAGTCTCTAGGCGGCTGAGCTTCTTGTTCATTAAGCTTGGTAGTTTCAGGGGGTTTAATAGTCTCACTGAGTTTATTACAACATTCGACGCATAGTTCATTTTCCTGTGGCTTGTTTCTACCACATCTCTTACATTTATTCTTAGGCTTAGCTCCGGCTAATAAACCATACCTTTTCATTTTATATATTAGCCCTTGCCTTGTAATCCCTAATATTTGCGAAGCTTTTTGCTTATTCCCGCCGGTTATGTCGAGTGCTTCCTTTATCTTTTGTATCTCCACAACCTCCACTGTTCCTCTTAGGAATCTGGGACTTTCCTTTGAAGAGTCATTGCCGGATAGATTAGATTGATATCCGGGTCCCAGGGTGCTGTCATCAACCATTTCGAAGTCCATTTCCCGTGTGGCGTCGAATTTTTGATTCGGCTGCCCGTCGAACGATTTATCCTGTATTTCAATCACAGAATCTGAAAAGTTCTTTTCATCTATTACGCTCCCTTCAGCTAGGATTGCCGCCCGTTTTATCTCGTTTTGAAGTTCCCTGATATTTCCGGGCCAATCGTAGTTAACAAGACAGTTAATTGCCTTCGGAGAAAAACTCATGGGAGCCTTTCCGAATTCTGTTGTAAATTTGTTTAAAAAATACTTCGCAAGAATTGGTATATCTGTTTTTATCTCGCGGAGCGATGGCATATAGATATGAACAGTGTTTAATCGATAATACAGGTCTTCTCTGAATCTCCCCGCTTTTATCTCTTTTTTCAGGTCTTTATTTGTGGCGGCTATAACCCTCACATCTACATCAATCGTATTTCTTCCTCCTATTCTTTCCATCTTCCTTTCCTGAAGAACCCGGAGGAGCTTCGCTTGAGCCGAGAGGCTCATATCACCGATCTCATCTAAAAACAGCGTACCACCGCTCGATGCCTCAATCTTTCCTAATCTTTTATCTACTCCTGTGGCGACGCCCTTTTCAATGCCGAACAACTCGCTCTCCAGCAGACTCTCAGGAAGCGCAGCGCAATTGATATCGATAAAGGGTCTATCGGCCCGGGAACTGTTTATATGGATCGTTCGCGCAGCAAGCTCTTTCCCCGTGCCGCTTTCCCCCGTGATCAGAACATTTAAGGGGCTGTTTGCTATCTTTTCTATGAGATTTACAACATTCTGAATTTTCTGGTTTAAACCTATGATACTGCTATCAAATACTTTTGAATCAGCTTCAGCTCTATCTTTATCTTCACTCTTCGAGCTCATCTCGATTCATATTCTATCATAGAGCCTTAACGAGAGTAAACTTCGTTTGAAATAGCGTAAAGTCTTCTTTACGAACCGTAAAAATATTTTGCATCTTAAATTACGGGTCAAACAGGTTCTTGAAGCGAAAATCCATTTGCGTCTCGAATAAAATAAATGATTTCAGCTAAATATGGGATTGTGCTTGTAATATGGCATGGCATTTGCCTTATATGCAATCAAAATCAAAAAAGGGAGGTAAGAAGAAATGAAAAGGTTGATAGCTCTTACAATTCTGGGTTTAGCGCTTGGTTACCCATCGTTGGCTTTTGCTCTCGACTACATGTCTCTCTATACGCAGCCGACAAATAAAAGCAGCGTTGGGAACGAGCTCAAGAGCGGAAACGTAGAAAGTGATTTCATGAGTTTTTACGTTACTCCAAAATCACTTTATCCGGTTTCTTCAAGCCGGACATCGAATGAGAAGGCAGATGATACCCATATCACTGTCTTTGGTGTCCAGATTGCGAGCGAATCCGGATTCTAAGTCAGGGTGTAGAAAAAGGCCCGGTTTTACATATAATCGGGCCTTTTTCAAATGACGCGGAAGAGATCGACATTATAACTATCGACAGTGGTTATTAAAATTGACCGAAGAGTAAATTATAATGTGTGAATATCGATAAAATGATAAGGGGGTAATTTAAATGCCAAGATTTTTAATAACACGTACGATTCCTCCGCTTACTCAAGAGGAGCTCAATGCCGCAGGCAAAATTGCGTATGATGCCGCGGTTGAGATGGGTCTTCGATATATCAAAAGCTACTACTCGGAGAAGGATAGGAAACTCTACTGTGAATATGAGGCTCCGGATATGGAGGCAATATATGAGCACGCAAGACGGGCGCAAATTCCTGTAGATTCTGTTTCTCTGATTTCTGCTGAGTTCGATCCCAGCATGTTCAAGTAGCGATTCTTTATCGGGTTTAACTGTTCAATTGGGTTTAACTGCCCTGTCTAATCGGGGTATGGGAGAGGACTATATCATGGAAAGACGAATGGTGCTGGATTGTCGACAATTTGCAACGGAGAACGGGTGCACAGTAACCATAAGCGGCAAGGAAGATGAAGTCTTGCAGCTGGCTTTGTATCACGTGATTACCAGTCATGGTCATATCGACACCCCGGAGCTTCGAGAACAAATTAAAGCAATGTTGGAAGATGAATAGAAACCAATAAAAGGAGGTGATAAACATGGCTAAGGTGCTATCTTGCAGAGAAGCCGGAGTGGACTGCGATTTCGTGGCCCGGGGCGATAACGAGGAAGAGGTATTGAAATCGGCCGCGGAACATTGCCTAAGGGATCACGGTATGCAGGAGATTCCGCAAGAGCTTATCGAGAAGGTTCGCGCGCTTATTCGCGACGAGTAGCAACGGAAGCGCACAGCTCAAAATATAGTTGAACCGCTATGCCGCGCGAGCTCTGCGGTTCAACTTATTGATAGCCGAGTGGTTCACATTTCAAAAGGAGGTGTTAATCATGTCATACCAAGTAGAAGGACAATTGTTGGAAGTCTGTACCTGCAATGTGCTATGTCCATGCTGGATCGGAGAAGACCCGGATGGCGGCACTTGCGACGGCGTAGTTGGGTATCACATTGATAAAGGAATCATAGACGGCGTGGATGTAAAGGGCCTTTCCTTTATATTTCTTAACCATATTCCGGGCAACATCTTGAAGGGTAACTGGCGCGTCGTATTCTACGTCGACGAGAAGGCCACATCCGAGCAGCAAGAAGCGCTTTTGAATATGTTCGGCGGCAAGCTCGGCGGTCCTCTCGCGGACTTGGCGCAGTTGATCGGGGAAGTGGTCGGCATAGAACGCGTGCCCATTACTTTTGCCGTCCATGAAGGCAGGGGAAACCTGCGTATAGGTAGAGCCATCGAAGCCGAGCTAGTACCGTTCCAGGGAGCAACGGGCAAACCTACGACGCTTCACGACAGCGTATTCACGACTATCCCCGGCTCTCCCGCCTATATAGGCAAGGCCCTGAAATACAGGGCGGAGGTGCCCGCTATGGGTTTAGACATTAATCTGCAAAACCACAACGCCATCCAGGGGCATTTTCGCTTCCAGGGCTGAGTCATTATGAAGAAAGTTACGGTTAACAGTTCCCGCAGGTGGTTTGCCCCACTTGCGGGAACGGTGAAACGGATGAATCGAGAGAGGGAGGCGTTCTAAGTGTTTAAAAATCCTGCAGCTAACCTGATCGGCAGAGCAATCTTAGTATCCTCCATTTTACTACTCATATTGCTCGCATGGATAGTTCTATGGGTCTCCGATAATTCAGCCCTTCATTTGCTTCATATCCACGATTTATGCGGCGGGCAAGCGGCTTCCGGAACGTTCATGGTGATATTCATAGCTGGCTGGACGGTTATGACCGTTGCTATGATGCTGCCCACTGTATTTCCCCTGATCATCGTCTTTCACAAGATGATATCAAGTCGAGTCGACCGATATTTCCTCATACTACTTATGATGGCCGGATATCTCTTTATATGGGTTCTTTTCGGGTTCATTGTTTACTGGGGGTTTCTGGGGCTCAATTCGCTCGTATCTTCCTCCGGCTTGGTTCCCGAAAGGGTTTGGGGTCCGTTACTTCTGGTCCTGGCTGGCGCATTTCAGTTGACGAACCTTAAATACAGATGTCTCGAGAAGTGCAGGTCCCCGGTCAGTTTTGTTATCGAGCACTGGCAGGGCCGTAGAGATATGTTGAATGCCTTTCGTCTTGGCTTCGATAACGGTATCTATTGCATAGGTTGCTGCTGGGCGCTGATGCTTCTCATGTTTATCGTCGGAACCGGGAGCTTAGTGTGGATGTTGATATTGGCAGTATTTATGGCTGTCGAAAAGAACGTCGCTTGGGGCCGTAAGTTAAGCACGCCTATCGGGATAATTTTGATTGGCTGGGGTGTGATACTTATAGTGATTCACTGAGGGTTTTGATTGACAAATACAACCGGGGTGAATTCTATACCACTACTACCGTATCTCCTGACTCAAATCTCCGGCCACAGGACTATTGAACCTGTGATTCATTCTTTGAGCATTCTTTGAGGTGTGTTTACCGATCGATCGGAAGGCCGCTGTAGCTTCCCTGCTTCATTGAATATATTGCGTCCCCGAGAGAACAATTCCGACGAACAGGAGGAATTGGTCGCCGTCGAACTAGAACAAAATTGCCAATGTGCTCCAAGAAATAGTTGCGTCCCCGAGGGAACGGCTCTGAGCGAGCGCAAGAGCCGGACGCCGATGGCAAAGTGCAACACAGTCACTTTTCTTCGGGAAATTAATGCGTCCCCGAGAGGATTCGAACCTCCGACCCCAGGATTAGGAATCCTGTGCTCTATCCTGCTGAGCTACGGGGACGTGTAACGATTACGGTGGCTTACGTGATTATTGTATATCTATTTATCCCCTGTTTCCAGTTACTTTGCGGCAACAGGGAGTCATTAATGTACCTGCCCCGTCGCGTCACTTCAACAATGGCGGTGCCGGTTTTCGGCTTAAACTCCCAGTTTATCACGACCGAGTGTATGATATAGTCTGTGTTCGAAAGCGGCTGGCGGGCCGGGGCGTTCTATGAAGCCGTGAGACCGGGGCAGGAAGATCTATGAAAAAGCATTCCGAAATATCGGTAACCGTATGTTATCAGGAGCGGTGGGCGGAGAGTTTTATCCGAGAGCATAACATATGATGAATGATGTACGGTCGAGGCCCGTCAATTATCGGTACCTGATCACGATACTTCTGTCGGTCGTGTTCGTGAACGCCTTCACGGTCTATTTCATTAAACAGGAGAGGTATATCTACAACTGGGACATGCTGGCGTATTGGGACCCTTATGTCGAGATCGGCCGCAGCCTGCTTGTCTCGCCGTTGAGCGCCATCAAAAGTATTTTATTAACTGTAAGGTATAGCGATTATAATGACCTTCCCGTAGTGCCGCTTCTCCCGTTTTATTACATATTCGGCGAGACGAGGCTCGGATATATATTGGCTATATCCAATATATATCTGCTGCCCTCCATACTCATATTGACGTACATTTCTGAAAGAATAGTAGGCTCATACCGTCAGGGCGTCGATCTGACCGTTTTCTCCCTGATATTCGTCACAATCCTGATATTCGGGCCGCTGTGGATACCTTCACTGCGCGGTTATCCCGACGTCCTGGGACTCATTTTCATCGGACTCGTATTGCTGATATATATGGGGACGCCTCTTGAGAAGCAAAACGTCGTTCTGCTCCTCCTGACGGCCGTATTCCTCTTTATCATGGCCTTAAACAGGCGGTACTACAACTTTTGGGTGGAGGGTTTCTTCGTAGCCGCGTTTCTCGAGAGATTTTCTTCCATGCTTGCGAGCGGGACGAGGAATTACAGAGAATATCTCAACCTGATAAAAAACCTCTTTATAATTGCCGTTGTATTTATACTTCTCGGCGTCGTTATAACAGGGCCGATGATAAAACGACAGCTCACGACCGACTGGGCGGAAATTTACGGAGCATACCAGCAAAGCTCGTCGTGGTTAGAGAGGTGCCTGGAATTCCCGAAGCATTTCGGTCTGCTTTATTCGGCGCTGGCTATTATCGGCCTCGTCATTTCCATACGTATAAAGCGAATAAGACAATTCGCTATCTTCCTGACGCTTCAGACCGTCGTAACGATAATAGCCTTTACGAGAGTACAATCGTTCGATTTTCACCAGTATTTATTGATATGTCCGGCGTTTCTGATATTCACGGCGGTATTCGTCGACCGGTCGGTCTCGTTTCTTCGAGGTCCTCTGCCGAGACTTGTCTTCATCGTCCTCTATCTGGTCTTCATCGTCTCGATGTTGTCCGCGACCGCGAGGATGTTCGGGTGCAGGCCGAGGTCGGCGAAGAGCGACATCACCACCTCGCCGTAGCCCACGGTCAGCTCGCTCATCACGATCGGCTCCGCAGCGAGCGCGCCGAGCGCCGCGGTACGGGCCGCGCGCGCGAGGCGATGCGCGGGGTGCACGACCAGCCCGAGGTCGAGCTCGAGCAGGCGCTCCGAGGCGAGCCCCGCGGGCACCCGCTCCGGCGCCGACTCGATCGCGATGCCGAGATCGATGCGGCCCTCGTCCAGGTCGCGGAAGATGCTCTTGGTCGGCGCGGTGAGGACGTCGAGCCGCAGCCCCGGCGCGCGCTCGCTCAGGCGCGGGAAGAGCCGCGGGACGAACACCTGCGCGAGCCCCGAGCCCATGCCGAGCGCGAGCGACTCGACGCGCCGCCCGCGCAGCCGCTCGGCGGTGCGCGCGAGGCCCTGGAACTCGCCCGAGACGCGCTCGGCCTCGGCGAGGAACGCGCGGCCGGCGTCGGTGAGCTCGATCGAGTGGCCGACGCGCGCGAAGATCTCGAAGCCGATCTCCTCCTCGAGCTTGGCGACCTGCTCGCTCACCGCCGACTGCGAGACGTGCAGCCGCTGCGCGGCGCGCGTGAAGCTGCGTTCGCGCGCGACGGCGAGGGCGTAGCGGATCTGGCGGAGCTCCATGACGGGGTCGCGACGGCGGGCGGGAGGATCATACCGCGCGCGGCCTAGGCCGCCCGCATCGCCGCACGCCAGGGGGCGATCTCGCGCGCCCAGCGCTCGTCCCGGTGCCGCGCCAGGTAGCGGCCTGCGGCGCGGATGCGCGCCCTCGCCTGCGCGGACAGCCGGACGGGCCGCTGCGCCTTCTGCGCGCGCCGGCGCGCCTCGTCGAAAGCGCGGATCGCGCGCCAGTGCGGCAGCGCGCGCGCGCCGAACCGCGCGGTCACGGCGGCGGCCCAGCTCGCTTCCGGGCGGTACGCCGCCGCAGCGGCCGCGTAGTCGAAGCAGGTGGCGAGCGGCAAGAGACCAAGCTCCGGCTGGAGCAGCGGGTTGTTGAGGTAGCCGTGCACCGCGCGCGGGAGGCGCGGGTCGCGCCCGGCGAGCGGGCCGATGTGCAGCTCGTCCCGCATCGCGAGGTCGTTCACCGGGTAGTTGTCCCAGAGAATCAGGCGGTGCCGGAGCCGCGCCGCCACCGCGCGCACGTGCCCGAGCGTGATGCGCTCCGGCACGATCGCCGGTCCGGTCCAGAGGCACGCCACCTCCTGCGGCAGCGCTGCGGCGAGCGTCTCGAGGAACTCCGGTTCGAACGCGCCGAACGCGCGCGCGAGCCGCGGGTCGGGCGAGTAGTACGAGGGGCAGAGCCACCACTCGACGTCGCGCCAGGCGCTGGGCTGGCGCGCGTGGATCGCCGCGAGCCAGGCCCCCTGCGCACGCGCCAGGCTGTTCCCGAAACGGCGGCGGTCGGCGGGGTGCTCCAGGCGCGACGGGATGTCGTCGAAGAGCACCGCGAACGTACGGACGCCGGCGTCGTGGAAGCGCGCCGCCTTCGCGAGCAGCGTCTGGACCGGCGCCGCGTCGGCGAAGCGCAGGCCGGCGCCCGGGTGAAAGCCGTACACGAAGTCGATGCGATGGCGGCGCGCGTCCGCGATGAGTCCGGCGAGGGCGCGCCACGCCGCGCGCGGATAGGGCTCGGTCCAGCGCGCGCGGTGGTACGGGTCGTCCTTGGGCGCGTAGAGATAGGTGTTCATCCCGCGCGCGGCGCCGAAGGCGAAGAGCCGCCGGCGCGCCGCCATGCTCCACGGCGGGCCGAAGAAGCCCTCCACGACGCCGCGGCGGGTGAACGCGGGGGATCGCTCGCTCACGGGTCCCACGTTCGTCGCGCCGGGCTCAACGTCGCCACGCGCCGCAGTCCGGGCGCGACGAACCGCCCTGCTCCCGGCGGGCCCCGGAACGACGAGCCGGCACCCCTGTGGTCATGGTTGTCCCCGTCTCCCCGGGTGGCGTCGAGCGGCTGCGCGAGGCCGGGTCTCCTCCGCATGGGCCCGGCTGCGAAGCCTACAGCGAACTGGCGGGGAGTCGCGCCGCGCCGCGCGCAGATTCGCCGCGCGGGGACGCGTGGTGCGCTGCGATAGAATCGCCCGATGGCCAGGGCCGACGACGAGACCGCGGGCGCACCCTCCGCGAGCAACTTCATCCGCGCGATCGTCGAGGGCGACCTCGCGAGCGGGAAGTACGCCTCGCGCCGCTGGGGCGGCCGGCCGGGCCCCGCGGACACGCATCGCGCCGGGGCGCCCGATCCCGCGCGCATCCGCACGCGCTTCCCGCCGGAACCGAACGGCTACCTCCACATCGGGCACGCCAAGTCGATCTGCCTCAACTTCGGCCTCGCGCGCGACTACGGCGGCGTGTGCCACCTGCGCTTCGACGACACCAACCCGGCCAAGGAGGAGCAGGAGTACGTCGACTCGATCCTCGCGGCGGTGCGCTGGCTCGGGTTCGACTGGGGCGCGCACCTGTACTACGCGTCCGACTACTTCGATCTCCTCTACCGCTTCGGCGAGGCGTTCATCACGCACGGCCTCGCGTACGTCGACGACCTCACCGCCGACGAGATCCGCGCGCTGCGCGGCACGCTCACCGAGGCGGGCGAGAACAGCCCGTACCGCGACCGCCCGGCGGCGGAGAGCCTCGAACTGTTCCGCCGCATGCGCGCCGGCGAGTTCCCCGACGGCGCGCGCGTGCTGCGGCTGAAGATCGACATGGGCTCGCCCAACATCAACCTGCGCGACCCGGTGGCCTACCGCATCCGGCACGCCCAACACCACCGGACCGGCGACCGGTGGTGCATCTACCCGATGTACGACTACGCGCACGGGATCTCGGACGCGCTCGAGAACATCACCCACTCGATCTGCACGCTCGAGTTCGAGGACCACCGGCCGCTGTACAACTGGCTGAACGAGCGCCTGGGCGAGATGGGGCTGCTCAACCGGCCGCTGCCGCAGCAGATCGAGTTCGCGCGCCTCAACCTCACCTACGTCCGGCTGTCGAAGCGCAACCTGGTCCAGCTGGTGGCGGAGCGGCGCGTCGACGCCTGGGACGATCCGCGCATGCCGACGATCGCCGGCTTCCGGCGGCGCGGCTTCACCCCCGAGTCGATCCGGCTCTTCGCCGAGCGCATCGGCGTGTCCAAGGCGGCCTCGTGGATCGACATGTCCGTGCTCGAGGACTGCCTGCGCGAGGACCTGAACGCGCGCGCGCCGCGCGCCACCGCGGTGCTCGATCCGCTCCGGCTCGTGATCGACAACTATCCCGCCGGGCAGGTCGAGGAGATGGAAGCGCCGGTGCATCCGCAGCGGCCCGAGCTCGGGACGCGCCGGCTCCCGTTCGGCCGCGAGCTGTGGATCGAGCGCGAGGATTTCCAGGCCGCGCCGCCCAAGGGCTACTTCCGGCTCTTCCCCGGCAACCTGGTGCGGCTGCGCTACGGCTACGTCGTGAAGTGCACCGGTTGCGACGAGGACGCCGCCGGCAACCTGACCGCGGTGCGCTGCGAGTACCTGCCCGACTCGCGCTCGGGCACCGCGGGCAGCGACCGATACAAGGTGAAGGGCAACATCCACTGGGTGAGCGTGGCGCACGCGTACGAGGCCGAGGTGCGGCTCTACGACCGGCTCTTCACGGTGCCGTTCCCGGGCTCCAGGCGCGGACGCGCGCAGGTGGAGGCCGCCGCGCAGGCGAAGCACGCGGCGCACGCCGCGGTGGTGGACGATTCGGGCAAGGCCCACGCCGCCGAGGCGGCCGAGGAGTACGACTGGCTCGACGACATCAACCCGGACGCGAAGCAGGTGATCCGCGCCTACCTCGAGCCCGCGCTCAGGGACGCGCGCCCCGAGGACCGCTTCCAGTTCGAGCGCCACGGCTATTTCGTGGCCGACCTGCGCGACTCGAAGCCGGGGGCGCCGGTGTTCAACCGCGCCGTTACGCTGCGCGACTCGTGGGCCAAGGAGGCCCGCTAACCGTCACCGGAGGACGGCGTCCGTGCCCCGCACCCACTATCAGCTCCTCGGCGTAGCGCCCAACGCCACGCGGGCGGAGATCGATGCGGGGCTGACACGGCGCGAGTCGCAGTACCGCGACCTCGTTCGCACCGGGCAGCGCCCCGACCAGCGCATCATCGAGCGCGTGCGGCGGGCGCACGCGACGCTCGTCGACCCGGAAAAGCGCGCCGCCTACGACCGGTCGCTCGCGCGCGCGGCGCGCCGCGCCCCGCCGGCCGCGCGCAGCTCGTG
>JRYK01000395.1_pt1 | contig 21680 bp, 21 predicted proteins | sample 235381 | NCBI WGS metagenome assembly JRYK01 (sample SAMN03074220, study PRJNA261476) | activated sludge metagenome | biome: Wastewater Treatment Plant; feature: Wastewater; material: Activated sludge; isolation source: activated biomass of a wastewaster treatment plant treating hydrocarbon... ... | reverse complement strand
CGACCTCGTCGACGACATCGCGCAGGAGACCTTTCTGCGGGCCTGGCGCGCGCTGCCGCAGTTCCGCGGCGATGCCCAGTTCTACACCTGGCTGTACCGCATCGCGGTCAACACGGCCAAGAAGTCGCTGCTGGAGCTCAAGCGCGATCCGGTGCTGACCGAGTCGGCCCTGCACACCAGCGACGACGACGATGAAACTTCCCGGCGGGAGAACGAACTAATCTCCGAGTCCACGCCGGAGAGCGAACTGGCGGCACGTGAAATCGCCGCGGCCGTGAATTCCGCCGTCGAGGCCCTGCCCGAGGATCTGCGCCAGGCCATCACGCTGCGCGAGATCGAGGGCCTGAGCTACGAAGAGATTGCGGACATGATGAACTGCCCGATCGGTACCGTCCGCTCGCGCATCTTCCGCGCACGCGAAGCGATTTCGGCTCGGGTCAAGCCCCTGCTGAGTCACCAGACCGGCAAGCGCTGGTGACGGCAACCCCTGCAATCGGTGATCACCCATGAACGCTCGAATCGATCAAACGCTCGATCTGGAAGCCATCTCGGCCCTGATGGACGGGCAGCTGCGCGATGACGACGCAGCCCGGGCCCTCGGCATGATGACCGCCTCCGGCCAGGCGCGTGAATCCTGGCAGCTGTATCACCTGGTGGGCGATGTGCTGCGCTCGGCCGATCTGGCCGCCTGCGGGCAGGATCGGGCCTTCGCGGCACGCCTTGCCGCAACGCTGGCGGCGCAGCGACCGGCCGAGGTCGCCGCGCCGCGGGCGTCGGCCCTGTCGCCGCATGCGCTCACGCGACCGGCGGCCAACGACGGCCTGTTTGGCTGGCGCATGGTGGCCGGACTGGCCTCGTTTGCCGCCGTGGCCGTGATCGGCTGGGGCATGCTGGGCGATCTCGGACCCCAGCGTCAGGGCGGGGCGCAGCTGGCGCAGGGCGCTGCCGCGCCGCGGACCGCGCTGCAGACCGTGGCCGGTCCGTCGCCTGCGCTGAGCACCGCCGAGCCGGATGAAATCCGGGTGGCCGACGGGCCGGCGGTGATGTTGCGCGATCCGCGCCTCGATGAACTGCTGCAGGCGCATCGCCAGGTGTCGGCAACGCCGGCGCTGGGCGGTTTCGTGCTCAACGCCACCTACGAGGGTGCAGGGCGTTGAAGGCGATCGGGTGGGGTCGGGTCCGCGGCGGTTTGCGCCGCGCTGCGCTGCTGTGGTGTGTCGGCGGCATGGTCAGTCTGGCGGGCGCGCAGAGCATCGGCCAGTTCGGCGGCGGTGCGCCCGCCGGGGTGGTTGGTCCGTCGCAGCGCAGCGTGGTCGAGTGGCTGGCCAGGCTGCAACAGGGGGCTCGGGTGCCTTCCTACATCGGCACCTTCGTCGTGTCGTCGGCGTCTGGCGCCATGTCCAGCTCACGCATCTGGCATGTGTGCGAGGGCGATGTGCAACTGGAGCGCGTCGATGCCCTGACCGGCGTGCCGCGTTCCACCCTGCGGCGCAACGACACGGTGATGACCTTCCTGCCCGATGCGCGGGTGGTCACGTTGGATCAGCGCCAGCTGGGTGCCGTGTTCCCCAACCTGCTCAATCTGGCGCAGGGGCTGCCGGTCGCCGACTACTATGACGCGCGTGAACTGGGGCGCGGCCGCGTGGCCTGCTGCGATGCCGAGATCGTGCAGCTGCTGCCGCGCGACGAATGGCGCTACGGCTACCGCATCTGGAGCGAACGGCGCACCGGCCTGGTGCTCAAGACCCAGACCCTGAACGCCCACGGCCGGGTGCTGGAGCAGGCCGCCTTTTCCGAGGTGCAGCTGGACGCGCCGGTGCAGGCCGAGCAGCTGCGCCAGATGATGGCCAACACCCAGGGCTACCGCATCGTCAAGGCCGAGCACGCCAGGACCACGCCGCAGGCCGAAGGCTGGCAGCTGACGACCATGGTGCCCGGTTTCGAGGCGCGCAACTGCTACCGCCGTCCGCCTTCGGCCAGCGCATCGCTGGTGCAGTGCCTGTTTTCGGATGGGCTGGCCACGGTGTCGCTGTTCATGCAACCGCTCGATCCGGCGCGGCACCAGCAGGAAGGCGCGGTCGCCATGGGCGCTACTCAGACCCTGACACGCCGCGTGGTCGACCGCTCCGGTCAGTGGTGGGTCACCGCCGTCGGCGAAGTCCCGCCAGCCACCCTGCAGGCCTTCGTCCGCGGGCTGGAACGCATTCCCTGAGCGCGGCGTTCACCCCCGCCGCCCACGCAACGATCACCGACATGCCTTTGCTGAACATGAACAAGCTGTCCCTGGCCGCGCTGGCCGTCCCGATGCTGCTGAGCGCCACCCTGAATCTGCCGCTGGCCGCGCAGGCCCAGGCGCCCGCGGCACCCATCGTGCGTGGGCTGCCGGACTTCACCGATCTGGTCGAGCAGGTGGGCCCGGCGGTGGTCAACATCGCCGTCAAGAAGGATCCGGCCGCCGTCGCCCTGCGCGGCAACCGCGCCCCCGGCGACGAGGAGCTGCGCGAGTTCCTGCGCCGCTTCGGCCTGCCGGCGCCCGACCGCATGCCGCAACCCGACCGCGAGGCGCCGGCGCAGGGCGTCGGCTCGGGCTTCATCATTTCCGCGGACGGCACCATCCTCACCAACGCGCACGTCGTCGACGGCGCGACCGAGGTGACGGTCCGACTCGCCGACAAGCGCGAGTTCAAGGCGAAAGTGCTCGGCGCCGACGCCAAGACCGACGTCGCCGTGATCAAGATCGACGCGACCGGGCTGCCCACGGTGAAGATCGGCGACACCAGGAAGCTGCGCGTCGGCGAGTGGGTGGCCGCGATCGGTTCGCCGTTCGGCCTCGAGCACACGGTGACCGCCGGCATCGTGTCGGCGAAGAGCCGCAACCTCCCCGACGAGCGCCTGGTGCCGTTCATCCAGACCGACGTCGCCGTCAACCCGGGCAACTCGGGCGGGCCGCTGTTCAACATGAACGGCGAGGTGGTGGGCATCAACTCGCAGATCTTCTCCCGCAGCGGCGGCTACATGGGGCTCTCGTTCGCGATCCCGATCGACCTCGCGATGAAGGTGAAGGACCAGCTCGTCGCCTACGGCAAGGTGACCCGCGGCCGCATCGGCGTGGTGGTGCAGCAGGTCACCCCCGCGCTCGCCGAGTCGTTCGGCCTGGGCACACCGCGCGGCGCGCTCGTCTCGAACGTGGAGCCCAACGCGCCCGCCGCGCAGGCCGGCCTGCAGAGCGGCGACGTGATCGTGGCCTTCAACGGCAAGCCGATCGCCGAGTCGGGCGAGCTGCCGGCGATCGTCGCCGACGTCAAGCCGGGCGAGACCGCGACCGCCCGCGTGTGGCGCAACGGCGCCGAGCGCGACGTGAAGATCACGGTCGCCGAGATGCCGGCCGAGCGCGCGACGCTCGCCGCCGCGCCGGCCGCGCAGCAGGGCAAGCTCGGGGTCGCGGTGCGACCGCTCTCGGCCGACGAGGCGAAGCGGCTGCAGAGCGACGGCGGGCTGCTCGTCGAGCGCGCCGAGGGCGCCGCGGCCAAGGCCGGGATGCGCGCCGGCGACGTGATCCTCGGCGTCAACGGCAAGGCGGTGAAGTCGATCGACGAGCTGAAGCGCGCGCTCGACGCCGCCGGCAAGAGCGCCGCGGTCCTCGTGCAGCGCGGCGAGAACCGGATCTTCGTGCCGGTGCAGATCGGCTGACCGCCGCCCGGCTTCCCCCGAGGGACCTGCTTTTCGACGCCATCCGGGGTTCCTCGGCTTTTTCTCCCCTCGAGGCCCGCAACGGGTCTCCTTCACCGGCCCGCCGCGCGCGGGCCGCTTTTTTTTCCGCGCTGCGCACCGCGCTCCGGTCCGGCGCGCGCAGCGGCGCCCGGGGCTGCGGTATGCTCCGCGCCCCATGCCGGCCCGCTACCCCGAGCGCATCGTCTGCCTGACCGAGGAGACGACCGAGACGCTCTACCTCCTCGGCGAGGAGCGGCGCATCGTCGGGATCTCGGGCTACACGGTGCGCCCGCCGCGCGCACGGCGCGAGAAACCGCGCGTGTCCGCGTTCCTCTCCGCCAGGACCGACCGCATCCGCGCGCTGCGTCCCGATCTCGTCATCGGCTTCTCGGACCTGCAGGCCGACATCGCCCGCGAGCTGGCGCAGGCCGGCCTGAGCGTGCTCGTCTTCAACCAGCGCTCGGTCGACGGGATCCTCTCGATGATCCTCGCGCTCGCGTCGCTGGTCGGCGCGAGCGCCGCGGGCGAGCGCCTGGTCGCCGAGCTCGAGGCGGGGCTCGCCGGCATCCGGACCGCCGCCGCGCGCTTCGCGCGCCGCCCGCGGGTGTACTTCGAGGAGTGGGACGAGCCGCTGATCAGCGGCATCGGCTGGGTGAGCGAGCTCATCGGCGTGGCGGGGGGCGACGACGTCTTCCCCGAGCGCGCGCGCAGCGCGGGCGCCGCCGGGCGCACGGTCGCGGATGCGCAGGAAGTCGTGCGCGCGCGGCCCGACGTGATCCTGGGGTCGTGGTGCGGCAAGAAGTTCCGGCCCGAGCGCGTCGCGGCGCGGCCCGGGTGGGGGGACATCCCCGCGGTGCGCGACGGCGAGCTGCACGAGGTCAAGTCGTCCGACATCCTGCAGCCCGGGCCGGCGGCGCTCACCGACGGCGTGCGGCGCCTGCACCGGATCTTCGCCGCCTGGGACGCGCGCGGGGCGCGGTGAGCGCCCCGGCAGGCGGCCCCCGCGCCCGGCCGCAGCGCACGGTTGGCGGCGGCCCGGCCATGCGGTAGGGTGCCGCCATGGACCCGACGCATCTCCGCGACGACCAGGCCGGCTCGCTTCCCGCGCCGCCGGCGGCGGCGCGGCGCGGCTGGTTCGCGCCCGCCGAATGGTCGGGTGCGTTCGGCGACCTCGGCACGCTCGTGCCGTTCCTCCTCGCCTACGTCGCGGTGCTGAAGATCGACCCCGCGGGCATTCTGCTCACCTTCGGGATCGCGCTGATCGTGGTCGGGTGCGTCTTCCGGACCCCGTTCCCGGTGCAGCCGATGAAGGCGATCGGCTCGGTCGCGGCGACGCACACCGCGGCCGGCGTCGCGCTCACCGCCGGCACGTTCCACCTCGCCGCGCTGCTCACCGGCCTGGTGTGGCTGGCGATCGGCGCCTCGGGCTTGACGCAGCGGCTGGTGCGCCTCGTCAGTCCGGCGGTCGGCTTCGGCGTGATCCTCGGGCTCGGAATGGCGCTCATGCTCGAGGCCGTGAAGCTGATGTCGGCGAGCTGGTGGATCGCCGCGCCCGCGCTCGCCGGGACGTTCATCCTGCTCTCGCGCCGGCGCTTCCCGGTCATGCTGCTCCTGCTCGCCGTCGGCGGGTCGATCGCGCTGTGGCAGCAGCCCGGGCTCGCCGCGGCGCTCGCGGCCGCGCCGCTCGGGTTCCGTCTCCCGGCGCTCGCGCTCGGGGGTTTCGAGTGGTCGACGCTCGCCGTCGCGACGATCGTGCTGGTGCTCCCGCAGCTGCCGCTCACCTTCGGCAACGCGGTGGTCGCGATCGTGGCCGAGAACAACCGCCTCTTCCCGCAGCACCCGGTGAGCGAGCGGCGCGTGGCGGTGTCCACCGGCCTGATGAACCTCTTCGCCGGCGCGCTCGGCGGCGTGCCGATGTGCCACGGCGCCGGCGGCATGGCGGGGCACGTGCGGTTCGGCGCGCGCACCGGTGGCGCGCCAGTCATCCTCGGCGCGCTGCTCGTGGTCGCGGGGCTGTTCTGCGCGGGCGCGGTGGAGACCGGGCTCGCGCTCTTCCCCGCGCCCATCCTCGGCGTGATCCTGTTCGTCGCCGGCAGCCAGCTCGCGCTCGGCGTGTGCGACGGCTGGCAGCGGAAGGACGACCGCTTCGTCCTGGTCGCGGTCGCCGCGCTGTCGATCTGGAACGTCGGCGTCGCGTTCCTGTTCGGGCTGGCGACGCAGTGGATGCTGCGCCGGAAGCTGCTCGAGCTGTAGCGCGCCGCGCGGCCGGCCCGGCGCATGGCAGCCCCCCCGAACCCGAAGCGCGAGGTCCTGCACAGCCTGGCCCGGATCGGCGCCGCGCTGTCGAGCGCGGTCCGGCTGGAGCTCCTCGAGCTGCTCGCGCAGGGCGAGCGCAGCGTGGATCAGCTCGCCGCGCTCACCGGCGCCTCGGTAGCGAACACTTCGCAGCATCTCCAGAAGCTGAAGGCCGCCGGCCTGATCGCCGGACGGAAAGCGGGCCAGTACGTGTTCTACCGGCTGGCCGGCGACGAGGCGGTCGCGCTCCTCGGCGCGCTCGGTCGTGCGGGCGAGGTCTTCCTCGCCGAGGTCGAGCGCACCGTGCGGACCTACTACGCGGCCCGGGACGACCTGGAGCCGGTGCCTGCGCGCGAGCTGCTCGAGCGGGCGAAGAAGGGCCTGGTGACCGTGCTCGACGTGCGTCCCCCGGAGGAGTTCGCCGCGGGCCACGTGCCGGGCGCGGTCAACATCCCGGTCCACGCGCTCGAGAAGCGCCTCGCCGAGCTCCCCAAGCGCAGGGAGGTGGTCGCCTACTGCCGCGGCCCGTACTGCCTGATGTCGTACCGCGCGGTCGCCCTGCTGCGGAAGAAGGGCCTCAAGGCGCGCCGGCTCCGGGACGGACTGCCGGAGTGGCGCCTCGCCGGGCTGCCGGTCGCGCGGAAGTGACCGGGCGCGGCGTCTCCCGCGTCAGTCCACGCACTCGGCCGACTCGATCTGCACGGTCGAGTGCGCGATGCCGAAGCGCTCCTTCAGCCGCGTCTTGATGGCGGCGAGCGCGGCGGCCGGGTCGGCCGCCGGCGCGAGCCGCACGTGCAGCGTCACCATCGGCCGCTCGGTGGTGAGCATCCACGCGTGCACGTGGTGCACGTCGAGCACGCCCGGCACCGCGGCGCGCAGGTCGGCCTTGACCGCGGCGCCGTCGAAGCCCTCGGGCGCGCCTTCCATCAGCACGTGCCCCGCGCGCCGCGTCACGTCCCACGCGCCGCGCAGGATGAGGAGGCTCAGGGCTACCGACAGGATCGGGTCGATCGGCGTCCACCCGGTCGCCAGGATCACGAGCGCCGCGACGATCGCGCCGACCGATCCGAGCAGGTCGCCGAGCACGTGCAGCGCCGCGGCGCGGATGTTGAGGTTGCGCCGGTCGCCGGTGCGCAGCAGCGCGAGCGCCACCAGGTTCACGGCCAGGCCGAGCGCCGCGATGACGAGCATCGGCCCGGCGAGCACCGGCGCGGGCGCGCGCAGGCGGGCGACCGCCTCCACCACGATCCATCCCGCGATCGCGAACAGCACCAGGCCGTTCACGAACGCGGCGAGGATCTGGAAGCGGTGATAGCCGTAGCTGCGCCTGTCGTCGTGCGGCCGGCGCGCGACGCGGAACGCCGCCCACGCGAACGCGAGCGCGGCGGTGTCCGAGAGCATGTGGCCCGCGTCGGCGATGAGGGCGAGCGAGCCCGCGAGCCAGCCGCCGGCCGCCTCCACCAGCATGAAGCCGGCGGTGAGCACGAGGACCCGGAACAGGCGCCGCTCGCCGTCGCGGCCGGTCGGCGCGTCGTGCGCGTGCGCGTGGCCGTGATGGGCGTGGTCGTGCAAGCGGCGTTCCCCTACGCGCGGCAGGATGCCCCACCGCGCGGCCGGGCGCAACCGCGCGACCGTGAGCCCTTCCCGCGCGGTCGTGTCACCATCGCCCCATCATGGAGGCGCTGAACCACGTCCTGCTCGCCGGCGCGCTCACCCTGCTCTTCGCCCTGCTCCTCGGCGCCGCGTCCTCGCGCATCGGCCTGCCCTTCCTGCTCGTGTTCCTGGTCGTCGGCATGCTCGCCGGGGAGGACGGCCCGGGCGGCATCGTGTTCGACGACCACCGGCTGAGCTTCTTCGTCGGCAACCTCGCGCTCGCGGTGATCCTGCTCGACGGCGGACTGCGCACCCGCTTCGCGTCGTTTCGCGTCGGCCTGCGCCCCGCCCTGGTGCTCGCCACCGCCGGGGTCGTGCTGACCGCCGCGCTGGTCGCGGCGGGCGCGGCGTGGGCGTTCGGCCTCGACTGGCGGCGCGCGGCGCTGCTGGGCGCGATCGTCGGCTCGACCGACGCCGCCGCGGTGTTCGCGCTGCTCAAGTCCGCGGGCGTGCGCCTCGGCGATCGCATCGCGGCCACGCTCGAGATCGAGTCGGGCGCGAACGACCCGATGGCGGTGTTCCTCACCGTCGGGCTGATCGGCGTCGTGCTCGCGCCGACCGCGGCACCGCTCGGGAGCCTCGCGCTCGAGCTCGTGCAGCAGTTCGGCATCGGCGCCGGCGCCGGCCTCGCGCTCGGGCACGTCGCGGGCCGGGCGCTCCCCCGCATCCGGCTCGGCGCGGGGCTGGACGCGCTGCTCGTGTGCGCGGTCGGCGTGTCGGTGTTCGCGCTCACGAACGAGGTCGGCGGAAGCGGCTTCCTCGCCGTCTACCTCGCGGGCATCATGATCGCGAACGCCACCGTGCACCCGAGCGACGACGTGTTGCGCGCGATGGACGGGCTCGCCTGGCTCGCGCAGGCGGGCATGTTCCTGCTGCTCGGCCTGCTGGTGACCCCGCACGAGCTGGTGGAGGTGCTCGTTCCGGCGCTCGGCGTCGCGGCGTTCTTGATGCTCGTCGCGCGGCCGGCGACGGTCTGGCTGTGCCTCGTGCCGTTCCGCTTCCCGGCGCGCGAGGTCTGGTACATCAGCTGGGTGGGGCTGCGCGGCGCGGTGCCGATCGTGCTCGCGATCTTTCCCCTGCTCGCCGGCGTGCCCGCGGCCGAGCTGCTGTTCAACGTGGCGTTCGTCGTGGTGCTCGCCTCGCTCCTCGCGCAGGGCACCACCGTCGGCCTCGCCGCGCGCGCGTTCGGCGTGGCGCTGCCCGACCGGGCCGAGCCGCTCTCGCGCATCCAGCTCGCCGGGGGGCATGGCCACTACGAGCTCATGGAGTTCGACGTGGAAGTCGATTCCCCCGTGTGCGGCGCGCCGGTGGCGCTCATCGACCTGCCGCCGGGAGCGCGCGCCGTCGCGGTGATGCGCGGCGGCGCGCCGCTCGCGCCGGAGGACGCGGGGCCGCTGGCGGGCGGCGATATCGTCGCGTTTCTCGCGCCGGAGTCGGCGATCGGCCGGCTCGAGGAGATGTTCCTCGCCGACGCGGCGGCGGCCACCGCGAAGCGCCACCGCTCGTTCGGCGAGTTCTTCATCGACGCCGACGCGCCGGCCGCCGACGTGCTCGCGCTCTACGGGGTGAGGCCGCCGGCGTACGTCAGGATCGACGGCACGCTCGGCGAGCTGGTGCGCGCGCGCCTGCTGCGTCCGCCCGCCGAAGGCGACGCGGTCGGGGTCGCGGGCATCGTGCTGACCGTGGCCGAGATGGAGGGCGCGCGCATCAGCCGCATCGCGCTGCGTCTGCCGCGGGGCGGCCCGCCCGCGGGACGGCCGCGATAGGGGCGCTTGCTCAGCCGGGCGGCTTGCGCACGAGGACCTTCTTCGGTTCCTCGGCCACGAGGACCATCGGCAGCCCCGCGCGCCGCAGGGCCTCGAAGGTGTCCGGCGGAAGCACGGCGAACGCGGCGCCCGCGCTCTCCCAGCGCGCCTCGAAGTCCGCGAGCGTCGGCACCTGCCGTCCGGGATCGGCCCGGATGCCGGGCTCGAGCTCGCCGGTGAACGCAACCACGGTCACCGGACGGCGGAGATAGAACGGCAGCGTCTGGTCGTACATGTTCACCGAGTAGACGGGCGCGTCCGGCGGACCGAGGCGCTCGATCGTCCGCGCGAAGGAGGCGCCCGAGCGCGTCGGCGCGAGCTGGCCGTAACCCACCAGGCCGAGGCTCATCGAGACGTAGCACGCGGCGAGGAGCGCCAGGCTCAGGCGGCGCGGGTGCGTGCGGTCGATCCAGTAGAGGGCGACGCCGGCGACCACGACGAGCAGCATCGAGCCCGACTCGGTCCACACGCTGAACGCCTCGTAGATCGAGGTGAGCACGCCGAGATTGCGGTCCTCGAGCACCTCGTTGGCGACGAACGTGAGCACGCCGAACACCATGGTGCCGACCGTGAGCGCGAGGACACTCCGGCGCGTGCCCGCGGCGAGCGCGTCGCCCGCGAGCAACGCCGCGGCCGGCACGATCGGCAGCAGGTACGCGGGCAGCTTCGACTGCGAGAGGCTGAAGAAGACGAACACCACCGCGCACCAGACGAGCAGGAAGCGGCGCGCCGACACTGCGCGGCCCGCGGGGCGCGCGCGCCAGGCGCGCAGGGCGCCCTCGCCGAGGGCGACGAGCCAAGGCCCCGCCGCAAGCGCGAGAATCGGCAGGAAGTACCAGACCGGACCGGCGCGGTTGTGCACCGTGCTCGTGAACCGCTGGAAATGCTCGTGGAGGAAAAAGAACTCGAGGAAGCCCGGGTTCGCGCGCGCGGCGAGCACGAACCACGGCGCGGCGAGCGCGCCGAACAGCGCGAGCCCGGGCAGCCAGTGGAGCCGCGCCAGCGCACCCGCGTCGCGGTGCCACGCCGCGTAGACGACGAGCGTGCCGAGCGGCAGCGCGACGCCGATCAGCCCCTTGCTGAGGACCGCGAGCGCCATGGCCCCCCACGCGACGAGCATCCAGCCGCGCCCGGCCGCCGCGGTCGCGGCCTGCCGCGAGAGCAGGTACGCGAACACGGCGCTGCTGAGGAACAGGCTCACGCCCATGTCGAGCGTGTTCAGTCCCGACATCACCACGAAGTAAGGGCTCGCGGCCAGCGCGGCGGCGCCGAGCAGGCCGGCGCTCGGTCCTAGGAGCCGGCGCCCCGCGAACGCGGTGACCAGCACGGCGGCGAGGCCCGTCAGCGCGGTCCAGAGGCGCGCCGTCCACTCCGACACGCCGAACGCCTCGTACGCCGCAGCCGTGGCCCAGTACTGCAGCGGCGGCTTCTGCAGGTACGCGAAGCCGTTGAGGCGCGGAGTCACCCAGTCCCCGGTCGCGACCATCTCGCGCGGGATCTCCGCGTAGCGACCCTCGTCGGGATGGGTCAGCAACCGGTCTGGGAGCTTCACGAACCAGAGCGCCAGCAGCGTGAGCGCGACGGCGAGCCACGCTAGGCGCCGCCCTGGGGGCGGGGAGATCGAAAGAGCGGTGGCGGCGGTCGGAACGGCGGGCATGCAGCGGCGCGCGAAGCGGGCCGCGCATTATCCCCGAGATCTCACCGCACGCGCGCCGCCTGCACGGCCGCCGCGGCGCGGGGGTCGATCAGAAGAACCAGCGGAACCCGATGCTCACGGTGCCCATCGGCGCGGGCGGATACGGAAGCGGCGCGGGCACCGCGACGACCGGCGGCGGCACCGCGACCACGGGCGCCGGCACGTAGACCGGCCGCGGGACGACGACCCGCGGGGCCGGAACGTAGACGGGCGCAACCGGGTAGTACACGCGCGGCGCGCCGTGCCAGTGGGCGGGCCGCCCGTGCCCGTGGCTCCAGCCGTTCCAGCCGCCGTAGCCGTGCCCGCGGTCGCCGGCGAAGGCCGCGAGCGGCGCGGCGAGAAGCAGCGTCGCAGCGGCGGCAGTGGTGATCAGGGTGCGGGTCTTCGTGCTCATCGCGGTCTCCTTTGGTGAGGTGCGATGAGCGCACTCTGAGGCCGCGGCGTAAGCAGACTGTTGCGGGCGCCGGTTTTGTGTAAATCCTTGTTTCGGCGCCCGCAATCTGTCGCCGGCGAGCGACACCTGGAGCGCGTCGCGCGCCTGTCTGGAGGGCTCACGGCCGGGCGAGCGCCGCCTCGATCTCCGCGAAGGTGTACGCCACCTCGCCGGTCTGCACCGTTTCCCCGAGTTGGCGCGCGAGCTGCGACGTGGAGAAGATCCCGCGCACGCGCGGTCGCGCGCGCTCCTCGGTGTCGAGGACGAGCGCGTGCTGGCGGCCGCTCGCCCGGAGCGTGGCGAGCACGTGCCCGACCTTCGCGCTGCGCACGGCCTCGAACTCGATCGCCTCCAGCTGCTCGTGCGGGGTCATGAGGTCGCGCACCTGGATGTCGGCGCGGCTGCCGCCGTGCTCGTGCACGTACTGCACCGGCTTCTCGCCGACGAGGTCGGTGGCGGTGACCAGGCCGAGAATCTCGTTCTCGACGCTGACGACGAGCAGCAGGCGCACGTTGCGCCGGATCATGACCCGCATCGCGTGCTCGATCGACGCCTCGGGGTCGATCGTGATCGCGGTGACCTGCTTGAGGTCGGTCATCACGTCGAGCGCCGGCGCGTCGAGCGACACGCGCGGCGCGGGCCCGGGTGCGGGCGCGTGAAAGGTGGCCCGGCGCGGAAGCGGCCCCATCGGCAGCGCGGTGTAGGTGCGCATCGCAATTCCTCCCTGGTCGGAAACGGCCCCGCGAGCCCCTTGCGGCACATGATGCAAAGCACGCAGCCGCCGCGCGCACGCGCGTTCCGGGTGCGCGCGGCGGGCGGCCTCATCCGCCCGGCGCCGCGACCTCAGCGGCGCGCGCCCTGCTCGCGGGTGACCTGCGCCTGGTGCTCCCGCGCGCGCTCGGACCAGCGGCTCGCGATGAAGGCGAGCACGGCCCGGATCTCGCCGTCGGACAGCGTGCCGCCGAATCCCGGCATGTCGCTCGCGTAGCCCGGCGGGGCGTACTTCCCCGGCACGAGCCCCTCCTTCGTGATGCCGAACAGCACCGCGTCCGGATGATGCCACGTGTGCCCGCTGTCGTCGTGCGGCGGGGCGGGCATGCGCCCGTTGGGCTTGCGCTCGCGCCAGTTCGGCTCGCCCTCGAGGTTCTTGCCGTGGCAAGCGGCGCAGTGCGCGTCGTACAACCGGCGCCCGGTCTCGAGCTCGGCCGTCGTTGTACGCCCGGCGAGCCACGCGCCCGCGGCGAGCAGCGCGGCGAGGCCCGCCGCGGCGGCGGCCGCGACCACGATCGGGCGTCGTCCCGTGGGCATGGGTCAGAGCGTCGCCTTGCGCAGCCTGAGCGCGTTGCCGATCACCGACACCGACGAGAGGCTCATCGCCGCGCTCGCGATCATCGGGCTGAGCAGCAGCCCGAGCCACGGGAACAGCACGCCCGCCGCGACCGGCACGCCGAGCGCGTTGTAGACGAACGCGAAGAACAGGTTCTGGCGGATGTTCCCCATCGTCGCGCGCGACAGGCGCCGCGCCTTGGCGATGCCGCGCAGGTCGCCTTTCACCAGCACGATGCGCGCGCTCTGCATGGCGATGTCGGTGCCGTGGCCCATCGCGATGCCGACGTTCGCCTGCGCGAGCGCCGGCGCATCGTTCACCCCGTCGCCCGCCATGGCGACGACCTCGCCCTTCGCCTGCAGCTCCCGGACGACGCGGTGCTTGTCCTGCGGGAGCACCTCGGCGACGAAGTCCGCGAGCCCGAGCTGCGTCGCGACGGCCTGCGCGGTGCGCCGGTTGTCGCCGGTGAGCATGACGATCCTCACGCCCGCCTCCCGCAGCGCGCGGATCGCCTCGGGCGTGGACGCCTTGATCGGGTCGGCCACGCCGACGAGTCCGGCCGCACGCCCGTCGACCGCGACGAACATCACCGTCTGGCCCGCGGACTGCAGCGCCTGCGCCCGGTCTGCGAGCCGCGCCGCGTCGATGCGCTCGTCGGCGAGCAGCGCCGCGTTGCCGATCAGCACCCGGCGGCCCGCGATGGTGCCGCGCACGCCCTTGCCGGTGACCGACGCGAAGTCCGATACCGGCGCGAGCGCGAGCCCGCGCGCCTCGGCCGCCGCGACGATCGCCGCGGCGAGCGGATGCTCGCTCGCGCGCTCGAGGCTCGCGGCAAGCCGCAGCACCTCCGGCTCCGGCTCCTCGCCCCCGGCCTCGACCGCCTGCACCGCGGGCTTGCCCTCGGTGAGCGTGCCGGTCTTGTCGACCACGAGCGTGTTGACCTGCTCCATCAGCTCGAGCGCCTCGGCGTCCTTGATGAGCACGCCGTCGAGCGCGCCGCGGCCCACCCCGACCATGATCGAGATCGGCGTCGCGAGCCCGAGCGCGCAGGGACACGCGATGATCAGCACCGACACCGCGACGACGAGCGCGTTGGCGAGCGCGGGCTGCGGCCCGACGAGCCACCACGCGAGCGCCGCGACCGCCGCGATCGCGATCACGCCCGGCACGAACCACGACGACACGAGGTCGGCGAGCCGCTGGATCGGCGCGCGCGAGCGCGCCGCCTCGCTCACGAGGTGCGCGATCTGCGCGAGCAGGGTGTCGGCGCCGACCTTCTCGGCGCGCATCACGAAGGTGCCCGTCTGGTTCACCGTCGCGCCGGTGACCGGGTCGCCCGCCCGCTTCGCCACCGGGACCGACTCGCCGGTGATCATCGACTCGTCGACGACCGAGTGGCCCTCCAGCACCACGCCGTCCACCGGCACTTTCGCGCCGGGCCGCACGCGCAGGCGCTCGCCGGGTTGCACCTCCGCGAGCGTCACCTCGCGCTCGGCACCGTCCGCCGCAACGCGAATCGCGGTGTTCGGCGCGAGGCCGAGCAGCGCGCGCACCGCGCTCGAGGTCTGCGACCGGGCGCGCAGCTCCAGCACCTCGCCGAGCAGCACGAGCGTGGTGATGACGGCCGCGGCCTCGAAATAGAGGGGCACGAGGCCGTGCGCCTTGAACGCCTCCGGGAGCGCGTCCGGGAACAGCACGGCGAACACGCTGAAGAGGTAGGCGACCGCGACGCCCAGCCCGATGAGGCTGTACATGTTGAGCCGCAGCGTGCGGAACGACACCCACGCGCGCTCGAAGAACGGCCAGCCGCCCCACAGGACGACCGGCGTCGCAGCCGCGAGCTGGCCCCACGCGAAGAGTCCTTCGTTGACCGCGTGCCGGAACGCCGCGCCCCAGACCATCTCGGCCATCGCGGCCGCGACGAGGGGCAGGCTCAGCGCGACGCTCAGCCAGAACCGCCGCGTCATGTCCTTCAGGTGGACGTTCTCCACGTCCTCGAGCGTGGCGGTGCGCGGCTCGAGCGCCATGCCGCAGATCGGGCAGTTGCCCGGCGCGTCGCGCACGATCTCGGGGTGCATCGGGCAGGTCCACTCGACCTTCGTGCCGGCGGTCACCGCGGGCGGCGGCGCGGCGGCGGCGTGCCCGTGGTGCCCGTGGGCGCACGGCGCGGGGTCGTGACCTTGCCCGCCGCGGGCGGCGGGCTCGTGGTGACTAGGGTGCTCGTGCGCGCGGTGCTGCATGGCCGGTGCCTCCGGATGATCGGGTTCGGACGGCACTCACTCTAGAATCCGTACCCGGGAACAGAGTCAAGGGGGGTACGTGGAAGCGCTCAAAATCGGCCAGCTGGCGGCCTCGGCCGGGGTGGGGGTCGAGACCGTCCGCTACTACCAGCGGCGCAAGCTGCTCGGCACCCCGCCGAAGCCCTACGGCAGCCAGCGGCTCTACCCGGCAGCGTACGTCGATCGCCTCCGTTTCATCAAGCGCGCGCAGGCGCTCGGGTTCTCGCTCGACGACGTCGCCGTGCTGCTGCAGCTGAACGACGGCACCGGCCACGTGCGCGCGCGCGAGCTCGCGCGCCGGCGGCTCGGCGAGATCGGGGCGCGCATCGCCGACCTCGCCGCCCTGAAGGGCGTGCTGGAGGCGCTGATCCGGGAGTGCGAGCACGCGCACGGGCGCCGGCCCTGCCCGATCATCGCGACGCTCGTGCGCGCGCCGGCGTCGCACGCCGCGCACGCCGTGCGCTCCCGGAATTGAACCCCGGCGCACCTGCCGCCGCGCCGGGCCCGCCATCCGGACCGCTTCACCGGTCACCGGGCATGCGGCAGAACCCCTGCGGCGGCACCGCGAGCGCGCTGTTGAACTTGCTCGAGAGATTCTGGAACGCGACGAGCCCGGTGAGCTCGACGACCGCGTCGTCGTCGAACTCGCGCCGCACGCGCGCCATGAGCGCATCGTCCACGCCGCGGTCCGAACGGGTCATCGCCTCGGCGTACTCGAGGGCGGCCCGCTCGCGCCCGGAGAACAGCCCGCTCTCGCGCCAGTGCTCGAGCGCGTCGACCTTCTCGAAGCTCGCGCCGCGCCGCACGAGCGTCGCCGAGTTGAGGTCGACGCAGAACGGGCAGTGGTTGATCTGCGACACGCGCACCGTCACCAGCGAGCGCAGCGCCGGCTCGAGCGGCGACGAGCGCCGGTCGATCATCCCGTAGAGCATCGCCACGCCGAGGAAGAGCCGCGGCGCGCGTGCCCAGGCGAGCGCCGAATCGAGCACCGCGCCGTACTTGCGGCGCTGGTTCCAGAAGAACGGCCGCAGGTACCAGGGGTAGGCCCGCAGCGGTTTCGGAGCGATGCGCATGTGCGCGCCCTTTCAGGTCTCAGCGGCGCGGGTCCGCGCGCTCCCGGCGATGCCCGCCGCCGCGAGCGCCGCGGCCCCCGGCATCCGTTCCCGGGGTTTCATCCGGCCGCTCCGCTCACTTCTCGATCTTCGTCACGATGTACTGGTCGCCCCGCTTCTCGGCCTGGAACTTCACCTTGTCGCCCGCCTTGACCCGGTCGAGCATCCCCGCGTCCGCGACCTGAAACACCATCGTCATCGGGGGCATGTCGATGCTCGGGATGGGGCCGTGCTTGATGGTCAGCTTCTTCGCCTCCCTGTCCACCCGGCGGATCTCGCCCTCGGCCATCGGCGCGGACGCGGCCTGCACCCCCTGCGCGCCCGCGTGGCCCGAGTGGCCGGACTGCGCGAGTCCCGCCGCCGGCATCGCCGCCGCCAGCACGGCTCCGAGAATGATCCTCTTCCGCATCGTCGTCTCCTTGAGTAAACGCAAATTCCGCGGCGCGCTCAGCGCACCGTGATCTTCCCGATCATGCCCGCCTCCAGGTGGCCGGGAACGAGGCAGGCGAAGTGGAACTCGCCCGCCGCGGTGAACTGCCACACCATCTCGCCGGTCTCGCCCGGCCGGAGGTGCACCATGTACGGCTCGTCGTGCTCCATGCCGGGGAACTTCTTCATGAGCTCGTAGTGCGCCTGCAGCTCGGCCATGGTGCCGATGACCGTTTCGTGCATCAGCTTCCCGCCGTTCGTCACCACGAAACGGACCGTGTCGCCGCGTTTCAACTCGATCGCGGCGGGCGTGAAGCGCATCCTGTCGGTCCCCTCGATGCGCACCGTGCGCGTCACCTGCGCCGGGTCGCCGGGCCGGCCGAACGCCTTCTCCTGGTCGGCGGCCGGGGCCGCCTTCCTGGTCGACTTCTTGGCGTGCGCCGATTCGCCGTGTCCGAGCGCGGCGGGGGAAGCGGCGAGCATCGCCGCGAGGAGGACTGCGCGCTTCTTCATCCGGGTTTCTCCTGGTCGGTGATGATGCCATCCGCCTCCGCGGGGTCCTTCGCTTGCGTCAGGATCCGCGCCGGTCTCCCGGCCGCGATGACCGGCGCAGCGCGCGCCGTGCCGAGCCCGCAGCAGGGTGGGGCACACACGGCGCGTGCGCCGCGGTTACCGGGTCACGATCACCGCGGCGCCCGGCGCGCCGAGCTTGCGATCGATCGTGAGCAGCCGATAGCCACCGTGCTTCGCCTGCGCGTAGAGCAGCCGATCGAAAGGATCGGTGTGCGCCTGGCGCGATTCGCAGGAGACGAGCAGGGGTTCCTGATGGATCGCCAGCGGACGCAGGCCGTTCGCGATGGCCTGCCTGAGGATCCGGCGCGGCTGCACGGCGATCTTTCCCTTGCGCCACTTGAGGCCCAGCTCCCAGAGCGAGGCGTCGGAGAACCAGACGCTGTCCGCGTCGGCGATCGCGCGCCGCGCGGCGGCGTCGAGCTCGGGCGCGTCGGTGACGAGCCAGATCAGGCAGTGCGTGTCCAGCAGAAGCCTCACGTGCCGAGCAGATCCTCGTCGCGCAGCGGCGCGTGGAAGTCGGGGGCGAGCTTCAGCCGTGCCGCCCTGAGGCCGCCGAACCGCACGCCGCTGCGCGTCGCCGGCGCAGGCGCGATCGGCGTCAGCCGCGCGACCGGCTTGCCCGCGCGGGCGATGACGACCTCCTCGCCCGCCTGCGCCTTCTCGAGCAGCGCGGACAGCTGGGCCTTCGCCTGGTAGATGTTGACCAGCATCCATCCCTCCGTCCAGTTGGTCAGATTCTAGCAAACTTGACCAAGTGTGCTCGAGGACGGGAGAACCCCGATCGCCCTCATGCGGCGCCCGCGGCGGGCGCGCGCGCCGCCGCTTCCCGCGCGAGCCCCCGGCGCCGCAGCAGGTAGTACGCCGCCGGGATCACGAGCATCGACAGCAGCGGCGCGGTGACCATGCCGCCGATCATCGGCGCGGCGATGCGCTGCATCACCTCGCTGCCGGTGCCGGCGGACCACATGATCGGCGCGAGGCCGGCCAGGATCACCGCCACGGTCATCGCCTTGGGCCGCACCCGCAGCACCGCACCCTCCTCGATCGCCTCGAGCAGCGTGCGCTCGTTCGCCGGCGCGCCGGCCGCGAGGCGGCCCTCGAACGCGTGCTTGAGGTAGATCAGCATCACCACGCCGAACTCCGCGGCCACGCCCGCGAGCGCGATGAACCCGACCGCGCTCGCGATCGACAGGTTGTGGCCGAGCAGCCACACGTACCAGAACCCGCCCACCAGCGCGAACGGCGGCACGATCATCAGCAGCGCCGCCTCGTCGAAGCGCCGGAAGGTGAGGTAGAGCAGGACGAAGATGATCGCGCCGGTGAACGGCACCACCACGCCCAGCCGCTTCACCGCGCGCTCGTAGTACTCGAACTGGCCGGACCACTGCACCGAGACGCCCGCGGGCAGCGCGACCTCGCTCGCCACCGCGCGCTTCGCGTCGTTCACCACGGCCACCAGGTCGCGCCCGCGGATGTCGACGTAGATCCAGCTCGCGAGGCGCGCGTTCTCGCTCTTCAGTCCCGGCGGGCCGTCGGCCACGGCGAGCGTCGCGACCGCGCCGAGCGGCACCTGCGCGCCGGCCTCGGTCACGATCGGCAGCTCGCGCAGCCTGCCGACCGAGTCGCGCAGCTCGCGCGGGTAGCGCACGTTGATCGGGAAGCGCCGCCGGCCCTCGATCGTCTCGCCCACGTTCTCGCCGCCGATCGCGGCCGAGACGACCGACTGCACGTCCGCGACGTTGAGCCCGTAGCGCGCCGCCGCCGCGCGGTCGATGCGCACGTCGATGTAGCGTCCCCCGGTGATGCGCTCGGCCAGCGCCGAGCTCACCCCCGGCACGTCCTTCACCGCGGCCTCGATCGCGGCCGCGACGCGCTCGATCTCCGCGAGATCGTTGCCCGACACCTTGATCCCGAGCGGACTCTTGATCCCGGTCGCGAGCATGTCGATGCGGTTGCGGATCGGCGGGATCCAGATGTTGGCGAGCCCCGGCAGGCGCACCAATGCGTCGAGCTCGTCGACCAGCTTCTCCGGCGTCATGCCGGGCCGCCACTCCGCGCGCGGCTTGAGCTGCACCGTCGTCTCGATCATCTCGAGCGGCGCCGGGTCGGTCGCGGTCTCCGCCCGGCCGATCTTGCCGAACACGCGCTGCACCTCGGGGACGGTCGCGATCAGCCGGTCGGTCTGCTGCAGGAGCTCGGCCGCCTTCGACGGCGCGATCCCCGGCAGCGTGGTCGGCATGTAGAGGAGGTCCCCCTCGAAGAAGGGCGGCAGGAACTCGCCGCCGAGGCGCGTCGCCGGCACCGCCGTCGCCGCGAGCGCGACCAGCGCGACCGCGAGCGTCGCCTTCGGCCAGCGCAGCACCGCCGCGAGCAGCGGGCGGTAGGCGGCGATGAGCGCGCGGTTGACCGGGTTGCGGCGCTCGTCCGGGATGCGGCCGCGGATCAGGTAGCCCATCAGCACCGGGATCAGCGTCACCGCGAGGATGGCCGAGGCGGCCATCGCGTAGGTCTTGGTGAACGCGAGCGGCGCGAAGAGCCGCCCCTCCTGCGCCTCGAGCGCGAACACCGGCACGAACGAGAGCGTGATGATCAGGAGCGAGAAGAAGAGGGCCGGCCCGACCTCGACCGCGGCCGCCCCGATCACGCGCCAGCGCTCGTCGGCGCCGAGGCGCGCCCCGGGGTGCGCGTGCGCCCAGGCCTCGAGCCGCTTGTGCGCGTTCTCGACCATCACGATCGCCGCGTCCACCATCGCGCCGATCGCGATCGCGATGCCGCCGAGCGACATGATGTTGGCGTTCACGCCCTGGTAGTACATGACGATGAACGCCATCAGCACGCCGAGCGGGAGCGTGACGATCGCGACCAGCGCCGAGCGCAGGTGCGCGAGGAAGAGCGCGCAGACGAGCGCCACGACGACGAACTCCTCCACCAGTTTGTCGCGCAGGTGCGCGACCGCGCGCTCGATGAGCCCCGCGCGGTCGTAGGTCTCCACGATCTCGACCCCCGGCGGGAGGCTCTGCGCGAGCTCGGCGAGCTTCGCCTTCACCGCGTCGATCGTCGCGAGCGCGTTCTTGCCGGCGCGCATGATCACCACGCCCCCCGCGACCTCCCCTTCGCCGTCCAGCTCGGCGATGCCGCGGCGCATCTCGGGGCCGACCTGGATGCGCGCGACGTCCTTCAGCGTCACCGGCACGCCGCCCTTGCCGGTCGCGAGCGGGATGGCGCGGAAATCGTCCAGCGTGCGCAGGTAGCCGTTCGCGCGCACCATGTACTCGGCCTCCGCCAGCTCGACCACCGAGCCGCCGGTTTCGCGGTTGGCGTTCTGGATCGCCGTCACCACCCGCGCGTGCGGGATCCCGTAGGCGCGCAGCCGGTCCGGGTCGAGCACGACCTGGTACTGGCGCACCATGCCGCCGACGGACGCCACCTCCGCGACGTTCGGCAGCGCCTTCAGCTCGTAGCGCAGGAACCAGTCCTGGAGCGCGCGCAGCTCGCCGAGGTCGTTGCGGCCCGAGCGGTCGACGAGCGCGTACTGGTAGATCCAGCCGACCCCGGTCGCGTCCGGCCCGAGCGCCGGCTTCGCCTGCGGCGGCAGGCGCGCCTGCACCTGGTTCAGGTACTCGAGCACGCGCGAGCGCGCCCAGTACGGGTCGGTGCCGTCCTCGAACAGCACGTAGACGAACGAGTCGCCGAAGAACGAATAGCCGCGCACCGTCTTCGCGCCCGGCACGGACATCATCGTGGTGGCGAGCGGGTAGGTGACCTGGTCCTCGACGATGCGCGGCGCCTGGCCGGGGTAGGTCGTGCGGATGATGACCTGCACGTCGGACAGGTCGGGCAGCGCGTCGACCGGGGTGCGCGCGACCGCGTAGAGGCCCCACGCGGTGACGAGCGCGGTCGCCATCAGCACCAGGAACCGGTTGGCGATCGACCAGCGGATGAGGGCGGCGATCATCGCTGCGCTCCGTGCCCGGCGTGCGGATCGAGGCTCTTTGCGGCCGCGCCGGCCCGTTCGACCCTGGTCGTCTGGAACTCGCCGTCGCGGGTGATCACGAACTCGAAGCGGATCGGGTCGCCTTCCTTCATGGCTTCGAACACGTGGGTGGTGAAGCGCCCGCCCTCGATCAACCGCACGTGCAGCTCGATCAGGTTGTCGGTCGGCAGCGGAAAGGGTTGCGCCGGATCGGCCGGCGCGTTGGCGAACGAAAACGCCCGCCCGTCTTCCAGGATGATGTTGATGTACTGCCGGCCGGCCAGACGCTGCCTTTCACCGCCGGGCAGTACATCAACATCATCCTGGAAGACGGTGCCAAGCGAGCGTTTTCGTTCGCCACCGCGCCGGCCGATCCGGCGCAACCCTTTCCGCT
>JRYK01003778.1_pt1 | contig 21819 bp, 19 predicted proteins | sample 235381 | NCBI WGS metagenome assembly JRYK01 (sample SAMN03074220, study PRJNA261476) | activated sludge metagenome | biome: Wastewater Treatment Plant; feature: Wastewater; material: Activated sludge; isolation source: activated biomass of a wastewaster treatment plant treating hydrocarbon... ... | reverse complement strand
AACCAGTCCCTGTTCTCATCGGGCTGCGCGTCGATCTACGCACCTTACTTCACTAAAGACCCGCTCACAGCGGATGAGCACAATAACCTCGGGGTGATATACGAGAGAGAGGGTAAATACGACCTCGCCATAAGGGAATACAAGAGCGCCGCGTCCGCCGACGGGGACCTCGTGGTGCCGCTTGTCAATCTGGGCAACGTCTACCAGAAGAAAGGCGAAGCTAAAGAAGCGGAGAAGTATTATAAAAAGGCGCTCCGAAAGGACGAGCACAATATAGAGGCCGCGAATAATCTCGCGAGCCTTTACATCGAAAAGGGCGGGGATTACGGCGAGGCGCTCGAGATCCTCCTCACTGCGGCCGAAGCGCAAAACCCGATACCGGCGTACGCCCTCGATACGCTCGGGGTCCTGTACTTTAAAACCGGAAACATCGGGAAAGCGAAGGAGTCGCTCACAGAAGCCTGCGCCGGTGCATCGGGGGATGAAGCGCTTAAGAAAGAGATCGGCGCGCACCTAGCAGAGCTCGGAGACGGCGCGGGATGTAAATGAAGCCCGCCCCTTCGGATGAAGGGTTCCGGGATTTCTAGCCGAGCACGGTTCCCGGCTCGATTTTTCTGCCCGAAAGGAAATCCCTCGAAGAAAGCCTCTTCCCCCCTTCCGCCTGGAGCTCGAGAATATCGAGCGCCCCCTCCCCTGCCGCGACGCGCAGCACACCCTGGGAGGCCGTTATAACCTCACCCTCCTTCCCATCCCCTTCGGAAACAGCAGCCCTGTAAATTTTGAGCAGCTTCCCGTCAAGATATGTAAAGGCTCCGGGCCAGGGCAGCATGCCCCTTATAAGGTCTCTTATCTCACGCGCAGGCTTGTTCCAATCAATCCTGCCGTCCTCTTTTTTAAGCATAGGCGCGTATGTCGCGAGCGAGTCGTCCTGCTTCCGCGGCCGCAACTCTCCGCGTTTTAAATTTCCGAGCGCCGTGAGGAGGAGCTCCGCGCCAGCGAGAGAGAGTTTCCGGGCCAGGGTCTCCCCGGTGTCCTCGTCATCGATCGGGACTTCGCGCGTAAGGAGTATGTCACCCGTATCCATGCCCTCGTCCATCCGCATTATCGTAACGCCCGTTACCTTTTCACCGCGCGCAATGGCCCAGTTGACGGGCGCTGCGCCCCTGTATCTGGGGAGCATGGAAGCGTGGACGTTGATGCAACCGAATGGAGGAAGCTCGAGCACGGGCTTCGGAAGAATCTTTCCGTAGGCGGCGACGACTATGACATCGGGACCAAGCTCCCTGAGCTCTTTAAGAAATTCCTCCGTCCTTATTCTCTCCGGCTGGAGCACCGGTATGCCGAGCTCCTCAGCGAACACCTTGGTCGGCGGGGGGGAAAGCTTGAGGCCCCTGCCCTGCGGCCTGTCAGGCTGCGCTACGACGGCTATCACCTCCTCACCGGAGCCGGCAAGCGCTTTTAATGAGGGCACCGCGAACTCGGGCGTACCCATGAATACGATCCTCATGCATCTGGATTATATTCACAAGGCTCTGAGGATTCAAACTGTATAGACGATGCACGGCGTTAGGGAGATCGTTTGCGGCTAACGGGTGATAAAATTTTCTGGGGTTAAACGGACACGGATATATTTTGGGAGTATAGCCTGTAATTAATGGCCGTTTTCCTCGGCCTTTTCGGAAACGGCGCGCGTGAACTCCTCGGTCAGCCATTTTTTTATAGCTTCCATGGAGCCCTTGCCTATGAGCTTTCTGACCGCCTTCAGAGATATGACCGCCTTTGACGCTGATCTGTGTCCTCCGGCGCTGCCGACGTCCTTGAACAGCTCCCTCACGAGCCTTCCGGCGCTCTTTACGTAACCAACGTTCCTCACCGAAATTATGAGGTGCGAGTTCGCGAGTATGCCGAACGCGACCGACCATTCGACGCCTTTCACCTGTATACCGAAGTCTGCCATTTTCGGAATGAGGTATTCCCTGTCGACCCTGCCTACGTTAACGAAGAAAATATTGTCCACTATCCAGTGGTCGGCGAGCGCCTTCCCGAATGATTTGATCTCCGAAGGCGGGACCTCGGCGCGCTCGATACGCCTCAAGAGACCCAGGTTCGCGAGCGGATAGAGGAACGTGAACGATTCCACGTCGTCCGGGTCGGCGTCCCTGTTGAGCATCACCGTATCGGTTTTTATCCCGTAGAGGAGCGCCGTCGCGAGCCTTTCCGATATGTCCGTCTGCGAAGCCCTCAGGTACTTGGTAAGTATGGTGGAAGTGGCTCCCTCTTCCGTCCTTATCTCCTTGAATTTCGCTTCGTACGAGCCCACGAGCGGGTGGTGGTCTATTACCGAATCCACAGGCGGCAGGTCCTGACCGAAGAACGGGGGCTGAACGTCGAGGAGGGCAATGGAGTCGTAGTCCTTGAGGTCCTCGTGCTGAAGCTCCTGGAGATCGATGTCAAGAAGCTCTATCATCGCCACGTTTTCCGGGCGCGATATCCTGTCCCCGAGATGGCCGATGGTCGCAGTCTGCTTGTTCCTCTTGAGAAGCGCCCTCAGCGCAAGCGCGCTCGCTATGGAATCCGGGTCCGGGTGGTCGTGGAGGAGAATGAGCATTTTCTTTGCGTTGGCGTGGACCTTCCGCAGTTCGTCGACCCTGAGATCGGTCCTGGCGAGTTTTTCTTCATAGGCTATCTCGTCCGAAAGCAGCTTGTGAAACGCCACGAACCGGACGGACGGCGGGGGCTCTTCCTTGTGCTCGCCGTTGCTGACTATCATCGGCGTCTGGGGATAATGCGTGGAAAGCTCCTTCGTAAGCTCGGGAGAGAAAGACCTGCTCTCGATCATGATTATGGAGAAGTTGCCCGTCTGGTTGAGGGCCTCTTCGAGAGAGCTCACCCATATGACCTCGCCTCGTCTTGAGAAAAGCCCAAGGAGGAAGGAATCGAAATCCCCCAGAAAAAGATACCGTCTTAGTTCCTTCTGCATTATTTGTGAGCCCTGCTGAGGGATACCTCGCTTTTACCGCCGCATGCCCTGCTCAAGCCGCTTACGAATCCGGATAACTCGTCGAACAATTCTTTTTTCTTTTCACCGTGCTTCTCTATTATTCTGACTATCGCGCTGCCGACTATAACCGCGTCGGCGTATTCGGCGATCCTGGATACCTGCTCCGGCGAAGATATGCCGAACCCTACACCGACCGGGAGCCTGGTATGATGCTTGATCTCCGAAGTCAGGTCCTCCAAGGAATAATCCATGTCCGGCCTGACGCCTGTAATGCCGGTAACTGAGACGAGGTAAACGAAGCCGCTCGCCTGTTTCGCGACGAGGCCGATCCTGTCCCCGGTGCTCGTCGGGGCAAGCAGGAAGATGAGGTCGAGCCCGGCCTTGTCCGTGTGGACCTTCAATTCGCCCGCTTCTTCGGGAGGCAGGTCGACGACAAGCGCTCCGTCCGCTCCCGCCTTTGCTGCGTCGTTCGAGAACATTTCGAGCCCGTATTTAAAGATCGGATTATAGTAGCCGAATATGATTATAGGGACATCCGATTTCTCCCTGATGCGCCCGACCATATCGAGAACCATCCTGAGTGTGGTCCCCTTCTTGAGCGCCCGCTCGGAGGCGAGCTGTATGGCGGGCCCGTCGGCCATGGGGTCAGAGAAGGGTACGCCCAGCTCTATGATGTCCGCGCCGCTCTCGACGAGCTTCAGCACGAGGTCCACAGTCATTTCAGGCGACGGATCGCCCGCGGTCACGTAATTGACGAGCGCAATCCTGTTCCCCTTTTTCAGTTCCTTGAACTTATCGGCTATTCTGCTCATATGTTTTGGAGTTGGAATTTAAGTAGGATCAGACGACAGTAATTAGTTTCCAAACTACGGCTCTTGGTGAACGTAATTTNNCGAAATAAATTATTGTTTTATGTCCCTTACGAGTAAATCCGACACGGCATTTATGTCCTTGTCACCCCTCCCGGAGAGGCATATTATGATCACGGAGTCCCTGGGCATGGCAGGCGCCACCTTCCTCGCATAGGCGACCGCGTGGGAGGATTCGAGCGCCGGTATTATCCCCTCCGTCCGGGAAAGGTACTTGAACCCTTCGAGCGCCTCCGTATCGGTGACGTTCGCGTAAGAAACCCTGCCCGTATCGCTCAGGTAAGAATGTTCGGGGCCTACTCCCGGATAGTCGAGCCCCGGGGCTATGGAATGGGTCCCCAGGACCTGGCCGTTCTCGTCCTGAAGGAGATAGGTCTTGCTGCCGTGGAGAACCCCGACCGTCCCGCTCGATATGCTCGCTGCGTGGTGGCCCGACCCGATGCCGCTCCCCGCCGCTTCCACGCCGGCCATTTTAACCGTTTCATCCCCGAGGAAGGGGTAGAAGAGACCCATCGCATTCGACCCCCCGCCGACGCAGGCTATAAGCAGGTCGGGCAGGCGTTTTTCCTTCTCGAGCACCTGGCGCCTCGCCTCGCTGCCTATGACGGACTGGAAGTCTCTCACCATCATCGGATAGGGATGCGGCCCGGCTACGCTGCCGATTATGTAAAAGGTGTTTCTGACGTTGGTTATCCAGTCCCTCATCGCCTCGTTCATCGCGTCTTTGAGCGTCTGTGTGCCCTGCGTGACTTCCCTGACGGTTGCGCCCAGGAGCTTCATGCGCGTTACGTTGAGCGCCTGACGTCTCGTGTCTTCGAGCCCCATGAATATCTCGCATTCCATGTCGAAGAGGGCAGCCACCGTGGCGGTCGCGACGCCGTGCTGTCCGGCGCCGGTCTCGGCGATTATCCTCTTCTTGCCCATACGCGAGGCGAGTAATGCCTGGCCTATCGTGTTGTTCACCTTGTGAGCGCCCGTATGAGCGAGGTCCTCGCGCTTGAGATATATCTTCGCGCCCCCGAGGTCTTTAGTCATGCTCTCTGCGAAGTAAAGAGGCGTCGGGCGTCCGACGTATTCCGTTAGATAATAGTCGAGCTCCTGCTTGAACTCGGGGTCGTCCTTGATCTCGAGATACGCCTTTTCGAGCTGCAATATTGCGGGCATGAGCGTTTCAGAGACATACCTGCCTCCGAAGATACCGAAATGCCCGAGCTCGTCAGGCACGATTGGTCTAGACGCCATCTTTCACCGCCTCGATAAATTTTCTCATCTTCTCGTGGTTCTTCTTTCCGGGGGCGTCCTCGACGCCCGTGCTCACGTCAACCCCGTAGGGCTTTACCAATCTCACGGCTTGGGATACGTTCTCGGGAGTCAACCCGCCGGATAGTATGATTTTCTTCGATATTTCGAGACCCTTTAACACTCCCCAATCAAAGCGTGAGCCCGTCCCCCCGTACATTTCATCCGAGTGTTTATCAAAGAGGATAGCCCGAACCGGATAAAGTTCAACTTCCGCAATGTTCACGGCGTCTTTCACCCTTACCGCCTTAATCATTTTATACGGGACTTCTTCGCAGAACACGGGGGTCTCGTCCCCGTGGAGCTGGACGGTGTCTATGCCGGAGAGCCGGGCGTACTCTTTTATTTCCTCTATACTTTGGTTTACGAAGACCCCGACGGCCGAGACGAACGGGGGAAGGGAGGAAATTATACGCCCCGCTTCCTTCGGATCGATATACCTCTTGCTCCCCTTGTAGAAAATGAAACCAAGGGCGTCGGCCCCGAGGCCGGCGGCGCTCGAGGCGTCGTTCTCATTCGTAATACCGCAAATCTTTACTCTCACCATATGGACCGAAAATTATAAAATCACAATCAGTTTATGTAAAACCAGTCCGGTTCCCACACTAATTACCGTCGAGATATTCCTTGACCGCGCCGGCTATCACCCTGTAACCGTTCTTGTTCTCGTGGCCGCCGAAGTTGTTGGGATAGATCTGCACTTTGCCCGCGCTCAGGCTGAGGGGGCCGAGCGCATCGACGTAACGGATGCCGTGCTCGTCGAAATATCTCCTTATCTCGGCGTCTGCCTCCCTCTCGTTCCGGAGTAAATAATCTATCTTATCCGAGGCAGGGAGAGATTTATTCCCCCCTATATAGCGCGCGAAAACGCTTTCCTTCGTCGGTATGATGACGACGATAAACGTGACATTATTTTTACGCGCGAGCTCGTTCATACGGTCAAAGAAAGCGAGGCTGAGCGCGAGCCCTTCCCTGACCTCGGCGCGGCCGAGGTCGAGCCCTTTGAGCCTCTGGCCCGGCGTAAATCCCGTATTGATCCCGCTCTTTTCGTCCTCGAGCATCACTATCTCCTCCCCCCTCTTGAGCCTCCGAGCCTGTCTCAAATTGTCCCCTATGAAAGAAGAGCTCACGAGCCTGTAAAGCACGCTGTGTCCGGCGAGCCAGTCGCCTATTCCGTAAGAAAAGTCATCGCCGTCCGTATCCTCATCCCCAGACGGCGAACCGAATCCGGGCTTTCTCATGTCCTTCCAGTAGTCGATAGAATAAACGGCGGTGAAAGAGTCCATGAGGTCGTTCCCGAGATAAAATCCGACGAGTATAAGTTTGGGATGCAGCTTCAATGCCTCGTTCTCCATGAGGTAAAGGTACTCCGCCGGGCCGTAGCCCCCGAGCGACATGTTATATACCGTTCTTCCCGTCATCCTCCCGAGAGCCGAGGGCCAGGACTCGCTCGCCCTCGCGCTTATGCCGTAGGTGTGCGAATCGCCTATGGCCACGATCTCCGCTCCGGCCGGGACCGATTTATTCCTGAACCCGAGGGAGTCGTGCGCTCCGGTGCCGGGCTCGATCCTGTACCTGAGCACGTCGTCAGAGATCCTCCTTGGCTTTAAGAAATCTATCGGATCGAACACAAGCCTCGAAACCCCCTCGGCAACGAGGAGCGATACAACGAGCGAAATCAATATGAGGACGAAGATTTTGAGATGTTTATTCAATACCGTCCAAGCTCCCGGCGCGTTGACGGCTCCTCACCGCTTCCCGAGTGGAATCCATACGTATGGGAAAGTGCGAGGGAATCGGCCTTCGGCATTTATGTATCCTGAATTTCCAGTAATATAATCGAGGAACAAAGACGAGACAATCGGCGGACGGACGAGAAAAACCGATAAATCCTATGCTATCATATTCACCGATGCCTCATGCGAAAAAACCGGGCGGCTCGACTGACCCGGCGCATAAACAATAATCCCGGACAAGATATGGATAAAACCGAAAGCACCCGCTCTTTCAAGAAAAAGCTGTATCTGGTATTAATCAGCGTCTTCTTCACACTGCTTATCCTGGAGATAGCCACGCGCATATGGCTCGACTTCATCGCCCCCGAAGACGTGAGCCTCGAGTATTCGCTCTATTCGTACCTGAGCCCTGACGACCAGAGATACATACGCCACCATTATCTCAACTACTACCCTAACCCCGCATACAACCGCGGGAAGACCCATCACAACTCCCTCGGGTACAGGAACGATGAATTCCCGGCTAAAAAACCGGACGGCGTTTTCAGAATAGTGCTCCTCGGCGGATCCACCACGTATAACATCGGGATCAACGACAACGACAAGACGTGGGCCGCCCAGATGGAGAGGATACTGAGGGACAAGTACGGGTATAAGAACGTCGAGGTGATAAACGCGGGCGTCGGGGGATACAATTCGTGGGAGACCCTTATCAACCTTGAGTTCAGGGTGCTCGACATAGACCCTGACCTTATAATCGAATACGAAGGCACGAACGACGTACATGCGAGGTTCGTCGACCCCGCTTCGTACAGGGGAGACGATTCGGGCCGAAGGAAACAGTGGGACCCGCCGTCGATCTTCTTCCTCGAGCACAGCGCGCTCTTCAGGGTGATACTACGGAAGCTGGGCGTGACCGAGCAGGTCGGGATAGGTAATTTCATTACCCCCAAGACCGCATACGGGCCGGTTTCGGTCGCAAAGCACGACCCGATGGGGCTTCTGAAAAAGAACCCCCCGATATATTTCGAGCGCAACCTTAACAATATGGTCGCCATATCGAAGGCGAACGGTGTGGATATAATGTTTTCGACCTGGGCGTATTCCCCTTACCTCGACGACTACGCATCGACCCCGTATTATCAGAAGGGGTTCGAAGAGAATAACGAAGTGGTCAAGGAAGTAGCCGTCAAGAACGGTATCCCTCTGTTTGATTTTGAGGCTGTCATGCCCGACGACAAGAAATACTGGCGCGACGGCAGGCACGTCAACGAGATGGGAGCGGAAAAGACGGCCGAGCTGTTCGCGGAATTCATAAACGACAACAATTTGATAAAAAAGCGGGAGAGTAAATAGACGCGCCGCTTCAGACGCTCCCCTTCCCGTGCTCCCTCATGTAGTGTCCGAATACGGCAAACGACAGCGCGGATTTTATCACGGCGAATCCGAGGAAAGCCAATGCCGCGCCGACGTAGGAATATGGCGGTACAAGTATCAGCATGAGAGCCAGGTACACGAGCGTGGTAACGAGATAGAACGTCGTCCTGACCCCCGGTTTCCCCATGGCCAGGAGCGCGGGGTTGATCCAGTACGTATACCTCGCTATAAGCACGGCGACGGCGAGTATCCTGAGAGTGTTCGTGGCCGGGGCGTATTCAGCGCCGAAGACCAGGCGCACTATGGGACCGGCGAACACGATCATCAGCACCGTCACCGGCACTATCAGCTTCATCAGATTTTTCGTCGATTCCGTTATGAAGCTCTTGAACTCCTGCATGGCGTTTATCGTGGTGAACTTGATGAGCTCGGGGAATATCGCCTCGTAAAGCGTATCCACGATACGGTTGAGCACGGCCGACACCGAATTAGCTATTCTGTAAAAAGCGACCGCGTCCTTGCCCGCGAAGAACCCGAGCACCATCATCCCCAGATATTTGTCGCTTCCTGTTTTGAGCGTCGCCATGAAGCTCGTATTCAGGAGGAACCACGCTATCTCCCTCCACTGGCCCTTGATCAGAAAGATGTCGGCAGTCAGCCAGCTCCCGAGCTTTTTCTCGGCGAGCACGCCCGCTACCGCCCACGCCCTCACGGCGGCGGCAATGAAATTGGAGATAATGAGAGCGTATAACGCCCCCTTTATGCCGAGCCCCATCAGCAGCAGCGCGGTTACGAGCACGAGCTGCGTCAGGTTCTCAAGCGAGTTAATTACAGCGATAAGCTTGTACTTTTCGAATACCCTCAGAATCGCGTCAGACGTGAGCTTGGCGGTTTCGACGAAGAGGCTCAGGGCGTAAATCCATATGTAGATATAAGCCTCGGGCGAGTGTATTACATACGTGCTTATGAGCTTTGCCGTGACGATAGCGATAACGAAAGAGACGGCGCCGCTCCCGACGTCGAGTATATANNAGCTTTTTCTGAAGACTGCGAGGTTCCGTCATAGGGTGCCGCACGAAAAGAGACCGTTATTATCTACCATCGAGAGCGCCTTTCAATACATCGACGTATTTTTTTATCATACCGCTTTCGGTATGGAATTCCTCGATCATTTTCCGGCCGTTCTCGCCCATGAGGCGGGCCTTGTCAGGGTCTTTCAGAAGAGACACCACAGCAGCGGCGATCTCGGTAACGCTTTCGGGGTCGACCAGTATACCGGTAACGCCGTCTCTCACGGCCTCTGCGGAGCCGCCCCCCTTCCCGGCTATGACGGGCCTCGCTCTCGCGCTCGCCTCGAGGAGCGCGTTCGGCAGACCCTCGACCTTGTTGTCCCATTCCCGGCTGGGCATTACGAAAACGTCAGACATGTCGAGATAATCTGTTATCTCGTCGTGGCTTATCCCGCCGGTAAAGATTACAGAGCCGCCCACGCCCGACTCCCCGGCAAGCTCGGCGAATCTTTTTCTGAACCGTCCTTCCCCGACAATGACATACACAATGTCGGGAAACTCCTTTTTCACGATCGGGAGAGCCCTTATGACCATATCCTGCCCCTTCCGCGGAAGAACCCTGGCGATTGTGATGACAACGGGGGCCGACCCGCCGATCCCGTGCTTCACCCTGAGGGCGCTTACCCTGCCGGCGTCAGGAGCCCTCGACAGCATTTCCTGGCCGACGCCGTTGTAAATGACGGTGATTAAATCCCCGGGAACTCCCACGCTCTCGAGAAGGCCCTTCGTGTTCCTGCTGACGGCTATGATGCTCGCCGCATTCTTGTAGAGCCTTCTCATCGGATACTTCATGAGTCTTTTCGTAGGCTTCTTTCCGTAAAAGCACGTCGTTATACCCGAGCCCGCGACACGCACGACGGGAGTAAACGAGAGAGACGGCACGAGCCCGCCCGCGGCTTCGGCCTCTTCGGTTATGAAAAGCACTATGTCCGGTTTTTCCGTGCGGAGGGCTGACAGGAGCGAGACCAATCCGAGCAGTATCTGGCCGAACGGGAGAGCCTTTATCCACTTGCTGCCGAGCCCGCTCACCCTTATTACGCGGCATCCGAGCTTCCCGTCTATCTCTACATCCTTACCGCCGTACGAAGGAGCGAGGACTACTGTCTCTATACCGGAGCCCGAGATACCCCGCGCGAGCTTCAGGCTCGTCGTCGCGAGACCTCCCAGAAACGGGGGGAATTCGTGGGTATAGATGAGGACTTTCATCAAGCGCCGTATTCAACAATGCGTAATGCGGATACCGATTATCAGCATGTATTATTGCACTTTTTTTTATAATACACTATATTTCGTTCTAGGTTCTCAACGGGCCGCGGTTAAGGGTGTGTGACGCTAAAAATCCTGACGCGTCCGGAAAGGCCGAACCCGGGAGCAGGATATGAACGAAATGGAATCGCAAATACTGAATTTGCTATGCAAGGGTGCGGGACAGGGGAATTCCAATACGGAGAGAATCACTCAGTCAATCGTGGAAGCGAATCCCGAGCTCGACTATAACCAGACGAAAATAAAGGTAGTCGAGGCTCTCAACGACCTCAAGGACAAGGGCCAGATCCAGATTATGACTATCAACTGGGAGCTCGGGGACGAGTTCCTCTACATATGCACTAATATCATCGAATAAGCCCGGGCGGCACCGGTCCCGGCTCCGGGCTCAGAAACCCATCCCGATCTCCGGGTGCTATACAGGGAGCGGTTCGTGCCGACACTAGACTACATACGCATCGTGGGTATCTCCGAGATAAATTCAGGCTCCGGGCATTCCGACATAACCTTCAACATAGAGTATTCAGGGGACGCGGATTTCAGCTCCCCTAAAATGGGTGTGATCACGCTCAGGCTGGACGAGCTGCTCGGCACGCCCGAGCTCGGGAGGGGAGACTTGGAGAAAATCGGAGCGAGGCTCGTAAGACAGGTTCTCATCAGGGAAAGGACCGGGGACGGGACCATAGTTATTCTTCACATACTGGGCATGCCTCTGGGCGAATGGCTGATGAAAAACACGCCGTTTCTGAGGCAATAACCCCGCCCGAAATAATCAAAATAAGCGGGCTGCTTAAGCCCCAAATCCAAAAATATCCTTAACCGGATAATTCCCCTTACAAATACCTTTTTTTTCGTGTATAATCGTTCCCAGTTATTTTTAAGTAGTTTACTTAGTTCTTTGAAAACCTAGACCAAGAAGCATGACCGGATCTCGGGTGAAACTCCGGGGTTGGATTTTTTTAAGATTTTGTCCCTGCAGGAGGTATAGGTATGGCACTCAGGCGTTCCCTAATTATCCTTATCGCAATTCTCCTTCCGGCAACAGCTTTAGCGGCCAAAAAGTACGTAGTCAGGAAAGGAGATAATCTCTATGACATATCCAGAAAGTTCGGCATTACGGTAGACGAATTAAAATCTATCAACCATCTCGATGACAATAAACTGAATATAGGCGAGGTTTTAACAATAGATGTCCCGGTCAAGGACGGGGACACAGCGGAAAAAAGCATCGCCCGCGGAAATAATAACGATTACATTGTAAAGAACGGTGATACACTAGGCGAAATAGCTGAAAGATACGGTGTAACTACTAAAAGCCTTGCGAGAGCAAACGGCTTAAGCAGCACAAAACTACAAATCGGACAAAAGCTCTTAATCCCTTCCTCGAACCGGGGACCTGTCGAAGCCAAGGCGTCTAGTGAGCCGGCTGAAAAAGATACCGCCGGTAAAACAACAGCAAAAGAACAGAGCTCCTCGAAAGGAGCGACGGGTGCGCCCGCCAGCTACACCGTAGAGAAGGGCGACACACTCGGGCACATCGCCATCAAGTTCGGCGTGTCGAGCGCCGATATCAGAAAGGCGAACGGGCTTAAAAACAATAACCTCCGGATCGGACAAGTCCTCACAATTCCCGGAAGCGGAAATGCCGAGGTCGTCAAATCGTCTGCGGCGCCGGTCCAACCCGGCGAGGCTCCGGCACGGGTCAAATCAGGTACCTATACAGTGGTAAAGGGGGACACCCCCGGCGAGATCGCCGGGAAGCTCGGCGTGAGCACGGACGAGCTGATAAAGCTGAACGATCTCGACAGCAGGAATCTGAGGATCGGACAGGTGCTCGTAGTTCCGGGCACGCAGGCCGCGATTCAGGCAGCCTCCCTCGATAACGGGACGAAAGAAAACGTCACGGCGGAAGCCGCCGGCGGGGAGAATTCCCGGAACGTTGCTACGGCCGAATATACAGTTAAAAAGGGAGACACCCTTTACGACCTTTCGAGAACCTACGGCGTATCCGTAGACCGTATCAAGAAATACAACAACCTTAAAGGCAATAGCTTGAAGATCGGACAGAGACTGGTGTTCGATTCGTCCGCCGTCTCGTCTGCCTCCGCCAAAGCCGCGCACGTGGAGCAGGTAACGGAAGCCGAATCCGTGACAGAGGTCACCGAGACTCCGAAATACACGGGGGAATATACAGTCAGGCGAGGGGATACGCTCGGACAGCTCGCTATCAAATTCGGGATTTCACAGAGCGATCTCAAAAAAGCGAACGGACTCAAGGGAACGAATCTGAGAGCCGGTCAGGTGCTACTTGTCCCGGACGGCGCAGTCGTGACGGAGACGGAGGAAGTAACGATAAAACAAGCTCCGGCTGAGATCGTGAGCGACGTCTACATCAAGAAGAGGTACGTGGTCAAGCCGGGCGACACTCTCGGAAGCATAGCGGCTAACTTCGGCGTCACTGTGGATGAAATCAAGAAATCGAGCGCGCTTAAGACCGACACGATAAACAACGGCGACATAGTCCTTATCCCCGTACCCCAGGAAAAAGTAACTCAATCAAAATACACGGTAGCGAAGGGCGACACGCTCAGCAAGATAGGCAAGAAGTTCGGCGTTTCCGTGAGCGAGCTCAAGAGAGCGAACGGGCTGAAAAGCAACACGCTGCGCGCGGGCATGAGACTTAACATCCCGGGACTCTCTTCCACAGAGCCCGTAGAGGTTGTAGCCGAAAGCGAGCCGGCCTCCTCTCTCCCGAGGGGCGAGTACGTGGTGAAGAAAGGCGATACGCTCGGCCGCATAGCCAGGCGGTACGACGTCACCATAAAAGAGCTAAAGAGAGAAAACAATCTAAAGAGCAATTCGGTCAGGGCCGGGCAGGTGCTCTATATACCCGGCTACACTTCGCACGATACAGAGTACAGGGCCGCCGCCGAAACCGTCACGGTCCACGAATCGAACGGACAATACAGGACCCCGGAACCCCAGGTCGAGAACGGAAGGTTTTCGAAAGAGAGCATAATAGAAGTAGCTAAAAAATACCTCGGCGCCCCATATAAATTCGGCGGCAACGATCTCGCGACAGGCATCGACTGCTCGGGGTACGTGAAGAAAATCTTCAGCCGGTTTAACGTCTATCTGCCGAGGACCGCGAGAGACATATACTACAACGCCGGATACAGCGTGGCAAAGAAGAACCTCGACACCGGGGACCTCGTATTTTTCACGACGTATGCGAAATACCCGTCTCACGTGGGAATATATATCGGAAACGACGAGTTCATACACGCCTCGTCAGCCTCAAGGAAGGTCACCATCGACAGCATAAACAAGCAGTATTACAAGAAGCGCTACATAGGCGCGAAACGCGTGCAGCTGTCGGGGTTGTTCTATGACGAGCTTTCCAAGGACTACGCCGGGTTCGAGAACTGACGGCCGACGCCTTTAGGAAATAACCTGATCAGCAGCAAATAACAGGACCAAGGGGGCAATTTCTTACGAGTGCCGCCTTTCCGGTTCTTCCCTCACCGACAAACACCATCCATTGAAAGAAAGGGAGCGGTGTATATATTATAAAGATTGGCGTTATGGAAAAGCTCATACAGAATTTCAGGGATTATCTGGGTTCCGAAAGGAATTATTCCAAGCACACGGTCAAGGCCTACATCACCGATTTGGGCGAATTCAACCGCGTAATCAAAGAAAAAAAGCTCGCGTTGGCCAAAGACAGATCGGTCGATTTCGGGAAGCTCAATGAGACGTCCGTGAGGGCCTATATAAGCTGGCTATATACGAGAAACTCGAGGACATCCATTTCGAGGAAGCTCGCCTCGGTGAGGACATTCTTCGAATTCCTCGTCAGAAAAGGAATGGTCAAGAGCAACCTCGCCAAGCTCGTCCCGACGCCGCGCGGAGAAAAGAGACTACCGACATTCCTCACGGTCGATGAGGTAGTGAAGCTGCTCAGCACCGAGGCCGGAGACGAACATTCTGCGCGAGACATAGCACTGCTCGAGCTCCTTTATTCGAGCGGCCTCCGCGTGAGCGAGCTCGTGGGAATCGATTTAAACGACATCGACCTCAAGAACCTCACCGTGAAGGTCATGGGAAAGGGCGGCAAGGAGAGGATCGTCCCCGTGGGCTCGAAGGCCGCCGGGGCTCTGAACAAATACCTCCGGGAGAGACTGGATATGAACCCCACGGGAGACCACCTATTCGTCAACACAAGGGGCGGCAGGCTCAACGTGAGGAGCGTAGACAGGGTTATCAGAAAATACGCGACGCTCGCCGGGATACCTAAGAATGTGAGCCCTCACGTCCTCAGGCATACGTTCGCGACGCACCTCCTCGGAGGGGGCGCCGACCTGAGAGCCATACAGGAGATGCTCGGACACAAGAGCCTCTCCACGACACAGAGATACACACATACGTCGATCGAAAAATTAATGGAAATCTACGACAAAACACACCCGAGAGCGTAATCATGGAAAACTTTCACGGAACGACTATAGTTTGCGTAAAGGTAGGAGACAGAGTGGCGATGGCCGGAGACGGACAGGTAACGCTTGGGCACGCCGCCGTCAAACACTCGGCCAAGAAGGTGAGGAAGATATTCGAAGGCAAGGTATTGGTGGGGTTCTCAGGAGCTACAGCAGACGCAATGACGCTCTTCGACAAGTTCGAAGCGAAGTTGGAAGAGTACAGGGGGAACCTTAGAAGGGCGGCGGTTGAGCTCGCGAGGGACTGGAGAACAGACCGCATACTGAGGAGGCTCGAGGCGCTCCTGGCTGTCGCCGACAAGGACAGCATGTTCCTGATATCCGGGAGCGGAGACGTGCTCGAGCCCGACGACAACGTAGTCGCCGTCGGCTCCGGGGGCCCGTACGCCCAGGCGGCGGCGAAGGCTCTTTCCCGGCACTCCGGCTTGGGCGCTAAGGAAATAGCGGAAGAATCACTCAAGATAGCTTCCGAGATATGCATATATACGAACGACAAAATTACAGTAGAGGAACTCTCATAAAATGAGCACCGAAACGTTTTTCACTCCGAGGGAGATAGTCTCCGAGCTCGACAGGTACATAATCGGGCAGAACAAGGCGAAGCGGGCCGTATCGATAGCGCTACGCAACCGCTGGAGACGGCAGCGCGTATCGCCCGAGTTAAAGGACGAGATCGCGCCCAAGAACATACTGATGATAGGCCCCACGGGGGTCGGAAAGACGGAGATCGCGAGGAGGCTCGCGAAGCTCGCACAGGCCCCCTTCCTCAAGGTGGAGGCCTCGAAGTTCACCGAAGTGGGCTACGTCGGAAGGGACGTCGAGTCGATGATAAGGGACCTCACGGACATTGCAATAAAGATGATCACCGACGAAGAGAAACAGACAGTCAGGGCCAAAGCCGAGGACCTGGCCGAGGAGAGGATGCTCGACCTCCTGTTCCCTCCAGCGGGGGGAGAGCAGCCGCATACGGATAGCGGCGGCGAGACGAGGGAGAAGCTGAGGAAGCTGCTCCGCGAAGGAAGGCTCGACGAGCGGTTCGTCGATATAGAAGTGACGTCGAAGAATTTTCCCATACAGGTCTTCTCCCCGCAGGGACTGGAAGAGATGGACGTCAACATATCGGACATGCTGGGGAACCTCTTTCCGAAGAAAACCAAGAAGAGGAAGGTCAGAGTGCCTGACGCGATGGAAGTGCTCATTCAGGAAGAGGCCCAGAAGCTCATAGACATGGACAACGTCGTGAAGATGGCGATAGAGAGGGTCGAACAGTCGGGGATAATATTCATCGACGAGATAGATAAAGTCGCAGGGCGCGAGAGCACCGCCGGGCCCGACGTGTCGAGGGAAGGCGTGCAGAGGGACCTGCTCCCCATAATCGAAGGGTGCACGGTCAACACGAAGCACGGGATGGTGAGGACGGACCACATACTATTCATAGGCGCGGGCGCGTTCCACGTTTCCAAGCCCTCCGACCTCATACCCGAGCTCCAGGGCAGGTTCCCGATAAGGGTCGAGCTCGAGCCGCTCACGACGGAAGATTTCATAAACATACTGACTCAGCCTAAGAACGCCCTCATAAAGCAGTACACGGAGCTCCTGAACACGGAGAAGATAGACCTCGTATTCAAGGACGACGCGATAAAGGAAATAGCCGAGACGGCTCAGACTGTGAACGAGTCAACCGAGAACATAGGCGCGAGGAGACTCCACACGATAATGGAGCGGATGCTGGACGAGATTTCCTTCAACGCGCCCGATATGGCGGAGCAGAAGATAGTCATCGATGCAAAATACGTGAAGGAAAAGATAGCTGACATAGTAAAGGACAGGGACCTCAGCAGATATATACTGTAGAATCGGGCGCCCGAGCTTTCTTATGGACTTAGAATATATTAAGAAGGCAAAATATGTTTTCTTCTTTTCCTTGATGAAAAGACACACNNAATCTTTCAATTCAACCCACATACCTACGAGAGCGATACCCGTTCAACCCCTCGATCCTTCGACTTCGCTCAGGACGGGCGCGCAGTTCAGTATTGGCTCCATTATCTGGCTAAAGCTGAGGAGCGGCGGAGGGGGGATCAAATACCTCCGCAGGTTCTGCGCCTCAGGGCGAACGGGTGAGGTACGATGTTGGGTAAGCAAATGAGTCTGAGAAGAATCGTATATCAGCACACATTGTGTGCCGCCAATTATGTAATGTCGGGAAAGATAAAAACAAGATGCTGAAACAAGTTCAGCATGACAAAAAATCCTAGAATTCAAGCCCAGGATTATTTAACGTCTATAACTGCGATCGAAAGTTATGACTTGCTCTGCCAGATCGCCTTACCGATGAAAAAAGGCCCGAGGCTTTCGAGGTACATGGAGGTCTGCTTCGTCTTCCGCATAGACTGAATGAGTATGGACAGGGGGTAAAGCTCCTTCCCGAGGACCCCGATAACGAAGTCGTTGTCGTTCTTGTCGAGCCCGTGACAGGCAAGCCGAATGTCCTTGCCGTACCCGGCGTCCCCGAATTTGAACCCCAGCTTCCCGTGCTCGCCCAGCACGGAGCGCTGCTCCTCCTGGGACAGAGTCTCGAAAAGCTTGTTTCGCCTGAGCGGATACCAGATCACCCAGGGGAGCTCAGGGTCAAGTACTCTTTCCCGCGGTCTGTCAATGAGTGTCCTCTCGAGGTCGGGCTCGTAGCCGAACGAGTAAGTCCTGCCGAGCATCGTGTACTCGGGCTTGGGCGTAAGCTCGGTGAATGCCGAGCCGTTCAGGAATTCCCTCAGTTCGCCCACGAAGAAATCCGGGTCCTCGTTCACGGCCAGGAGGCCTATTCCGTAGGGGTCGTTTATGTCGGCGTAAAGGGCGAAATCTATCCCTGATTTCTTCAATTCATCGATTAGTTTCTTGGTGTTATGGCAGTTTCCGAAGGCGAGGAGCTGCATGAGCAGCCTCCTGTCCGAGGAGAGCACTGTGCCGTCCTTCGCCCTCCCCTTCTCGCTTATATCCAGACCCGTGTGTTCGACATCGAGTGACATTATCTTGATACCTCCGCGGCTATTAAATATAACAGGGAAACCAGGGGTTGGCGATTGAGGGGCGCCGCCTGCGCTCAAGCCGGTTTATTATCCGTGCAATAAAAAGAATTTATTTGCATGGAATCGTATTTATTTTATAATAATCACCTTTATTTTCAGGCGGTAGCAGAGGCGGATGAAAAACCTTATACAGAAGGCTAAAACGCTCGTAGAGGCGCTCCCCTACATAAAGGAGTTCTACGGGCAGACGATAGTCATAAAGTACGGCGGGAGCATAGGGGACGACGACCTGCCGAACTTCGCCCGCGACATCGTGCTCATGAAATTCGTCGGGATTCACCCCGTCGTAATCCACGGGGGAGGCCCGCAGATAGGGAGCCACCTGAAAAAGCTGGGGATAGAGTCGAGATTCGTAGCAGGGCTCAGGGTGACGGACGAAGAGACGATGGAAGTCGCCGAGATGGTGCTCGTCGGGAAGATAAACCAGAAGATCATCGAAGCTATACACGCGATGGGCGGGAAGGCGGTCGGCACGTCGGGCAAGGAAGGGAAGATGATCCTCGCGAGGAAGCTCGACGTCAGGAAGTACGCGCTCGAGAACGGGCTCGACATACCTGAAGACACGGAGCTCGGCATGGTGGGCGAGGTCGAGAGCGTAAACCCTCACCTGATAGACGTTCTCGAGAGCTCGGGCTTTATACCGGTAATCGCGCCCATAGGGTTCGACGAGGAAGGGAAGACATACAATATAAACGCCGACCACGTGGCCGGGAAAATAGCGGGCGCACTTAAAGCGGCGAAGCTCATACTCATGACCAACGTGCCCGGCATAATGGACAACGAAAAGAACCTCCTCTCGAGCATCACGGAGACCCAGGCGAAACACCTCATCAAGAAAGAGATCATATCGAGCGGCATGATCCCCAAAGTAATGTGCGCTATAGAGGCGCTCCACGACGGCGTTCATAAAGTACACATCATAGACGGCACGATAGAGCACTCGCTCATACTCGAAATATTCACTGACGCCGGTATCGGCACGGAGATACTGCTTTGAGAACCGAAGAAATAATTTCCGGGACGTCCGAATATCTGATGAACACCTACGGCAGGTACCCGATCGCCATGGTCAGGGGAAAGGGCTCCTGGGTCTGGGACTCGGTCGGGAAAAAGTACCTCGATTTCGTAACGGGCATAGCGGTAAACAACCTGGGACACTGTCATCCGAATGTCGTGAGGGCTATATCCGAGCAGTCGAGGAAGCTCGTCCAGGTGTGCAACCTCTACCACATAGACAGGCAGGTCGAGTTAGCGAGGATGCTCGTCGGGAACTCTTTCGCCGACAAGGTGTTCTTCTGCAACAGCGGCACCGAGGCGAACGAAGGCGCGATAAAGCTCGCGAGGAAATGGGGAGAGGCGCACGGAGGCAGGTTCAAAATAATACACGCCCGCGATTCCTTCCACGGAAGGACTCTCGGCGCGCTCTCGGCAACCAACAAAAAATACCAGAAGGGGTTCAAGCCCCTCGTCCCGGGATTCAAACCCGTGCCTTACGGCAGGATCGAGCCGATAGAAAAAGCCCTTCGGGACGAGAAGGTGTGCGCGGTTATACTCGAGCCCATACAGGGCGAAAACGGCGTCGTCATTCCCTACGCCAACTTTCTCAGAGATGCGAAGAGGCTCTGCAAGCGCAAGAACGTGCTCCTCATACTGGACGAGATACAGGTGGGGATGGGAAGGACGGGGAAGCTGTTCGCGTACGAGCACCACGGCGTAAAGCCGGACATGATGACGCTCGCCAAGGCGCTCGGCGGGGGGATACCCTGCGGCGCTATACTGGCGACGAACGAAGTGGCGAAGCACTTCTCGCCCGGCAATCACGGGACTACGCTCGGCGGCAATCCGCTCGCCATGAGCGCTGGCATAGCTGTGCTCAAGACGATCATCGATGACGGGCTCCTCGATAACACCGCCGCGATGGGGGAATACTTCCTTAGCGGGCTCGGCGCTCTCAAGGACGAGTTCGGCGGCCTCATCAGGGACGTGAGAGGCAAAGGGCTCATACTGGGCGTCGAATTCATTAACGGAGATATCGCCAAGGACGCCGTAGTCAAATCCATGAGCCACGGACTGCTCACGCTCCTCACNNNNAAGTCGATAGGCCTCGTTTTCGAAAAGTTATCAACCAGGACCAGGGTCTCTTTCGAGGTGGCGATAAGCGACCTCGGAGCGAACTCGCTCTACCTTAACCCGAACGACCTGCAGCTGGGCAGGGGGGAAACCATATCGGACACCTCCAAGATACTGTCGTCCTATCTCGACGGTGTAATACTGAGGACATACGAGCAGGAGAGGTTAGAAGAGTTCACCGCGTCGGCGACGGTGCCCGTGATCAACGCGCTCACGGACCTCGAGCACCCGACTCAAATAGTGTCAGATCTATTCACGCTCAGGGAAGCGGGACTCGACCTCGGGAAGATGAAATTCGCATACATCGGCGACGGCAACAACGTGGTCAACTCTTTCATAGGGGCGGCCGCCATGCTGGGCTTCCGTTTCTCGATAGCAGCGCCCAGGGGCTTCGAGCCCGACCTCAAAGCTCTCTCCAAAACTATGTCGCTGGGAAATGCGGACATCGAGATAGTGAACGATCCGGCGAGAGCGGCATCCGGCGCGGACGTGCTTTATACGGACGTCTGGGTGAGCATGGGTCAGGAAAAAGACGCTAAAAAGAGAAAAGAAATCTTCAGGCCTTACCAGCTCAATAAAAAGCTCCTTTCATGCGCCAGAAAGGGAGCGTTCGTGATGCACTGCCTCCCCGCCCACAGGGGAGAGGAGATCACCGACGAGGTGGCGGACGGGCCTAATTCCATCATATTCGAGCAGGCCGAGAACAAGCTCCACATGGGTAAAGCTATCCTCGAGATGTTCGTAAAAGGATGAGGCTCGGCAGAACCAGACGCCTGCCTTGGCGCTCCGTCCAGGCGATACCGGAACCGATCAATAGTCTTCGTCTATATTGATCGTCGGGCTGTACTCAATATTGAATACCCTTCTTATGGGATCCGTGTTGAATACCCAGTAAGTGCCCTTGACGAATACGCTGGTTATGGCGAGCGGCGGTCTCAGCGCCAGGCTCGTCAGCTTGAAAGGATGGAGAGCGTCCCCCGGATTGTAATTGTAGTTCGTTATCTGGGGAGCCTGAGCGCCCGCGTTGGAAGCGAAAAACAGAATACCCAGTACCAAAGCCGCGAAATATTTCATGTCCATCACCCCTTTAAAGAAAAGTGTTAACTTCTAAAGCAAATTATAAGTTCGGCCGGTGAATTAGTCAACGGGGGCTCGACCGGCATTCCGGCCGGTTAAACCGCATACTTAAAGCGATCGGTCAGAATGTGCCTTATTGACGGTCCCGTACGGCGCGGCAAAAAATGATTCCGGCATCCCGATACTGGTATAATATGTGAGATCACTTGAAAATGGTCGGTAAAATTTATAGAATAGTATTTTCGGGACTCTACGTTCGATGAGAAGAGGCGAGAAGGTTTATTACGTTAAGGATTTCATTCAGACCGTGCCTCTCCCCTCGCCCAAAAAGATATACAACGAGCTCGAAAAGCTGGGATACAGGGGCCAGCCGCTGGCGAGAAAGGCCGTTTCTCTGGCCTCTTACAGGCAC
>JRYK01000057.1_pt1 | contig 21945 bp, 20 predicted proteins | sample 235381 | NCBI WGS metagenome assembly JRYK01 (sample SAMN03074220, study PRJNA261476) | activated sludge metagenome | biome: Wastewater Treatment Plant; feature: Wastewater; material: Activated sludge; isolation source: activated biomass of a wastewaster treatment plant treating hydrocarbon... ... | reverse complement strand
CCCCACATCCTCGTCGGCGAGATCGCGCGCGCGATCGTCGAGGAGGCCGAGAAGCGCGGCTGCGAGTTGATCTGCATGGGCACGCGCGGCATGGGCGCGGCGTCGAGCATGCTGATCGGCTCGATCGGCATCAAGGTCCTCCACCGCGCGCGCATTCCGGTCACGCTCGTCCCCTGACATGAACGCTCCGTCCGCCGGCGCGCTGATCGAGCTCGAGCTCGAAGGCATGACGTGCGCCGCGTGCGCGAGCCGGATCGAGCGGACGCTGAACCGGATCGAGGGGGTCGCGGCCAACGTCAACTTCGCCACCGAGACCGCCCAGGTCGCGGTCGAGCCCGGCGCCGCGACGGTCGAATCGCTCATCGACGCGGTGCGGCGCGCCGGCTACGACGCCCGGGTGCACGAGGCGGGCGCAGTCGCCGACCACGAGAGCGACCGCCGCGCCGCGCTGCGCCAGTTCCTCCTCGCCGCCGTCTTCACCGCGCCGTTCCTCGCCGACATGGCGTGGATGTTCGCCGGCTCCGGGCACCACCTGCTGCCGGGCTGGCTGCAGCTCCTGCTCGCGACGCCGGTGCAGTTCGTCAGCGGGGCGCGTTTCTACCGCGGCGCCTGGCACGCATTGCGCGGCGGCGCGGCCAACATGGACGTGCTGATCGCGCTCGGCACGACCATCGCGTACGCGTTCAGCGCGGTGGTGGTGCTGTGGGGGCTCCGGCAGCACGTCTATTTCGAGGCCGCCGCGGTCGTGATCACCCTCGTCATCCTCGGCAAGTGGCTCGAGGCGCGCGCCAAGGCGCGCACCTCCGCCGCGCTGCGCTCGCTCGCGCGCCTCCAGCCGCAGGTGGCGTGGCTCGACGGGCCCGACGGCGCGCGCGAGGTGCCGGTGGAGCGAGTACGGCGCGGCGACGTCTATCTCGTGCGCCCCGGCGACAGCGTGCCGGTGGATGGCGAAGTGCTCGCGGGCGCCTCCAGCGTGGACGAATCGATGCTGACCGGCGAGAGCCTGCCGGTACCGAAGGCGGCCGGGGCGAAGGTCTTCGCCGCCACCGTCAACGGCACCGGGCTGCTGAAGTGCCGCGCCACGGGCGTGGGGCGCGAGACGGTGCTGGCCGGAATCGTGCGGCTCGTCGCGCTCGCGCAGGGTTCGAAGGCGCCGGTCCAGGCGCTCGCCGACCGGGTGTCCGCGATCTTCGTGCCCGCGGTCGTCGCGGTTGCGCTGGTGACGTTCGCCGTCTGGCTCGTGCTCGGATCGTTCGAGCTCGCGCTGGTGCGCTCGGTGGCGGTGCTCGTCATCGCGTGCCCGTGTGCGCTCGGCCTCGCGACGCCGACCGCGCTCATGGTGGGGATCGGGCGCGCCGCAAAGGCGGGAATCCTGATTCGCAACGCGACGGCGCTGGAGCGCGCCGGGGCGATGACGACGCTGCTCCTCGACAAGACCGGAACGCTCACCGTGGGCCGGCCGGGGGTCACGCGCGTTATCCCCGCGCCCGGCGCGACCGAGGTCGAGCTGCTGCGCGTCGCGGCGGCGCTCGAACGCGCCTCCGAGCATCCGATCGCGCGCGCCGTGCGCGAGCGCGCCGAGGCGGCCGGGGTGGTCGGTGCGCTTCCGGCGGAGTTCGGCGCCGTCACGGGGAAGGGGGTCGTGGGCGTGGTGGACGGCGTCCCGGCGCGCCTCGGAACGCCGGAGTTCGTGGCGGAGGTCGGGGTGCCGGTCGACGCGGCCGCGATCGCCGCGCTCCGGGGCGGCGGCGAGACGGTGGTGGCCGTCGCGGCGGGCGGGCGCTTCCTCGGGACCCTCCTCGTGGCCGATCGGCTGCGCGCGACGGCCGGCGAGGCGATGGCGCGGCTGCGCGCGCTCGGGATACGGCTCGCCCTGATCTCGGGTGACCACGAAGCCACCGCGCGCGCGATCGCCGCGCAGGCCGGGATCGACGAGTTCCGCGCCGGCGTCCTGCCGGCCGGCAAGGCGGACGAGGTGGCCGCGCGCCGCAGGGCGGGCGGCGTGGTCGGCATGGCGGGCGACGGCATCAACGATGCGCCCGCGCTCGCCGCGGCCGACGTCAGCTTCACCCTGGCGGGCGGGACCGGCGTGGCGATCGACACGGCGGACGTCACGCTCATGCGCGACGACCTGCGCGCGGTCGCCGATGCGGTCGAGCTGTCGCGGCGCACGCTGGCGAAGATCCGGCAGAACCTGTTCTTCGCCTTCATCTACAACGTGCTCGGCATCCCGCTCGCGGCGCTCGGGCTGCTGAGCCCGGTCATCGCCGGGGCGGCGATGGCGTTCTCGTCGGTGTCGGTGGTGAGCAACTCGCTGCTGCTCGGGCGCTGGCGATCCTCGAACCGGAGCTGAACTGCATGGAAACGACCACGATCAAGGTGTCGGGAATGACCTGCCAGGGCTGCGTGCGCAGCGTGACGCGCGTGCTCCAGGCGCTGCCGGGCGTGGAGGACGTCGCCGTCTCGCTCGAGAAGGGCGAGGCCGCGCTGCGCTACGACCCGGCCCGGGCGGGAGCGGCGCAGTTCCGCAAGGCGATCGAGGACGCCGGGTTCACGGCGCCCTGAGCCGTGGCGGTCGCGCCGCCGCCGGAGATCGTGGAGAACTGGACGCTGCCCGACGGCAGCGCGGCGACGCTGCGCCCGATCCGGGCGAGCGACATGGAGCTCGAGCGCGCGTTCGTGCGCAACCTCTCGCCCCAGTCGCGGTTCAAGCGCTTCATGGGCGAGCTGAGGGAGCTCAGTCCCGAGCGGCTGCACGCGTTCACCCATCCCGACCACGCGCGCGAGGCGGCGTACGTCGTCATCCGGTCCACACCGGGAGGCGAGGAGGAGATCGCGGTGGCGCGCTTCACCATCGGCGGCGACGGCGAGTCCTGCGAGTTCGCGATCACGGTGGCCGACGCGTGGCAGGGCAGGGGCGTGGCCGGGCGCCTGATGCGCGCGCTCGTCCGCGACGCGCGGCTGCGCGGCTTGAAGCGCATGGAAGGCTACGTGCTCGGCACGAACGCGCGCATGCTGGAATTCGTGCGCAAGCTCGGGTTCAGGACGGAGTTCGATCCGGACGATCCGGCGGTGCGGGTGGTCCGGCTCGATCTGCAGGACGGCGCGCGCGCCTGAGCGGGCGCGCCCAGGCGGGTAGCAGGAGCGATGGTGGGCGGTACTGGGATCGAACCAGTGACCCCTCGCGTGTGAAGCGAGTGCTCGTACCGCTGAGCTAACCGCCCGGAGGCGCGGGATTTTCCCACAGCGCCGGGAGCCCGGTCAAACCGCGTCAGAGGAACGCGTTGACTGCGGCGAAATAGATCAGCAGGGTCAGGACGTCCTGGATGATGGTGGCGAGCGGCCCGCTGCCGAACGCGGGGTCGCGGCCGAGCCGCGCGAGGATCCAGGGGAAGACGAGTCCGACCGTCGTCGCGACCACGGAGGCCGCGAACAGGCCGAGCGCCACGGCCGCCGCGAGGCTCGGGTCGCGGAACCCGATCCAGATGCCGGCGAACGTCAGGCCACCCAGGACGGCGCCGAGCAGCATGCCGGTGCGAAGTTCGCCCGCGACGAGCCTCCCGAGCGGCGCCTGGCTCAGCGACAGGCCGCGCACCGCGATCGCCTCGGTCTGCGTGCCGATGGCATCGGCGAGGTAGACCAGACCCGGGACGAAGAACGCGATCGCCACCTGCGCTGCGAGCGCGCGCTCGAACTGCGCCATCACGGCAGTGGCCAGGACGCTCCCGACCAGGCCTGCGAGGAGCCAGGGGAGACGATCGCGCGCGCGGCGCAGCGGCGGCGCCTCGATCGCCGTGCGCGCGCGCTCGGTTTCGTGTCGGATGCCGGCGAGGCGGTGCAGATCCTCGACGTGCTCGTGGCGCAGAATCTCCAGCAGCGTGCGCGCGGGCACTGCGCCGAGCAGCCGGTGCGCGCGGTCGACCACGGGGATCGAGGCGAGTCCGCGGGCGATGGCGCGCGAAGCGGCGTGCTCCTGATCGGTGTCGGGCAGGACTCCGGGCACCGGCGCGGTCGCGAGCGACGCGAGCTTCGCATCCTGCTGCGCCGCGAGCAGCGCGGGGAGCGGCACCATCCCGAGAAGGCGGCGGTCTTCGTCGACGAGGTAGAGTGCGTCGACGCAGTCGTAGTGCTGGCCGAGCAGCCGCGTCCGTGCCGCGCCGGCCTCGTCGTCCGGGGCGGCGGTCGGGACGCGTCGGACGAGATGATGGGCGGCGGTCTGGCCGCGGGTTCCGTGCGCGTCGCTCGCTGGCATGTTCGGCTCCCTGACTGGGCGGGCCGAGTGTAGCTGCGCGTCCCGGCGTTAACATTGATCAATCCGGAGAGTGACGGCGATGCGCATCGGGGTGCCGAAGGAAGTCAAGCCGCACGAGAATCGCGTCGGTCTCACGCCGGCGAGCGTGCACGAGGCGTGCGCGCGCGGGCACGAGGTCGTGGTCGAGCGCGGCGCCGGCGCCGGCGCGGGGGTCGCGGACGAGGCGTACGTCGCCGCCGGGGCCCGGCTCGCAGGCACGGCCGACGAGGTGTTCGCCGCGGCGGAGCTGATCGTCAAGGTGAAGGAGCCGCAGCCGGACGAGCGCCGGCGGCTGCGGCCGGGGCAGGTGCTGTTCACGTTCCTGCATCTCGCCCCCGATCCCGCCCAGGCGCAGGATCTCGTCGCGTCGGGTGCGGTCTGCATCGCCTACGAAACCGTCACGTCGGCGCACGGAACGCTGCCGCTGCTCGCGCCGATGTCGGAGATCGCCGGGCGCATGTCGATCCAGGCCGGAGCGGCGAGCCTCGAGCGTGCGCGCGGCGGCTGTGGTGTGCTCCTCTCCGGCGTGCCGGGCGTTGCGCCGGGAAAGGTGGTGATCCTGGGCGCAGGCAACGTCGGGTCCAACGCCGCGTACATCGCGAGCGGCATCGGGGCCGAGGTGGTCGTCATGGACCGCTCGCCGGAGGCCTTGCGGCGAATCGCGGCCCGGTACGGCGCGCAGGTGAAGACCGTGATGGCCCTCGGCGACCTCGTCGCCGAGCACGTGGCCAGCGCGCACCTGGTCGTCGGCGCGGTGCTGGTCCCGGGCGCGCGCGCGCCGCGACTCGTGGGGCGCGATCTGCTCCGCCGGATGAAACGGGGCGCCGTCCTGGTGGACGTCTCGATCGACCAGGGCGGCTGCTTCGAGACCTCGCGCCCGACGACGCACGGCGATCCCACCTACGTCGTGGACGGCATCGTGCACTACTGCGTGGCGAACATGCCGGGCGGCGTGCCGCGCACGTCGACGTTCGCCCTCAACAACGCGACGCTGCCGTACGTCCTCGAACTCGCCGACCAGGGCTGGAAGGCCGCGCTCGCGCGCAACCCGCACCTGCGCGCCGGACTGAACGTGTGCGAGGGCAGGGTGACGCACCGGGAGGTGGCGGCGGCGCTCGGCTACGCGTACGTCGATCCGGCGACGCTGGTCGCAGGCTGAGTGAGTACAATGCGCGCCTCCTGACGTGGCATCCCGATGGTTCGCACCCGCTTCGCACCCAGTCCGACCGGCTTCCTGCACATCGGCGGCGCGCGCACGGCGCTCTTCTCGTGGGCGTACGCGCGCAAGCACCGGGGCGAATTCGTCCTGCGCATCGAGGACACCGACCTCGAGCGCCACACCGAGGACGCGGTCGCGGCGATCTACGACGGCATGCGCTGGCTCGGGCTGCACTGGGACGAGGGCCCGTACCGGCAGATGGAGCGCCTGCCGCGCTATCGCGCGGTGGCCGAGCAGCTGATCGCGGGCGGGCGGGCGTACCTCTGCTACGCGTCCAAGGACGAGCTCGACGCGATGCGGGACGCGCAGCGCGCCCGCGGGGAGAAGCCGCGCTACGACGGGCGCTGGCGCCCCGAAAACGCGCGCGGCAGGACGCCGCCGGCGGGCGTCACGCCGGTGGTGCGGTTCCGCAACCCGGACGAGGGGGTGGTCGGCTGGCACGACCTCGTCAAGGGACCGATCGAGATCGCCAACCGCGAGCTCGACGACCTCGTGCTCCTGCGCGCCGACGGGGTGCCGACCTACAACTTCGGGGTGGTGGTCGACGACTTGGACATGGCGATCACGCACGTCATCCGCGGCGACGATCACGTGAACAACACGCCGCGCCAGATCAACATCTACGAGGCGCTCGGCGTGCCGGTGCCGAAGTTCGGGCACGTGCCGATGATCCTCGGCGCCGACGGCGAGAAGCTCTCCAAGCGTCACGGCGCGGTGAGCGTGACCCAGTACGACGAGGACGGCTTCCTGCCCGAGGCGCTGGTCAATTACCTCGCGCGCCTCGGCTGGTCGCACGGCGACGACGAGGTGTTCGCGGTGGAACAGTTCGTCGAGTGGTTCGACCTCGGCCACATCAGCCGCTCGCCCGCGCAGTTCAACCCCGAGAAGGCGCTGTGGCTTAACCAGCAGTACATCAAGAAGGCCGATCCGCAGCGGCTCGCGGCGCTGGTCGCCCCGCGCATCGAGCGCGCGGGGGGCGACCTCGCGCGCGGCCCCGAGTTGGCGGTGGCGACGGCGCTGCTGCGCGAGCGCGCCTCGACGCTGAACGAGCTCGCGGACGCGGCGCGCGCACTCTTCTACAGCGACGCCGCGCCTGCGCCGGAGCTCCTCCGCGCGCAGCTGACCGCGGAGGCGCGGCCTGCGCTGGGCGCACTGCTCGAGCGCTTCGCCGGTGTCGAGCCGTGGTCCGAGGAGGGAATCCAGTCGGCGTTCGAGGGCGTGCTCAAGGCCCACGGGCTGAAGATGCCGAAGCTCGCGATGCCGCTCCGGGCGGTGGTGTTCGGCACGACCCAGACGCCGGCGCTGTATCCGACGCTCGCCGCGGCCGGGAAGGCGCGCGTGCTCGAGCGCATCCGGCGCCATGCCGGCTGAGCGCCGGCGTTTCCTTTACAGGTGTTTGATCCGCCGCTATAATTCGCGCCGCCGGTTGGGGGTATAGCTCAGCTGGGAGAGCGCTTGCATGGCATGCAAGAGGTCAGCGGTTCGATCCCGCTTACCTCCACCAACCCTGCTCCACCACCCCGAATACCGACCCCATCGTCTAGAGGCCTAGGACATCGCCCTTTCACGGCGGTAACCGGGGTTCGAATCCCCGTGGGGTCGCCAACTTATTCCCGGTGCTGATCCGATAGTGGATCCGGCACCCGCCGGCGTCGTCGGTCAGCTCGATCTGTTCCACCAGCCCGCCGAGGAAATCCTTCAGCGCCTCGCGGTCCAGCGCTTCGAGATGCGCGACGAAGCCGTCGAGGATGCGCCGGACGTCCTGGGCGGAGATCGTGCGCAGCGCCTGCGCGGCGCGCTCTTCCGCCTCCGCGGCTTCCAGTTCACCGAGGAGCGTCGCGCGCTCCCGCTCCGCTTCCTGGATCTTCTCGAGGAAAACTCGCGGCGCCTCGGCCGCGGCGGCGAGCTCGCCCATCCGGTGGATGCGGGCGTTCAGCGCGGTCACGCGGTCGCGAAGCGGACGCAGCGCATCGACGCTCGGCGGGGCGGCGATCCGGCGGGCTTCGGCGACGAGTTGCTCGACGAACGCGTCGGAATGGAGGTCCTCGACGACCCGTTCGACGACCGCCTGCTCGAGCGCTGCGCGATCGACTCGCCGGCCCTTGCCGATCCGGTAGGCGCCGTCCCCGCTCCCGTGCCACGGGTTGCCCGTTGGCGACCGCAGCAGACCGGAGAGCAGGTAGGTCGCGGAGCGTCGGCGGGTGGCCGGACGTCCCGCTTCGAGGCGCGCGAGGATCGCCTCGGCTTCCTCGGTCGAGATCAGCGCCTCATGCGTGTCGTACTGCACGATCCACTCCGCGCGCGGGCGGCGTTTGCTGCCGCCCTTGTAGTGACCGTCGATCCGCTCGGCCTGGACGTTCCACACGGTGTGGCCGGCATAGGTGAGGGCGTTTCGCTCGAGGCTCAGCAGCGTCGTCTGTGGCGCCGTCAGCCCGGCTTTTCGAGCTGCAGGCGCTCGCGGCAATCCTTCGGCGCGCGCCTTCAGGTACGTGGCGATGCGGGCAGCGCCGGCGTCGCGGACCAGCCTGCTCTTCGTGACGGGGACGCCCTCGCGCATCGCGCCGGTCGGCACCCGGTCGAGCCGGTAGCCCATCGGGGCGCGTCCGCCTGCACGCCAGCCCTGGCGGACGTTCTCCGCCATTCCCGCGAGTCCTTTCTCGCGGCTCATCAGGGAGTGGAACTGGTCGAATGCCTGGAAGATGGATCGGATGACCAGGTCCATCAGGCTGTTGGTCTCCGGGACCTTCGCGTAGACGACGCGGATGCTGCGCTTCTCGCACTCGTAGTGCAGCGCGTGGGCGAGGTACTGGTTGCGCGCGATCCGCGAGGTGTCGAGCGCGAGCAGGTGGGTCCAGGCGCGCGACGGGTCCCTGAGGCGCCGGAGGAGAGCCTGGAAGCCCGGTCGCTGATCGTCTTTCCCGGACTCGACGGCGTCGGCGAACTCCTCAACGATCGCCAGGTTCCGCGCTTTCGCGAGCGCGAGCAACTCGCGCCGTTGGGCGTCGAGCGAGACGTCGTGGCGATCCTTGCTGCTCCTCATGTAGAGCGCTGCCTGATCCACGTTTCCTCCACTCGGCGACGATGACGGGCGCGAGCAGCGTAGCCGCCCGCCGCGCGTCGGGCAAGCCGACTGAGACGATGCGCAATCTGATTCTTGACTCTCGTTCCCCGGCCGACATGAGCGTATCCCCGCATTGATTCGTTTCTGCTCTGACGTCTCTTTGGTCTCGTGCCGTCGTCGGTGTGATCGCTTCGGTAAGTGTTTCTGTCCGTCCCACTGGCCTTGGCCGGGCGGGAAACATCGAGGGACACGGGGCACCGCCCCCGGGTGTGCAGGACTGCGTACGGCTAGTTCAGCCGCCGCTGCACGCGGCCTTGGCTGCCGGTGCGCGTCTCGCGGAGCGAGATCGGCCGCATCGGGGACCATTGACCCAGGGTCCGAGGAGCGCCGGTGAGGGCGCGGATCGCTTGCCGTCCGAGGGGACGGTGTGGAGGCCTTGCGCCTCCCGCTTGGGTGAAGTGGCGGGGCCCGCTTGGGCCCCGATCACTTGGTTTCGCACGCGAGCGCGGCGCGAAAAGGTCAATCGGATCGCTGACCTATGCGCGTCGTCACTGACACGCCAGTGACGACGCGCCCGCTCGCCACGGTGATGCACATCGCGTCTGCGCCGAGCAACGTGCTCGGGCTATCGCGTCTGCGTCATCCGTCGCGAAACGTCGCGCAGTGGCTCACGTCAAGGGTGCGACGACCGCCGTGGGGCTCGGTGGCCCCACCGTTCGTCTCGCCGCGAAGTCGGTCGAGCCGACCCCGGGTAGCGCCGTGGGAACTGCTGGCGCCTGCTCTCTGCGGAATCGGGGTCCTCGAGGGCGCTCCCGATCGCGGGTGACAGGCCGTGGATCGTCGAGCGATCGCGCGGCCAGAACATGCGGGGTTAACCGCTACTCATGCTCCCTTCGGTGTTGCCAGGGCTGGGAGCTCCCTCTGCCTCCCCGGAGGGGAGGACTTGTGTGACGAGGCTCAGTCTACGTCCGACCGCCGCGGCGCTTCTGCCGGAATGCGGGCTCGTACACCGGTCGTTTCCGGACGACGCGAACGGCGTCCGCGTCGACGCGCCACATCCAGCTCTCTCGTGCCGAGGACCAGCGACGCTGATCCCGGTCCTGCTCATGCGCTTCTCGCACGCCGCGCCCGGGTATCTCAACCCGGGGACCCCGCGAGGGGCCTCGCACCCGTCACCGCCCGAGGCGGGATCGCGTGCACTCCGAAGACATCACAAGCTTAGCCCGCGCACGGCACGGCAGACGACCGGAGAGCCGCACGAAATCCTGCGCTCTCCGGGTGACTGGGGAGCCCGGCGTTGCCGCTCCCGCCAGCCGGTAGGCGATCGCGTACGGGAATCGGCGCGTCAGCATCCGCCGCCGCGAACGGACGCGTACGCGGTCAACGCAAGCGCCGGCGCAGCCGCTTGAGCACCTCGTCACCGGGAATGGGCTGGACCTCGCCCCGTTCGATCTGGCCCACGCGACGCTCGATCTCGATGCGCCACGCTTCCTCGAGATCCGCATCGGGCGGACCGTCGAGCGACTCGATCAGCGCCAGGGCGAGCGCCGCGCGCTCCATCTCCGAGAGCTGCTGCGCCTTCTCCTTGATGTCTTCGAGCGTGATCGACATCCGCGGACCTCTTCGCATTGACGCACTCGCTATTCTATGCAGCGCACCCAGCATGGCCAAGGGGCGCGACGCATCGGCTTGCGCTTACGAGCGGCCGTGGACTAGGCGCTGGCGTAGAGTCGATGCCGCAATACGCTCCAGGGCCTTAGCCTCGTCTTGCCGCGAGGACGCAGCGTCAACGCCGCGATCAGTCCACGGGCCGACCGAATTGGAACCCTAGCTGCGTCGACGCAGCGCCCACGCTGCTTTGGGTCGTGGCGCGCTCTCGAAGGCGGCGAGCGGAGCGCCCACGCTGCGCCGGCGCGGCTCGGTTCAGTCGTCGGGGCCCCGGTGCCCGGTCGCCTCCTCGTCGACCCAGTCCTGCTCCTCCCAGCTCATGCCCTTGCGCCCCGGGACCTTGCGGGTGGGGCCGGCGCGGTACAGGGGGCAGGACTTTGGCCCGTAGCAGAAGGTCTCGAAGCGATACTTGCGCACGCGCGGGTTCCACTGGTCGACGATCATCTCCACCGGCATGCGGCACCCCCAGAGGCATGTCGTGCATACCGTCTCGAATGTCCGAACATCGAGCCGCCGGTGGCCGCGCTCGCGGTAGACATCGAGCGCGGGCGGAGGTGTCGTCCACGGCGGGCCGGCGGACGCTGTCGGCGCACGCGCGAGCACCTTCAGCTTGGCGACTTTGTAGAACTCAACCGGTTCGAGGCGAGGATCGGCGACCGGTTCGGCCTCGCCGGCGACGCGGTCGCCGACGCGGAACGCGTGCTTCGCCTGCGCGGCCTTGCCGATCCCGACGGAGAATGCGCGCGTCTCGCTGCCGATCGCGCCGTGGAGGCGCAGCGCGTAGCCGAGATAGCTGTGGCTGCGCTGGTCGAACGAACGCGTGAGCCGGATGCGCGGTTGGGCCGAGACGATGTCGCCTTCCCAAATAAGTTTCATGCACGCCCTGCCCGTCAATGCTTCCGATCGCGCAATTCTCCTGCCGATGCGCGGCCGTCGCATTCTTGCGTGAACAGATGGCGGCCGAGCGCGCCAACGTCCTGATGCAGCACGACTTCGCGCACTCCGAGCGGGTAGACCAACGAGCCCTTCGTTCCCGGCACCAGCTTCTGCCCTACCGCAGATTGACCAGGGGGGGGGGCAATCGCGTAGACTCCCGCGCCACGGCGTGCACGCCCTGCTTGATGGCGAGCAGCGCACGCCGCCCCCACCGGATGACAGGGCGTTCGGCGGGGTGCCAGGACAAGACCAAGAACCTCACCAAGAACCAACAAGAAATCTCCCGAAGGCTGGCCCGTCCTCGCGGCGTTCGCGCGCGCCAAGCGCGCGTGTGCGCGGATGCGGGCCTGGAAAGACGAAGTCGGGTTGCTTGGGAGGTTTCTCGAAGGTGGAAGCGGTCGAGCCGCTCCGGCTCGAGGGAGGAGAGCGGTCCCGCCGCGGCGGGACCGACTGGCTCGCGCGTCCGCTCGCGGCCGAGGCGTTCGTCTGGGCGGCGGGGAGCACCGCGAACCTCGCGCGCGTCGCCTTCGATCCGGGCCTTCTGCGCAGCGAGTTCCCCGGCCCACACAGCGTCGCCACGCTCGTGCGCGCGCTCGATGCGCTCGGGCTCGCGGTGGTCGCCAAGCGCCTCGCGTCTGAACGTCTTCTCGAAGCGAAGCTTCCCTGCATCGTCTTCCTGCACGCGAGAGGCGATGACGCGACCGAGCTAGAACCGGCGATCGTCGCGGCAGCGAGCGCGGAGCGCATCGTCTACTTCCGGCCCGGGGCGCCGGCGCCGAGCGGGGTCAGTCCCGCCGAGTTCACCGAGCGCGGCGCCGGGCTCGTCCTCGAGTTCCAGCCCAAGGCCGAAGCCCTCCGTGATACGGACGGCGCGCGGGAAGCCAAGCGCGCGTTCGGCTTCCGCTGGTTCGTGCCCGAGCTCCTGCGCCACAGGCGCGTCTGGCGCGACGTCCTGGTCGCCTCGCTCATCCTCCAGCTCGCGGCGCTCGCGACGCCGCTCCTCACGCAGGTGGTGATCGACAAGGTGGTCGTCCACCACACCACGAACACCCTGATCGCGATCGGGATCGCGCTCGCGGTGTTCATGGTCTTCGGCGCGATCCTTGGCTGGGTCCGGCAGTATCTCGTCCTGCACACTGGCAACCGGGTCGATGCCGTCCTCGGGGCGGCGGCGTTCGAGCACCTCTTTCGGCTGCCGCCGCGCTACTTCGAGCATCGTCCGACCGGGGTGATCGTCGCCCGGCTCCAGGCGGTCGAGACGATCCGCGAGTTCCTGGCGAGCGCCGCGGTGACGCTGCTCCTCGACTGCCCGTTTCTCCTCGTCTTCGTGGCGATCATGTTCTACTACAGCGTCACGCTGACAGGGGTGGTGCTGGCGATTCTCGCGGCGATGGTCATCTTGAGCCTCGCCGTCGCACCGATCTTCCGCACCCGGCTCAACCACCAGTTCCTGCTCGGGGCGAGGAACCAGGCCTACGTCACCGAGCACGTCGCGGGGCTCGAGACGGTGAAGGGCCTCCAGATGGAGCCGCAGCTTCGCGCCCGCTACGGGCGCTACCTCGGGGCCTACCTCCACGCCGGGTTCGAGACCCGCAACCTCGCCAACACCTACAACACCCTCGCGAACGGGCTGGAGCAGCTGATGACGCTGCTCATCCTGTGCCTGGGGGCGTGGGTGGTGATGACGAGCCCCGAGTTCACCATCGGGATGCTGGTCGCCTTCCAGATGTTCGCCATGCGGCTGTCGCAGCCGATGCTCAGGCTGGTAGGCCTGTGGCAGCAGTTCCAGCAGGCGGGGATCGCGGTGCAGCGCTTGGGCGACGTCATGAATGCCCCGGCCGAGCCGTACTCCGTCCACCCCACCCGGACGGCGAGCGGGGCGGGGGCGATCGAGATCGAGGGACTCGGCTTCCGCTATGCGGACACCGCACCTTTCCTCTACCGCAACCTGAACCTCGCCATTCCCGCCGGTGCCGCGGTCGGCATCATCGGCCCCTCGGGCTGCGGGAAGAGCACGCTCGCGAAGCTGCTGCAAGGCTTCTACGTCCCCACCGAAGGGGCGATCCGCATCGACGGGCTGGACGTGCGCCACCTGTCGGCGAACGAGTTGCGCCGCAACTTCGGAGTGGTGTTCCAGGAGACGGTGCTCTTCTCCGGCTCGGTGTACGACAACCTCCTCGCCGCGAACCCGCAGGCGAGTTTCGAGGATATCGTCACGGCCTGCCGGGCGGCCGAGATCCACGAAGTGATCGAGAAGCTGCCCCAGGGCTACCAGACCGAGCTCGGCGAGCGCGGCATCGGGCTCTCCGGCGGGCAGCGCCAGCGCATCGCCATCGCCCGGGCGCTCCTGAAGCGCCCGAGGATCCTGCTCTTCGACGAGGCGACGAGCGGGCTGGACACCCCGACCGCCGAGGCCTTCGCGCGGACGGTGAACAGCTTGACGGGCCACGCGACCGTGCTCTTCATCGCCCACCAGATGCCCCGGGGACTGCACCTCGACAGCATCGTCCGGCTCGGACCGGAACCCGCGGTGCTCACCAATGTCGTCCCGGCCGAAGCCGAAGGCGATCACGACGCCCGACATCGCCCATGAAGCCGCTCGCACTGAACGCCGCGCATCCGGCCGACTTCGCCCCGGACCTGCTGACGATCCAGTCGCAGCCGCCGGCACGTCTGCCGCGGTCGGTGATGTACACCGTGTTCGCGCTCTTCGCGATCCTCGCCGTGTGGCTCGTGCTTGGGCGCCTGGACATCGTCGCGGTGGCGGAGGGGAAGCTCGTGCCGCAGACCTACCTCAAGATCGTGCAGCCGGCCGAGGGCGGGATCGTCCGGGAGATTCGCGTACGGGAAGGCGAGGCGGTGACGGCAGGCCAGGTTCTGATGCGCATGGACACCCGGATCGCCGAGGCCGATCTCGCCACACTCACGGCGGAACTCGCCCTGCGCACCCTGACGCTGCGCCGGATCGACGCGGAACTGGCGAACGCCCCCTTCCTCAGACGACCGGGGGATCCGCAGCCGCTCATCGGAGAGCTCGAGGCGCAGTACCACGCCCACCGGCAGGCCTACCAGGACGCGATCGCGCAGGAACAAGCGGTGCTCGCCAAGGCGCAGCACGACCTGGCTGCCGCGCGGGAAGTCCAGTCGAAGCTGACCCAGGTGCTGCCGTCCTACCAGAAGAGCGCCGAGGCCTACCAGAAGCTCGGGCGGGAAGGCTTCGTCGGGGAGATCCTGATGCAGGAGAAGCTCCGCGAACGGATCGAGAAGGAACAGGACTTGAAGGCGCAAGGGGCGAACGTCGAGGCCGCGAAGGCCGCGATCGAGCAGACCGAGCGGCGTCTGGCCCAGATTACTTCGAACTACCGCAAGGACCTCCTGCGCGAGCGGGTCGAGACGGAGAACCAGCACCAGCGGCTGAAGCAGGAGCTGGAGAAGCAGTCGCACCGGGCGGGGCTGCTCGAGCTGAAGGCCCCGCAGGCGGGGGTCGTCAAGGAGCTCGCGACCCACACCCTCGGGACGGTCGTCGGTCAGGGAACCGTCCTCATGACCCTCGTCCCCAGGGACGAGCCGCTGCAGGCGGAAGTGTTCGTGCGGAACGAAGACTCAGGCTTCGTGCACGAGGGTCAGCGGGCGAAGGTGAAGCTCGCGGCCTATCCGTTCCAGAAATACGGAATGCTCGAGGGCACGGTCACCCATCTCGGGGCGGATGCGAGCGAGGGGCGGGCATCGCAGGACGAGCCGTCGGCGGGTCGTGCTATCGCCCGGCAAGGCGGACTCGGTTACCGGGCGCTCGTCGCGCTCGATTCGCAGATCCTCGAGCGCGACGGGACCCGACTCAAGCTCGCGGCGGGCATGCAGGTCGTGGCCGAGGTTCATCAGGGTGAACGGTCGGTGATCGAGTATCTGCTGTCGCCGGTGCAGAAGACGGCGAGCGAGGCGGGGAGGGAGCGGTGAGGCGTGCGTAGTGACCAGATCCAGCCGGGGTATTCCATCGCGATGGCGCATCTGATCCGGCGGAGTCTGCGCGGGGGCCAGCTGCCAGGCGGTGTGTATGAGGCAAACCGTTCGGTCATCGAGGCGGTCAGTAGCGTCGGGTCTCCTCCCGCAGCTGCGTCAAGGCGCGCCTCCGATAAGGCGGTTGCAACGATTGTGAAGCCGCATGCTCATCAAACGCGACGAGACTTCTCGCGAACCGCGAACTCGGTCTGGTCTTTCGCGACGACGATATCTGAAGTGTTGATCGTACCTGGGGGACTGCTATCGTGCTCACAATCAAGTTGATTACGCGGCTTGCCGCCACCTTGGCTCTGATCGTCGGAGCCGTCAGCGCTCATGCGTACAAGCCTGCACTGAAGCCTCTTACCCTCGAAGAGAAGGTAAATGCCGCTGAATACATTGTTGTGGCGCGAATTGTGCGCTTCCGATACTTCCGTTTCGACACCCCCCCCGCTGGCCAGCTGGAACGCGGTGCTTACATAGGCGAGGACGTCGCTGAGTTGAAACCTGGAATTGGCAAGTACGAGGACATCGAGGTGTTGCGAGTTCTATATCCGCGCGGTTGGACTCCGAGGAACCCCCTTCCCGGAAATCTAGGAATGTCATGGTATCCGCACCCTGGTGACGACTACCACGCGGGTACACCGCGCGTCTGGTTTCTGCGCGCTGCGAAGGCCGGCAAAGTAGCTGAAGGATATCTCCAGCCGGAGGACCGCGTGTTTCGTCTGGTGTCCTTTCGTGGTCTCGCCGTCGTGAACGAGCCTCTAGAGAAGCTGCACGAGATCGAGCAGCTCGTCGAGCGCCGAGTCGAGCGCGAGGCTCTTGCTAGGACCAAGCCCGGCAGTCGGTGACGGTCATCCGGCAGACTCGCAGTCCAGTCACACGGAAAGGAACAGAAGATGAGCGACGATCTTACTCCGCAAGATAGCGCGGCCTTGATTGAGCGACGTGCGTCTCCCTTCCAGAATTATGCGCAGAGAGACTACGTAACTTACTCGTTCCTCGACAGCTTTCCGCTTGCGGAATACGGGAGCCTTCTTTCAAATCCTCTTTACGCGAACGCCACAACTTCGGGGGCCTTCAATTCCTGTGCCGCGCCACCCAAATGCGCGATCGGCGATGCTGGAAATCACCTAGCACCAGCCTCCGAGTTTCTGTCGCAAGTAGCCTCTCGTTTTGAGCGCCTGCTCGATGGCCAGGCGCTCGGCCAAGTCCGCGGGCTGACCGCGGCGTTCCAGTTCCCGCCCGATCCGGGCGGTGCGTTCCATCACCTCCTCGCGTAATGCCGTGCGGTCGACCACGAGGCGGGGTCGTGCGATCCAGACCTCGGACGCGGTCCTCCATTCCAGTGTACGCCGTCTCCACAGTTCGTTGACGGCCTTGATGATCTCCTCCAGACGCTGCTCGATCTCCGCCACCGGCAGCAGCGCGAGCTCGCCCGCCCAGGCGCGGTGCTCGCGGTTCTGGCGCTCCAGCTGCCCGTAGAACTGCGGGAAGTAGGGCGGACCGTGCAGCACGAGGATCTCGTGCGCTCGGAGCACCTCGCGCACCGCGCCGGCGTCGTGGGCCCGGGCGCGGTCCATTCGATAGACGAGCGGGGCGCCGTTGCGCGCGAGGTCGGCGGCCAGTAGTTCGGTAACCAGCCGCGCGTCGTAGTGCACGCCGGTCCTCACCGCGGTGCGGTAGGGCAGCGCGGCGTCGGCGACCACCAGCGCGTGCACGCTGCCGTCGGCGCCGTGGAAGAACATTCCGTCCTAGCCGCGCACCACATCGACGGTGGTGACCGTGACGCGGGTGAGCTCGCGCTTGCGCTCGCGCTCCATCTCGGTGAGCGTGCGCGCCTTCAGGCGCGCAGCCTCGCGCCGCGACAGGCCCGCGACGCTATGACGCAGCGACTCGGCGCCGACCAGCCCCTTGAGGCTGCGCACGATCGCGCTCGCCTGCCTCGCCGCTTCGGGGCTGATCGCCCGCCGCGCTGCGCGCGGCTGCGCGAGCGGCGCACCGGCGCGCACTCGCGCGCGCCAGCGTCGCGCCGTGGCCTCGTGCACCCCGGCGATCGAAGCGGCCAGCGCGGCGCTGAGGCCCAAGCCTCTCATTTGTTCGACGCCCGCGAGCATGCGAGCGCGCTCGGCCTCGGGTTCGGGTTCGCTCGTGGGCTCACGACTCGTCCCGGTCTTCTTCGCACGCGGGGCGCGACGCATCGGGCGGATGCGTCCGTGCAGCAGGCCACTGGCCGCCGCGAGCAGCCGCTCGGTCGTGCCCACCTGCGCCTGCAGCCGCGCGTTCTCCCGGCGCAGCCGCTGGAGCTCCGCTTCCAGCATCGCCACCTCTCCGGACTTGCCCGGTCGTCCCCCCGGGCGCGGGCCAATCGCCTGCACCAGACTCGCCAGCCCCCGATGCAGCAGCGTCTGGAAGTGGTTGCGCGACAGACCTAGCGCGCGAGCCGCATCGGCCACCGTGCGCTGGCCCGCCAGCACCTCCAGCACCGCCGCCAGGCGTTCGGTCAACTCCGGCGCCACCTGCGGCGCCGGGGTGTAGGTTCTCTTCGGCTTGCCCATCGCGGCTGTCTCCCGGCGCATTCTCCCCGGCAAGCTTGCGCTCCCAGTTCAGCACGCGCCCTCGCCAGCCCGCCTCGGGGTCGAAGGCAGCGGCGCTGTCGCCTTCGCCTTCGATCTGCCCGAGGCAGGCCGCCCACTCGGAATCGAGGCGAGGACGATATTCCTCGGCGGGCGTCCGGGTCGGCCCGTCGTCACCGGCGCCCGGATCGACTTCCTCGTCAAGAGCAGCAGGCGCTGCGTCCTGCGCTTGTCCTGCTCCAGGCGGCTCACCTGGGCCTCGAGCGCCTCGATGCGCGCCGCCGCCGCCCAGAGATCGGCCGAGCCCGTCTCCGAGGTCGATGCGAGCGGGTTCAACGCCGCGAGCATCGCCTGCAGCGCCCGGGTCTCCAGCTGGTAGTAGGTCCCGCGCGAGATCTTCGCCTCCCCGATCGCGTCGGTCACCGGCTTCTCCCCCGAGAGCACCGAGAGCACCATCAGGCAGCGGCTCCTCGCGATCGCGTCCAACTCTTCCGAGCCCTTCAGCCAGCGCGGGATCGGCCGGCGCCGGTGCTTCCGCGACTTGCCTTGCCCCGCTCCAGCGCGAGGCGTGCGTGCCTTGGTCATGGTTGCTCTCCTTCACAAGGGGAATCGTGGTCTCTTCGCCGCCGACGCGGACCTTCAGCCCCGAGCCGCTCGCGTTGATCGCCAGATCCCGATCACCCAGCCGCCCCACGAGGTAAAAGGGCGGCCGCGGCGGCTGCGCCTGCGCCAGGCGCAGCGCATTGGCCGCCACTGTCGCCTCGATCGCCGCACGCACCTGGGGCGCGGCACGGAAGAAGCGGTCAGCCGGAGTGAGGCCCTCCAAGGCCTGGTGCGGGCGCTGGAAGTTGTAGTGCTGCACGAACAGCAGCACCCGCCGCTGGCAGTCCTCGAAGTCGGCGAACACCGTGCGCGAGAGCAATTCCTCCCACAGCGTCTTCCAGAAGCGCTCGATCTTGCCGCAGGTCTGCGGGTGGTGCGGGCGGCTCTTGACGTGCCGAATGCCCTGGCGGCGCAGTTCTTCTTCGAACTCGGTCGAGCCTCGCCAAGCGGTGTACTGGCGCCCCTGGTCGGTGAGGATCTCGCGCGGCGGGCCGTAGTCGGCGATGCCGCGCGCGAGCGCCTCCAGTACGAGCGCGCTCTTCTGGTGGTGCGCCATCGCCAGGCTCACGAGGTAGCGCGAGTGGTCGTCCAGGAAGGCGGCGACGTAGACGCGCTCGTGCCGGCGCAGCAGGAAGGTGAAGAGGTCCGATTGCCACAACTGGTTCGGCTCGGCGCGCTCGAAGCCCTTGGGCTGGGCCTTCGTCTTGGCCTTCGCCTTGGGCTTCGGCGCTTCGCGCTTGGGCGCCAAGCCCTCGGCCGCCAGCACCCGGCGCACGGTCGTCTCGGAGGCACCGATCCCGAAGAAGCGCCGTACCACGTCGCGGATGCGCCGGCTGCCCGCCTGCGGCTGCGCACGATTGGCCGCCACCACCGCCGCGCGCCGCGGGTCGGCCTTGACCGACGCTGCGCGCTGCCCCACAGGGTGAGGCGCGGGCTCGCGCGTCGCGCTCGCTCGCGCGCCACCCTGCGGGGCAGCACCGCTTCGCTTCCCGCCCCGCCCCGGACCCGACTCCAGCCCCGCACGACCGCCCGCCCAGTACTTCCTCACCCACTCGGCGAGCGTCGTGTACGGGATGTTGAGCTACCGGGCGACCCGCGTGATGCCCACGTGCTGGTCGACCACCATCGCGGTGGCCGACACCATCACGTCCCGGGGCCATGATGTCCCACGCTTGCTCGCCGCAGCGTCTGCGCGCTCGCCGCGCGCACGATCAGGTTTGCGCTTCACTCGTCGTCTCCTTCTGGCCCTCTGCGTCAGCCATCGCGGAGACCGAGTGCTAGGTGGTTTCTAGCTCAGTCGAGCGCGCATCAGGTGGTTTGCGGGACAACGTCCGCCCGCAGGATCTCGCCCGGATGCGTCGGGCGCCGCTTCGGGGCTCGCAGAGTGGCCATCAGTGGTAGTCCTCCAGGTCGACGTCTTTCGCGCCCTCGGCTCCCGGAGGGTCAAGCCGCCTTCTTCACCCGCACCTCGACGCGCAGACCTGCCGTCGCGAGCATGTTCACGAGCGCATCGAGGCTGAACTTGTCAATTCGCCCTCTGAGGAGGTCGTTGATCCGCGGCTGAGTCACGCCGAAACGCTTCGCTGCCTGCTCCTGGGTCATCCCGCGCGCTGCGGTCCGCACCTTCGACATGAGATCGGCCCGAAGCAACAAGTTCTGAGCCTCCGCTTCCGGAAACCCCAGATCCCGGAATACGTTGCCGCTGCCAGCTGTCACCTTCAGTTCTCCGCTCATCGCTGTCTCCGCCCCCGCCCCGCGGCAAGCAGCCTCTGATCGGCGCCGGCGGAGGCAGAGCAGTTTATCGGACGGCGGGCAGCGGCGACCCCCGCAGCGATTACGGCAGTACGACCGGATTCACCGCCCGCAGCACGGGGATACTCCGGCCAGACCGTGGGGTCGCCAACTTATTCCGGGTCCGGCCCGCACACATGGGTGACGGATCGTACCTAAGACATGGGTGACAACCTTGGGCCGAACGGGTTGTCCAGGGGTTGCTGGGCTTCCCCCAATTTTTCGGACCGTTCGCTTGGCTTGTGAAGCGTAATTCGTAGTCCATCGGACTCACGTTGCCCAGCCTCGCCGGTCGCGAACATGTTCACCAGGGTGTCGAGGCTACGCCGCCATCTTCAGCGGCTGGATCTTCGGACGCCGGCGCTTCTCTGCGCGCCACAGGTCATGGGCAGCCTGCATCCGCAGCCAGGACTCCGCCGAGCCGCCTAGCGCTGCGGCCAGCCGGATCGCCAGCTCGGCGCTCACCGCTGCACGCCCGTTCACGACGCGCGAGAGCGCAACCCGCGAGACGCCGAGGCGCTTCGCGAATTCGGTCACGGAGATCCCGTCTCCCCCGAGCACGGTGTCCTGAAGCACTTCGCCCGGGTGCGGAGGGTTGTGCATGCGCGTCATCGTCCTGCTCCTCAGTGGTAGTCCGTGTAATCGATCTGCACCGCGTCCTCACCCTCGAACGCAAAGACAAGCCGCCAGTTCTCGTCGACCCACACCGCCCAGCGGCCTTTCAGATCGCCCTTGAGAGGGTGGAGCCGCCATCCCGGGAGGTCCATGTCCTGTGGCCCGGACGCCGTGTCCAACCGACCCAGTTGCAGCCGCAGCCGTGTCGCGTGCTTCGCCTGAATCCCGGCCTTCGAGCCCTCGCGGTAGAAGCGTGCGAGGCCCTTGTGCGCGAAGCTCTTGATCACGGCGTGAGTGTATCGCTATAAGATACAGAGCGCAAGAGGGGTGGCGCGGCTTTGGAGCGTCACGCGACCGCCGTGACCTTCGTCTCGGGCTCGTGCCCGAACCCTGGCAGCTTCGTGTGTGCCGCGCCACCCAAATGCGCGATCGGCGATGCTCGAAATCACCTAGCACCAGCCTCCGGGGGTCTGTCGCAAGTAGCCTCTCGTTTTGAGCGCCTGCTCGATGGCCAGGCGCTCGGCCAAGTCCGCGGGTTGTCCGCGGCGTTCCAGCTCCCGCCCGATCCGGACGGTGCGTTCCATCACCTCCTCGCGCAATGCCGTGCGGTCGACCACGAGGCGGNNTCGGCGCGCCGGTGCGCGCGCTCAATGCCCTATGCGCGCCGCCCGCGCTGCGCGCGGCCCGGAACGCAATCTCAACCCGTACTCCAGGCTCTGGGCCGCTTCATGCCCGCGATCTTGCAGGCTTGCTTCACGTAGCCGTACGGGAAGAGCTCGAACAGCCGCTTCTTCGCGTGTGCGCCGTAACCGACCACGTCGGCCAGGAATCGGATGGTGAACCGGGCGTCGGGCGCGATCGAGCGATCCTGGTAGTACTCGCGCATGAACCGCAGCACCTTCCAGTGATCGTCGGTGAGGTCGACGTTCTCGGACCTGGCGAGCCGCGCCGCGATCTCCTCGTTCCAGTCGCCCGGCTCGACGAGATAGCCCTCGTCGTCCAGCCGGACCGATCCACCGGTCGTCTGCCCGTCCATCGCTCAGTCTCCGCACGGCCGCAGGGAGCGATTCTAATGATCGGTCGAGCCTGCGGCACCCGCCGCGTGGCGCATTGGCGGACGAAGCCGGCTCCCGTTGCGCGCGGCTCGCGCCGGCGCCGCCTCGCGCGGCGCGGGGCTACCCGGTGTGCG
>JRYK01001384.1_pt1 | contig 21994 bp, 17 predicted proteins | sample 235381 | NCBI WGS metagenome assembly JRYK01 (sample SAMN03074220, study PRJNA261476) | activated sludge metagenome | biome: Wastewater Treatment Plant; feature: Wastewater; material: Activated sludge; isolation source: activated biomass of a wastewaster treatment plant treating hydrocarbon... ... | reverse complement strand
GCGACCGCCCACGGGCGGCGGAGCGGGCTCCTCTCCCCCCTGTTCGATATGAACGGGAGACAGAACAGAAGCAGTCCGACCAGTAGCGGGCCGAACACCATCAGGTACGTCTCGATCTCGGGAGGCATGAGGGCCAGGAACGCGAAGTAGAAAACGAAATACCAGTCCGGCACCGGGAGCGCGTGTATGTCTGACGGGTTGGGCGGCGGCCCGAGCTCCGGAGGGCCTATCACTATTGCAATGACCAGTATCGTGCATATCACGATAAAGCCGAATACCATGTCCTTCCATGCGGCGTCCGGCCAGAACGGTATCCCCTTGCTCTTGACCATAGCCTCGTACTTCTCCCTGTAGTCGGCCGGGTCTACCGGATCGCCGGCTCTCGGGAATTCCGAAATGCCGTTCTTTATTACGAGATAGAGATGGAACCCTATGAACAGAAACAGGAACGCTGGGATGAGAAACACGTGATAGGCGAACATACGGCTGAGCGTGGTGCCGCCCACGGTATCGCCTCCGAGTATGAAGTCGGCGAGCCATCCTCCGATAAGCGGCACGCGTCCCGCCTGCTCCGCGGCTACTATGGTCGACCAGACGGCGGTCTGGTCCCACCTCACCACCTGCCCCGTGAATCCCATGACCACCGTAAGGGCGAGTAGAACGACTCCGGATATCCAGTTCATTTCCCGCGGGAACTTGTACGCGGCCGTGAGATAGACCTGGATCATGTGTATGCCCACGAGCAGTATCATCGCGGACGCGCCCCAGTTGTGCATCCCTCTCACTATCCTTCCGAACGTCGTCTGCGTCGTGATGAACTGTAGGCTCTCGTATGCCTGCCCCGAAGATGGGACGTACATGAACGCCAGGGTCACGCCTGTCGCGACCTGGAGTATGAACGCGAAGAGCGTCGCGCTTCCGAATACGTAGAACCACGTCGCCGTGTTGGGGGGGACGGCGTGTTTGGCTATAGGCCCTAATGCGCCCGAAATGCCTGTGCGGTCGTCGAACCAGAGCCATGCGCGTTTGAGGAAATTCATCTGCAATACCCCGCCGGGATCATTATCATAGTTACAATTATCGTTCTCATACGGTCGTTATAGGGATCGGGCTCGCGAGCAGTTCCACCTGTCCGTCCCTGACCCTGACCGGGTACTCGTAGAGGCCCCTAGGCGGCGGCCCTGCGGCGACTGAGCCGTCTTCGTAATATACGCCGCCGTGGCACGGGCACATGAAGAGCCTCGCGCCCGATATCCATCTCACCGGGCAGCCGAGATGAGCGCAGTTCACGGAGAAGGCGATGAATTTATCCTCGCTCTCTCTCTTTAGCCAGGCAGCTGATTTCGCAGTAATTCCCGCCCACGGCAGTGGTGATGTGTTCACGTAATCGACCTTCACGAACTCCCCGATTTTGAAGCTGTCAAGCGCGCCCACGGGTCTCCAGTCCAGTTTCGGCTTCTCTATAATAGGCGCGAGTATCGAGCCTACAATAGGAATGCCGACGAGCGCCGCGGCTATGCTCCCGAGCGCTATGCTCACGTGCGCGAAGAACTGTCTTCTGGTGCAGTCACTCGTTCCAGTCTTTTCGCTCATGTCTCAAGTCTCCTATCCAGCCCGCCAGCGCCGTTACGAACAGCACCAGCCCTATGAAGAAAAGTATTATTATCGTGCTCACGACTTCGTTGAACCCGACGGCGAGCCCCCAAAGCATGAACGTGATGCCGAGCGCCATCAGCGCGGGCCAGTATCCCGGAGAAGGGAGCTTCTCCGGAAGGGGCTTGTGCCAGCCCGGCGTGTGGTTCTTGAGCGCTTCCGCTTCGAGTCTCCTGAAATCCGCCGCCCCTCCCGGTACGTTTACAATCTCGACCGCGGGGGCAGCCGCCGCCGGCGCCTGAAATTCGCTTCCAGTGCTCATTTTTTCTCCGTTACCTCTTTATATTTCAGATTCGTTATCATCTGTTTCTCCAATGCATGGGTGTTATTCTCTCCCGTCTCAGGCGTAGCGTACCACCTGGCTATGGTAAACATGCTCGCAGCGAGATAGATGAGACATCCGGGGACCCACATGGTGAGCCCGCCTATCTGCTGGTCGACACCGGGGGTGATGCAGAGGTCCTTCCTTATATATGACAGAATCCCGGCCGAATCCGCCGGGTTGACGTATGCGGGGTAGAGACCCGCTCCGGCGAAGGTTATGAGCATCCCGAGTATGCTGCATCCGAGGCACGCCGAGGCCAGATAGAGCGTGGCCGGGAGCGGCGAGAGCCTCGCCCTCTCCACGGGGGAGAAAACGGGCCACCAGAATATCATTCCAGCGAGCACGAAGCTTATCTGCTGCGCCATGTAGAGCCCTTCCTTCCTGAGCACTGTCTCGTGTAGAGACGGCATGTGCCAGACCCACATCGAGCCCACACCCAGTATCCAAGCCGGCACAGGCTTTCCGAGAAGCCTCAATATCCCTCCCGCGACCGGCGCGTTGAGCGCGCGGTCGGCGGCCTCTTCGGTTATGCCCGAAAGGAGCATGAGCGGAATAACGAGGAGGAGGAGTATGTGCTGGATCATGTGCGCGCTGAAGAGGTAGTTCCTGCCGAGGTAGTCGAGCGGCGATAAGAGCGCCAGCACCATCAGCGCCAAGCCGCCCGCGAAAATGGCCTGCCTGCCGCCACGCTTCTTTCCCGGCATCAGGGCGTAAAGCCCGACCAGAGCCCCGGCGAAGATTATCACCCATGGCTCGACCGTCCATGCGTTTCCCAGGAATTCCATTATGCTCATACCGCTCTCTCCCGAATACGTGATATGTTCACGCTCATAAAAACGCCCACAGATATATTACTGAGAACACGACTATCCATACGCCGTCGACGAAGTGCCAGTAGATAGAGATGCACTCGACCGCGTCCGATTTCGGCCCTTTGAAGTCTCCCGCAAGCGCGAGGCCGAGCAGGAGCGAAAGCATTATGAGACCGGCGCACACGTGAAAACCGTGGAACCCGGTGAGCGTGAAGAACGTCGTGCCGAATACGTTCCGGCTTATCGTAATATTTTTGTCGATGAGTCCTTTCCATTCGAGGCCTTGCCCGTATATGAACGTCGCGCCCAGGATAATGGTCGCCAGTATCCATACCTTGAGCATGGTGTGGTTCCTGTTCTTGAGGCTCCTGTCCGCGAGCCAGATTGTGAAGCTGCTTGCGAAGAGGAAGAGGCTGAAGATACCCGTCTTCACCGGGTTCAGGCTGTTTATGGCCGTGGGGCCGTCCGTCACGGATCCGTGGAAGTTCACGTACGCGAGTATGAGCATCAGAAAGAATATCGACTCCGACGCTATGAAAAATCCGACCATCATCCTGTTATTCGCCATGAAAAATTCTCCTAGACAATTTTAGCGCCCGGCTCGTCCGGCTGATCGGGATGGGCGAGGTCCCAGAGCGGTCTCCTTCCCCTGACGGGNNGTGTACGTCCGCCTCGGCATGCCCATCACTCCGAGGAAATGCTGTATGAAGAACGTCATGTTGAAGCCTACGACCGTCAGCCAGAAATGCCATTTGCCGAGCGTCTCCGAGAGCATCCTCCCCGTGAACTTCGGGAACCAGTAGTAAATACCCCCGAATATCGCGAATAGCGATCCTCCGAAGATCGTGTAATGAAAATGAGCCACGATGAAGTAGCTGTCGGTCACGACCCAGTCGATGGGAACAGACGCAATAGCGACTCCGGACAGACCGCCGATGACGAACTCGATGATGAATGCGGTGCAGAAGAGCATCGGGGTGGCGAAGTTTATCCTCCCGCCCCACATGGTGGCTACCCAATTGAGCACTTTTATCCCCGTAGGTATGGCTATCAGCATGCTTGCGAGCGAGAAGAATGCGTTCGTCACGTTCCCGAGCCCTACCGCGAACATATGATGCGCCCATACGCCCATGCTGAGGAGCCCTATCGCCACTGTAGATGCGGCCACGAACTCGTAGCCGAATATGGGTTTCCGCGAGAATACGGGGATAACTTCCGATACTATCCCGAAAGCGGGAAGAATGAGTATGTAGACCTCCGGATGTCCGAACCCCCAGAAGAAGTGCTGCCACAGTATGGCGGAGCCGCCGTGAGCGGGCGTGAAAAAAGTGGCTCCGAGGAGGTTGTCGAGGAGCATCATGGCGAATGCCGATGTGATTATGGGCAGCGCGGCAATCAGGAGGAAAGAAGTTACGAGGATCATCCATACGAATAACGGCATTCTCCTTATTGTCATGCCTGGGGTTCTCATTGTAAGTATCGTCACGATGTTATTGAGCCCCGATATCAATGAACCGATGCCGGTGGCCAGGAGTCCCAATGCCCAGTATGTAGGACCTTTGTTAAGGGAAAAAGGCTTTTCGCTGAGCGGTGTGTAGGCGAACCAGCCGACATCCGGAGCGCCGCTCTGCGTGAAAAAGCTGTAATAAAGAAGTATCCCGCCGAAGACGAAAAGCCAGAAACTGAGAGCGTTAAGCCGGGGAAAGGCCATGTCGCGCGCGCCGATCATAAGCGGAACAAGATACACTCCGACGCCGACCAGAAACGGCATGACGACGAGGAAGATCATCGTAGTGCCGTGCATTGTGAAGAGCTGGTTATAGAGCTCGGGGGTCAGGAGCTGGTTGTTCGGCTGAACGAGCTGCATTCTGATCATCAGAGCCTCGACCCCGCCTATGAGGAAAAAAATCAGCGTCGCGAGGAGATACATGATCCCTATCTGCTTGTGGTCGACCGACGCTACCCAGCTGAGGAGGCCGTTATTCTCCTTCACGGACGGCAGGGGCACGGTATTCTCGGGCACGAGCGGGATTCTACTACTCATTTTAGCGCCTCCAGGTATGCGACGAGCGATTTCACTTCATCGTTCGTCAGCTTCATATTGGGCATGTACGAGCCGGGCTTGTATTTCTGGGGATTCAAAAGCCATTTTGCCAGGTTCTCCGGGGTATTCGTCAGCACTCCAGCCCCGATCGTCGCGCGGTCCGAGAGGTGTGTCAGGTCTGGACCGACTCTCGCAGCGGCGGCTGTCCCCCTGATCGTGTGACAGTTCATGCACGCCATTGTCTGGAAAATCCGGGCGCCTTCACGCGCGATGCCGTGCCCGGGCGTCGGGGGTACGACGAGCTGGTCGTCCACCCATTTCCGGAAATCCTCTTCTGACTCAGCGACGACTCGTATGCGCATGTTAGCGTGCTGATCGCCGCAGAACTCGGCGCAGGCGCCGATATATACCCCGGGCTTCCCCGCCACGAGCCACATGTAATTGGGGTGTCCCGGAACGAGGTCGATCTTTCTGCCGAGCTCCGGGACCCAGAAGTCGTGTATCACGTCTACCGATTCGAGACGCACGAACATCTCTTTGCCGACGGGTATGTGTATCTCGTTCGAGGTCAGCACCCCTGAGGACGGATACCGTATCTCCCACCACCACTGGTGGCCTATGACCACGAGGTCGGGCTCCCTCTCCGCGCGCGGCGGATCGACCGCTCTCATTGCGCTGCAGGTTAGGAGGAATAGGACCGCTACTATCGCGATCGGGATCACGGTCCAGACTATTTCGATTTTCAGATTTCCGAAATTCTGATAGGGTTCTTCTGTGTCACCCGCCTTCTTTCTGTACCTTATTATTATATAAGCGACCGAAACGACTATTATGCCGAGTATGATTATGCAGATGGCGGCCGTGTAGTAGGTCAGGGCAGCCATTGCTTCCATTTGGGGTGAGCTGGGATTAAAGAGGCCGCCAAGGTTTTCCATTGTGATTTACCAGCCCGAAGGATTCAATTCGTTGATAACGACAACCCGAAACCATTATAATGACTTGAGAGCTTCATTGTCAACACCCGGGAGCTGTACACCCCCGTTGCCGGTGCATATTTTTATCATTTGGCGGGATGCAATTTGTGGTATTCTCTTGCATAATAATCGTGGCACAGCATAATAGAAATTTGATTTTTTCTTGACTTCAGCGTAAAGCGTTGCCCCAGTCCTCTAGATGAGAAAATACATCGTTATATCCTTTTCGCTCCTGTTCCTTTACACATTATTCATACATTCCGCCGTTACATTCTGTCAGGATGAAGAGAAAGACCAGACAGGGGCCAAGAGCGAGGAGCCCGAAGAGCCAGTCGTACGTATTTCCAAGATAAAGATCAAGGGGGCGAAAGCGCTCACAAAGCAGGAGATAGAGCAGAGCGTGGGCACCGGGTTCCCTTCGATCAAGTTCTGGGTGAAGAAGCCGGAGTTCAACGAAGAAGTCCTCAAGGACGATATGGTCAGGATAAAGAGGCTTTATTCGAACGCCGGCTATTACGACGCCGAGGCCACGTACGAGCTCAAATACAATAAGGACAACACCCGTGTCCAGATAACCATAAATATCAAGGAAGGAGAGCCGGTGATACTCACCGAGCTTAGCCTTGAGTACGAGGGTGATATAGGGGAAGACACGAAGAAGGAGATAGAGAAGGCCGTCCCGCTCAAGGTCGATAAGAATTTCTCCCCCAACGGTTATCAGCAGACTAAGGGCGCTATAACCGAGATACTGTCGAACGAGGGGTATCCGAAGCCCGATATAAAGGGCGAGGCGCTCGTTAACAGGAAGGAGAAGTGGGCGAAGGCCACGTTCGTCATCAAGCCGGGCTCTATTTACAAGTTCGGCACGGTCACCGTGGAAGGGAACGAAAAGGTTGAGAGCTACATAATCACGAGGGAAGCGGTCTTCAAGCAGGGCGAGGTATATTCGCTCAACAAGATAAACGAGACGCAGGCCAACATATTCCAGCTCGGCCTCTTCAGGTCGGTCGTGATCGATCCCGTTTACAACGAGGAGCAGAAGATCGCGGACATGAAGATCGTGGTGAAGGAGAGGAAGCAGGGCTCCGTGAAATTCGGCGTCGGCTTCGGCACGGAGGACAAGCTCAGGGGCCAGGTCATCTGGACGAAGAGGAATTTCTTCGGGGGAGGACGGAGGTTGGAAGTCGCGGGGAAGGCCTCGTTCATCACGCAGAGGATAGAGACGAGCGTTATACAGCCTTATATAGTCGGCAAGGACTCGAGCCTTACCGGGACTATCAACTTCCAGAGGGACGACGTGCCGAGCTTTGAAGGGGAGAGCTTACTGTCCTCGGCCGAGGTGCAGAAGGACTTCGGAAAGTATTACTCTACGTTCGGCTCTTTCAACGTCCAGTTCTCGAGGGTGCAGAAGAGCGCGAGGAGGACTCCCGAGGAAAAGAGCAGGGAGAATTTCTTTCTCACCTTCTTCAATTCAGGGCTCGAGTGGGACTCTACCGACAACATACTCAACCCCACGCGCGGTTTCGTCGTATCGACCGGGCTCGAATCCTCCTTCAGGGCGCTTCTCTCGGACGTGAACTACTTCAAGGGCACGGTCGAGCTGAGGGGATATAAGAGACTCTACAGGATGATCCTCGCGAAGAGGATAACCGTAGGCGTCATTCAGCCTTTCGGCTCGACGGGCACGTTCGACATACCGATATTCAAGAGGTTCTTCGCGGGAGGGAGCACGAGCATGAGGGGCTTCCCCTTCCAGAAGCTGGGCCCGCTCAGCGACGGGGGAGACCCGCTCGGCGGAAACTCGCTCCTCGTAGGCAGCTTCGAGGTCAGGTATCCGATCTACGGCAACTTCGGCGGAGTGGTGTTCTTCGACTACGGCAACGTCTTTGCTGACGAATGGAGCTTTCCCCTCGGGGACATCAAGTATGCGCCGGGAGTGGGCCTGAGATACGACACGATCATCGGGCCTGTCAGGTTCGACGTGGGTTACGCGCTCAACCCGGAGCCCGGTATAAGGAGGGTCCAGTTCTTCATCAGCATAGGCCAGGCGTTCTGATCAGAGGCGGGAGTTGCTGGCGGGGTTGTCGATCGCGGCCTCGGCTTCTTCGGCGTTCTCTACGGGCGCGCTCTTTTCAGGCTCCTTCGCTTCGCGGGATTCCTGCTCGTCTATCTCGTACTGTATCGAGCTCTTGAGCTCGTTCTTGGCCCTCTCGAGCTCGCGCATCCCGCGGCCGAGGGTCTTCGCGATCTTGGGTATCTCTTTCGGCCCCAGGATGAGCAGCGCTATGACGAGTATTATTAATATTTCGCTTGTTCCTATTCCGAACATGGCCCTCGTAAGTTTACACCGTACGCCGCCCCCTGCGGCCAGAACATATTAAAAAGGCTACCTCATACCGTCCGCATGTTCAACAAGCCTCCGAAACCCGCCGCGTGCGATTTATGCTACAATTCTTCAACGAATGTAGTAAAATGAACGTGTAAAATAAAAAGCCGCATATGCAAGGAGCATGAACATGAAAGCGATCCGGTACCACGAGTTCGGAGAAGTCGATGTACTCAAGTACGAAGACGTGCCAGAGCCCGAGTTCGGGGACGACGACGTCCTCGTCAGGGTAAGAGCGGCGTCGCTGAACCATCTCGACCTCAGGCTGAGGTCGGGTAAATCTCCCCGGCCGGTCGATCTCCCGCACATAGGGGGCGTCGATATAGCGGGCGACGTGGAAAAGGTCGGAAAGAACGTAAAAGACATCGCGCCCGGCACGCGCGTGGTCGTCGACCCGACCGTGAAGACGCCGAAAGGGCCCATGGTCATAGGGGTTAATTTCTACGGAGGGTTCGCCGAGTACGTGAAGGTCCCCGCATTGAACGCCGTCCCCATACCCGCCGAGGTCTCGTACGACGACGCTTCGGCGCTCCCGATATGCTACGTGACCGCGTGGTACGGGCTCTTCGACAGGGGTAATATGCAGAGCGGGGAGACCGTGCTCGTCCATGCGGCGGGGAGCGGGACAGGGAGTGCGGCTGTGCAGATCGCGAAGGAGGGCGGGGCGTTCGTCATCGCGACTGCGGGAAGCGACGAGAAGCTCGAGAAGGTGAAGAAGCTCGGCGCCGACGCTACTATCAACTACAACACCACTGATTTCTCGGAAGAGATAAAGAGGATAACGGACAACAAGGGCGTTGACCTGATATTCGACCAGATAGGCGCGTCCGTCTGGGAGAACAACCTCAAGTCGCTCAAGATGAAAGGCCGCCTGCTTCTCATAGGAGTCGTCGGAGGCGGGCAGACTACGTTTAATTTCGGGCCGGTCATAGTAAAGGACCTGTCCGTACTGGGCGTGACCGTGTTCAACGCGCCCAGGAACAATCTTATAAACGTCATCAACCTGGTCTCTCTCGGCAGGCTCTCTCCGGTAATAGACAAGAAGTTCCCACTGTCGGACGCTTCGGCGGCGCAGAAGATGCTCGAAGACAGGAGCCAGTTCGGGAAGGTGATACTTAACCCCTGAGCGCCCGCGTTTATGGAGAAATCTATCTGCGGGAACCGCATAATCTCATACACCACCAGCCGTAGAACGGAAGCGAGACGATAGGATGAACATACTCGATGCAGTTCCTCAATTACCTTTATGGGCCGTATTCGCCGGCATGTTCGTTCTGGTCGTCCTGTCTATTTTCCTGGGTTACAAAATAGGGGCCGATAACCGGAAGCGCTATGGAGACGGAGGGGAAGGTCCGATCGGCTCCGTCGTCGGAGCGACTCTGGGGCTCCTCGCGTTCATGCTCGCGTTCACGTTCGGACTTACGGCGAACCGTTACGACAGCAGGAAAGAGATACTCGTCGACGAGGTGAACGCGATCGGGACTGCATTTCTAAGGACTGATTTCCTCGCGGAGCCTTACCGCACGCAGATACGCGGGCTTTTCCGCGACTACGTCGATTTGCACACGGCGTGGATAAAAGAACCGGATAGGCTTCAGGCCATGATCGCCGAGTCTGAAGCCATACAGGACAAGATCTGGTCTCTGTCGGTCGAGGCGGTTGCGAAGACGCCCAATCAGGAGATCACGTCTTCATACATAGAGTCGCTCAACGAGGTGATAGATCTGCATGCGAAGAGACTCATCGTCGCGCTCATGTACCGGATTCCGACGCTCATCTGGTATGCGCTGATATTCGTGACCGTCCTCTCTATGGGAGCCGTGGGGTATCAGTTCGGAATCACCGGCGGAAGGAGCATCGTTATCAGCATTCTCCTCGCCCTTACTTTCTCGGCGGTGATATATCTGATCGCCGACATCGACCGCAGCCTCGGCGGGGCTATAAAGGTAAGTCAGAAGCCCATGATCGAGCTCCAGAAAAAGATCGACGCCGCTGTCCCCGAGCGTTAGGCTCGTTCGAACACTTACCTGAAAGCCTCCTCGAAATCCCGGACGAGCGCTTCAGTACCCTGCTCGCCGCATCCGCACCTCTCGAGCAGCGCGCTCCCGGTTATTCTGCCTCCCCCGGACCAGACTCCCCTCAGATAATCCCCTGCCGCGGATGTCCTCCACCACTCCTCGTCGAACGACTCCTTCATGAAGATCCTGAGCCCCGGCAGGGAGAGCAGGGATTTAAACCTGAATGGAGAGCTCACCGGCGATAGAAATTCCGGAAGGAATTTCCTTCCGTCGTACCTGCATTTCGCAGCTCCGCTCATTATGTCCGTGAGCAGCGCGGACATTTCGCCGGAGTCGCTTCCTCCGTAAATTTCCTGAATGCAGACGGCGCGCCCCGCCTCGATCCTCGCCGACATGAGCCGCCTTAATTGGAGGAAGTTGTGGAGGTCTCCGCCCGTGTCTATCCTCAAATACCTCTTGAGCCATCCGGGCTCGTATATGAGGCCGCCGAAGAGCCCGGAGAAGATATCGGTAAGGTAAGGGTCTCTCAGGTAAACGAATTCGAAGTCGTCCTCAGGGTCGGTGAAGGCGTAACAGAGAGAATGTCCGAGACAGCCGAGAAGGGACTCGTAATCGTGTATCCCTCCCACGGGGAATATGGATAGAGCTGTCTCTATCGGCGGTCCCAGAGTGAGAGAGAATCCGTCAGCCGTCTTTCCGGTCCTCTTCGTCGTATCGAAACTGGCTGAACGGGGAGGGTTGAGGGACATCCCTCCGAGCACTGTCTCCGTAAAAGACTCGAAATCCGGCTTCGGAAAGTAACCCCCGAGCTCGGCCGAGTTGAACAGGAACGTTATGTCCGAAAGCGAGGCGTCTTTCATACGGACGTCGATCTTTCTCGAAAGGAACCACTCGAGCATGTCCCCCGCTATGTAATCCGTATCGCGCAGGAACTTCTCCGCCCCGGAGGCGAGGCCGGGGGTAGTCATGCCGTGTGTCTCGTCGAGCAGCTCTCCGTAGGTTTTAAAGCCGAGTGCTTCCGAGCTTTCCGAGAGCGATTCCAGCTTTCTCATGCAGAGCGTGTTGAGTCTGAAGAGGAGCTCTCCCGACTTTTCATCTATCTCGTCCCTTTTATTTTTCCTGGGCTCGGATAATATGCGCGCCTTCGCCGAGCGGAGCGTCATTCTTTCCCCGCAGGCGGGGAACTCCTCTCCCGCTTCGAGGGCGAGTATACGGTCGGCAACGCTCGCCGTCTTCCCGGAGAGAAACGCAAGGGCGAGAAACGACGACAGGAGCCTGAGGCGTGTTTTCTCTTCCCCGTCGCGGTCTGCATAACCGTCGCACGAATGAAATAGCTCGGGCTCGAGAAAATCCCGCCGGGAGGCGTAGACGCCGCCCAGGCGGGTTTGCGCTCTCATTCCTGTGAGGTTCAGCCACAGCTCTCTCCGGGTATCGCGCAGGAGCCCTGAGCCTTCCGTTCTTATAAACCTCAGTGTGTCGTCATTCAACGTGAATATCCTTTTCCCGGTTATCTGCGGGCAAATATCAATTATATAGAACGCCAGCTGTCATTAGAAGTTAGCACGCCGGGTGCGCTCAGGCCGTTTTACGTACGGGGGCTTTTATAAAGAAAGCGCCCGCCGCCGCAAGGTAGCAGCAGATTATCGTGAAGACGAACGGGTAGGTGTATGTCCCCGCCACGTCGTGCACGTATCCTGCGAGCAGAGGCCCGCCGATCGCGGCTATAGAGTACGAAGTCCCGAATATTCCGTATATGGTGCCGAGCGACCTTAACCCGAAGAACTTTCCGAGGAGAGTCGGGAATATCGGGACCCATGCGCTGTAAAAGAATCCGAAAAGGAATCCGAAAAGGTAGAACGCCCATATGTGGTCGAAGAAGAGGAGCAGCATTATAGAGCTCCCCTGCGCGAAGAAGCATATGAGCAATACTTTCCTGTACTCGAGCATTTCGGCGAGTATAGACGAAAGGAGCGTCCTTCCTATTATGCTGCCGAGCCCTATAGCCGCCGGAGGGCCCGCGGCCGCGAGCGCCGCGACCTTGAGGTCTATCTCGAAATTATAGAACTGCGTCACGATAATAAGGAACGTCGTGAACCCGAGGAAGTACATCGAATACATGAGCCAGTAGTTGGGGGTAGAGATGGCCTCGATCGCTCCCCAGTCGTTCCCGTTCTCGGGGATGCCGCTCCCTTCGCGCGACTTCTCGTACTGGCCTCCGTTCTCCTCCCCGTAGGGCCTGAGGTTCTTGTCCTCGGGCCGCGAGCGCAGGACGAAAGCCGACATGAGGACGGTCAGCATGAGCGCGCCCAGGGCGAAGAGAGCGTTCCTCACCCCGAACCCGTTTATCAGCCACGCGGTGAGCGGGTTGGTAATGAGCCCGCTCAGCGGCACGCCGGTCGTTATAATGCCTATCGCGAGCGCCCTCCTCTTTACGAACCATCTGCTTACGAGTGCGACGCATGTGATGTAAAGAACGGCGTCGCCTAACCCTATGAAGAACCCGTAAGATATGTAGAGCTGCCACGTTGTCTGTGCTATGCCGGTGAAGAACATCCCTAAAGCGGCTATCAGCCCGCCGCCGAATATGACCGCCCTAGGGTCGAACCTGTCTATCATTCTGCCCGCGAGTATGAAAGCCGGGGCCTGTACGAGGGACCTGAAGGAGAAAAGCGACGACCCGGCCGCGCGGCTGAGACCGAAGTCCTCGTTCAGGTAAGGGAGGAATACCCCGAACGAGTAGAGAAGGAGACCGTCCAGAATGATTATCAGGAGAGAAGCAGCGACTATATACCAGCCGTAGAATATCTTTTTCCCGAACATGCGGTCTCTCTTTTCCGTGCGAGCTTGTGAGTACGAATCGGAGTTAACTGGTTTACGGGCCGCGAAATAATTTCCGATTCGCCAAGGGGGGTAATCATACCTGAAAATAGCGTTTTATTCCCCGGCCGTAGTCTGTGCCGGGGTGGCGTGCCGGGGCCGGGCATCTTATCCCTGCACTTTTCCTATCGTTTCGTTTACGGCGTTCGCCTGGTTCTCGTACTTGCCCGTTTTGAGGGTCTCGCCCGCCTTCTTCAGGAGCGGGAGGTCTTCCTTGGTCCACTTCCCGGCCTTGACGGTTTCGGAAATACGGACGACGAAATCGTCCCTCATCTCCTTCCTCCCGTCCGTAAAGCTCCAGTTGTCGAGGTAAATGCCGAGTATCCGGGCGCCTTCCTTCCTGTCGAGCTCGCCGGGGATTTTATCCGCCCCCGCGCCGACCCACTTTATAAGCGTCTCCGACTGTTCGTCGCCGGAGCTCCCGTAGTGCGCGAGCAGCCTGAGCTGATCGACCTCGACCGGGTAACGGTAAGTGGCGCCGAGTATCTGCATGATCGTGTTCCTGTCGAGGGGGCTTATCATCCACAGGGATTTTCTCGACGCGATCCTGAGAACGGTTTTCTTGCTGCCGAGCACGGGGGCGACCTTATCCGCCTGGTCTCCCGCGGCTTGTCCCATCTCCCCGAGCGCGCTCAGGGCCGCCAGCATCGTATCCATGTTTATCTGCTTGTCGTCGTTCACGGCCGTAACGAGGTCGCCGAGGGCAGGAGCCTGATCCGCGGCCGAGGGGCCCATCCTTCCGAGCGCGGTCGCGGTAATCGTCCGCACCCTTATGTCCGGGTCCTTAAGGAGGGCGGCTATGTCCGCGTTGTATTTCCTCGCGGGAGCGCCGAGGTTAAGGAGGGCGTCGACGGCGTTGATCCGTACCTTCTGGGACTTGTCCTTGAGCAGCTTCGCTATCTCCGCCATCTGCGGCTCGGTCGCCTGCCCGGTACGTCCGAGAGACCACGCGGCCTCGGCGCGGACGTCCTCGTCGGGGTCCTTCAGCAGGGGAGCGATCTTCCCGGCCTCACCGGCCGCCCCATGTCCGATCGCGCCCAGGGCCTCGAGCGCCGCCGCTCTTATGACGGGGCTCTGGTCGTTAAGGATCTCCGCGACTGCTGGGGCCATTCTCTCTCCCCTTTCTCCCATCTCGGTGAAAATGAATATGCCTGTCGTACGGAACTTCAATTCCCTGTTCTTGAGCAGCCCCACTATCCGCCGGGACTGCGGCTCTGTAAAATCATCCATGCTCGCGAGCGCGCCCGCGACGCTTCCCCTCAGTAGTTTATTCCCGCTGTAGAGCAGCTCGATGTACGCGTCCTTAACGTCGACGCCGTTTTTGCTCATCTTGTTGGTGACCGCGTAAGCGTTATAGCTCACCTGCTGATTTCTGTTGTTCATCAGCTTTAGTATTTGCGGCGCGTATTTCCTGCCGCTCTCGCCCATTTCGCCGAGGGTGCTTATCGCGGCGACGACTACGGCGTTGTTATCGCTTCCGAGAAGCCCGGCAACGTCTCCGGCCCTGTCCCCCGCGCTCTCTCCGAGCGCGGCGAGAGCCGTAAGGGCGCCGATCTGCGTTCCGGGGTCCTTATCCTTGAGGAGATACACTACCGCGTCTATGGTCTTCTTCTCGCCCTTGGACGTCGCGCCTATAGACATTGCGGCCTCATTCTTGACCTTGAGACTCTTGTCTTTCAACATCTCGACCATGACCGCCCTGGTTTTATCGGGGACCTCGCCGATGTCTCCGAGCGCCTTGAGCACGCTGACCCTAAGGAATTCGTTCCTGTTTTTCAGGAGCTCCGTCATCTCGCCGGCGTAAGGGGCCGAGCTTTTTCCGAAGGCTCCCAACGCCAGGGCGGCGTTGGCGGCCACCTCTTCGTCCTTATCCTTGAGGAGCCTGGCTATCTTCGCGCTCTCGGCGGCGGCAGGAGGCCCGATCCTCCCGAGCGCCTTCAGTGCGTAAGTCCTCGTTCCGGGGTCCTTGTCGTTAAGGAGTTTCAGTATCGCCGGTATCTGCCCGGACGCCGCTCCGGGATTCTTCGAAAGGGCTTCTACTGCGGCGAGGCTCACCTGCCGGTGCTCGTCGCGGAGAAGCGGTACGAGGGCCTTTGCCTGCCCGGGGCTCAGTCCTCCGATCCTGGCGAGGGCCGATGCCGCGTTGTAGCGTACGCCGTAATCAGGGTTGTCGAGGCTCGCCGTGATGAGCGGTATCAGGTCCCTTGACGACTCGCCCATCGACGCCGCGGCGATTAGCGCAATCCTCCGCACCTGCGGGTCCCCGTCCTTGAGAAGGGCCGGGAGCTGGGGGATGTCGCCCCTTTTCCCGGACTTCGAGAGCTCTTCCAGAGCGTCTTTCCTGACCTTGGGGTCCGGGTCGTCGAGCGCCGCATAAAGCCCTTTCAGCTGCCATTCCTCGTAAACTACCGCCTTCTGCTCGTTCGGAGGAAGGGTCTCCCCGGCTTTCAGTCCGGTGAGCGAGGGTACGGCCGCGGCGGTTATTGAGATCATTATCAGTAATGCGAGGCGCGGGAGCGGTGCTCCGTGCCGTGCGGAAATAGAGCTCTTATTACCTCTATGCCTGTTCTTGCAAGACAAATTCATATGAATCCCCCCGGGTCTGTTCGGTATTATTTGTAACTGCATGGCTGCCGGACTCAAGGGCACGGCGTGCGCGCCGGCGTGAATGAAAAGGTATCCCTGCCACTCCTTTAACGGTAAAAGCAAATCCGGTTACTGAATCATAAAAGGTTATCCTATGTCTTCCGGCAGTCAATTGTTTTTATCCGGCTCCGGCGGCCGCCGGGATGCGTTCCGTGGCGGGGATGGAAACGGCCGTTTATACCCCATGCCGGATCGAGTATTATTTTTTCTTGCGTCGGCGGCATTAGCGGGTAAAGTGAGAGAGAGGAGCAGAAGAATGTCTTACGAAAGGGACGACAGGGATTTACTGACGATGTTCAGGGACGGAGTGGGCAAGGGGCTCAGGGTGCTTAATATAAGGTCCAGGGAAGCCTACGACACGCTCAGGATCAAGAACACCGTGAGGCAGCTCGAGCGCAGGAAGAGTGAGGCGATTTACGATATGGGGGCGACCCTCTACAGGACCTACAAGCACACGGGCAAGGTCGTTGATGAAACCGTGGCGGCCAAATCGGCGGTCATAGACGAGATAGAATCGGAGATCGAGGAGCGGAGACAGGAACTTGAGACCGTGCATTTGAACGCGGTAAAGGCCCTCGGAAGCCTGAAAGCGCTCGGTAAACCCAGGGTTGCCGCGTTCTGCGACTGCGGGGCGGAGTTAAACGAGGGGGCGAAGTACTGCCCGGAATGCCTGAAGAAGCTCGACTGAAGCCGGACAGGCGAGGTCTTCCGCGGGTCGATCTTACACTCACCACCGCCTTCTCTAAGGCGTAAATATTATTGAAATTATGTTGACACGGGCTCCTATAGGATATAGAGTTTTAAAAGATGGGGTCATAAATTTCCATGACCGAAATGGCAAACCATTCGAAAGGGTGGGACGCAAAGCCGCGGGCCTTCATACCGGCACTCAGGGTATGATGGCGGCCGGGCTGCCGAAGTCGGGATATGTTAATGGCTAACTCCGTACAGGTTTGAATTTCTTCAGGCCCGATTTCCTCTACACGCCCAGGCGCTTCGTCCTGATGCACACACGGATGCTGCGTTCTGAGCAACCCCGCCCCTACGAACGTGTTCGCCCGATCGCGAAAGCTGCGGGGGAAAATACGTTATGTCGTGGGGAACGGTCTCCGGCCAGGAGAGCGAAAGAAAACTCAGCCGGCTCATAGTCGGCGACAGCGAGTTCACCTGCGTCGTGCTCGGAGGAGCGAAGGACGCGGGCGGCTCACGCGAATTCATCGGCCCTCTCCGCGAATACCTCGCGCGAAGGGGTATCAGGCTCGACCTTCTCTCCGAATTCTCATTTCTCAACGGACATTACACGGAGCGCTTCGAGGAGCTCGCCCGCGATTGCGTGCTCGGGGTGCTTGTGCTCGACGGCGCGGGACCGGAGGAGCTTTACCAGTTCGGGTTCCTGAGAGGCCGGGGGAAATTCATTCTCGCGCTCGGGAAAGGCGCCTCCGGGGCCTGGGAGGCAAAGGGACTACGTTCGGATGCAGGAGCGGAGGCGCACGGCGTTCAGGCCCCGTACGGGGACAAGTTCATCATGCGTCCCCTGCCTGTTCCGGCCCGGACGGGATGGGACGCCGTTACGAGCGAAAGCACGGAGACGGATTTCCTGAGATGCCTGGGAGAGGCGCTCCCTGAGATCATAGAAAATTACATAGAAGATTCACTCGGCGGCGATATATCGGAAGAGGAGGAAGACTCCGATACCCTGCGCGAGCAGGCCTTGAGACTGTCGGGGTACTTTTCTTCGAAAGAGAGCTTCGGCCTCACCGAGCTCGAGGCAGTTTACGAGGCGCTCGGCGCATGGGAGGAACGGACGGGACGCGGCGCTCCGTCCCGCGTGCGGAGCTGTCTCGCATCGCTCTATTCGCGGCTTGCCGATACGGCGGCCGACGAGGAAGTGAGGCGCGCATGCGTCGACAGATGCGTCCCGCTCTACGACAGGATACTCGACCGCGAAAAGCCGGGAATGCTCGCGGGCCTCACGGCCAAAAAGCTCGCCGACCTCCTCGTCCTCCGCTCGTCGGCGGAGGGGGGGCAGGGAGACATCGAGAGGGCCGTGAGGCTCTACAGGCAGGCCCTCGGCATGTTCCCGCGCGACGCCTATCCGCGCGAATTCACCTCTGTCTCGAACAACCTCGGTGCAGCCCTTAATTCTCTATACTCGAGGACGGGAGAGCCCGGGTACGCAGCCGACGCGGCGCGGGTTCTCGAAGAGTGCATATCGCGGACCGTATCCGGGAGTACGGAGCCGGAGCTGGCTCTCGTTAACGTCAACCTCGGCTCGGCGTACATGAGCCTCGCGTTACACGAAGATCCCCGCGGGAATCATCTGAGGGCGGCGGGGTCGCTCGAAGACGCGCTCGGGCTTCTCGACGCGGGCGGAGATCCGGGAGAGGCCGCCTCTCTGCGCGTTGCCCTCGGGGATATATACAAGACCCTCGGCGACACGGAGGCCGAATCGGATAACCCCGACGGTGCGATAGAGTTCTACGACAGGGCGCTCCTTCATTATCCGGATGAGACCGCGCGCGGCGTGCACGCATCGAGCGGCAGGAAGCTCGGCGAGGCGTTCGAGAGGCTCTACAGGCGGGGAGGGGAAGTGACCGAGCTCAGGAAGGCCATAGCCGCGTATTCGGAGGTAATGTCTTCGGCGGGAGAGGCCGTGGGAGAGAACTCGGGGGACATCGCCTGCAGGCTTACGCCGCTCTATTCGGAGCTTGCCGATACGCTCGAGAGGTCGGGCGATTACGAGGGGGCCATCGAGGGCATGAAGGGGCTCCTCTCCGTTCTCGATCCGGCGGCCGGTCCGCTCGAATACGCTCTTGCCCACGTGAGGATCGGGGACTTCTACAGGACCATGGCCGGGAGCGGGGAGAGGGAGCTCAATACTGAGCTCGCCGTCGATTGGTACAGGGAGGCGCTTTCGTTTCTGGACGATGAGCCTTACCGCGATCTGCGGAAGGAGCTCCGCGGGATCGCCGGCGGACTTCTCTCGGAGCTCGCATGCTCGGAGCCCGTGGACGTGAATAAAAAGATCGGATTTTACAAGGAAGCATTCGATTACCTTAGCCCGGACGAGCACCCCGGTGAATTCGGCCTGGCCCGGAAAGGGCTCGGGGACGCCTATATGTTGCTCTACCGCGCGATGGGCGAAAGAGAGTTCCCCGCGCTCGCGGCCGGAGCTTTCGGGGAAGCGCTCGGTGTCCTAACGGCGGAGGAGCACGCGGAAGAGCGGAGGCAAGCGGAGGAAGCTCTGGAGGAAGCGCGGAGCGTAATCGCCTCGCTCGAGAGAGAGGAGTCTTCCGCCGTCGGGGAAGAGTCGGCGGCCGCGGAAGACGGAGGCGGCGAAATGCCGCCCGATAAGCCATTCCTGACGATCGTTAAAGACGCTGAATCGGGAGCGGATGAAGCGGAGGCCGCGTCCCCGGAGGAGATCGCGGAGGAAAGCTCTTCCGAAGGTGCGGGACCGGAGAGTGCGGAGGAATCCGCCGCCCGCTGCGAGGAGATGCTGAAAGCGGTCTCGAAGACCGATTCCCCGGGCGAATACGCCTCGCTCAAGCTCACGCTCGGACGCGCCTACGCGGAGCTCGGCGACGGGGCAGGCGAGGGGAGGGCCAATTATTTCAGGAAAGCGCTCAGGGCGTGCGAGGAATCGCTCGCCTTCTACGCTCCGGCCGATCACCCGCGCGAATACTCGAGCGCCGCAATGGGCGCCGCTTACTCCTGGATGCGGATATCCGAGCAGACAGGAGACGTGAGGGGCTACGAGCGCGCGATAGCTTTTTACAAAAATGCCCTTACCGTGCTCACGCGAGAGACAGACCCCGCGGATTGGGGGACGGCGAAGGAGAATCTCGGGAACATATACAGGGCGGTCGCCGAGATGAGGGGGGAGCCGGCGGCTTACAGGAAGGCCCTCGATGAGTACAAGGACGCGCTCGGCGTCTTCCCCCCGGAGGAGCGGCTCTCCGATTACGGCAGGATCGAGAAGAACATAGGCTTCATTCACGGCGTCCTCGCCGGCCTCGAGGACAGCGGCCGGGATTACAAGCAGGCTGTTCAGGCCTTTACGGGGGCGCTCAGGGCATACGGCCCCGATTCTTCTCCGGCCGATTACTCGGAGGTGCACAAGCTCCTCGGCATCGCTCTCGCCGGCATCGCGCGCAAGGAAGACTCCCCCGAGCATTACAGGCGCGCGATCGACTCGTGGGAGAAGGCGCTCGTCGCCGCGGGCCCGGAGGCGACGCCCAAGGACTACGCCCTCATGATGAAGAATTCGGGTGCTGCTTACGAGAGCCTGTACGGGTTTTCTCACGACCTAGAGGATCTGAAGTCTGCCGCGGTGTCGTACGAAGGGGCGCTCCGTTACTACACGCACAAGCTTATGCCGTCTGAGTACGCGTCCATCACGAGCAGTCTCGGCTCTATATACAGGCGGCTCGCGGAGACGGAGGACGAGGCCGTTAACTGCAGGAAGGCGCTCAGATGCTGTGAAGGTGCGCTCAAGGTTTATAACGTGAACGAATACCCGCTCGAATACGCAGCCACGCAGAACAACATCGGGATAATATACAGGACGCTCGCCGAGCTCGACGATAAGGGGAGGAACTGCAAGAGGGCCGTCAACGCATACAGGGAGGCGCTCCGCGTCTATACCGAAAAAGAGCATCCCGCGCAGTACGGCTCCACGAAGAACAACATGGGGACGGCTTACATGACCCTTGCCGAGGTGGAGGAGAGAACGACCAACTGCAGGATGGCCGTAATGGCGTTCGAGGATGCGCTAAGGGTGAGGACCATCCAGAGCTACCCGATGCAGTTCGCGGCGACCCAGAACAACCTGGGCATCGTTTACAGGATGCTCTCAGAGACCGAGGACAGGGCGAAGAACTGCAAGAGGGCGATACAGGCGTACGAGAACGCGCTCATGGTCTATACGATAGACAGGTTTCCTCTGCAATACGCGACCACGCAGAACAACATCGGCGGGGCCTGCACCACTCTCGCTGAGGAGGAGGACAGGACGAGGAACTGCGACAGGGCTGCGGAAGCCTACCAGGAGGCGCTCCGCGTGTTCACGAAAAATTCCTACCCGGCCCAGTACGGGATCGTGAAATCGAACCTCGAGCTCCTGACCGAATTCTCGGGAAAGGACATCTCGTCGGCCGCCTCCTGACCGGAGAACCGTACACGGGCTTTTACTTTCCGCTCCGTAGCGAATATATTAATGTCGTTTTGAGAACCGCTCTCCAGCTCATCCTTTTACTTAGCCTTATACTCGGAGCCGAAGCGGCGTTCGCCGTCGGAAAGGACACCCTCGTCGATATCTCGGGCGTCGCCGTGGTGGTGGACGAGGTGTCTGCGACCGCGAGGGAGGACGGGCTCGACGAGACACAGGTGAAGGCGCTCGTCGAGGACATGCTCACGAGGGCCGGCATCACGGTGCTCGAAGACCGGAAGTGGTTCACCGTATTCGGGGGTTCCTACCTTCTCGTGAAAATAATTGCTAGTAAGGCCGTGAGCGGGGACAGGTACGCGGTTTACATAGACACGGAGCTCTATCAGACCGTAGTCATCACGGGAAAGAAGCTCGGGAAGAACATATCGACGGCGGCGGCAACGTGGTCCGTGGGGAAGCTGCTCTCGTGTGAATCCTCGGCGCTCAAGGAATGCGTCGGCGGGACCGTGTCGGAGCTTACCGACATGTTCATTAAGGATTTCCTCGAGGTCAGGACGGCAAAGTGGAAGCAGGAGCAGGAATGGAGGGAGAAGAATAAGTGATCGATTACTTCATGCCGAATAGTCGGCGATTCGCGCACCTAAATTCGGTAACTCCACATCCTCTTCACTGCTCGTATCCATGTCTCTTAATTTCACGATCCCGCGCGCGAGCTCATTCTCCCCGATGATGAGCGTATACCGGGCCCCGGACTTGTCGGCGCGCTTCATCTGGCTCTTGAGGCTCTTCCGGCCGTATTCGGTCTCTGTCGGGACGCCCATTTCCCTGAGCTCCGCCGCGAGTGAGAAAGCCCTCTTCCTCGCCTCGTCTCCCATGTGAGCGATAAAGACGGCCAACTCTCTGTCGAANNGCGTTCTGTGAGCCGAGCTCCCCGGTGGTTATCTCGAACACCGTGCGGGTGTAGTAGTCGAGACCCCGGACGATCTTCGGATTGATTACGTACGGTATGCCGACTGCTTCGAGGCTTACCCTCACCTCATTGAAGTGCGCCGCACAATCGTCGCACATGTTGTCGAGCATCTTGGGCGC
>JRYK01002356.1_pt1 | contig 22050 bp, 18 predicted proteins | sample 235381 | NCBI WGS metagenome assembly JRYK01 (sample SAMN03074220, study PRJNA261476) | activated sludge metagenome | biome: Wastewater Treatment Plant; feature: Wastewater; material: Activated sludge; isolation source: activated biomass of a wastewaster treatment plant treating hydrocarbon... ... | reverse complement strand
ACCCTGCTGCGCTGCATCAACCGCCTGATCGACCCCACGGCCGGCGAGGTCGTCTGGAACGGCCAGAACATCACCGCCGCCAACGGCGCGGAGCTGCGCCAGATCCGGCGGCAGATCGGCATGGTCTTTCAGCACTTCAACCTCGTTAAGCGCAGCAGCGTGACCACCAACGTGCTCAGCGGGCGGCTGGGCTACGTCAACCCGTTCTGGAGCCTGTTGGGCCGCTTCTCGGCCGACGACCGCCGTCGCGCCGTGGCGGCCATGGCCCGCGTGGGCATCGAGGACAAGGCCGACAACCGCGCCGACCAGCTCTCCGGCGGCCAGCAACAGCGTGTCGGCATCGCCCGCGCCCTGATGCAGGAGCCGAAGCTGCTCCTGGCCGACGAGCCGGTGGCCAGCCTCGACCCGGTCCTGTCGCATTCCATCCTGCGTTATCTGGAACTTCTCAATCAACAAGACCACATCACCGTACTGTGCAGCTTGCACTTTTTAGACCTCGTCCACCGCTACGCCACCCGCGTGGTGGGCCTGAAGGCGGGCGAACTCATCTTCGATGGGCTGCCGTCGGAGTTGACGGCGGCGAAGTTCAAAGAGGTCTATGGCGAAGAGGCGGAAATGGTCTCGGTAACGCCACAGAATGCCTCCTGAACGCCGTCCCACCGCCAACCCCTGGCCGCCGGCTCTGCTCTCGCTGCTGCTGCCCGGCGGCGGCCAGTTCCTCCTGGGCCAGCGCGCGCGCGGCCTGGGCCTCTTCCTAACCTTCGTCCTGTTGCTGGGCCTGGTGCTGTGGACGGGCACGTATGCCCTGTTGGCGCCGCTGATCCTGTTCTGGCTGTGGATCGCCCGCGACGCCTACCAGATCGCCCAGGGCAAGCAGCCGCGCTGGGGCCTGGCCATCCTGCTGATCGGCCTGGTGCTCTATGGCGCGGCCACCGTGGTCACCGAAGTGCGGCCGGCGCGGCTCATCATCGGCCTGCCCAACGTCGTGCCCTACCTGCGCTCCCTGGCCAACCCGGAGCTGTTCGAGTACCCCACCGAGGACTTCGCCGGCGTCGCCCCGATCATGGTGCCCTGCGTCGATCCGCTGCCGGAGCCAAACCGCGCGGCGACGACCAACCCGCGCCTGATCACCCTGCCCTGCACCGAAGTGGGCGACCTGCTGGAGATCAGCGGCGAGGGCTTTGAGCCGAACGTCGCCGGGCAGGTGCAGTGGGTCGACCCGTTGGGCAGCCCGCGGCGGGCCACGCTCGACGGCCAGGTGGTCACCTTCGTGGCCGACGCCGACGGCCGCTTCACGGCCACCCTGCGCGTGCCTCAGGCCGTGCCCCTGACCGCCCAGCCCGACCCCGGCCAGACGCTGACCCACGCCGTGCGCGCCGTGCAGAACAACCCCCCCGGCGCGCTACAGCCCACGCAGACACTGTCGCTGGTCATCGAGAAGATCGGCGAGACGCTGGCCCTGGCCTTCCTGGCCACGGTGCTGGGCGTTGTGTTCGCCGTGCCGGTCAGCTTCCTGGCGGCGCGCAACCTGATGGGCGGCAACCGCGTCACCCTGGCCATCTACACCGTTGTCCGCACCATTCTCAACATCATCCGCTCCATCGAGACACTGCTGTGGGCCATCATCTTCGCCGTGTGGGTCGGCCTGGGGCCATTCGCCGGCACCCTGGCCCTGTGGTTCCACACCGTGGCCGCCTTGGCCAAGCTCTACTCGGAATCCATCGAGAGCATCGACCCCGGCCCCATCGAAGCCGTGCGGGCCACGGGGGCCAACTGGCCGCAGCTGGTCATCTACGCCGTGCTGCCTCAGATTCTGCCCACGTTCACGTCGTTCACCCTCTACCGCTTCGACATCAACGTGCGCCTGTCCACGGTCATCGGTCTGGTCAGCGACGCCGGCCTGGGCTTTCTGGTCATCCAGTGGGTGCGGCTCAATCGCTTCTCGGCCATGGCCACGGCCATCATCGCCATCATCATCGTCGTGGCCAGTCTGGACTACCTCTCCGGCTGGCTGCGCGAGCGCATCATCGCCGGCAAACCGCTCATCAGCCGCGGCGGCCCGGCGCTGCAGAACGCGGCGCGGCTGCTGCTGGTGATCGGCTTCGTGGCCGCCTTCGTCTGGTCGTGGCGTATCGCCCAGATCGAGCCGATGGAGTTGATCCGCGGCGCGCCCCAGGGGTTGGCTCTGGCCCGCGAGTTCGCCGTGCCGGAGATCTTCACCCAGCCGACGACGACGCAGACCGTCAGCGCGCCGTTGACCGTGCCTTGCGGCGCGGCCGAGGCCGGCGCGCCGGCCGACGCGGGCATCACCCTCTCAACGGACTGCGGCCAGCCGGGCGACCCGCTGGTGATTACCGGCAGCGGCCTGCCGCCCAACCGCCAGGTGTCGGTGCGCTGGCTGCTGGGCGACGGGGCCTTCCTGCGCGTGCGCGCCGGCTGCTGCACCACCGACGCCGACGGCAACCTGACCCTGGAGACGACCATCAACCCCGTCGCCGCCGTCGCCGAGGGGCAGACGACGGCCAGCCGGGTGGAGATCACCTATGAAGACGTGGCCGGGCGACGGCAAGTGAGCGACACCGTGCGCACCGTCATCAACCTCTCGCTGTTGACGCTGCTCATGGCCCTGATCGCCACCACCCTCGGCGCGCTGTTCGCCATCCCGCTCAGCTTCCTGGCGGCGCGCAACATCATGGGCGATAGCCCGCTGGGCAAGACGATCTACTACGGCCTGCGGATGATCTTCAACATCACCCGCTCCGTCGAACCGCTCATCCTGGTGCTCATCGCCGCCACCTGGGTCGGCGCGGGGCCGTTTGCCGGCGTGCTGGCCCTGGCCCTGAACAACATCCCCAACCTGGGCAAACTGTTCTCCGAGTCCATCGAGGAGATCGACGCCGGGCCGGTGGAGGCGGTGATGACCAGCGGCGCCAACCGCTTGCAGACACTGGTCTACGCCGTCGTGCCCCAACTCGTGCCGCCCTTCCTGGCCTTCATCATCTACCAGTGGGACATCAACATCCGCATGTCCACGGTCATCGGCTTCGTCGGCGGCGGCGGCATCGGCCAGCAGTTCCGCATCTGGGTCAGCCTGGGCCAGTATGCCGCGGCGGGCACGGCCATCTGGGCCATCGTCATCATGGTCTGGACGATGGACTATCTGAGCGCGCAGGCCCGCGAGAGACTGGTCTAGGAGAGCCGCGTCGCCATGCCCCGCACATTACGCGCCCGCCTGCTGTGGTCCTACGTCGCCGTCATCCTGGCCGGGCTGCTGCTCGTCGCCCTGGCCCTGTTCGGCTTTGCCGGCGTCTCCGACGCCCGGCTGTTGCCGTCGCTGGAGCGGCTGTCGGCCATCAGCCGCACCAATCAGCGCGAGTTACTGGACCTGTGGCAGACGGGGGCCACGGGCGACGACCTGCAAGCGTTGCTGCGCACCACGGCCGAGGGGGCCAACGTGCGCATCCTGGTCGTGGACGCCGACGCGCAGGAGATCATCTTCGACTCCGTCGAGGGGGATGACTGGGTGGGCGACCCGCTGACACAGGTCGAGCGGCCGGAGAGCCTGGTGATGACCAACGTCGGCCGCGGCAGCCTCTTCGGCACGTTCGTCCACACCAACGGCGAGCGTTGGCTGGTCTTCGCCGAGCCGAATCCGGCGCTGGGCCGGGCGCTCATTTTCTACGCCGAGCCGGAGCCGACGGCGGGCGAGTTCTTCCGCGCCTACTTCTTGCAGCCGCTGTTGCTGGCCGGCGGCGTGGCCTTCCTGGTGGCCACCCTGTTGGCCGCCTGGGTGACGCGCTCCATCACCCGGCCGCTACAAGACCTGGCCGGCGCGGCCGGCGCCATCGCCCGCGGCGACTACAGCCAGCGCGTGCCGCCCCAGGGCCCAGAGGAAGTGCGCGACGTGGCCGACAGCTTCAACCGCATGGTGGCCCAGGTGGATGCCACGCAGACGGCCCAACGCGACCTGGTGGCCAACGTCTCCCACGACCTGAAGACGCCGCTGACGGCCATCTCCGGCTGGAGCGAAGCCCTGCTGGACGGCACGGCCGACACGCCCCAGGAGCGCCAGCGCGCCGCCGAAACGATCAGCTATGAGGCCGAGCGCATGGCGCGCATGGTCAATGACCTGCTCGACCTGGCGCGCATCGAGTCCGGCCAGATGCAACTGACGCGCAGCCCGGTCGATCTGAGCCAGGTGATGACCGGCGTCTACCACGGGCAACTGCCGCGCGCCCGGAGCAAGGACATCGCTCTGAGCCTGGATGCCCCGCCCGCCCCGCCGCTGCTGGGCGACGCCGACCGGTTGGCCCAGGTCTTCACCAATCTGGCCGACAACGCGCTGAGCTACACGCCGCCCGGTGGCCGCGTCCAGCTGAGTGTGCGCGCCGGCGAGGGCTTCGTCGAGGGCATCGTGGCCGACAGCGGGCCGGGCATCCCGGAGGAGGAGTTGCCGCGGGTGTTCGAGCGCTTCTACCGGCTGGACAAGTCGCGGGTGCGCTCCGGCAATGGCCACGGCGGCTCCGGGCTGGGGCTGGCCATCGTCAATGAGTTGGTGCAGGCCCATGGCGGGCGCATCAGCGTCTCTAGCGAGGTCGGCCGGGGCACGACGTTCGTCGTCTCGCTACCCTCGACCAATGCGTAAGCGGCAACAGGTACAATCCCATAGATTGAACTAAGGAGGTTTGCTACCTCCGCGCGCCGATCTGCCAGCTTGAAACACGTGAGCACCCCTATTGAGCTCACGGCCATCCGGGTCTACAATGGCCGTAGTTGTCGTTCGGAGCAGAGGGGCCGGCCTATCCCACGTGTGCGTAGGGATCGCGCGGCGCCTTTGCCAGCTTTGCGGCCGAGGGGGGTCGCAAGCCATTTACCCCTATTGGAGGTAGACGATGAAAAAGCTATTGCTCGTGTTGGTGCTGGTACTGGTGCTGGCAGCGGCTCTGTCGGCCGTGGCCTTCGCGGCCAACGGGGCGACGAAGGCCCCGCTGGTCGACGCCTGCAATGAGATCGGGCCGGCGTTCTGCGGCCCGGATGGCTCCAAGGCGCCGGGGGCGACTGGGTTTGTCATCTTCAATCCCACGCCCAAGAACAAGGATATCGTGCGCGTGGCGGTGAAGAAGTCGCTGCCCCTGACCGAGCATCAGGTCTACGCCTGCACGGCCGACGGGGCGTTCGGGGCCGGTGAAGGCGGCTACGCCAACTGTACGCTTCTGGGCGTCTTCAAGACCAACGGCAAAGGGAACGGCACGTTCCAATTGAACTACGCCGGCGCCTTCGATCCCGCCTGGAAGGTTATCGCCGTGAACACGGCCGGCACGGGGACGATCCTGGCCAACGAGAAGCCCATCCAATAAGGCCAGGGGCGCCGGGCGCTTCGGCGCTCACGTGAACAGGGCCTCGCTCGATAAGCGAGGCCCTTTTGGTTACGCTACGCTTAGGCCTGCGCGCCGCTGAAGCCCGGCGGGTCGCTGGCCGGAAACGACTCCCAGGCCGACTGATCGACCGGATCGCTGCGGTCGAGTGTACGCTCCAACTGATCGACTTTCTTGGCCCGCCCCTGCTGCGTGCCCAACAGCACCTTGCCCTTGGTCTGCCGCGCTTCCATGTAGCGGTGGGCCTCGGCCGCCTCTTCCAGGGGGTAGGTCTTGTCGATGCGCACCACCAGCCGGCCGTCGTTGATCCAGTTGAAGACGTCGCTGGCGCGGCTGCGGATTTCCTCGTGCGTGGCGTTGTAGTAGCCCAGGCTGGGCCGGGTCAGGAAGAGCGCCCCCTTCTGGTTCAGCAGTTGCGGGTCGATCGGCTCTACCGGGCCGCTGGACTGGCCGTAGAGAACCATCATGCCCCGCGGCCGCAGGCAGTTGAGGCCCTTGAGGAACGTATCGCGGCCGACGGAGTCATAGATGACGTGGACGCCGCGGCCGTCGGTCAGGCGCTTCACTTCGGCTTCGAAGTCCTGTTCCGTGTAGCGGATGATCTCATCCGCGCCGCGCTCGCGGGCCAGCTGCTCCTTCTCCTCGGTGGAAACGGTGCCGATGACCCGCGCGCCACATTGCTTGGCCATCTGCACCAGCAGCGCGCCCGTGCCGCCGGCCGCGGCGTGGATGAGCGCCGTGTCGCCGGGGCCAAGGCAGTAGGTGTCGTGGGTCAGGTAGTGGGCCGTCATGCCCTGAAGCATGGCCGCCGCGGCGGTCATGACGTTGACCCCCGGCGGGATGCGCACCAGCTTCCAGGCGGGGACGATGGCGTAGTCGGCGTAGGCTCCCAGCTGCATGGCGTAGGCCACCGGTTCGCCCACTTCCAGCCCCGTGACGCCCTCGCCCAGGGCGTGGACTTCGCCGGCGGCCTCCGAGCCGGGCGTCAGCGGCAGTTGGCCCTTGTATTGCCCCTTGCGCTGGTAGATGTCGATGAAGTTGACGCCGGCGGCGCGCACCATCACGCGCACTTCGCCCGGCCCCGGCTGCGGCAGATCGACCTCGTCCAACTGCATGACTTCCGGCCCGCCGTGTTGGTGGATGCGAATCGCTCTCATGGTTTGCCTCGTCTGCTGAGATAGAAGGAGATTAGCGCCAACGGCACGGAGGCACAAGAGCAAGGGTCAGGTCCGATTCCTCGCTCGTCACTCCGCCGCGCCATTGCCTGCTTCTCGCGCTTTGGCGTCAATGATGCACCTTGACGATAGGATAGCCGCGCCAGAGTGAGAGCGCGTCCTCTTGCGATACACGAAATGGTATAGAACGAGATACAAATCGTGGCTCCCACGTCCGGGGCCACGCCGGGCTGGGCCAGGCCCCACGGCGCTGGGGCAAAGGGGCATTTGGGTGGCAATACTATGGCAATTACCTCTAGCCGTTCGTGAACGCTTGAACTGAGAGGCGTAATTCCTATAATGCCTCCCACGCGGCCAAAGACGAACCATGGTTAACAACATAATAGGCAGCAACGAGTCCGCGAATAGGCAGTTTGGCTCCCCAAGGGGTATTCACCGCGTCGTCTGGCGCGGAATGGTAGGCAAAAACCAGTTTAAGGAGAGTCCGAGCATGTTCACCGTCCGCAGAGTCAAAGGTTTCGCCTTCGTCGCCGCCTTGTTCGTCTTTGCGCTGGCCCTCAGCGGCCGCGCGACCAAGCCCGCGCTCGCCAATGGGGAGGTCATCCCCGATCATTACATCGTCGTCCTGGCCCCGAATGTGAAAGCCACCGCCGCCGCCCAGCGTATGGGGCACGCCTATGGCGCCAGCGTCTCCTACGTCTATGGCTATGCCCTCAACGGCTTTGCGGCGCGCATCCCCAGGGCGCGCCTGGAGCGCCTGAAGGCCGATCCCGACGTGCTGTTTGTCGAACCGGATCGCGTCTACACCATCGAGGCCCAGACCGTGCCCACCGGCATCCTCCGCATCGACGGCAACCTCAGTAGCACGGCCTCCGGCAACGGCTCCGGCGCGGTGAACGTCGACGTGGCCGTGATCGACACCGGCATTCAGACGAACCACCCCGACCTCAACGTGGTCGGCGGCAAGAACTGCTCCACCGGCCGCTCCTATGAGGACGGCAACGGCCACGGCACGCACGTTGCCGGCACCATCGCCGCCAAGGACGACAAAAACGGCGTGGTCGGCGTGGCTCCGGGGGCGCGGTTGTGGGCCGTGCGCGTGCTCAATAACTCCGGCTCGGGCACAACGTCCACCGTCATCTGTGGCATCGATTGGGTGACGCAAAACGCCGGCACCATCGAAGTGGCCAACATGAGCCTGGGCGGCAGTGGCTCCGACAGCAATTGCGGCGGCAACGACGCCTATCACAATGCTATCTGCGCCTCGGTCAACGCCGGCGTGACCTACGTGGTGGCCGCGGGCAACTCGGCCGCCGACGCCAACAACTTCCGGCCGGCCACCTACAATGAGGTCATCACCGTCTCGGCCCTGGCCGACTTCAATGGCCAATCCGGCGGCGGCGCGGCGTCCACCTGTCGCGCCGACGTCGATGACAGCTTCGCCGATTTCAGCAACTACGGCGCGGACGTAGACCTCATCGCCCCCGGCGTCTGCATCCTGTCCACGTGGAAGGGCAGCAGCTACAACACCATCTCCGGCACGTCGATGGCCTCGCCCCACGTGGCCGGCGCGGCGGCGCTCTACAAGGCCAACAACCCCGGCGCGACCCCGGCCCAGGTGAAGGCCGCGCTGCAGAACGCCGGCACCCTGGATTGGAACAACGGCGACGACCACGACAACACGAAGGAGAAGCTTCTGAACGTTGACGGCTTCTAGCCGCCTATCGTTTGTCTGACCTGGTTTCTAACGGCCGGCGTCTGGCGATTGCCAGACGCCGGCCGTTTTGTGCTAGAGTAGGCCCATGCCAGACGACGAGACTCCCCTTGTTGGCCGCTGCCCGGAGTGTGGGGCGGAATGGAGCGGCGGCCGGACGTGTGCCGACGACTTCCACCAGCTGCTCTTCTGGGAGAACGAACGGCCGGCGCTGGGCGCGGTGCATCACCTGATGGTACTGTGCTACCACTTGCAGCACCCATCGCTCTACTCGGCCGAGGGGTTGCACCACGCGCGGGGGCTGCTGGCGGGCTTCGTGGCCGGCGGCCTGTCGCCGCAAGAGGTGCGGCAGCGGCAGCGCCCCGTGGTCGATTCCGGCCAACGGGCGTGGAGCGTCACGGCGCGGCCTGGCAACCACGGCGCGTATGAACAGCCGCCGCTGTGGACGATGCGCGCCGCCGACGTGGTGGCCGGGGGGATGGACAACTATGCGGCCAACGTGTGGGCCTGGGCTGGCCACGTCCACCAAGTTCTAATAGAGGAAGGGAGCCATGAGCCAGGATCAACCGGCACAAGCGACCGTCGTTCGCCCTAAGCGACCGGTGGTCGTCCTTTTCTTCGTGGGCTTGTCTCTCATCGTGGCCGCGGGGAGCGTATATGCGGTGGTCACAGGCAGACTGGCGTGGCCGTTTCCCGTCCTGGCCGCCTTCAGTTGTGTCTACACGGCGCAAGGGGTATGGCGGTTGCGCGAATGGGCGCGTTTGCTCGCCATCGTCCTGATAGTGGCAGGTCTGATTGTCGTCGCCTGTGGCGTGCCCAGCTACTGGGAGCATACCATCATCCCGATTGCGTCCTTGCTAGGTCTCGTCTGTAGTGTACCGCTACTCGTGCCGCTGGCGCTTCTGCTATATTGGTTTCTGTCCAACGAAGAGTACTTCCAGTAAGGTGGGTAGGGAATTAGAATGGAAGGTCTCCTTTGCTCCGTAGGCGAGGCGTCCGATTTCAACGTCCGTTAGCGGCCGCAAACGTGCTATAATCCCCCCCTTATGGGCAAGTTCGTCCGCGCCAACCGCAAGAAGCTGGTTGGCCTCTCCCAGATCGCGCTGAGCCTCGTTCTGCTCATCTGGCTGCTGCGCCAGGTGGGCCTGGCCGAGGTCGTCAGCACCCTGTCGCGCATCAACTGGTACTGGTATGGCCTGGCCTTCCTGCTCTTCCAGCTCAACGTCGTCATCCGCGCCTACCGCTGGTACGTGCTGCTGCGCGCCCTGAACGACAAGCCGCGCCTGGGCTATCTGGTCTACCTCTACTACCTGGGCTTCTTCGCCAACAACTTCATCCCCTCCGGCTTCGGCGGCGACCTGGTCAAGGTCGTCACCCTGCGCCAGAGCCACGGCCACGGCTCGGAGGCGCTCAGTTCGGTGCTCATGGAGCGCGTCACCGGCCTGGTCGGCTCGTCGCTCATCGCCGTCCTGGCCCTGCTGTGGAACACCTCGGCCCACGCCGCCGACGTGGACTTGCCGCTGGCGCTGTGGGCGCTCATCCTCGTCACCGCCCTGGGCGTGCCCGTGGCCTTCTTCGTGGCCCGCTGGGCCGACCCCATCACCCTGCTGCGCCGCATCTACCCTAAGGTGTCGTCGCTGCCCTTCTACGACAAGTTCGAGCGCCTGGTGAACACCATCCACCGCTACCCGCTGGGGGCGCTGGTGGCCGCGCTGCTGATCAGTTTGCCGTTCACGCTCAATCTGATCTTCATGCAGGTGACCATCGCCGACGCCCTGGGCGTGCATCTGCCGTTCGGCGTCTTCGCCCTGTTCGTGCCCATCATCGCCATCATCAACCTGCTGCCCATCACCTTCAACGGCCTGGGCCTGCGCGAGGGCATCTACACCTTCCTGTTCGTGCCCGTCGGCGTGCCCGCGGCCACGGCCGTGTCCATGTCCCTGGCCTTCTACTTCCTGCGCTTCAGCGCCGGGTTGCTGGGCGGGCTGATGTACGCCGTCCGCAGCGTGGTGCACTTCGTGCGCGCGCCCCAGCAGACCTGAATCGCCTAGATACCGGGTTTCTCAGAAGAAACCGGGTCTCTACGGAGCACCCATGACCCACCGCAAAGCCGCCGTCTTCGGCCTCGACGGCATCACCTTTGACCTGCTGCAACCCTGGCTCGACGAGGGCCGCCTGCCCACCCTGGCCCGGCTGCTGGCCGAGGGGGCCGGCGGGCCGCTGCGCTCGACCATCCCGCCCGTGTCGGCCTCGGCCTGGCCGTCGTTCATGACCGGCACGAACCCCGGCCAGCACAGCCTGGTCGACTTCACCTACCCCGCGCCCGACGGCTACGACGTGCGCGTGTCCAACGGCCGCACGCGCGCCGTGCCGGCCATCTACGAGTTTGCCGGCGCGGCCGGCCTGCAGGTCGGCGTCGTCAGCCTGCCCATGACCGAGCCGCCGCAGCCGGTCAACGGCTTCATGCTCTGCTCCTTCCTGACGCCCAGCCAGGAGAGCGACTACACCTATCCACCGGCGCTCAAGGCGGAACTGCTCGACGCCTGCGGCCCCTACCCCATGCGCATGTCGGAAAAGGGGCGCGGCGTAGACCCCGGCGTCTTCGTCCGCGCCTGCAAGCAACTGGAGATCGACCGGGCGCGCTCGGTGCTCTATCTGCTGCGCCACAAGCCGTGGGACTTGTTCATCTACGTCCTGGAGACGACCGACAACCTGCAACACGAGATCTGGCACCTCGTGGACGCCAGCCACCCGCTGCACGACCCGGCCATGGCCGCGCGCGTTCTGCCCGACATTCTCGACTACTATGAGACGGTCGATCGCCTGCTGGGCGACATGTTGGCCCTGGTGCCCGACGACGCGCTGACCGTCGTCCTATCCGACCACGGCTTCGGCCCCTTTCACAAGTTCTTCCACATCAACAACTGGCTGGCCCAGAACGGCTGGCTGGCCTTCAAGCGCACGCCGGTCAGCCGGCTGAAGCGGGCCGCCTTCCGCCTGGGCGTGACGCCGATCAACGCCCTGAAGGCGCTGACGGCGCTGCATCTGAGCGACGTGCGCAAGAACGTCAAGCGTGGCCGCGGCGGGGGCCTGCTGCGGCGGGCCTTCCTGTCCTTCCATGACGTGGATTGGGCGCGCACCAAGGCCTTCTCCGTGGGCAACTTCGGCCAGGTCTACCTGAACGTCAAGGGCCAGCGGCCGCAGGGCGCGGTGGACCCCGCCGGCTACGAGGCCTTGCGCGACGAGATCATCGCCGCGGCCAAGGCGCTGCGCGACCCGGCCGACGGCAGCCCGGTCGTGCCCGTCGTCTACCGGCGCGAGGAGGTCTTCCACGGCATCAGCGCCGCGCGGCTGCCCGATCTGGTGCTGCACACCGACCGGGCCAAGTACGTCTCCTTCGGCCACGCCGACTTCGGCTCCAACCGGGTCATCGAGCCGAGCCTGGGGCAGACCGGCCACCACCACATGAACGGCGTGCTGGCCCTGCGCGGGCCGGGCGTGCGCGCCGGGGCGCGGCTGGAGGGGGCGCGCCTGGTCGACCCGACGCCGACCGTGCTCCACTACCTGGGGCTGCCCGTGCCGCGCTACATGGACGGCCGCGTGCTGACCGAGGCCTTCAGCGACGAGTTCAACGCCGCCCACCCCGTGACCTACAGCGACATCGACCCCGGCGTCGGCCTGGGCGACGACTCCGTCTTCAGCGCCGCCGAGGAAGAGCAGGTGTTGCAGAAGTTGCGCGATTTGGGGTATGTGGCCTGACCTGCCATGAGGATCATCGCCCGCCGCACACGGCGCGAGTTCTGGGAAGCGCATCCCGACGCCGAAGAACCACTGCGGACGTGGTATACTTATGGGCGACAAGCCGACTGGCGGAACCCGAGCGATGTGATGGACAGGTTCCTTGTTCTCATTCAGCGTTACGAACTAGAAGCAGCCTGAGCCTTGACACCTTCCACAACGAAAGACCTCAGCCTCGTCATCCCCGTCTACAACGAGGAAGACAACCTGGTCCCGCTGGCGGCGGAGATCCGCGCCGCGCTGGACGGACGCGGGCTGGACTACGAGGTGATCTTCATCGACGACGGCAGCGCCGACAGCAGCTTCGCCTGCCTGCAAGAACTGGCCGCGGCCGACGCGCGCGTCGTGGCCATCCGCTTCCGGCGCAACTACGGCCAGACGGCGGCCTTCGCCGCCGGCTTCGACTACGCCCGCGGCCGCGTCGTCGTTACCCTGGACGCCGACCGCCAGAACGACCCGGCCGACATCCCCGCCCTGCTGGCCGAACTGGACAAGGGCTACGACGTGGTCAACGGCTGGCGGCGCAACCGGCAAGATGACCTCGTGCGCCGCTTCCCCTCGCGCGTGGCCAACTGGCTCATCGCCCGGACGAGCGGCGTCCATCTGCGCGACCGCGGTTGCTCGCTGCGTGCCTTCCGCCACGAAGCGGTGGAAGACATGCGGCTCTACGGCGAACTGCACCGCTTCATTCCCGAACTGGTCAGCTTCGCCGGCTTCAGCATGTCGGAAGTGCCCGTCAACCACCGCGCCCGCGTGGCCGGCAAGAGCAAGTACGGCCTCTCGCGCACCTTCCGGGTCATCCTCGACCTGGTGACCATCCACTTCTTGCGCAAGTACGGCGACCGGCCGATGCAGCTCTTCGGCCGCTGGGGCATCATCCTCTTTGCCCTGGGCGCGCTCATCGGCGGCTATCTGACCGCGCTCAAGCTGTGGGCGGGCGTCACCGGCGGGCTGGCCGGCTTCAACGCCATGCGCATCGGCGACCGGCCGCTGCTGTTGCTGGCCGTGCTGCTGGTCATTTTGGGCGTGCAGTTCATCGTCATGGGTCTGATCGCCGAACTGACCGTGCGCACCTATTACGAGACGCAGGATTTGCGCGTCTATCGTGTGCGCGAAGTAGTGGGCCGGACGGATGAAAACTAGTATGTTTCTACAGGCAAACCCTTGCCCGATCGGCAATTAACGTGAATCATCGTCGCCCATGACCCTGCTCATTATCGGCTTCGACGGCGCCACCTTCGACCTCATCCGGCCCTGGGCGGCCGAGGGCTATCTGCCCCACCTGGCCCGGCTCATGGCCGGCGGCGTCACCGCCGACCTGGCCAGCACCCTGCCGCCCGTGACCAGCCCCGCCTGGCCGACGTTCATGACCGGCGTCAACCCCGGCAAGCATGGCGTCTTCGATTTCATCCAGCCCCACGGCGAGAACTTCACCCTGGTCAACGCCACACGCATCCGCCAGCCGACGCTCTGGCAACGGCTGTCGGCGCTGGGCTACCGCGTGGGCGTGCTCAACGTGCCCGTCACCTACCCGCCGCAGCCGGTCAACGGCTTCGTCGTCACTGACATCCTCAGCCCGCGCAACGCGACCATCAGCCACCCGGCCGACCTCATCGCCCGCTACCAGGACACACCCGGCCCCGACGGACGGCCCCTCGGCCCCTACCGCGTGGCCCCAGACGTGCAGTATAAGCCGGGCAACGAGGCCGAGTTCATCGCCGACATCTACGATCTGATCGACGCCCACGGCCGCTGGGCGCTCACGCTCATGACCGCCGAGCCGACGGACGTGCTCATGGTGCACTTCATCGCCATGGACGTGGCCAAGCACGCTCTGTGGCGCTTCATGGATCATAGCCACGCCCGCTACGAGGACTCGCCCTACGAGCACGCCATCCGCGACGGCTACGCCCGCGTCGACGCCTGGATCGGCCGGCTGATGGCCCAATTGCCGCCCGGCTCCAGCACCGTGGTCATGTCCGACCACGGCTTTGGGCCGCTGAAAAACATGGTCAACCTGAACGTGTTCTTCCTGGACAAGGGCCTGCTGAAGCTGAAGCGCGATGCCATGACCCAACTGAAGGCCTGGGCCTTCCGCCACGGCATCACGCCCTCCACGGCCTACCAGTGGGTGTCGCGGCTGGGGCTACAGAACACCATCGCCCGCGTCAGCAAGAAAGCGCGCAACGACATCGTGGGCAAGTTCCTCAGCTTCGACAGCGTCGATTGGAACCGGACGATCGCCTACAGCATGGGTCACGTCGGCCAGGTCTACCTGAACCGCGCTGGCCGCGAGCCGCACGGCATCGTGACCGACGCCGACTACGACCGGCGGCTGGCCGAGGTCAGCGACGCCCTGGCCGAACTGCGCGATGGCCACGGCGCGCCCCTACTGACCAACCTGTGGCGCGGCCACGACGTCTACCATGGCCCCTACGCCGAACTCGGCCCCGACCTGCACCTGGAACTCGACCACTACGCCATGATCGCCTGCCCCCTCTTCGCCACCGAGGGGCGGGTGCTGACCAACCAGATCCGCGGCGACTCCGGCTGCCACCGGCGCGAAGGCATCTTCATCGCCCAGGGCGCCGGGGTGCGCGCCGGCCTGGCCCTGCCGGAGGCCAGCATCCTCGACCTGGCCCCGACGCTGCTGCACCTGCTGGGCCAGCCTGTGCCGCGCCTCATGGACGGCCGCGTGCTGACCGAGGCGCTGGCCGACCCCGCGCCGGTGCGCTTCGTGGAGGAGGACGCCGCCGACCTGGCCGCGGTGCAGGGCTTCGGCGCGGGGGAATCGGAGCAAATCGAGGAGAGACTCAGGAGCCTAGGGTATTTATAGCGAACTGGTTAACCCACACCCTCCAGCCTCATCGAACCACCATGAAACCACTTCGCCCCACGGATCTCGCGGCCACAGCTCTGGAGTATCTGCCGCCCCGGCAGTCCTTCCGCACTGACTTCACCGCCGGCCTGACCTTCGCCCTGGTCAACATTCCCCAAGGGATGGCCAACGCGCTGTTGGCCGGCGTCGACCCCGTCCGCGGGCTTTACACGCTGATGGCCGCTACGCCCATCGGGGGGCTGTTCACCGGCTCCATCCTGATGAATGTCTCGACCACCAGCGCCCTGTCCGTCGCCGTGGGCAGCGCGCTGGCCGTCATTCCCCCCGCGCAGCGGGTCGGCAGCCTGCTAACCCTCGTTGGCCTGGTGGGGCTGATTCAGTTGCTGGCCGGCCTGTTCAAGCTGGGCACACTGATGCGGTTTGTCTCCAATTCGGTGATGGTCGGCTTCACCACCGGCGTGTCGCTGATCATCATCCTCGGCCAGCTGGCGGACTTCACCGGCTATGACAGCGCCTTCGGCGGCCGAATCGCCCGAGGCCTGGACACCCTGCTGCGCGTTGGCCAATGGTCGTGGCCGGCCGTCGCCGTTGGCGGCCTCGTCCTGGTTCTCGTCCTGGCCCTGTCGGCAACGCGCTTCAGCAAATCGTCTTACCTGATCGCCTTGCTGGCGGGCACGCTCCTTTCCACGGCCCTCAATGCCCTCACCCCGGGTCTGGTGGCACTCATCCCGGCCTTGCCGGAGCAGTTGTTCACCCTTACCCGCCCCGATCTCGCCCACCTGAGCGTTCTCCTTCCGTCCGCTCTGGGTATTGCCATCATCGGTCTGGTGCAGGGCGCCGGGGTGGCCCAGAGCTTTCCCAACCCCGACGGCCGCTTTGGCGATCCTTCCAAGGACTTCCGCGGCCAGGGCCTGGCCAACATGGCCGCCGGTCTGATAGGCGGCATTGCCGGCGGTGGCTCCATGTCGGGCACGGCCCTGCTCGTCAGCGCCGGCGCGCAGTCGCGCTGGGCCAATGTGATCGGTGGCCTGGTCATCATCCCGCTGGTACTGCTCCTTGGCCCGCTTTTCGGCCTCATCCCCTTGCCCGCCCTGGCCGGCTTGCTGATCGCCGTCGGCGTGCAGAGCTTGCGGCCGGCGTCGCTGCGCGTCGTCTGGGAGACCAACGTAACGGCCCGGCTGGCGATGGGGCTGACGTTGGCCGCGACGTTGGTCATGCCGTTGCAGTATGCCATCTTCGTGGGTATCGCCGTCTCGGTTACCTTGCACGTCATGCAATCGTCGGCGCGCGTCCGTTTGGTGGAACTTGTGCCAGTTGCACATGGCTTTCCCATCGAGCGCGACGCCCCCTCCCAACTGCAAAGCGAGACGGTGACGGTGCTGATGCCTTACGGCGACCTCTTCTTTGCCGCGGCCTCGAACCTGGAAACCCTGTTGCCCGCCGTGGAGGGAGCCGAGCGGGCGGCCGTGGTGCTCATCCTGCGCGGCTATGAAGACGTAGGCAGCACCTTCATCGGCGTTCTGCGCCGCTACGCAGAGGCGTTGCAGGCCAAGAATGGTCGCCTCTACCTGGCGGGGGTCACCCCGCAGCTAACCGCTCAACTGCGCCGCACGGGCCTGGTCGATCTCATCGGCCAAGAGCGGCTCATCCCGGCCACAGCCCAACTCGGCACAGCCGCCAACGCCTCCCTGGAGGATGCCTATGGCTGGTTGAACAAGCCGTTTGCCTACCACACCCAAGGCGGCGGTGCGAACCGCTGAGGCTGGTCGATACGTTCACGTTTGGAAAAAGCAAGGAGACAACATCGTGGCACAAAAAGAAGCGACAGAGTTTACCGTTACCGCCAACAGCGCTCTACTGAGCGAACTCGATTGGCAGAACAAGCGTGACTTTGAGGCGGCCGCGCGCGGCTTCATCGCCAGTCTGGACGATCCGGTGATCACCGACGCCAATGGCCGCCCGGTCTGGGACCTGAACGGTTATCCGTTCTTGGAGGAAGAGACCGCCCCGCCGTCAGTCAATCCCAGCCTGTGGCGCATTTCGCGGCTAAACGCCCTCTACCATGGTCTGTTCAAGGTCACGGAGGGTGTCTACCAGGTGCGGGGATTCGATCTGTCGGTCATGAGCGTCATCGAAACCGATACCGGTTACATCGTCATCGACCCGCTGGTGACCGTGCCCGTTGCCAAGGCCGGCATGGCGCTGGCCTACCAGCATCTGGGGCGCAAGCCGATCGTGGCCGTCATCTATACCCACAGTCACATCGACCATTGGGGCGGCGTCAAGGGGGTCATCTCCGACGAGGACGTCACCTCCGGCCGGGTGATGGTCATCGCCCCGGAACACTTCCTGGAACACGCCATCAGTGAGAACATCATTGCCGGCAACGTCATGAGCCGCCGCGCCAGCTACATGTATGGCAACCTGGTGCCCAAAGGCCCCAAGGGACAGATCGGCTCGGGCCTGGGGCAGACGACGTCTTCGGGCCTGATTTCGCTGATCGTTCCCACCCACACCATCGTCCAGACGGGCCAGAAGATGACCATCGACGGCCTGGAGATCGAATTCCAGATGACGCCGGGCGCCGAGGCCCCGGCCGAGTTCAACTTCCTTTTCCCCAAGTATCGGGCCTTGTGCATGGCCGAGAACTGCACCCACAACATGCACAACCTCTATACCCTGCGTGGGGCGCAAGTGCGCGACCCGAAAGCCTGGGCGCAATACGTCGACGAGGCCATCAACCACTTCGCCGGGCGCTACGACGTGGTCTTCGCCAGCCACCACTGGCCCACCTGGGGCTACGACGACTGCGTGGAGTTTCTGAAGCAGCAGCGCGACATGTATAAGTATCTGCACGACGAGACGCTGCGGCTGGCCAATCAGGGGTATACCATCCTGGAGATCCCGGAGCTCATCCACTTGCCGGCCGATTTGTTCCGCGCCTGGCACAACCGGGGTTACTATGGCACCGTGAACCACAACGTCAAGGCGGTTTACCAGCGCTACCTGGGCTTCTTCGACGGCAACCCGGCCACGCTGCACCCCCTGCCGCCGGAAGCGGCCGGCCGGCGCTACGTCGAACTGGCCGGTGGGGCCGAGGCCTTGTTGGCCAAGGCGCGCCAAGCCTTTGAGCGCGGCGAATATCGCTGGGTGGCGCAACTGGTCAACCATCTTGTCTTCGCCGACCCGGACAACCGGGAGGCGCGGGAATTGCAGGCCGATGCCCTGGAGCAGATGGGCTACCAGGCGGAGTCCGGCCCGTGGCGCAATTTCTACCTGAGCGGAGCTAAAGAACTGCGCGATGGCGTGCTGGACCTGGCCGCGCCCAAGGCCGTCAGCCCGGATACGGTGCGGGCCACGCCGCTGGAGATGTTCTTTGACCTGCTGGCGGTACGGCTGAATGGGCCCAAGGCCGAGGGCCGCACCATCGTCCTCAATGCCCATTTCACCGACATCGATGAGCGCTACGTCCTGACCGTGGAACACGGCGTGCTAAACTACGTCAAAGACCGGCAGGCCGACCAGCCCGACGCCACACTGATCGCCACCCGGGCGGCGCTGGACGAGGTGGTGCAAGGCCAGGCGACGATGGCCGAGAAGCTGGCCGCGGGCGAGGCAAGGATCGAAGGCGACCCGGCCAAGCTGGCCNNGTGGTCTTGCCGCAGCCCGAAGGCCCGATGAAGGAGACGAACTCCCCCTTGCCGATGGCGAGGCTGACATCCTTGAGGGCGACGACAGGCCCGTCGTTCGTCTCGAACGTCAGCCCGACGCCCTTCGCCTCGATCACGGGAGTCCCCTGCCCGACCGTATCCCTCACACCCGCATCCTTTCCCGATCCACCCGGCGGGGCAGTACATGATATGCTGCTCCCAGGCCGCGAGGAGTCATGCCATGCCCGACTGCCGCAAGATCCGTCCCGCCCACCGCTACGCCGGCAAGCAGGGCTTCACCTATGATGCCGGAATCGCCCGCGAATCCGTGGGATCCCGCGGAATCTGCATGCACCTCCTGACCATCCCGCCCGGCGGCCGGGCCAAGGCCCACTACGCACAGGAAAGCGTCGTCCTCCTATGACCGCCGCTGGCCGCCTCTACCTCTCCGCCCCGGTCAACGCCATCGTCGAGGGCATCTACGAAGAGCGCGTGCCCTTCAGCGAGATCAAGCGCCATGGCGACTTCGGGCTGGGCACGTTCGACATGCTGGACGGCGAGATGGTCATGCTCGACGGCCGCGTCTACCAGATGCGCGCCGACGGTTGCGTGGCCGAGGTCGGCGACGACGCGCTGACGCCCTTCGCCTGCGTCACCACCTTCCACGCCGAGCGCCACCTGGAAGTGGGCGGCGAGTTGAGCTACGACGACTTCCTGTGGCGGCTGCAAAGCTCCCTGCCCTCGCCTAACCTGTTCTACGCCTTCCGCATCGAGGGCGAGTTCGCCCACATGCGCGTGCGTTCGGTGCCTAAGTCGGAGTGCTACGTGCCGCTGGTGGAGATCGCTCGGGATCAGCCGATCTTCGAGTTGACCGACATCCGCGGCACGTTGGCCGGCTTCTTCACACCCGACTTCATGGCCGCGGTCAGCGTGCCGGGCATGCACCTGCACTTCCTATCCGACGACCTGGCCCACGGCGGGCACTTGCTGGCCTGCCGGCCGCGGCGGGTGCGCGTGGGCATCCAGGCCCTGCACACGCTGGAGCTGGCCCTGCCGACGACTTCCTACTACCTCAACTGGGACTTCACGCGGGACGTGCGCGGCGATCTGGATCGGGCGGAGAAGTAGCCAGCAAGTAGGCCCGCCGGCTCTGGTGCTCCACTTCGGGCGCGTAGGGGTCGCGCTCGATCACTTCCTCCACGACGTAGCCGGCCGCCTCCAGGCAGTCGCGCATCCACGCCGGCCGGTAGAACCAGAAGTCCAGCGTCACCGGCTGGCCCCACATCTCCGCCGGCCGCGCCACCTCGTCGCCGATGTGGAAGGCCAGCAGCAGCAACCCGCCCGGCCGCAACACCCGCCGCATCTCGGCCAGCGCGGCGACGACCTCGCCCGGCGGCACGTGGATGATGGAGTAGAAGGCGGCGATGCCCGCCCAGGCTCCGTCCGGTTCGTCCAGCGCCGACATGTCGCCCACGCGAAAGGGGATGTCCGGGTTCAGCGCCGCGGCCTGGGCCACCATCCCCGGCGACAGATCGACGCCGACCACGTCCAGCCCGCGGTCGGCCAGGTAGCGGGCGATCTGCCCCGGCCCGCAGCCCATGTCGCAGACCACGCCCCGCCCGCGCAGCCTTTCGGCGAAGCGGTCGAGCAGGGCGCGGTCGAAGGGCTTGCCGGCCAGTTCGCCATAGATGTGCCGCGCATACTCGGCGGCGATGCGGTCGTAGCTGTGTTCGGTGTCGGGCATGGCAGTGGGTCAGTAAGCAGTCAGCAGTTGTCAGTTGTCAGTTGTCAGCGGTCGTCCGTCGGCGGTCGTCCGTCGGCGGTCGGCCGTCGGCGGTCGGCGGTCGTCCGCCCGCGGTCGGCGGTCGTCCGTCGGCGGTCCTTTTCACCCTTCCACCCGGCTCTGCAACGCCAGCGCGCCGGTGACGAGGTCGAGCCACCAGACCTCCTCGACGCTGTAGTCGCCATCACCGCCGGCGGCGCGGAACTCGACCGTCCGCGCGTCGATAAAGCGCAGTGAGTCGGGCACGAGGCCGGCCAGCGTCGGCGCGTCGGGCCAACGGGCGACGTAGCGCGTGGCCGGGTCAGCGGCGACGTCGAAGCTCGGCTCCAGGAAGAAGAAGCAGGTCGGCGCGGTGTAGAGGGAGCCGCAGGTTTCGTCGTTGGTGCAGCGCTGTGGCTGTTCGCGGCTGCCACAGTCGGCCGGGGCGCGTTCATTGGCGATGATGAGCGAGTAGGGGGCGAAGGGGCTTTTGGCCACGGCGACCACGCGGTAGGGCGCGTCCAGGAAGGATTGCACCAGCTGTTGCGCGTTGGCCTCGGCCGGCGGCGGCACGGTCGGCGTCGGCGGCGGGGGCGTCGCCTCCGGCGTGGGCGAGGGCAGCAGGCCAACCGGCTCGGTCGGTGTCGGGCGCGGGGCGCGGGTGGGCGTGGGCGTCGCCGGCGGCGCGCCGCCATCGGAACAGGCCGCCAGGGCCAGCCCAGCCAACAGGGCGCAACGGGCCGCACGCATCAGGATCATCGTGACGTTTTTAGCGCAAAGACGCCAGGACGCAAAGAACGCCAAGCCCGGAATTCCGAACTTGGCGTTCTTTGCGTCTTGGCGCCAGATCTCTCTTACGCCGCTTCGTATTCGCCTTCGACGACGTCCTCGTCGTTGCCCGACGGGCCGGGCTGCTGGCTGCCCTGCTGCTGGCGGTAGGCCGCCTCGCCCAGGGCCATGGCCGCGCGCTGCACCGCCTCGGTCACCTGGCGGATGCGGGCCACGTCCTCGGTGGCCAACGCCTCGCGCAGTTGGGCGATCTGGGCATCGACGTCGGCCCGGCCCTCGCCCACGTTGCCGTTCAGTTCGGCCAGACTCTTCTCGGTCTGGTAGATGACCTGGTCGGCCGTGTTGCGGGCCTCGATCAGCTCGCGGCGGCGCTGGTCGTCGGCGGCGTGGCTCTCCGCCTCGCGCACCATGCGCTTGATGTCAGCCTCGTTCAGGTTCGTGCTGGCGGTGATCGTCACCTGCTGGCTGCGGCCGGTCGCCCGGTCCTTGGCCGTCACGTTCAGGATGCCGTTGGCGTCGATGTCGAAGGTGACTTCGATCTGCGGCATGCCGCGCGGGGCCGGCGGAATGCCGTCGAGGTTGAACTGGCCCAAGAGCCGATTGTCGGCCGCCATCTCCCGTTCACCCTGGAAGACGCGGACGGTCACGGCCGGCTGGTTGTCGTCAGCCGTCGAGAAGACCTGAGCTCTTCTTGGTCGGGATCGTCGTGTTGCGGTCGATGAGCCGCGTCATCACGCCGCCCAGCGTCTCGATGCCGAGCGACAAGGGCGTCACGTCGAGCAGCAACACTTCCGACTTCGACCCCAGCAGCAACTGCGCGCCCTGGATGGCGGCGCCGACGGCGACCACCTCGTCGGGATTCACCCCCCGGTGCGGCTCCTTGCCGAAGATCTCCTTGGCCAGTTGCTGCACGCGGGGGACGCGCGTCATGCCGCCCACCAGCACCAC
>JRYK01000481.1_pt1 | contig 22210 bp, 19 predicted proteins | sample 235381 | NCBI WGS metagenome assembly JRYK01 (sample SAMN03074220, study PRJNA261476) | activated sludge metagenome | biome: Wastewater Treatment Plant; feature: Wastewater; material: Activated sludge; isolation source: activated biomass of a wastewaster treatment plant treating hydrocarbon... ... | reverse complement strand
CGCCGCGCCCCGCCGCGCGCCGCGGACAGGCGCTCGGCGATCTTCAGCCGGTCGATCGAGTGCACCCAGTCGAAGTGCTCGGCCACCAGGCGCGTCTTGTTGCTCTGGAGCGGTCCGATGAAGTGCCAGGCGAGCGCGAGATCGGCGAGCGCGTCGAACTTCGCCGCCGCCTCCTGCGCGTGGTTCTCGCCGAAATCGCGCTGTCCGGCGGCGTGCGCGGCGCGCACCGCGGCGGGCGGGAACGTCTTGCTGACCGCGACGAGAACTATGTCACGGGGGTCGCGTCCGGCCGCCTGCGCGGCGCGCTCGATGCGCGACTTTACGGCTTGCAGGCGTTTTTCGATTGTGTCCATAATGCGCCGGATTTCCCCTGTGCGCCAATGGGTTGGCGGCGTACCCTGCAGAAGCGCTAGAGGATTATATGGACATCTCCGAGCTGCTCGCCTTCGTCGTCAAGAACAAGGCCTCCGACCTGCACCTGTCCGCCGGCCTGCCGCCGATGATCCGCGTGCACGGCGACGTGCGGCGCATCAACCTCCCGGCGCTCGAGCACAAGGACGTGCACGGGATGATCTACGACATCATGAACGACGCGCAGCGCAAGCACTACGAGGAGAACCTCGAGTGCGACTTCTCGTTCGCGATTCCCGGGCTCGCGCGCTTCCGCGTGAACGCGTTCGTGCAGCAGCGCGGGGCGGCCGCGGTGATGCGGACCATCCCGACCAAGGTGCTGACGCTCGAGGAGCTGAACGCGCCCAAGATCTTCACCGACATCGCCGACCAGCCGCGCGGCATCGTGCTGGTGACCGGCCCGACCGGGTCGGGCAAGTCGACCACGCTCGCGGCGATGGTCAACCACATCAACGACAACGAGTACGGGCACATCCTCACCATCGAGGACCCGATCGAGTCCAAGAAGTGCCTGATCAACCAGCGCGAGGTGGGGCCGCACACGCTCTCGTTCGCGAACGCGCTGCGCTCGGCGCTGCGCGAGGACCCGGACGTGATCCTGGTCGGCGAGATGCGCGACCTCGAGACCATCCGCCTCGCGCTCACCGCCGCCGAGACCGGCCACCTGGTGTTCGGCACCCTGCACACGAGCTCGGCGGCGAAGACGATCGACCGTATCGTCGACGTGTTCCCGGCGGCGGAGAAGGAGATGGTGCGCGCGATGCTGTCGGAGTCGCTGCGCGCGGTGATCTCCCAGACCCTGCTCAAGACCAAGGACGGCTCGGGCCGGGTGGCGGCGCACGAGATCATGATCGGCACGCCGGCGATCCGCAACCTGATCCGCGAGAACAAGGTGGCGCAGATGTACTCCGCGATCCAGACCGGCCAGCAGTTCGGGATGCAGACGCTCGACCAGAACCTGCAGGAGCTGGTCAAGCGCGGGGTGGTGCAGGTGGCCGAGGCGCGGGCGCGCGCGGCAAACAAGGACAACTTCATCGGTTGACGGGGCGGCCGGGCCCGCGCTACCCGCTGCCACGGGCGGGGCGTAAGATGGCCGGCACCCGCCACCGGTAGACGAGCGGAGCGCGAGAGGGGACCACGATGGAACGCGACCAGGCAACGAAATTCATCTACGACCTGCTGCGCCTGATGGTGGGCAAGAAGGCCTCCGACCTGTTCATCACCGTCGGCTTTCCGCCGGCGATCAAGCTGGACGGCAAGATGACGCCGGTGTCCCAGCAGCCGCTCTCGGCGCAGCACACCGCCGAGCTGGTGCGCTCGGTCATGAACGACCGCCAGGCGGCGGAGTTCGAGTCGACCAAGGAGTGCCAGTTCGCGATCAGCCCCGCCAACATCGGCCGCTTCCGCGTCAGCGCGTTCGTGCAGATGGGCAACATCGGCATGGTGCTGCGCACGATCAACTCGAAGATCCCCACCTTCGAGGAGCTGAACCTGCCGCCGGTGCTGAAGGACGTGGCGATGACCAAGCGCGGGCTGGTCATCATGGTGGGCGCGACCGGCTCGGGCAAGTCGACCTCGCTCGCGGCGATGATCGGCTACCGCAACGAGAACTCGTACGGCCACATCATCACGATCGAGGACCCGGTCGAGTACGTCCACCCGCACGCGAACTGCCTCATCACCCAGCGCGAGGTCGGCGTCGACACCGAGTCCTGGGACAACGCGCTCAAGAACACCCTGCGCCAGGCGCCGGACGTCATCATGATGGGCGAGGTGCGCGACCGCGAGACCATGGACTACGCGGTCGCGTTCGCCGAGACCGGCCACCTGTGCCTCGCCACCCTGCACGCGAACAGCGCCAACCAGGCGCTCGACCGCATCATCAACTTCTTCCCCGAGGAGCGCCGCGCGCAGCTGCTGATGGACCTGTCGCTCAACCTGCGCGGGATGATCTCGCAGCGCCTGATCCCGCTCAAGGAGGGCAAGGGCCGCATCGCCGCGGTCGAGGTGATGCTCAACTCGCCGCTGGTCGCCGACCTCATCTTCAAGGGCGAGGTGCACGAGATCAAGGAGCTGATGAAGCGCTCGCGCGAGCTCGGCATGCAGACCTTCGACCAGCACCTCTTCGACCTCTACGACAACGGCATCATCAGCTACGAGGACGCGCTGCGCAACGCCGACTCGGTGAACGACCTGCGGCTCTCGATCAAGCTCCACTCCAAGGAAGCGAAGAACCGCGACATCACCAAGGGCATCGAGCACCTCGACATCGTGAAGTGAGCGCCGCGCGGGCGGCCGAGCGGCCAGGGCCGGCATGAGCGGCCCTTTCTTCCCGCGCTGCCGGCGCGCCCCGCCGCGGTGATCCGGCTCCGGTCCCTCGCGCTCGCCGCCTTCCTTCTGCTGCTTCCCGCGGCCGCGCCGGCCGAGTGCGCGGCCGGCGCGGACGGATACCCCGAGCTGCGCGACTGCGTGGACCAGCCGCTCCAGCGCGGCCTGGAGCGGGTGATCCGGGCGCAGGGGCTCTGGCCGCGGGTCGCGCAGGACCGGTTCGCCGCCGCCATCGCCGACATCACCGATGCGCGCCGGCCGCGCTTCGCGGCGGTGCGAGGCGACCAGATGATGTACGCGAGCAGCCTGCCGAAGATCGCCGTCCTGCTCGCGGCGTACGCCCGCGCGGAGGAGGCCGGCGTGGAGCCCGACGAGGCGCTCGCGGAGGACATCCGGCGCATGATCCGGCACTCGGACAACGCCGCGGCGACGCGCGCGATCGAACGGATCGGCCACCAGACCGTGCTCGACGTGCTGCAGTCGCCGCGCCTGCGGCTGTACGACCCGGCGCACAACGGCGGGCTCTGGCTGGGCAAGGACTACGCGCAGGGACCGGCCTACCAGCGCGACCCGATCCACAACCACGTCCACGGCGCCACCGCGACCCAGGTCGCGCGCTTCTACTATCTGCTCGCGACCGGCAGGCTCGTGAACGCGGCGCACACCGAGGCGATCCGGCAGCTCCTCGGCAACCCGGTGTTCCGGAACAAGTTCGTGCGCGGTCTCGAGGCGCGGCCCGAGGCGAAGCTGTTCCGCAAGACCGGCACCTGGCGGATCTTCCACGCCGACGGCGCGCTGGTCGAATCCGGCGCGCGCCGGCTGATCATGGTCGCCATCGCCCACGATCCGGCCGGCGGACAGTGGCTCGTGGCCCTCGCCGCGCCGCTCTACGACCTGTTGATGGCGCGTTGAATCGTCGACAGCCGGGCCCGCCGAACGCCTGCAAGGGAGTTGCTTCCTCACCCGCGCCAGGGCGACACTTGCGCCGGGAGGAAGAAGCGTGGCGCGAGTGGGCGGAGCAGGCCGGCAGCGGGGCATGCGAGCGGCCCTGTGGGCTGCCTGCCTCTTCGCGCTTGCGCCATTCACGCCCGTCGCGGCGCTCGACTCCGCCGAGACCGCGCGCGTGCTGGCCGGCCTGGAGCCCGCGCCGCAGAGCCTGAGCCCGCTCGCGCGCCCGCTCATCGCGCCGTACGCCCGCGCAGTCTCCGCGCGCTGGCAGGAATACCAGCGCCGCATCGGCGCGCCGATGCGCGCGTGGGCCCGCACCGAGCTGGCGGACCCGGTCGGCGAGACCGTGTTCTATCCCTTCTCCGGGCCGGATTTCCCCACGGTGCAGCAGCTCTATCCGAATGCGGGCCGGTACGTGCTCGTCGCGCACCAGCGCGCCGACCCGCCGCCGCCGCTCGCGCGCTACTCGCCCCAGGCGCTGAGCGGGTTCCTCGCGCGCTTCCGCGCCGGGTGGGAGCGGTTCGCGCGGCTCGGATTCTTTCTCACCCGGGACCTCGACGCCGACGCGAGCCTGCCGGGCATCCGCGTCGGCGTGACCGGTCTCCTGATGGCGTTCGCCGCGCGCGCGGACTACGAGGTGGTCGCGGTCGATCCGGTCCGGCTGACGGCCGACGGGACCGACCTCGAGCCGGCCGCGGGGGACCGGGCGAGCCGCAGCACCTGGGAATCGGCGCGGATCACGCTCGCGAAGGACGGCCGCATCGTGCTGCTCGACTACGTGCGGATGGATCTGTCGGACGGCTACCTCGCCCGGCACCGGGCGAGCCGCACGTGGATCGAGGAAGCGGCCGCGAACCGCACGGTGCTCAAGTCGGCCTCGCACCTGCCGCAGCACCCGCAGTTCTCGATCGTGCGCGACGCGATCGCGCGCCGGGCGCCGTCGATCTGGCAGGACGAGACCGGCCTCGACTACGATCTGCTCGCCCGCGACCACGCCGTCGCGCTGTACGGCCGGTTCACGAAGCCGCACCACCTGTTCCCGCCGGGTACGCAGCGCGCGCTGGCGGCGGCCTACGCGCGCGGCCGCGCGCAGCCGCTCGGCTTTCGCGTCGGCTACGAGAAGGAGGCCGGCTCGAGCGTCCAGGTGGCGGTGCGCCGGACGCCGGCCGCGGCGGGCGAACCACCGCGCGCGGGTGCGGCGCTGGCCGACCGGATCCAGACCCTGCAGCGGCAGGTCGACGCGCAGCTCGAGCGCGCTGCCGCCCTGCCGCGGCGGGCATTCGTGGGCGGACGCACGGCGGACGAGCCCTACGCGCAGTACGTGGGGACCGTGCGCCAGCGGATCGTCGAGACGGCGCAGGGCGCGGCCGCAGGGTCCGGGCGCCTCGCTCTCGTGTCGGTCTTCATCCGCGCCGACGGCGCGCTCCAGGACGTCGAGCTCGACCGGGCGTCGGGGAATACCGCGTTCGATCGGCGCATGCGCGCGGCGGCCCGCGACGCCGCGCCGTTCCCGCCGCTGCCGCCGTCGGTGCGCGCACGCGCCGACGTCCTGGTCATCACCTTCCAGTTCCCGGATCCGTGACGACGCCGGCGCGGCGCTACAGCCGCCGCGTCGCCCGCTTCAGCCCGCGGATCTCGTTCAGCACCGCCTTCAGCGCGGCGTGGTCGGGCGAGGCGAGGATCTCGTCGCGCTTCTTCTTCAGCGCCCGGATGCGCGCCTTGAGCTTGCCGCGCTCCTCGCCCGCCGCGTGGTGGTGCTGGTGGAGGTGCGCCTCGATGCCGAGGGCCTTGCACAGGGCCACCAGCAGGTGGTCCTTGTTCATCTGGGTGTAGCCCTGCACCGCCTCGTGCTCGGTGGTCTTCGCGAGCTCGCGCAGCTCCGCCACCGTCTTGTGCTTGAGCTCGTCGTAGGTGTGTGCCATTGCCTTGCTCCTTTCGCTCGGGACGCCTTTATAGCGCGTCGGGGGGTGCCGGGGAAGGCCGGCGCAGCGCGCCCGCCACCATGCGGTACTCGAACAGCCGGCACTCGAGCGGGCCGTTGAAGAGCGGCGTGCGCCGCGCGGCCTTGAGCCCGATCATCTTCGCAAGCCGCAGGTCGGCGGTGAGGAAGAAGCAGCGCCAGCCCGCGAAACGCGCCTTGAGCGCGTCGCCCAGCTTCGGGTAGAACGCCGCGAGCTCGGCGTCCGCCCCGATGCGCACGCCGTAGGGCGGGTTCGCCACCAGCACCCCGGCCGGCGCCGGCGGCGAGAGCTCCAGCAGGTTCGCCTGCTTCAGCTGCACGATGCCGTCGAGCCCGGCCGCCGCGATGGCCGCGCGCGCCTTGGCGAGCTCGGCGCCGTACCGGTCCGAGCCGAAGATCGCGACCGGCCGGGTGCGCTGCTCGCGCGCCTGCGCCCGGTCGCGCAGCTCGCCCCAGCGCTGCGCGTCGAAGCCCTCGAGGCGCTCGAAGCCGAACGCACGGCGGCTGCCGGGCGCGATGCCGAGCGCGATCGCGGCGGCCTCGAGCAGGATCGTCCCGCTGCCGCACATCGGGTCGAGGAACGGCTCGTCGCCCGTCCAGCCGGTGAGGGCGACGATGCCCGCCGCCAGGTTCTCCTTGAGCGGCGCTTCGCCCGTGCGCCCCCGCCAGCCGCGCTTGTAGAGCGGCTCGCCCGAGGTGTCGAGGTAGAGCGTGACCGTGCGCTCGTCCAGGAACGCGTGGACGCGCACGTCCGGGGAGCGGGTGTCGACGTCGGGCCGCGTGCCCACCACCGCGCGAAACCGGTCGCACACCGCGTCCTTGATGCGCAGCGTCGCGAACTCGAGGCTGCGCAGCGGCGAGCGCACCGCGTTGACGTCGACGCGGATCGAGCGCTCCACCCGGAAGCGCGCCGGCCAGTCCTGCGCGTGCGCCGCGTCGTAGACGTCCTGCTCGTGGCGGTAGGGCGCCTCGGCCACGCGCCAGAGGATGCGCGTGGCGACCCGGCTCTCGAGGTTCGCCCGATAACAGACGGCAAGGTCGCCGCGAAAATGCGCGCCGCCGCCAGTCGGACCGATCTTGCTCGCGCCGCAGGCGGCGAGCTCGGCGGCGAGCAGCGACTCGAGGCCGCGCGGGCAGGTGGCGAAGAACGATTGGGTGCCCATGGCGAGCGCGCAGGATAGCGCGCACTGGGTAAAGGAACGCTCAACGGTAGCGCGCTCGGGCGAGCGCCGCCTCATCCCGCGTGGGCGAACGCGGCGCGGATTCGCGCCGTGCGCTCGAGCCCGTCGAGCGCTGCGAGCACTTTGCGGCGCAGGTCGGGATCGAGCTTCCTCTCCCGCAGGAATCGCCGCGCCACGCGTGCCGCTTCGGCGTCGGTCTGTCCGCCGAGGAACGCGGCGAGCCAGTGGTTCACGAAGAAGATCTTCCGCTCGCGCCGGAGCTGCGGCAGCCGCGCGAGCGCGCGCCCGAGGTACGGGCGGGTGAGCGCGGCGTGCTCCACGGCGTTGAACGGCAGGACCGCCTCCTCGATCCAGCTCTCGGCGAGCGATCGATCGTCGAACCACGCCCTGTAGCAAGCCGCCTTCGCCGCCGCGTCGGCCCGCGCGGCCGCGGCCGCGTATGCGTGGCGGCGGCCGTCGTCGCTCGCGTCGGCCTGCGCCTGCGCCGCGAGCAGGCGCTCCGCGTCCGGATCGCCGAGCGCGAGCAGCCGCTCGACGATGCGGAACCGCTCGCGCGAGCTGAGGATGACGCCGCGCACGGTTCGCGTACCGGCGAGCAGCGCCTTTAGCGTCGCCCGCGCTTCCGGCGTCGTGGCCGTGCCCACGTAGGCGCGGAAGTGCGTGATGCGCAGGCCCCGGTCCGGCGCGTCGGTCATGCCGCGCAGCAACAGCGCCTCGACGCGGGGGGCGACCGCGGCGCGCTGCGCGCCGGAGAGGTACCACCGCAGCGCCGTCTGGACGCGTTCGAGCACGCTCGCGATGGTCAGCTCGTCGGTCTCGCGCGCGTCCTGCGCCAGAGCGAGATCGATGTAGGCGAGCGGCGCGAGCCGCGCGTCGCGCACTTCCTCCCACAGCGCGTCGAGCAACAGCGCGCGCAGGAACGGGTCCCGGATCGCGCCGAGGTCCTCGAGCACCGCGGCGCGGCTCGCCCGATCGAGCGGGAAACGCCCGTACGCGTAGTCGCCGTGGTTCGCGAAGACGTAGCGTGGCGCACGGGCGCCCGCCAGCTCGCGCACGACCGCGCTGCGACTCTCGAGCGCGACTGCGAGCGTGCGCGCGCCGCCGTCGCCCGCGACGAGCAGCGCGGTGCGCATCGGCCACACGCCGTCACTGCCGAGCGTGTCCGACTGCGCGAGCGTGAAGCGCGCGATGCGGCCGGCGCCGTCGGTGCGCCAGGCGGCGCGCACCGTCGGCATCCCGCGCCGCCTGACCCACGCCGCGGCCCACCGAGCGAGCTTGCGGCCGGACGCCCGTTCGAACGCGCGCACGAGGTCCGCCCAGTCGGCCGCGCCGTACGCGTGCGTCCGGACGAACGCCTGCACCGCGCGCCGGAACACGTCGGCGCCCAGGTAGAACTCGGCCTGGCGCAGCACCGCCGGCGCCTTGCCGTACACGATGCTGCCGTACGCGGACTTCGCGGCCGACAGGTTGGGCAGGCGCTGCCGGATCGGCGTGGTGCCCCGCGTCGCGTCCGTGCGGTAGGCGGCGACCTTGAGCTGGTGGAACGCGTTCCAGGCGCCGTGCTCCGGCGTGATCGCCTCCGCGGCCTTGGCGGCCATGAGGTTGGCGAAGCCTTCCTTCAGCCAGAGGTCGTCGAACCAGCGCATCGTCACCAGGTCGCCGAACCACTGGTGCGCGGTCTCGTGGAAGACGAGCTGCGCCCGCCGCAGGCGGTCGGCCGCCGCGGGCTCGAACGGGAACAGCACCGCCTCCTCGCGCAGGAAGGTCGCGCCGGCGTGCTCCATGCCGCCGTAGGGAAACTCGGGCACGAGCACCAGGTCGTGCTTCGGAAAGGGGAACGGGAAGGCGAAGTAGTCCGCGCAGAAGCGGAGCGCCGCGCGGTGCAGGCGGAAGACGTCGTCCGCCTCGACCTGCGCGCGCGCGCGCCGCGACCTGCGCACGAGGATGCGCGCCGCGGGCTGCGGCGCGACGCCCACCGCCCGTTCCTCGAGCGCGGCGAAGGGCCCGGCCGCGAAGGCGAAGAGATAGGGGCTGATCGGCTCGGTCGCGCGGAACCGCACGCGTCGCGTTGCCTCCGTCGCGACCGCCTCCGCCGCGGGGGCGTTCGACACCGCCTCCCAGCCGGCGGGGAGCGACAGCGTGAGCGCGAAGCGGCCCTTCAGGTCGGGCTGATCGAAGCAGGGGAACACCGTGCTCGCGTCCGCCGGCACGAGCAGCGAGTACACGTACTCCGCGCCGTCCGCGCGGTCGCGGTAGAGCGTCACGGCGGTGCCGGCCGGCGCGATCGGCGCCGCGCTGCCGTTCGCGGCCGCGGCAAGGCTCGCCTTGCCCGCCGCGCCGGTCGTGGCCCTGCTCGGCGACGGGGCGTTCGGGTTCCACGCCGCCGAGCTCGACACCGCGGCGCGCTGCGGCCTGCCGTTCGTCGCCGTGGTGGGCAATGACGCGTGCTGGAACGCCGAGTACCAGCTCCGGCTCGCCGCGTACGGTGCGGCCCGGGCGCAGGGCTGCGGGCTCGCGCCGACCCGCTACGATCTCGTCGCCGTCGCGCTCGGGGGGCACGGCGAGCACGTGACGCGCGTCGAGGACCTGTCCGGGGCGCTCGCGCGCGCGTTCGCCGCCGGGCGGCCGGCGTGCGTGAACGTGACGATCGACGGACTGCCGGCGCCGAAGATGGCGCGCACGCGCGCGCCGTAGCGGCCCGCCTGCGTGCGCTAGACTGCGCGTTCCGGACGGAAGGAGGCAATCGAATGGCGCGGATTGCGGCGCTGGTGCTCGCGGCGCTCCTGCCGCTTTGCGGCCTCGCGGCCGAAGTCGCCGGGGTCAAGCTCGCGGACAAGGTGCGGATCGACGCGGCCGGTCCGGACCTGGTGCTGAACGGCGCCGGCGTGCGCACGCGCTTCGTCGTGAAGGTGTACGTCGCCGGGCTGTACCTCGCGGAGCGGAAAGCCGCCGCCGCGGACGCGATCGCCCTCGGCGGTCCGAAGCGCGTCAGCATCACCATGATGCGCGACGTCGGTGCGCAGCAGTTCAACGACGCGCTCGTCGAGGGATTCCGGGCGAACAACTCCGCCGCGGACGTGGCGACGCTCAAGGGCCCGCTCGACGAGCTGAGCGCGATCATGAGCGCCCTCGGGGAGGCGAAGAAGGGCAGCGTCATCGCGCTCGACTTCGTGCCCGGCAGCGGGACGCGCGTGCTGGTGAACGGTGCGACCCAGGGCAAGCCGATCGCCGGGGACGAGTTCTACCGCGCGCTGCTGCGCATCTGGCTCGGCGACCGGCCGGTTGACGGGGACCTCAAGAAAGGCCTGCTCGGTCAGGGGTGAAACCCGCGCGCCGGCGGGCGGTCGAAGCGTCGGCGGGCCGGTAGAATCCGGCCCGGAGCACATCCGATCATTGTGGAGAGGAGCCGGAAGCATGAAGACCATCATTCGAACTGCGGCGCTCGCGGCCGCGCTCGCGGCGGCGGGCGGCGCCGTCGCGCAGGAGAAGATCAACCTCGCCATCGGCACCGGCGGCACCGGCGGGGTGTACTACCCCCTCGGCGGCGGGATCGCGGCGGTGCTCTCGAAGTACGTGCCCGGCATGCAGGCGACCGCAGAGGTGACCGGCGGCTCGGTGGACAACCTCAAGCTGATCGGGAGCGGCAAGCCCTACATCGCGCTCTCGATGGCCGACGCCGGACAGGACGCGTACCGCGGCGAGCAGAAGTTCCAGGGCAACAAGGTCCCGGTGCGCACGCTGATGGTGGCGTACCCCAACCGCATGCACGTGGTCTCGATCGAGGGCAAGGGCGTCGCGAAGATGGCCGACCTCAAGGGCAAGCGCGTCTCGACCGGTTCGCCCGGCAGCGCGACCGAGGTCATGGCGTTTCGCCTGATCGAGGCCGCCGGCCTCGACCGGGACCGCGACATGAAGCGCGAGCGGCTCGGCGTGGCCGAATCGGTGAACGCGCTCAAGGACGGCAAGATCGACGCCTTCTTCTGGGTCGGCGGACTGCCGACCGCCGCGGTGACCGACCTCGCGAGCACGCCCGGGGTGAAGATCAAGATGGTCGACCACGCCGACGCGGTCGCCGCGATGAACAAGAAGTACGGCCAGCTCTACACCGAGGACGTCATCCCGAAGGACACCTACCGCGGGATGGACGCGGACAACAAGATCGCCAGCGTGTGGAACATCCTGGTCGCGAACGAGAACCTGAGCAACGAGGCGGCCTACAACATAGTGAAGACGATCTTCGACAAGCGCGACGAGCTGATCGCGGTGCACAAGGAGGCGGCCAACTTCAAGCTGGAGAACCAGAAGGCGTCCGCGTCGCCGATCCCCTACCACCCGGGCGCGATCAAGTACTACAACGAGAAGGGCGTGAAGCTCCAGTAGGCGCAGTCGCCCAGCGGCCGCCGGCGGCCGCGCCCGCCCCCGAGGCCCCGCACGCGGGGCCTCGTCGCTTCCGCGGGCATGCCGGATAATCGCGCCGGGGAGGAGAACCCATGGTCAACGCGAGCGTCCCGCCCGGCGGCGGCGAAGGGTCACCTGACACCGCGGTCAGCGACGAGAGCCTGAAGAAGGCCGAGCAGTACATCGAGGCGGAGGAGGGAGCGACCAACCGGTTCAGCGGCCCGTTCGCCGTCTTCGTGAGCCTCGTCGCGGTCGCGATGTCGCTATTCCACCTCTATACCGCCTACGCGATCGTCCCGGCGCAGGAGCTGCGCCCGATCCACGTCGGCTGGGTCCTGTTCCTGGTGTTCCTGCTCTTCCCCGCGGCGCGGCGCTTCCGGCATCGCGTGATGCCGTGGGACTGGATTGCGGCCGCGGCCGCGGTGGCCTCGATCGCCTACATGCTCCACGGCGGCGACGACTTCATGGACCGCAACACGCTGCCGGACCGGACCGACATCGTGTTCGGCGTGCTGCTCATCGTGCTCCTGCTCGAGGCGGTGCGGCGCACCTCAGGATGGATCCTGACCGTGGTGGTGGCGGCGTTCATCGCCTACGCGCTCTTCGGCGACCACCTGCCGGAGCCGTGGGAGCACCGCGGCTACGAGCTCGGCCGCCTGGTCGGCCACCTCTACATGACGCTCGAAGGCATCTTCGGCGTCGCGGTCGACGTCTCGTCCTCGCTGATCATCCTCTTCACGATCTACGGCGCGTTCCTGCAGTTCTCCGGCGCCGGCAAGTTCTTCATCGACTTCTCGTTCGCGGCGATGGGCGGGAAATCCTCGGGCGCGGGGCGCACGGTGGTGCTCGCCTCGTTCCTGCTCGGCGGGCCGTCCGGCAGCGGGGTCGCCACGACGGTGACGATCGGGTCGGTCGCCTACCCCCTGCTCGCCAAGGCGGGCTACGGCAAGGAGGCCGCCGGCGGACTGCTCGCCGCGGGCGGGCTCGGGGCGATCATCTCGCCGCCGGTGCTCGGCGCGGCCGCGTTCCTCATCGCCGAGTTCCTCAAGATCTCGTACCTCGACGTGCTGCTGATGGCGGTGATCCCCACCTGCCTCTACTACCTCGGGCTCTTCCTGATGGTCGAGTTCGACGCGCGGCGCTTCGGGATGTCGGACGTGCGCTTCCGGCAGGTCGACTCGCTCTGGGTCCTGACGCGGCGCTACTGGTACCACTTCCTCTCGCTCATCGCGATCGTCGCGTTCATGCTGGTAGGCTTCTCGCCGATCGCGTCGGTGTTCTGGGCGACGATCGCGGCGGGGGTCACGAGCCTCCTGCGGCGCGACACGAGCCTGATCCCGTACGAGATTTTCACCGGGCGGGGCGGGGTCGTCGGCAACCTATGGAACTCCGGGCTGCGGCGCGCGCTCGAGGGCGGCTCGGTCGGGGTGCTGAACGTCGCGACGACCTGCGCCGCGGCCGGGATCATCGTCGGCGTGGTGACGCTCACCGGGCTCGGCCTCAAGTTCAGCTCGATCGTCATCGCGTACGCGGGCGGCAGCCTCCTGCTCACCGCGATCTACACCGCGCTCATCGTGTGGATCGTCGGGCTCGCCGTGCCGGTGACGGCGTCCTACATCATCTGCGCGGTGATCGCGGCGCCGGCGCTGATCAAGCTCGGCGTGCCCGACTTCGCCGCGCACATGTTCATCTTCTACTACGCGGTGCTGTCCGAGGTGTCGCCGCCCACCGCGCTGTCGCCGTTCGCCGCGGCGGCGATCACCGGCGGCGACCCGTACAAGACGACGCTGCAGTCGTGGAAGTACACGATGCCCGCGTTCCTGGTCCCGTTCATGTTCGTGCTCGACCCGTCGGGGCAGGGGCTGCTGCTCGGCGGCTCGTTCAAGAACCTCGCCCACGCCGATTGGGCGGGCGTCGCGCTGGTCACCGCGACCGCGTTTCTCGGCATCGCCGCGCTGGCCGCCGGCTTCCAGGGCTGGCTGCTGAAGCGCGCGAACGCGGTCGAGCGGGTGCTGCTGCTCGTCGGGGGCCTGCTGCTCGTGTATCCGCGCGGGATGGTGGACGTCGCGGGCCTCGGGCTGATCGTGGTCGCGGTGATCCTGCAGCTCGGGCGCAGGCGGCCGCCGGCGCCGGCGCCGGCGGGGTAGCGCTCCGGCGCAGTTCCCATGTCGCTCGAGACCTGGCTCGCCTTCCTCGTCGCCGCGCTCCTGATCAGCGTCTCCCCCGGCGCGGGGGCGGTCGCGTGCATGGCGAGCGGCATGCGCTACGGCTACCGCCTCGGCATCTGGAACATCTTCGGGATGCAGTTCGGCATCGCGCTGCAGCTCGCGGTGGTCGGCGCGGGGCTCGGCGCGGTGCTGGCGGCCTCGACGCTCGCCTTCACCGTGCTCAAGTGGCTCGGCGTCGCATACCTCGCCTGGCTCGGCTTGAAGGCCTGGCGTGCGCCGGCCGTGCCGGTCGCGATCGACCGCGCCGCGGTGCCGGCGACGACGCGGGGCGCGCTGTTCGGGCAGGGCTTCCTCGTCAACGCGACGAACCCGAAGGCGACCGTCTTCTTCCTCGCGGTGCTGCCGCCGTTCATCGACCCGACGCGCGCGCTCCTGCCTCAGTACCTCGCGGTCGTGGCGACGCTTTCCGCCGTCGACCTCGTGGTGATGAGCGGCTACACGCTCTTCGCCGCCCGCGTCCTGCGCCTGATGCGGGCGCCGGGGCAGATCCGCCTGATGAACCGCCTGTTCGGCGGGCTCTTCGTGGCCGCCGCGGCGCTCCTCGCGACATTCAAGCGCGCCGGGTGACCGTCGCGGCCGGGAGCGCCCATCCATTTGACCCTTGACTTGCGAATGCGAATCGTTATCATTCGTAACGTCTCGACCGCAGGAGGAGCGATGGAAAAGCACGAGGCCACTCGTCCGGACGTGCTCCTGAGCGCGACGCTCTATCTCATCTCCCGGCACGCCACGGCCGCGGCGCAAGGGCACTTCTGCGCCCGCCTCGCGGTCTCGATCCAGTGCCACCTCGAGATCCTCGCCGAGCGCGCCGACGTGTCGGGGCTGGTGCGCGATACCTGCGCGCTGCTCGCGGAGGAGTGGCGGTCGGCGCTCGCGCAGGAGGAGAACGTCGCCTGCGGGCCGGCGCTCCTCGCGCTGGTGCGGCGGGCGAAGCTGCGCTGAGACCGTCCCGGGTATTCTGGTCTAGTTTGGTCTAGACTGATCGGATGGACTCGATCAACGTCTACCAGGCAAAGACGCGACTCTCGGAGCTGATCGACCGCGCCGCCGCGGGCGAGGAAATCGTGATCGCCCGGCACGGACGGCCGGTCGCGCGGCTGGTGGCCTACGGCCCGCCCGCCGGCAAGCGGCGCAAGCTCGGGCAACTCGCAGGCAAGCTCTGGATCGCGGACGATTTCGATGCGCCGCTGCCGGAGGACGTGTTCGCGGACTTCGAGGGCCGCGATTGAGGCTGTTGCTGGATACGCACGCGCTTCTGTGGGCGCTCTCGGCGTCCGGGGCGCTGCCGGCAAGCCTGCGCGACGTGCTCGAGGATCCGGCGAACAGCGTGTTCGTCAGTGCGGCGAGCGTCTGGGAGATGACGATCAAGCAGGCGCGCGGGAAGCTCCGGTATCCCGTCGCAGAGGTCGCCGCGGCGCTGCATCGCGCCAGCCTGCTCGAGCTCCCCGTCACCGTGCGGCACGCCGAAGCGGCGGCCCTGCTCCCGCCGCATCACCGCGACCCGTTCGACCGCATGCTCGTCGCCCAGGCGCAGGTCGAGGGCTTGAGTCTCGTCTCGCGCGACCCGGCGGTGCGCCAGTACCAGGTGACGGTCCTGTGGGCGCCGGAGGCGCAGGCCCCGCGTGCCCCTTACCGCGTCAGGCGCAAGCGCAGGCGGCGCTGACGCGGCTCAGGCCGCGGGGAGCTGTTCCGCGCCGCGCGCCGCGCGCTTGCGCTCGTGCTCCTTGAGGTAGCGCTTGCGGATGCGGATCGTCTGCGGGGTGACCTCGGCGAGCTCGTCGTCGTCGATGAACTCGACCGCGAACTCGAGGGTGAGCTTCACCGGCGGCGTGAGCAGGATGTTCTCGTCCTTCCCCGCCGCGCGGATGTTGGTGAGCTTCTTTTCCTTGATCGGATTGACGACCAGGTCGTTGTCGCGCGAGTGGATGCCGACCACCATGCCCTCGTAGACGCGGTCGCCCGGACTCACGAACAGCCGCCCGCGCTCCTGCAGGTTGAAGAGCGCGAACGCGACGACCGTCCCGTCCTCCTGCGACACCAGCACGCCGTTGCGGCGCCCGGGAATCTCGCCCTTGAGCGGGCCGTAGTCGTCGAACACGTGGCTCATGAGCCCGGTGCCGCGCGTGAGGTTCATGAACTCGCCCTGGAAGCCGATCAGCCCGCGCGCCGGCACGCGGTAGTCGAGCCGCACGCGCCCGTGGCCGTCCGGCACCATGTCGACCAGCTCGCCCTTGCGGTAGCCGAGCGCTTCCATCACCGCGCCCTGGTGGGACTCCTCGACGTCCGTCGTGAGCAGCTCGTAGGGCTCGCTCTCCACGCCGTCGATCGTCTTGTTGATCACGCGCGGGCGGCCGACCGCGACCTCGTAGCCCTCGCGGCGCATGTTCTCGACGAGGATCGTGAGGTGCAGCTCGCCGCGGCCGGACACCAGGAAGACGTCGGTGTCCCCGGTCTCCTCGACCCGCAGCGCCATGTTGGTCAGCAGCTCGCGGTTCAGGCGCTCGCGCAGCTGGCGGCTCGTGACGTACTTGCCTTCCTGCCCGGCGAACGGCGAGGTGTTCACCTGGAAATTCATCGTCAGCGTCGGCTCGTCCACCTTCAGCGGCGGCAGGCCCTCGGGCCGCTCGGGGTCCGCGACGGTGGAGCCGATCGCGAGCGCGTCGATGCCGGTGACGAGCACGATGTCGCCCGCCAGCGCCTCGGCCTGCGGCACGCGTTCGAGGCCCTTGAAGCCGAGCACCTGGTTCACCTTCGCCTTGCCCGTCAGCTCGTCGCCGAGCATCACCGCCACCGTATCCCCGGGGTGGAGCCGGCCACGGCGCACTTTCCCGACGCCGATGCGCCCGACGTAGCTCGAGTAATCGAGGGAGTGGATGCGCAATTGCAGCGGCCCGTCGACGTCGTCCTCGGCCGGCGCGGGCACGCGCTCGAGGATGGTCTCGAAGAGCGGCTCCATGTTCGCGCCGCGCACCTTGGGATCGAGGGTGGCCCAGCCCTGCAGCGCGGAGGCGTACACGACCGGGAAGTCGAGCTGCGCCTCGGTCGCGCCGAGCTTGTCGAACAGCTCGAAGGTGTGGTTCACGACCCAGTCGGGCCGCGCGCCGGGGCGGTCGATCTTGTTCACCACGACGATCGGCTTGAGGCCGAGCGCGAGCGCTTTCTTGGTGACGAAGCGCGTCTGCGGCATCGGCCCTTCCACCGCGTCCACGAGCAGCAGCACGCCGTCGACCATCCCGAGCACCCGCTCCACCTCGCCGCCGAAGTCGGCGTGCCCCGGCGTGTCCACGATGTTGATGTGCACGCCGGCGTAGTCGACCGCGCAGTTCTTCGCGAAGATCGTGATGCCGCGCTCGCGCTCGAGGTCNNAGCGTGGTCTTGCCGTGGTCGACGTGGGCGATGATGGCGACGTTGCGGATCGGGCGCGGCATTGCGCGGGCGGGGGACGCTGCGAGGGGCCGCGAGTATAGCAGGGGAGCGGGCGCCCGCCGCGCCCGCTCCCCGCGCAGCGCCTAGCGGTGCGCGACGCGCAGGGGCCGGCGCACGTCGTTCAGCCGCTCGAACACGATGCGCTCGACCGGGTCGCCCGCGCCGAGGTCCACGGCGACGGCCGTCGGACCGTGATACGGCGCGTGGTTGAGCATGCGCTCGAAGCTCGCGCGCACCGGGTCCGCGTCGACCGCGACCGCGCCGGCGGGCCGCGCCGCGCCCGGCTCGCGCCAGTGCAGCGCCGTCTCCACCGGGTCCTTCACCCCGCGCGCGACGGTGACGGCGGTCGCGCCGTAGTAGGGCTCGTGGCGGAGCATGTTCGCGAAGCTCGCTTCGACATTCGTCCAGTATGGGTCGGCTGTGCCTTGGTCGTCGGCGAGCGCAACGGCGGGGGCGGCGGCGACGGCGACGGCGACGATGGCCGCAGCGGAGAAGCGGGCAGCGAGCATCGTGACGGCGAGGCGGGTGTACATGGCGTTCCTCCTATCGGTCTTGGTTGGGTCCGGTTTCGGGTTTCCCCTTCGCCGCACTCCTTATCAAGTGCCGTGCCAGCTTCGAAAATCCCAGAAAAACAGAACGTTATGCCGAGGCACGGGACCCGCGCGGCGGTCGGCGCCGTTGGCGATCACCAACACCGACGCCACGAGCTAGGCGCAACGCCTTGATCGCAAGCGCAAAACGGGTGTTGGAGCGGGCCAACGCGCGGCCCGATTTCCGTGATCGCAATGACTGCACGCCTCCCGCCGCCCGTGGAGACTCGCCCCGCATGGACCGGAGCGCCACCGCGATCGCCGCGCCCGACGACGATCTCCTCGCCGCCGCGTTCGAGGTTGCGGGCGTCGGCGTGTGCTTCGCGGACGATCGCGGGCACCTCATCCGCGTCAATCCGAAGTTCTGCACGATGCTCGGCTACGCGGCCGCGGAGCTGATCGGCGAGTCGTTCACGACGATCGCGCCGCCCGAGGTGGTCGCGAACGCCGGCCGCTTCCTCGGCGCGCTGCTCAAGAACTCCCCCAACGTGCCCGAGGAATGGCGCATCCGGCGCAAGGACGGCGGCTTCCTGGTCGGGCTGGTGAGCTTCCGCACGATTGCGCGGGCCGACGCGAGCCGCGTGATCATCATCACGTTCACCGACATCCACGCGCGCAAGCAGGCCGAGGAGGAATTGCGCGCGAGCGAGCAGCGCTTCCGGCAGATCTCCGAGACGATCTCGGAGGTGTTCTGGATGACCGACCCGGCGAAGGAGACCATGCTCTACGTCAGCCCGGCGTACGAGCGCGTGTGGGGGCGCAGCGTCGCCTCGCTCTACGCCGACCCGGGGTCCTTCCTCGTGGCCATCCATCCCGCCGACCGCGCGCGCGTCGCCAGCGCGCTGGCGAATCAGGCGCGCGGCGGCTACGACGAGACCTACCGGGTGGTGCGGCCCGACGGCGCGGTGAGCTGGGTGCGCGACCGGGCCTTCCCGGTGCGCGACGCCGCGGGGCGCGTGGTCCGCATCACCGGGATCGCCACCGACATCACGACCGAGCACCGCGCGCTCGAGGAGATCCGGCGCCTGAACCGCGCGCTCGAGCAGCGCGTGGCCGAGCGCACCGCCGAGCTCACCGAGCAGCTCGCCGCGCTCGAGTCGGCGCGCGCCGCGCTCGCGCGGAGCGAGGCGCTCCACCGCAACGTGGTGAACAACGTTTCCGAGGGCATCATGATCGTGCAGGACGCGCGCATGGTGTTCGCCAACCCGCGCATCCCGGAGATCACCGGCTACCCGCTCGAAGAGCTGATCGCGCGGCCGTTCGTCGAGCTGATCCACCCCGAAGACCGCGGCGAGGCCGACGAACGGTACCAGCGCCGGATGCGCGGCGAGCCGGTGGACGCGCGCGTCGCCTTCCGCATCGTGCACAAGTCGGGGCGCACGCTGTGGATCGAGCTCTCGGTGGTGATGACGGAGTGGCTCGGCCGGCCGGCGACGCTCTCGTTCATGACCGACGTGACCGCGCGCAAGCGCGCCGAGGAGGCGCTGCGGCGCTCCGAGGAGAACTACCGCAACGTCATCGACAACATGGGCGAGGGGCTCGTCGTCGCTCAGGGCGCGCGCATCGTGTTCGCGAACCCGAGCGCGGAGCGCCTGTCCGGTTACACGCTCGCAGAGCTCCACTCCGTGGACTTCATCGACACGATCATCCATCCCGACGACCGCGCCATGGCGGTGGACCGGTACCAACGCAGGATGCGCGGCGAGCCGATCGAGCAGCACTACGTCTTTCGCATCGTGTGCAAGGACGGCACCGTCAAGTGGATGCAGGTCTCTGCGGTGCGCATCGACTGGCACGGCGCGCCCGCGAGCCTGTCGTTCCTGTTCGACGTCACCGAGCGCCTGCGGCTCGAGGCGCAGCTGAAGCGCACGCTCGAGGAGCGCGAGGTCATCCTCGAGAACTCGATCGTCGCGATCGTGTTTCTGAACCACGAGGGCCGCGTGGTGTGGGCGAACCGCGCCTCCGAGCAGATGTTCGGCGCCGACCGGCGGGACTGGACCGGCCGATCGGTCGAGCTCTTCTTCGCCTCGCGCGAGGCGTGCGTCGCCACCGGATCGGCGGTCGCCGCTGCGGTGCTGTCGGGCAAGGCCTACGAGACCGAGCTGGAGATGCGCCGGCACGACGGCACCCCGTTCTGGGTGTACCTGTCGGGCAAGGCGGTGAACGCCTCCGATCTCTCGCTCGGCACCGTGTGGGCGATCGTGGACATCAGCGAGCGCAAGGCGCTCGAAGACGAGCTGCGCCGGGCCGCGTCCGAACGCGAGGCGATCCTCGAGAACGTGCGCGTCGGCATCGTCCACGTCGTCGGCCGCGCGTACCGGTGGGTGAACCCCGCGTTCGCCGCGATGGTCGGCTGCGAGCCGCAGGAGATGATCGGCATGTCCACCCGGGTGCTCTACGTGGACGAGGCGACCTGGATGCGGGTCGGGGCCGAGGCGTACCCGCTCCTCGCCCGGGGCCGGCCGTACAGCGCCGAGGTGCAGGGGCGGCGCAAGGACGGAACGCTCTTCTGGGCGCAGGTCCACGGCGGCTCGGTCGAGCCCGGGCACCCCGAGCGCGGCACGATCTGGAGCGTCATCGACGTCACCGAGCGGCGCCGGGCGCAGGAGGACATGCGCCGGGCGCTCGAGAAGCAGCGCGAGCTCGCCGACCTCAAGTCGCGCTTCGTGTCGATGACCTCGCACGAGTTCCGCACGCCGCTCGCGGCCATCCAGTCCTCGGCGGAGCTGCTGCGCGACTACTGGCAGCGCCTGCCCGAGGACGAGCGCGCGGAGCTGGTCGGCATCATCGCCGCCTCGGTCCGGCGCATGAGCGGGATGCTCGACGACGTGCTCGCGATCGGCAAGGCCGACGCGGAGAAGCTCGCGTTCGACCCGCAGCCGCTCGAGCTGATGGCGTTCTGCGGGGCGGTGGTGGAGGAGGTGCAGCGCGCCGCCGAGGCGCCGCCCGGCGCGCAGGTGCAAGTGCGCGGCGCGATCGAGCGCTGCGTGGTGCAGGCCGACGAGAAGCTGCTGCGGCACATCCTCGGCAACCTGCTCGGCAACGCGCTCAAGTACTCGAACGGCGGCGCGGTGCACTTCGACATCGACTGCCGGCCGGAGTCGGTGGCGTTCACGGTGACCGATCGCGGCATCGGCATCCCGGCGGACGACCTGCCCCACCTCTTCGAGGCGTTCCACCGCGCGCGCAACGTCGGCGCGATCGCCGGCACCGGCCTCGGGCTCGCGATCGTCAAGCGCTGCGTCGACCTGCACGGCGGGACGATCGCGGTGGAGAGCCGGGTCGGCGAGGGCACGCGCTTCGTGGTCACGCTGCCGCGCGCGCGGGTCTAGCGCATGGCCCGCATCCTGCTGATCGAGGACGACGCGCAGATCCGCGCCAACGTGCGGCGGTACCTGGCGCTCAACGGCCACGAGGTCACGGAGGCCGCGGATGGCGCGGCCGGGCTCGCGGCGGCCCGCGGCGCGCGTCCCGACCTCGTGCTGTGCGACGTGATGATGCCCGGGCTCGACGGCTTCGGCGTGCTCGCGGCGCTGCGCGCGGCGCCGGCGACCGCGGGGATTGCGTTCGTCTTCATCACCGCCAGCGCCGAGCGCGAGGCGATGGCGCGCGGGCTCGAGCTCGGCGCGGCGGACTACGTGGTGAAGCCGTTCGACCTCGCCACGCTCGGCGCGGTGCTCGCGAAGCACCTGCCGCGCTGAGCGCGCGCGGACCTCAGGCGCTGCCGCCCTTGAAGAGCGCCGGATCGACCTGGTTGCGGGAAAGAAGCGAGTAGAAGTCGCTGCGGTTGCGCTTGGCGAGCCGCGCCGCCTGCGTCACGTTGCCGCCGGTGAGCTTGAGCAGCTGCACGAGGTAGTCGCGCTCGAAGCGCCGGCGCGCCGCGTCGAACGACTCGAGGTCCTCGGCCGGCCGGTTGATCGCGCGCTCGACGAGCGCGAGCGGCACGACCGGCGTCGTGGCGAGCGCCACGCACTTCTCCACCACGTTGAAGAGCTGGCGCACGTTGCCCGGCCAGCTCGCGCGCGCCATGAGCGCGAGCGCCTCCGGCGCGATCGCGGTGACCGGCTTGCGGTACTTCGCCGCCACCGCGCCGAGGAAATGGCCGGCGAGCAGCGGGATGTCCTCGCGCCGCTCCGCGAGCGCGGGCAGCCGGAAGTGCACCACGTCGAGACGGTAGTAGAGGTCGTCGCGGAAGCGTCCGGCCCGGGCCTCCGCCGCCAGGTCGCGGTGGGTGGCCGAGATCACGCGCACGTCGACTTGCACGCTGCGCGAGGCCCCGACCGGCCGCACCTCGCGCTCCTGCAGCACCCGCAGCAGCTTCACCTGCAGGAGCTGGGGCATGTCGCCGATCTCGTCCAGGAGGATCGTGCCGCCCGCGGCCGCGCGGAAGAGCCCCTCGTGGTCGCGCACCGCGCCGGTGAACGCCCCCTTGACGTGGCCGAACAGCTCCGACTCGAGCAGCTGCTCGGGGATCGCGCCGCAGTTCACCGCCACGAACGGGCCGTCGCGGCGGGCGCTCGCGTCGTGGATCGCCTGCGCGAGCAGCTCCTTGCCCGTCCCGGTGTCCCCGGTCACCAGCACCGACGCGTCGGTCGCGGCGGTCACCTCGACCTCGTCGAGGATCGCCTGCATCGCGCGGCTGCGAGTGATGATCTGCGCGCGCCACGGCGCGGCGTCCTCGCGCTGCGCGCCGCCGTCGCCCGCGTGGGCGAGGGCGCGGCGGACCTCGGCGAGCAGCGC